>Ga0123356_10006445_pt1 | contig 11831 bp, 11 predicted proteins | sample TergutEmb28metaG_2_FD_92546 | JGI IMG/M metagenome (GOLD analysis project Ga0123356, IMG submission 92546) | Embiratermes neotenicus P3 segment gut microbial communities from Petit-Saut dam, French Guiana - Emb289 P3 | ecosystem: Host-associated > Arthropoda: Insects > Digestive system > Gut ... | reverse complement strand
TTTTACAGTCAACGAAAAACCGGCACCCGCAACCACCTTTGTTTTCAATCGAGTGCACGCCGTGCACAGCCCCCTGACCGGAAATGGTGCAGGTGCGCCACTCGCTTTTCACCCAGAGGCCTTGCCAGCCCCGGCTTTCCATACGATTCATCGCCTGAAATTCATGTGCCGGATCCCTCGCCGGCTTGTTACACCATTGTGAATATCGGGTGCTTGCCGCGCCAGATGAGGGTTTCGAAAAGGCGGGTTCCCCCGGCGCGCCGCCTCTCTCACCACGTAATTTCCGGAGACTGTAAGTCTTGACAGGTGCACTGGACCTAGGACTTTCCATAGGGTAACGACACAAGTCCCAGGGGTGGTTTGTCGATTCTTCGCACCACACTTGACGCACCACCCAACCTTACGTAGGAGACAGGTCATGGAAGCGCACCTTCCGGCACTGCCCAGGCCACAATTTCACCAGGCAGAGGACGGAGATTCCGTTCCGCCCTCCGCGGCTACAGCCAGTTTCCAACCCGGACCGAGGAAGCTACAGATCGCGCACAAGCATACCTGGACGTGCTGGATCTGCGGGAAGAATGTCTCGCTTGAGGTGTGCAAGACCGACGAGCACGGCAAGGCAGTCCATGAGGAGTGCTATGTAGCCAGGGTGGCGCTCGAAAGAGCGTCGGCTCAATGGGTGTCACAGAACGAGCGGGATAAGCGGGCGGGAGCCAGCGCGAGTCATTGAAGTCGCCCCGTACCCGGTTTAGGTCGGACTCCTTACGATTCCTCGTTAAATAGAACCCTCACAATTCTTCGCGATAGAGCCGAAATGCTGGTGCTCGCCTTTACGCCTGGCGACCACTCATTGTTGGGCAGCGACCATCGCCAAACCAAAAAAAACGGCCGTCTTCCCCCGGAGAGTAGCGGAAAACGGCCAGAATCGCGTTGAGAAGGTACTGGCAGAGTGTCCTCTGCCGGGCTGTCCACGAATACTGTTAATAGTGACAGGTATAGTCATTCCGGCAAGAAAATGGGGAGCACTGTTGGTTTCCGCAGTAAAGACCACCCTGGGCCCTCCGCCCCCTACGTCGTCTTACGCCCGGCCTGAACGTTTTGGATAATCTGAAGGAAATCATTTCGCCGAGCGCCGAAAAGATGATGAAACCGGATCTCGGCCAGGGACCAGAGTCACCTCCTTGCCGGGGATGTCGTCAAAAGATGTTCAACGACCGCATCGACTCCCCGTGCGATGCCAGGATCGAGTGACGATACGGGGAACGCCCATCTGAACAAACGGCAATTTTCTACTTGATGAATGAAGAACAGGAGTGCCAAAATTCAGAGATTCGGCGGTAACCGATAGCCGTCACCGGCACAACCTACCTCCGCTCTGGCCCGGACGAGTAGCGGGCTGGGCATTTCAACGTTCTCTTAAATCCAGTTCAAAGTCACTTTTACCCGACCCCGGTGGGCAGGCGGGAGGCTCGAATGTTTTGCAAATCGTGCCAATCTGAGCACCAAGCCACGTTTGTTAGCGACATCAATATTCATTTCCCCCGGCCAAGCAATCTGTCGAAAGAATCCGTATGGGCGTTTCCCACACTTATCGTCTGTCTGGATTGCGGCTTTGCGGAAATGCAAATTGGGAAAACTGAATTGTGCCTCTTGAATGAAGGCATCGATGCCCAAGAAGAAGCCGCGTAAAGATCGCGGCACGCTCGAGGACGGGCCTGACTCCTAGGCTCTGGTGGAGCGGCTTCTGCCGGTTCGTTCAGCCCCGCGGGCAACGGGTGGCAGAGGATTGGCGTTTTCATGCGCGCAGTTCGCAAGTCAGACACGACGACGTCATTTCCTCGGAACTGCGGTTGCCGTTCGTCGTGTCCATGTTTCTGCATCATGCGAAATTCTTCGCAATTCAATACCGGGCTGGTATCGAATCGCTTTCTCTATGGAATCTCCATTTGCTCCAACGCAAGGAAATGTACCGTCGAATGATGTACAAAATACAGGACACACACAAGATGAAGGCTGACAGACTCAAGTCCACCACGGTCCGCTTCACCGATTCTGACCTTCATCTCATTGACTCCCTTCAGGACAAGCTCGGACTGGGCATGATTCAGGTCATTCGCCTTGCCATCCGGCGCCTGGCCGAGATCGAGAACATCCCGACGATCCCGACTGCGCGCCACAAAAGCTGACGAATCGATCCCTGAACGCCTTCGAAGTTTGTTGCCAGCGCCAGAACACACAATCCATACGTGCGGCCAAGCTGTCCAGCCTAGCCTGACAATCGCCTCAGAATTCCAGCCATAAGCGAAATTTCTTGTTGACAACATAAGTAGACACTTATATAAATAATTAACTATCCTACTATGCAAGCCGCCACCAGCCTCGATGCCGCCTTCGCCGCGCTCGCCGATCCGACCCGCCGCGCCATACTCGCGCGACTTGCCTCCGGGGAAGCGACAGTCATGGAATTGGCCAAGCCATTCGAAATGACGCAACCCGCCATCTCCCAGCATTTGAAAGTGCTCGAAGAGGCGGGGTTGATTGTTCGCCGAATTGATGGCACCAAACGCCCGCGCCGATTGGCGAAGGCGGGGATCGAGGCAATGGACCAATGGCTTGCGATGCTCCGTAAAGCTCTGGAGAAAAACTACGAGCGGCTCGACGAAGTGCTGGCCGCCCTTCAACCGGAAGAAAAGAGGAAAATGCGATGAGCAAACTCACTCTCAAGACCGAAGGCGATACCCATGTGGTCGTGACCAGACGCTTCGCTGCGACTCCCGAGGTGGTGTACCGCGCGCATACCGATCCGAAACTGATCCAGAAGTGGATGCTCGGCCCTGAGGGCTGGACCATGCCCGTCTGCATCAACGACGCCCGTCCGGGCGGAAAAATCCGCTGGGAATGGGTGCACGGCAGCCAACCCGGGTTTTATCTCACAGGGGAATACCTGGAACTGACCCCTTACAGCAAGATTGTCCACGTAGAGAGGATGTTCTTACCCGATCCTACTCCGGACAATCACATCGAAACCAAATTTGAGCCGGATGGCTCCGGCACTCTTATGACGATGCGCATGACGTTGCCCGACGCGAAAACGAGAGCAGCGATGTTGGCAACCGGGATGTAGCACGGAATGGAGATGAGTTACGCTCGGCTGGAGCAGATCATGGGCGAGCGGGTCGCCCCCTCGGTGACTGCCAGCTGAAGCGGGGCCGGGGGCTGAGCCCAATCGGGGCCGGCTACGCTCCGGCGGCTTTCTTTTTTCCTGCCGCGCTCCGGTGCACGGGGTTTTTTCTGGCTTTTCCTCCGCTGATGAGATCGGCGACCGTCGTGTTCTCGAGAATCTTGGCCGCCGCATCGCGCACATCCAGAAAAACTTCATACAGCGCGCGATGATCGGCGTCTTTTGCGATCAGGCCCCGTAGCAGTTCGGCGTCGCCGAGTGGCGCCAGGGGTCCGTCAACCAGGCGGATGATGTCGCTCAGCGGAATCTCGGATGGATCGCGGCGCAGCTGGTATCCTCCGCGGGCCCCACGCACACTGTCTACGATGCGCGCGTTCTTCAGTTCGAGCAGGATCAGCTCCAGAAACTTTTCCGGCAGATCGCTCTCGGCGGCAATCTCACGGATCTTGATCGCGCCCTGCTCGTGCCGCCGCGCCAGCGTCATCATTGCCTGCAGCGCGTACAGTCCCTTCTGCGAGATCTTCAAATTTTCCCCTCCCCGTCCCGCATGATTGTGCCCCATTTCGCGTCTGTTGCCTATATCAACTTTGGCAGCAGCGTGGATCAGGCGGGGACAACAGGCTTACGTCTATTATGTCGTGGCCACGTGGAAAACGCTCTCGGCCGCAACTGCCGAACGGAGCAGGCAACGTTCATAAGCGTCGTACATTCCTTCAAAAATTCGATCCCACGAGGTGGACAGTGCTTTCTGGCGCGCAGCCACTCGCATCGACGAATGCAGATCAGGCTGCGTCATCAACTGCGCGGTGTAGGCAGCGAACTCCTCGCAGTTTCGCGCCACGAATCCAGTGTGCCCGTGTTTCACGCTGAACTGCGGACCACCGGCGTCGGTGACCACCGCCGGCACTCCAGAGGAAAAGGCTTCGAGCACGACCAGGCCGAAGGTGTCGGTTTCTGAGGGAAACGCCAGCAGATCGAAATTCGCAAACGTTCGTGAGAGTTCCGCTCCAGTCAACACTCCGGTCAGTTCCACGCGCTGCATATTGCGTCGCAGCCACTCGCTCTCCCATCCCTCGCCGACAATGACGAAACGGAAATCGCGATGCCCCATTTCAACGAGCGCCTGCTCCAACCGCGCCAGCATGCGGACATTTTTCTCCGGCGTCAACCGGCCCACATAACCAATCGTGAAAGGTCCGCCCATGCGATCGCGAAACTCGGGGCGAAACACTTCCGTGTCCACTGCGTGCGACATCAGATAGCAAGGCTTGCCCGTCGCCGCTTCGAGCATGCGCACCAGTTCCTGATTCGGTGCAAACAACAGGCGCGGGATCCGGTAAAACCTCGCGCTGGCGCGAAAACTCCAATATTCCACGGCGCCGGCGATCTTCTCCGTCAGCTCCGATGGAAGAAACGAGAGCGCAGCCGCCGCGCGTCTGCGTGAGTACTCATGCAGATTCGTCTGCCACGAGGCCGCCAACGGAATCTTCATTCTGTGGGCGCACACCGCCCCCAGGGCGCCCACGTCACTGGCCCCGGTAATTTGCACGACGTCAGGATGGAACTCCCCTAGCAGAGGTTTTAGTTTCGGATACTGCCGAAGGAAGAGCAGGTCGTAATCATGCGCCCGGTCGAGCGGAAACGTGACCGGTCCGCGCTTCAGCTGAACGCGAGTCACCGAACCGTCGGTCGTGATCTGATCCCGGAGTCCCGAGATCACCAGGAGAAGGGGAATCTCATGGCGGCGGGCATAAGCCTCGAAGTGGCGGCTGGTTTGTCCTACTCCGTCTATCTCATGGTAGGCGCACGGAAAATACGCGACCCTGGGACTGTCTTTCCTCACAGGAGAGCCTCGGTGGAAACAGCTTCGGCGGCAACCGGCGCAGGCACTTCTTCGACCACGATGTCCGCCACCTCGGCGTCGCGGAATACTCGGCTTGCCGAGCGCTGCTCCAGCCCGCACTCCGCTAATCTTATGCAAGACAAGTTGCGTTCCACAAATGCAGGCGGTTTTTTCCAGAGCTTAGAGATCGGCCGTTCGATGCCGCCACTTTCGTCGGGATGAAACACACGGTCATCCCAGCGCTGCGACCCATGCGGAAACTGCGGGTAGTGCCGGAGCAGCATGCGCGTCACGCGCACACTCACCGGTTCATTCAAGGGGGGCATCAGCAACAGATGGCTGCGCTGGTCGTCCCGGATCTCGCTCACGAACTCACAAAAACATTCCGCGCGCATCAAGTTCAATGCGTTGCAGAACTTCTTGGTGCCATCGAAGGGACTCGAACCCCCACACCGTTGCCGGTACATGGACCTGAACCATGCGCGTCTGCCAATTCCGCCACGATGGCAAGTGGACTCCAGCGGTCGCAGCAGCGCGGAGCCGCCGGACACAAAGGCCTGCTCTTTATATTCTACAGGCACCGCCTCGGCTGTCAAACCAGATGACGGCAATGGATAAGCGCTGCAGTTGCCGGAGTTATGAAATCAACCAGGCCCGGCAAAATGTGAAACTATTCCGGCCCGGCTCGTGAACGCCCGGCTCCGCGGCCACTACCAGCAGTACGGACGACGAACGAACCATCGCGCGGCGGTTCTAGAAACACTCACTCAGTCCCCGCTCCTGCGACCTCGGATCACACACCGTCCTGGCGGACGCAGGAAGTCACGCCTGAACAACTCCTGCGGGAAACCTGCACGGTGGGGTCCGTGAGCGGAGAGAGCTTCCTCTTCCTCATACACCGAAATGGCTGACCCGCACGGAAGCCGGAATCCCGCAGCGGAAGCCGGCCCTATTCGAGCTTCGCATTCATCGTAATTTTCGCGTTCAGCACCTTCGAAACCGGGCATCCCTTCTCCGCCGCTTCCGCGTACTTCTGGAACGTCGCCGCGTCCGCGCCCGGTACTTTCCCGACAACATCAATGTGGCTGGAAGTGATTGTCCAGCCGGAATCGAGTTTCTCCATGGTCAGCGTCACATTGGTCGAGATGCTTTCCGGAGTCAGCTTCGCCTCTCCCAGCTGGGCCGACAGCGCCATCGAAAAGCAGCCCGCGTGCGCCGCGGCAATCAGTTCCTCAGGATTGGTCCCCGGAGCATTCTCAAACCGAGTACTAAACGAATATTGCGTGTTGTTCAGCACTCCACCCGGAGCCGAAATCGTGCCCCTGCCATCCTTCAGCCCGCCCTTCCAAACTGCACTAGCCTTACGTTGCATGACCTTCTCCTTGCTTATGATTTCAAATCAACGCCCACTCATTGTAGACGGATTCCCGCGGACCTGTTTGGAAGTAGTGAACCTATGGAAGAAATGTACTGGACCATTTTGATCTTCGTCCGCCAAGCGAGCCGCCGGTAGAAACGCGATTCCATTTACCTCAGACGATCTGCGGCGTCTCTCCAAAGCGACGTCGACGGCACGGGCAACAGGGCAACAGATAGTCACGCCCCCGGGATACCGTCACAATGTACTCCCCGTCATCGCGTCTGCATTTCGGACGATCTCCGGGCTCTACGGCCTGTGCCGGAGCGGAGCTGCGCCTTAGGGATCGGAACAGGACGAAGAGACTTCATTCGCCCAACAATTAACTGTTACAAGATAGGACAGTCGATAACTCATTGATACTCCCCACGCCTGAAGGCTGTGCGGGGTTTTACGGCGACAACTAGTAAAAATCCGAGCAGCTCAGATAGAAACCGCATTGCGGACAATTCAACTTACAACCGCTCTGGCGCAATTTTGAGGAGCAATTCGGACAATACTGCCCGGGATCGGCTGCCTTCACTCCGGACGCGCTTTCAGGAACCGGTGTCGGCTGTGGTTGTGGACTCATCGCCACTAACCTACGCCAAGGCTCTCGGCGCCCGCAAGCGCAAACCGCGCTACGCTGCCCGGTCGCTAACTGCCGTTGGGGTCCCACTCCAGCAATCAGCTGCCAGCAGCCACGCACCCAGCCGCCGCCACACACGGACATATTTCCCGCGCTCGGGGACCTTCGTACCATCCGCTTTCCGGATGACGACGGAGAAGTGACCGAGTTCCATGGCCATGTCGGTCGAATGATCCACTCGCATCGTCTCCAGGCGCAGGTCGCTGTAACCTGCTTCGCCAAGCTGCCGCAGAAGTCGCTCTACCGGTTTCTGCCCGTAGGCCCCCTCATGGTGAGGCGCCATCAGCACGCCGTCGGCGGCGAAAAAACTCGCGGCTTGATCGTAGTTTCCTGTGTTGAATGCGGTTGCGAAATCTTTCGAAAGGTCGCGAAGCTGTGACTCCACATCCCGAAACGGACGCAAGTCCGCCTGGGCGCTGGTATAAGGCCGATACATCGACTACCTCCTGGGGGAAGGCACTCGGGAATCCGCACAAGTCCGTTTTGACAACAAGGCATCCCGATAAGTTTGTCGATTTTAGCCCAAAACAACTTTGTGGAAACAGAAAAGTTTTACTCGGCGGGACCGAGAAAAAGGTTTGCACAGCCAACTGGTTCGGGGTGTTCCTTATCGTTCCAACGGAACGGAACGGCCGGGCAGCTGCAAATGAGCGGGATCCTTGCTAGCTGACGAACTTTGAGACACATCCGCAGTGCCGCCGCGTTTCTCGCGCTCGGCAATCTGCCGCTTCACGCGTTCCATCAAAACAATCAACTTTTTCGATTCCGCATCTCGCTCCGCTTGCTTGCACATTTTTTGGAAGTCTCGCGGAGCGTACGTGACACGATTCGTCATGGGGGATGGAATCCTTAGTAAAGTAAGGCTAATGACGTGGAATAAAAAGAACCCACAGGCTACCCTATCCAGATCCCCTTGCCAACCCCCGAAAGACCTTAGGAAGAATTCCTAGTTCGCCATATGAGCAAACTGCTGCCAGGGCGACAGCCTTTTGCAGTCGCGGAGGGTTCTCCGTGCAAGGAGCATCCCAGATTTTCCCCAAGAGCTTTCATTCCTCACAATTTTTATGTGACCTTGGTTGCGTTGAACCGATAGCCCGTTTCCGTGAGAATCACCCGTACGCCATTGCCTCGACGAATCACGGTCGCCGTGCGTTTCACTTTCCCTTGCGCTCGAGAACGTTCAGCATGGTCTCGGCCGTCGTGCAGGCCCAGCAACTCGCCCGGCCTTCTGCTGCACCGCCTGCACGGTGCCCGCACCGTTTTCCCACAGGACCTGCAGGATGCGAAGTTCCAGGCGGGTCAGTTGCGACTGTGCGGTAAGGCCCGATTCCAAGCCTCCTACTCCTAAGCAATTAGGACTTTACAACGGAACCGCAGGCGTTATCAACTAAAACTCTAGGAGATGAGCGCGGCCCGGGCATCGCTGGTGGCTGCCAGGTACTTGCGCACTCCGCACCCATCCAACACCTACCTTCCGCGCCGCATCGAACATACAATTGACGCAGCCATGCGTGCTCTGCTCGTCGCAATCGCTCTGATCGCCGCAGCCGCGGCGCAGACCACGCCTGCGCCCACCATCACCGTCGTCGACGAAAACGGAGTGGTCGTCCCTTCCGCCCGCGTTGTGCTCCAGGCTCCAGGGGAACCGCCGGTCCGCTGCGAGACCGACTACACCGGCCGCTGCCGGTTCCCCGATCTCCCGCCTGGCAGATATCAACTTCACGTCGAAAAAGAAAGTTTCTACGCGCTCGATCAGCCCGCAGTCGAAATCGCCGCTGCCGCGACGATTGAAGTCGCCATCGCCCACCAGCAGGAAGTCCACGAAGTGGTCGACGTCCGCGAATCCCCTCCCGCCATCGATCCCGAGCAGATCTCCTCCAAAGAAACTCTCAGCGGACTCGACATGGTCAACATGCTCTACCCCGACTTTCACGATTACCGCAACGCCCTCAACTTCATACCCGGCATCGTGCAGGATCAGAGTGGCCAGCCCCACGTCGCCGGCGCCCAGACCTATCAGACCGTCACGGTTCTCGACGGCTTCAACATCACGCAACCTGCCAGCGGACTACTTCTCCTTCGGGTCTCCACCGACGCGTTTCGCTCCATCCAGATCCAGCCCTCGCGCATGCCCGCCGAAGACGGCAAAGGCTCGGGCGGCCTGCTCAGCCTCAACACCGGCATCGGCGACGATCACTACCGTTTCTGGGCGACAAATTTCATTCCCTCCTTCCAGGACAAGCACGGATGGCGCTTCGACCAGTTCCTCCCGCTCGTCACTTTCTCCGGCCCGATCGTCAGACACAAGATGTGGTTCTACAACGCCTTCGACGGCGAATACGACAACACCATCTACACCGAGCTTCCCGTCGGCGCTGACAACAATCACACTCTGCGCGTCGGCAATCTCACCAAACTGCAAACCAACATCACCAGCCGCGACATCGTGACCGCCAGTTTTCTCATCAATCACCTCCACGACCAGTACGCATTTCTCTCGCCGCAGAGCCCGCAGTTCGCCAACCCCAGAAATGTGGAAGATTCCTATGTGGCGTCGATCAAGGATCAGCACTACTTCGCCGGACGCCAACTGCTCGAAACCGGATTCGCCTTCTCCCAATACAATGTCCGGCTTACGCCTTATGGAACCGAGCCCTACTTCGTCAATCCGGGCGACACCACCACAATCGGTACTGCGGGAGGAAACTACTATCTCGCCGAAGACAGCAGCGCCAGCCGGTGGCAAGGCCTCATGAATCTTTACTTGCCGTCGCTCGACTGGCACGGCCACCACGATTTCAAAGTCGGAGTCGATTTCGACGGGATCGGCTACGACGCCACCTTCGCCCGCCAGCCGATCTCTTACCTGACCGTCACCAACACCGTCCCGCCCGACGATCCTCAACTCTGTCTGACGGCACCGCAGAACGCACAATTTCCCTGCACCCGCTACTCCACCTTTACCCCGGCTGGCCTGCATGAGGAAGACAACGTCGAAGCCAGCGCCTACGTCGAAGACCGCTGGAGCATCAGCAACCGCCTTCTGATCAACCCCGGACTCCGCTTCGACTGGGATGAAATCGTCCACACCGCGAACTTCGCCCCGCGCCTGGCGGGAACTTACGTTCTCGACAACTCCGCCACGACGAAATTCTCCGCCGGCATCGGCGTCATCTACGAAGCCACTCCGATCTTCTTGATCGCCCGCCCCTACGCCGGATCGCGCCAGGACACGTTCTTCTCCACCAATCCGGTTTGCACGACTGCCACCGGTTGCGTCACCATCACCGGCCCGGTCAGCACCAGTTTCAGCGTCAACCGGGCCGATCTCGAAGCCCCGCGCTTCATCAACTGGAGCGTCGGCATCGAAAAGAAACTTCCCGCCGCGATTTACCTGAAAGCTGAATATTTCCAGCGCCGCGGCGCCCAGGGCTTCGTCTACGACACCCGCACCAATTCCGCCAGCGGAGACTTCGTCCTCCAGAACACCCGCCAGGACCGCTACGACGCTGTACAGATCAGTCTCCGCCACACCTTCCGCGAAACTTATTCGCTGATGGCCGCTTACACCTATTCGCGAGCCCGTTCCAACCAGGCCCTCGACTTCAACGTCGATAATCCGATTCTGGGCGCACAGCAGCCCGGACCCTATCCCTGGGACACCCCCAACCGCTTTCTCTCCTGGGGATACCTGCCATTCTTCCCCCTGCCAATCATTCACCGGCTCGAAGTCGCTTACTCGATGGAAGCCCGCACCGGATTCCCCTTCAACGAACTCACCGACCAGCAACAGCTCATCGGGACTCCGGGAGCGACTCGCTTCCCCGCGTACTTCTCGCTCAACCTGCAACTCGAAAAGAAATTCCACCTCTTCGGCTACTACCTGGCGCTCCGCGGCGGATTCGAAAACATCACCGGGCGCTGCGATCCCTTCGTGGTGAATGGCGTAATCGACCCAACCCATCCCGCCCCCTCCTTCAGCGCCTGCCTGGGCCGAGCCTTCACCTCCAGAATCCGCCTGCTAGGCCGAAAATAGCCCGGACACAAACCCTGTGGAGATGACCGTCTCGGCCGTCCCGCCCGAGCGAAGGGCCGGGCAACTCGCCCTGCAATCGGCGCTTCGCTTGCGATACACTTCCCCGCGTTCCCGAAGGAGCCTCTCCCAATGCACCGAGATTCTTTGCGCCGTGCAGCCTCAATCCTGGCAATCTTCATCGCACTCTCCCTGCTCCCAGCCCAGGGCGAAGACAAGAAGGCCGAAAGCAGGTCCGACCGCCTCACCGCCATGGACGTCTTCAACCTGCAATACGCCGCCGATCCCGAGATCTCCCCCGACGGCAAGCACATCGTCTACGTCCGTCAGTTCAGCGACATCATGACCGACAAGCGCCGCTCCAATCTCTGGATCATCAACTTCGACGGCACCGAAGATCGCGCCCTCACCACCGGCAGCTACAGCGATAGTTCGCCGCGCTGGTCGCCCGACGGCACGCGCATCGCCTACATCTCCGACCGCGACGGCAAACCCCAGATTTATGTGCGCTGGATGGACAGCGGCCAATCCGCTCAGATCACGAATCTGGAAGACGGCCCTTCCGATATCGCCTGGTCTCCGGATAGCAAGCTGATTTCGTTCTCGTCGCTGGTGGAAGTCGAGCCCCTCAAAATTGCCAGCCTGCCCAAACCGCCCGAGGGCGCGAAGTGGGCCGATCCACCCAAGACCTATGACCGCCTCATCTATCGCTTCAACGCGCGTGGATAT
>Ga0123356_10006444_pt1 | contig 11831 bp, 11 predicted proteins | sample TergutEmb28metaG_2_FD_92546 | JGI IMG/M metagenome (GOLD analysis project Ga0123356, IMG submission 92546) | Embiratermes neotenicus P3 segment gut microbial communities from Petit-Saut dam, French Guiana - Emb289 P3 | ecosystem: Host-associated > Arthropoda: Insects > Digestive system > Gut ... | reverse complement strand
CTGTTCCTACTGCTTCTCCTTCTCCTGTTCCTACTGCTTCTCCTTCTCCTGTTCCTAGTTCTTCTCCTGTTCCTACTGCTTCTCCTTCTCCTGTTCCTACTGCTTCTCCTTCTCCTGTTCCTAGTTCTAGTCCGGGTTATAGTAGCAGTCCTGTCCCTAGTGAGGGTCCGGATTCAGTGACGTCTTTAGATTTTTTAGTTCTTCTAGTTCTGCCTGTTGGTATTGCGGTTGTTGTTGTGTTTTTTTATATATTTGTTAAAAAATTTTTAATAACTGCTGAAGATTTTGATAATTCGCCATCGATTATGGTTGATAATTTTTCGGAAGAAACACAGTGAAATGACTAGAAAAACTGCCAATGCCATTAACTTAACACTACAACGAACATGCTGTAAGTTGTTTTCTTTTGCAATGTGACCTATAGGCGGCGGCGTTGTGACAAAGTCGATAGTGAATAACCATTATGTGAATTGACTACTCAAAAGATGCACAAAGAAACGCCACAACAAGATGCCAAACCATAGGTAAAGTCAAATAAACAGCGTTTTTTTTTTAAAAAAATCCACGCAAAACAGCCATAAACAAATGCGCAACCATGACCAACAACTATGCCCATATCACCCCGATAAGACCACGTCTCATAGTGCCCCACACCCAAAACACAAATACACTCCAAAAAACACTGCTCAATAGACCAACGCATAGTAGCCAACCGATCCACAACACCGCCAACTCTGTATTCTCAGGTGCATTACTGATGAAATATTTGTATGTGTTTAGGTGCTATGGGAAACTGTAAACAACATTACACCAATAACGCGGGGAAGGGTTTGCGCAAATCTATTGCATCAAACGACAAGGCGGCACACTCCTATTTCATCAAATATTTAATCGCGCCATGGTGGTCTTTCTGTTGATATGTACGTATGCAATCGTAATGTTTCAAAATCATGTGTGTGCAGTACCGAAACCTCTAAATGCAGACGTTTGAGTATTTTTGCAGGTTGGGCCGGTAGATCAGTCTGGTATGATCGCCGCGTTCGCAACGCGGAAGCCGCGGGTTCAAATCCCGCTCGGTCCACCAGTAGCAAACACCAATTAGGGCGGTGAATATTCGACCAAAGTCTTCTCAATGCCCGATTGCTGTACCTTCAATTTCTGGTGTATATGGTCGTTCGTTGCGTTAGGTCAGTTTTGATTAAGCGGCAGGTTTTCCCCGTTCTATGTAGGAGGTGCCCGTTAGCTGTAGATTCGTGTCATTTTGGATGTTTAGGGTGGTATCGTTTGAGTGAACGCTAAGTATCGTGCTGGTTACTTCGATGCGTATGGTTCGAAAGGTGTCAGTTAGAGGAGAATACTCCAAAGTTTACGACTTCAAAAGTATTTTGCATTTTACGGATGATGGGTTAAGCGGTACACATTTTGACGCAGACTATCGCGGTTTTTCAAAGATGATGGGTGAGATAGAGCGCGGTAGGTTGCTAAGGATTACGAAAAGACAAGGGTAAAGAAGGCAGCGATGAACGCGAAAAAGAACGCTTATACACCGAGTTGCAAAAGGTGTTTTTGTTCCCGTGAGCCATTTGTCGAAAGCTGAGCTGAAAAAACGAAAAACGGCCTGATTATGAGGTGAGAAAAGTAAGTGTGTCACAGAGTATTTGTTTTTCTTTACAGCAAATAGTTATTATCCTTATGGCCTACTCGTATAGAAAAAAGTTTGTACGTTGCATAACCCTCAATGACAAATGGTTCAGACTTGCAAATTGCTTCTGCTTTCTCAAAACTTTCAGCTTTGAAAATGACCATTCCCGCTATACCGGGATAGTCTTTAGTTGCCCCGGCGAGTACTAATCTACCCTCGTCATCAAGTTTTTTTATGTTCTCTACATGCTTTACAACCATCGCTTTGTTGATTTTGTTATACGTCTTACCTCTTTCAATTAGCATAACATAAGTCAACATTTCTATACTATCGCTTGTCGATTTAGTAGCTTTGTACAATAGCGTAAATTTTGCTTTTGCAGGTGTCAAAGTTAAGAAATGAGTAAAATTTTTCAGCTAACTCGTTCTTATCGTTTTGTGATGATTCCAAAAAAGCATTGAGATTATCCCTTGTTTCAAACGTTACGGAGTCTGCCCATGTATCGCCTTCAGCAAGTAGCTGAAATGAAACATAGCCCTTTTGTTCTGAAACATACTCTTTGATTAGTTTTTCTATTGCAAGTAAAAAATCTGGAACAGATGCCCCATCTTTCAGCTTGTAAGTATTGGAAAAAACGACATTAGACATATTTGAGATTCCCTTCCTATTATTTAGTTTATTTCCTTTCTATTATTTAAGGGGTGGTGTGTTGGTTGTGGTTGTTGTGTGTGGTATGTTTTAGTTTTGGTTTTTTTGAAGGGTGGATTGGTTATTTGGTGATGTGTTGTGTTGGTTGAGTGGTGTTATTGGTATGATGTAGGGTGTATTTTTGTAGTAGTTTATTATGACTTCAATTCCATAGACGTCTCGGATGTTTTCTGCTGTTAATACTGTTATAGTTTGTCCGGTTGCAAAAATTTTGCCTTCTTTCATCATGATTATTTTATCGCAGAATCTTGCGGCTAGGTTTAGGTCGTGTATGGCGATTGCTGCGGCAAGGTTTTCATTTAATACCAGTTTGCGGGTTAGGTCCATTACCTCTAGTTGGTGTCTTATGTCTAGGTTGCTTGTTGGTTCGTCAAGGAGGAGGACTTTTGCTTCTTGTGCTATTGATCTTGCGACTATGACTCTTTGTTGTTCGCCGCCGCTTAGTTCGTGGTAGTTTCGTGTAGCTAGTTTTTCTATTGATAGGGTTTTTAGGGCTTTCCAAACTTTTTCTTCGTCTTTTTGGCTGCTTTGCCATGTGATGTGTGGTCGTCTGCCCATGAGGACCATTTCAAAGACGGATATGGTTTCGCTGCTGTTGGTGCTTTGGGGGGCGTATCCTATTTTTTTGGCGATTTCAAGGCGGTTTATTTTGGTTATTGGTTGTTGGTCGAGTAGTATTTTGCCTTGTTTGGGTTCGAGGATTTTGTTTATGCATTTTAGAAGGGTGCTTTTTCCTGATCCGTTTGGGCCTGCCATGCCTAGTACTTCTGATTCGTGTAGTTGTAATGATACGTTGTTGAGTGTTGGTGTGCTGTTGTAGCTGAAGGTTAGGTTTTGTATGGTTATGTTCATGGTGTTTGCCTTTATTGGTGGTTGGGTCTTTGGGTGTTACTTTTAAGGAATTAGGTAGCAACATATAAGTATTACTTTTTTATTAAAGCGTAATACTGTGGGACTATGAGGATCACTAAAAACATCACAATATTGCTCATAGCTATAATCACTATCTCCTCTGTAGCTGTGTTAGGCTACAGTCAAAACTGGTTCCAAACATCAAACCAGCCGAATAACTCGTCGATTAAGGCCTCATCAAGTTCAGCCATGAGCCTGGTTCTTGAAATCTATGGAAATGCCAATATGGATGACAAAATCGATGAAGAAGACATACTCTATATCCAAAAAATTATTGACGGAATCCTACCCCCAACTCTGTTTGCAGACGCAAACCGTGATGGCGTCATCGACGAATTAGACATAGAATATGTCCAAGCTATCATAGATGGTAATGCAAAAAAGCTGTACCTATTAGACGGCAATAAACAAGAAATATCTGTCTTGTTGCCTGCGGATAGAATAATTGTTGAATACAATCAAAATACCGAGTTGATGCGAATCCTTGAAATTGAACACCTTGTGGTCGGCATTGATTCGGGTGTTGATCCTGTTAAAACACTATTTTTCCCCGATAATCACACCACTATAACCTCCGTAGGCGGCATGAGCGTACCTGACTATGAAGCTATACTAAATCTCCACCCTACCACTCTGCTAACTTTTAGCCCTGATACTACCGAGAAAGCCTCCAAACTACCGGGCATAGATGTAGTATACCTGGGACTATACAACCCAAACGTCACAAACCCTGAAGATTCCAGATTTATCCAGGGTATACTAAAAGCAGGTTATATCTTCAACAAAGTAGACCGAGCAACACAATACGCAAATTGGATACTTGACCTAACCTCAATCATCAGCACTAACATAAACACAATACCTGCGAGCCAACGCCAAACAGTATTACTCACAAATAGCCCAACCCTTGGTGCTGCTAGGGCATATGTGGCACATGATACCCTAGGACAAGCCTGTATTTTGGCCGGGGGTTCAAACATAGCCAATCCACCTGCGGGGTCTACCCCTCTCTCAGTGACACTTGATGTTGAATACATACTTCAACAAGACCCCCAGTACATTTTTCTACACACAGTCCGATATACCTATGGAGGCGGCACAAATGAGCCCTCCCAAGGTATAGACGCAAACGATCCCTCCGGCATGAAGGATGTATTGCAACAATATGTGTCTCAACCAGCATTCACAAATCTTGCAGCCGTCAAAAACAATCAGGTATACCTGCTTGCAGGGGACTTTAGAAACAACGCAATGGGCGGCACTTTAGGCGCAGTTTATATGGCAAAAATACTCTACCCCGATGTCTTCACCGATCTAAATCCAAAAAGCATACACCAAGAATACATAACAAAGTTCCTCCGCCTCAATTATGATCTGGATACAGATGGCGTATTTTTGTATCCGGCAATAACTGTAAACGGTGACACTGTAGGAATACCCGCTGGAGCAAACTAAACTATGCTCTACAGTTTTAGCCCTTTATCTTTTTCATTTTATTTGATATTGAGGGGTTATCTGTATGATTAGTGTTACCGATTGGCTTGCGCTCAGGCATAATGTGTTATTGGATGCGCAACGGATCGAGATGTATAACCCAAGTTACTGGGATAGAGAGGCTTGTGTTATAAATGAAAATATGCCTCATTGGGTTGAGTTAACAGACAAGCAACTAAAAAAGCTCCCCCTGTCTTCAGAGATCACTGTTCTTGATGTTGGTGCGGGCACTGGCCGATTAACCCTGCCCATGGCAAAGTATGTTAAGCATGTCACAGCCCTGGAACCATCTAAAAATATGCTTTCCATCCTAAAAGATACTGCAAAAAAACAAGGCATTTCCAACATATCATTCATTAACGCGCCACTAGAAGAATTGGATACAATTTCCAACTCGTATGATTTAGTTGTTGCTTCCTTTTCACTTTTTATGCTCGATATTGAAAGTGCACTAATAAAGATGAACACATTGGCCGCCAAGGGGGTCTATCTTTTCATGTCAGCTTCCCCTTGGATAGATGAAAACATACAAAAAGCAGTAAATGGCAACCTGAGTTCTTGGTCAGATTTTGTATTCATCTGCCATATTCTCCATGATCTAAACATACTTACAAACATAGACCTCTGTGACTATGAATTAAAACAAAATTATGCTAATTTTGATGCTGCACTTTCAAAACTTTCCCAGATAAATCATATTCCCCCAGAAAAAATGAGTCTGCTCAGAGAATATCTCCATACAAACCTTGCAGAAGAAAATGGAAACTTGTGGTATAACCGTAGAAGAAAGGCCGCAACGATATGGTGGAATACAAATAAGGCTCTCTAAAACAAAACCCGTCCTCAACGTTGAAACAGAAAAAAAGAAACACCAAAAAATAGCCGCAAAAAGGGTACTGTTCATCGTTGTTTTGGGTATATTGCTCATAGCCATAGCTGGTGTTGCCTTGGCGTTGGGCTCTGCAGATATGACTTTTCTTGATGCCTACGCGGCAGTTTTTGCTCGGTTTTTCCCAGCATGGTTTAATACTACCCCCTTAGCAGATACGGTTGTTTGGACACTTAGGCTACCACGTATTTTGCTTGCAATCGGTGCCGGCGCTGTTTTTGCCATGAGCGGTTGTTCTACTCAAGCAATTCTGCGTAACCCAATTGCCACCCCCTACACATTAGGGGTATCTGCAGGTGCAGGCCTTGGTGCAGCAATCGCCATAATATTGGGCGGCGCCATATTGAGTGGTGGTAGTGCTGATTTCTCAATTATTGGTAACGCATTTGTTTTTTCACTCATCCCCATTACGGTTATATTGCTATTAGTTAAACGCAAAGGCGCTTCATCTGAAACTATGATTCTTGCAGGCGTTGCTATGGTCTATATCTTTAATGCCTGCACAACAATTCTTCAATACTTCGCTGACTCCAACGCCGTAGCCGCAACTGTATTTTGGCTCGTTGGCGACTTGTCACGAGCCGCTTGGTATCAACTACCCTATGTTTTTGGAGTACTTATCCTCTGTTTTGTCATCAACCTCTGGCTTGCATGGGACATCAACGTTATGAAAATGGGTGATGATACCGCAAAAAGTTTAGGGGTCGAAGTTGACCGTACCCGACGGCTCTCTTTGATTATCGCTTGTCTATCTACTGCAACCGTAGTTGCCTTTACCGGTGCTATTGGGTTTATTTGTTTAGTGGCACCCCACATCTGTCGCATCTTCATAGGTCAAGATCAAAAAGTGCTAATCATTGGCTCTGCACTTGTAGGCTCCATTCTGCTTCTAACTGCTGATATCTTTGCTAGACAACTATTAGCTCCCATTGTTCTGCCGGTAGGGGCTATCACTGCATTTCTTGGAGGACCGCTATTGTTGTATTTGCTAATCAAAAGAAAATCCATCCGACAATAAACCACCAACAAATCTCCCTTTTCCAATCCATCACAAATAAATCCAGTTTACACAGTGTGAACTCTGGTGGGTGCTGACATTATTGTCTCTACATTGAATGGTTATCACTTTTAGGGGTTGCTTTAGAATAAACTTGCAGACAAAATCTAGCGATAAAAGTTTAGATGATCGTTGTCCATGCGCTATTTATCACGATTACCCACAAATTTACTTTCGGGCGCTCCCTTAGCAGGGGTTTTGTAATAGTGCTCTTCCCGCAAATAGAGGGGTGCTGTTGTTTTGGACATTTGTTTTACCCTTTTCTACCTTGTTCATTTTTTCTTATCTATCCCAAAACGATAGGGACAAGATTTTCGGCAGAGAAAGCACATAATCTCCCATTTTTTATTAACCGGCTTAAACATCGTTGTGTCACATTTCTTTCTTCCAAATAAAACCGGATAATCATTCAGCGCGCCTGAAGGGCATGATTTGACGCATATGTTACAGTCTTTGCAAAAATTGAAATCAACTTTTTTATCAGGAACCAGATCGGCATCGGTAAGAATGGCGCTAAACCAGAGAAGATTGCCATACTGCGGATTTGTAAGCAAATAATTTCTTCCGATGACTCCAAGACCCGCTAATTCGGCGGCATGTTTCAAAGATATGAGTCCATTTTGTTCCTTCCTGCCGTTTCGTTCCACCCATCTGCCGCTCATTCCTGCTACGGCTTTTGATTTATATCCTTGACCCTTGATCCACTTTTCTATGTCTTTTGCTATATTGTTACTTTCTTTATTTACCGCATTTCGAACATCAATAAACCCGACTGGATCATCCTTCAATATAGCTTCCTGCGAAACCAGAACTCCTAAAACGATAACGGAGAGGCATTCCGCTAATATATCTGTGGGCTTGAAACCTTCCGGCGCCGAACCAAAATCCTTGGAAACAGCTATCCCAACGATGCTTGCGCCGGCGCTTAATCCATATTGTTTTACAGCTTCACTACTCAATCGGTTTGCCATCTTATCGCTGACATTTCTTTGCTTCATCGATTCCTCGCCTATGCTTTCCTTCAGTTTCTGTTGCATTAAAATAATCATAAAACGGCATCAAAAATTTATACCCACACACAAGGCGGTCGGCAAATTCACGAGAGAACAACTCGTCGTTGATTTCTCCGAAATGAATCAGCGAGAACGACTTTTTATTATACCACTCCTGTGTTTTTGGTGTGGGTGCTTGCTTTTTATGAGTGTATTCTGGGCCGTCGAGTTTGAACTCGTCTTGGCTGGCGAGCAAATCTATCAGCTTTTCAAACTCTTTTGGATTGTCATCAATCCGCGCCCGTAGTTTCTCCATTGTCGCAGCTTTGGCGGCGTAATATCCAAGTCCATAGTTCCAGCCCTCGGGGTTCAAATCAAACCAAAATGTCAAAATTCCACTACTCTCTTCTTTTTCGGCGCAGGGTTTCTCTACTGAAAACCACAGATTGTCTCTATACAGGCTGCCGTCGCGGACACGTCGCGCATCTTTATAAATGCGCGAAAGTTTGTGGATAAACCCTCGTTCGCCATAATCGGCAATGATTCTTGCGAAAACCTCCTGTCCTAACTCTTTCATCGGGGATTGGAAGTCATGTTTGTACTCGTCTTTATGTGTCTCAAACCAAGGCCTATTGTTGTTTAGGCGAATATTCCACATAAAGGCGATAGTTTTTTGCGTAAAGCCTGTGAACATATTTTTTACTCCCCCTTTTTACTCTATAGATCTTGTCCTCAACTGTATACTCAACTTTTCATAATACGGATAGCATCGTCTGTTACATAAACTGTATCATTTGGGAAGTCGCGGTAAACTTGCTCTCTGAGGATCGACAATATTTCTTGTCACGATATTGCTTGTCTACCCCGGGGTCAAACATATAATATCTGAGCTATTATCATTGCGGCAATGGACATACCCTCGATGAGTTTGATGAGGTTTAAGCGGTAGCAGTGTTGAGTAAGAAAGGCTCTCTTGATAAGGCTGTTCGTATACGTAATAGTGCCGTAGAGTTTTTAACGTTTGCATATCAAACGGTTGGTGATGGTATTGAGGTGCGTGTACAGGACGGCCTATAAATTCAATCGTAGCAAATCCAACCCTTAAGATATTTTGTATAAAGCAAATCAAGCGTTTTATCCACCACCTCAATAAGCGATCCCTCAACTATGTTCTGATAACGTATTTCTACATCGTCATCTTCAAGAAAGCCAATCATAACATGCGCACCCGTTACCCTCCGTTCAGGACTTTTACCGCCAAATTATCAACAAAGTACATAACATACCCGGCATTTTCACTTGTAAATTATCTTGAAGTAAACCGAACTTGTGGCTAAAGTGTTTGGTTATCTATTTATGTGTTTTTTGCTGGAATTTTAGGGTAAATTTGGTTCCCCTGCCCTCTTGGCTTGTGAAGCTTATTTCACCGCCTAGAGCCTCAGTTATGCGTTTAACAACTGATAGGCCAAAACCTTGGCCTTTTGATTTTGTGGTAAATAGGGGGGTAAATATTTTTTCTTCAGTCTCTTTAGATATGCCGCTTCCAGTATCTTCCACCTCGATGATATAACTGTCTATTTTTTTATTTTGATGCATGTATATGGTTAGGGTGCCTCCGTCTGTCATGGCTTGGATGGCGTTGTTAATTAAATTAGTTAGAACTCGTCTCATCAGGGTTGGGTCTGTTCTCATTTTGGTTAAGCTGTTGGTGTTTATTCTAAGTGATATCTGGATAGGTATGTTGGCGGTTTGAAAGATGCTATCAATCAGTTCGGGCATATCTACCTCGGTGTATTCGGGTTTGATGGGGCGGGCGTAGTCTTGCAGGTCGGCTATTATTTTGTCAATATAGTTGATTTGTTCTTCTATCACAATTAGTTCTTGGAGGGCATCGCTTTTTTCTTTGCTCTCAGTCATCATATCCAAATCATCTTTTATCAGATATAGCGAAGACATGATTGATTGTAGTGGATTGCGGATGTCATGCCCTACCATCCCTGCTGTTTGACCGATGGTTGCAAGGCGTTCGCTGTTAGCCAATTGGGTGGTTCGCTCCTCAACGAGTTGTTCTAGATGTTTGCGGTGAAGTTCGAGTTGTTGCTCAGATTTTCTCCGTTCCGTAATATCTTGTTCTATTCCCATGATTTTAGCAGGTTTTCTTTGAGCATCAACTTCTATAATGGTGCGCTCAGTATGCAAATCGCGAACTGTGTTATCTGATAGAACCACACGGTAATCAAAAACAATCGTTTCATCCAGTTTACCCTCTGAATTAAATATATCTGTTAGTTTTGTTACCCGTTCCAAATCATCGGGGTGGATGTATTTTTTGTATGTTTCATAGTCAAGACCATGCTTGTCTGGTTTTAAATTAAAGACATGAAACAGACCCTCAGACCAAAACATTCTGTTTTCTGCAACATGAAATGCCCAGTTACCCATATGCGCTAGACGCTGTGCAAGTTTTAAACGCTCTTCACTTTCTCTACGTAGCTCCTCATTTTTTTTCCGTTCCGTTATATCTGTAAACGTACCCAAGGTGACGTCTTGACCGTTGAGAATAATGTGGTCCACTGATACAATAAGTGTGAGTGGCATGCCGGTTTTTGTCTGCATGTGTACCTCAAGATTATGTATTGCACCCTGAGTCTGCAACATACGGACAAACTCTTTGCGTTTACTTAGATCAGGATAGATGTTGAGTCCAACCGCAGTGTTTCCAATAACTTCCTCACGACTAAACCCAAGGGTTAACAAAAATGCTTCATTTACATCCAAAAAAAACCCATCTGCAAGACGTGAAATAAACAGCGCCGCTTGACAACAGTTAAAAGCTTTAGAGAACCATTCTATACTTAGATGCAAGGCTTCTTCAAGTTTTTTGCGGCTAGTTATATCACGCCAAGTTATCACTAAATCGCAAGATGTAGGAAAAACACTAATTTCCCATGTGTTTAGAGTGTTGTATAGCTTATCCCATTCAAAGTGCGTTGTTTTCTTATGCACCATGGCATTGCGCAGAGTTTTCTCAAAGAGGGTTTCTCTGTATTGAGGGAAAAGTTCCCAGATGTTTTTTCCCACTAGATTTTTTGCTTCCACAAAAAAACCCTCTGCAGCACACCTGTTAACATACCTAAAAATCCAGTCGTGATCTAAGATAATCAGGCCGTCTTGGATGCTCTCTAAGGTCAAACATAACCTCTGGTTGGCTTCTATGAAAGCTTTCTCTAGCTCTTCACATCGCGCTACAAGTTCCCTGTCGGCTGTATGTTTTTTTGGTTTTACCTTCTGCCGTTTAGGGGCTAAAATAGTCTGTCTCAAAAATATCCGAGCGCTCCATTACTTAATAAGACATTAAAGAATAATAATGTATTGCCGCTAATTGACTCTGCTAAGCTGGATTTTTAGTTAAACAGCCCCCTTATGTGATGAAGTCCGCTTCTTCTGCATCAAGCTCTCTTTTGTTTATATTCTCTGATGTATGTGTCAAAAAACCTTTTTAATTAATTGGCAGAGCAGTTGTTTTGGTCGGAAAGTGAAATCGTTACGGCCACCCACCAAAAACAGTGAATGGCTACTTATTTTGCATACTAAAAAAAGAGAAAAAGTTGGAAATATTTTTGCTTATGGCTTTTTTCTGAGTAGCAAAAGGCCGACTATGGCGATTGCTAATATAATGGCAATTGTTGAGGTTGCAAAGTACATTTCAATTGGCGGTGGTGCTACCGTGTCTGCTATCGTTGATGGTGTTGATGCAACTTCGTCAACGCTGAAAGCTGTTGTTGCAGATGAACCATAGTAAGATTCAGATCCGGGGAACGTTGCGATTAGAGTGTATTCGCCTGGAACTGGGGGTGTGAATGTCATTTTGTATGCGCCGTTAGCGTCTGATGTAGTTGTGCCGACCTCGTAAACGTTATTGTTGGGATCTATCACGCTTAAGACCACGTTAACGCCTGTTACATCTGTCGGTTTAGTCTGTTGCATATATACGTACTCCATCCAGGCTTCCTGGCTATCTTCGGAGACAGCCGGAACGCCGTTTGGAAAACGTGCAACTCTGTCTGCGTTCTTTGTTCCCGGAGACTGGTCGGTAACTGTACCCTCTACTAGCACTTTTGCTCCACTTACGGAGAG
>Ga0123356_10006443_pt1 | contig 11833 bp, 6 predicted proteins | sample TergutEmb28metaG_2_FD_92546 | JGI IMG/M metagenome (GOLD analysis project Ga0123356, IMG submission 92546) | Embiratermes neotenicus P3 segment gut microbial communities from Petit-Saut dam, French Guiana - Emb289 P3 | ecosystem: Host-associated > Arthropoda: Insects > Digestive system > Gut ... | reverse complement strand
GAAGAAGGCGCGCGCCCACCGGGAGAGGTCACGCCGGGTTGCGTAGCCGGCGGCGCCGAGCGCCGCCACGAACGCTCCGGTCGCGCCAGCGGCCTGCCAAAGCGCCGTCGGGTCGGCCTTCGCATACGCCGCGATCACAGGAGCGACGGCCAGCCCAAGCAGCAGCCCCAGGCTGAAGAGCAAGCCGATTGCCAGCTGCTCCCGCGCGCGGGACGCCGCGGCGTTCAGTCCAAAGATGCACGCGAAGGCGCCGATGAAGAACAGCAGCCCGGCGCCTCCGCTCAGGTTGCGGCCGGCGTAGGCGCCGAGCGCCGTGCAGCCGACGGTCAGGGCCACCAGCCCCATGACCTGGCCAAACACGGCCCTCGCCTTAGAGAGAGCGACGTCCGTGCTTTGTGCCAGCGTGCCGGCGGGCTGGTTCGCGTCGGTGGAGGGGGTGGAGGTCACAGACATGTCAGATCTCCGCCACTTCGATGACGGCGTCGGCGAATGCCTGCGGGGCTTCCTGAGGCAGGTTGTGGCCGATCCCTCCGTCAATGGTCTGGTGCGAGTATCGGCCCGAAAACTGGCCGGCGTAGGCGCTCGGGTCTCCGTGCGGTGCGCCGTTCGCGTCGCCTTCGAGCGTGATCGTCGGCACCGAGATTCGTGGCCGGGAGGCGAGGCGGGTCTCGAACTCGTCGTACTTGGCCTCGCCGCCGGCCAGTCCCAACCGCCACCTGTAGTTGTGTATGACGATCTCGACGTGGTCCGGGTTGTCGAACGATGCGGCGCTGCGGTCGAAGGTGGCGTCGGTGAAGTTCCATCTCGGCGAAGCCGTCCGCCAGATGAGCTTCGCGAACTCGCGCCGGAACTTGTCGTAGCCGGCCCGCCCTCGGTCGGTCGCGAAGTAGTACTGGTACCACCACTGCAGTTCGGCCTCGGGCGGCAACGGAAGCTTCCCGGATTGCTGGCTACCGATCAGATATCCGCTCACCGAAACAAGGCCGGTGCAGCGCTCCGGCCAAAGCGCGGCCACGATATCGCCCGTCCGGGCGCCCCAATCGAACCCGGCGATGGTTGCCTTGTGGATGTTCAGAGCGTCCATCAGCGCGGTCGTGTCGAGCGCCAGCGCGGCCTGCTCGCCGTTGCGGAAGGTGTCCTCCGATAGAAACCGGGTGCTCCCGTAGCCGCGGAGGTACGGGACCACTACCCGGAAGCCGGCGGAGGCGAGGATCGGGGTGACCTCAGCGAAGCTGTGAATGTCGTACGGCCAGCCGTGCAGGAGGATCACCGCGGCGCCGTCGCTCGGCCCCGCTTCGACATAGCCAACGTTCAAGAGCCCCGCTTCGATCTGCTTGACCGGCCCGAACGACGTGGTAGCCGACTGACTTTCTGCTTGTGTGACTGACATGATCACGCCTTTCATGAGTAGTTACGAACAGGTCGGCTGGGTCACTAGCGATCCCGGGTGGCAGCGAAATGGAGCCACTCTGCTGGCCTAACAAGCGAAGCGTGCCCAGACGCTCGAATCGCCGGCTAGCGAAGCGACCTGAACGCGGCCCGTAGCTCGGTCGCGAACAGGTCCGGCTCTTCCCAGGCGGCGAAGTGGCCGCCCTTGTCGACCTCGTTGAAGTAGACGACGTTCGGGTAGGACGCCTCGACCCAGCTGCGCGGCGTCCGCCAGATCTCGCCCGGGAACGTCGTGAAGCCGAACGGGATCGACGACGCCGGCAGAGGCTTCTGGCCCGCAGCAGGCGCGTCTGGCCCGTAGGCCTCCCAGTACGACCGCGCTGCCGAAGCGCCGGTGCCGGTCAGCCAGTAGGTCGTGACGTTGTCAAGGATGTGGTCGCGGGTCAGGTTGCCCGACGGCTTGTCCTCGATGAAGGCGCCCGCGATCTTGTAGTAGGCGTCCGTGTCGTGGTCCACCATCCACGCCGCGAGTGCGACCGGGGAGTCCAGCAGCCCGTAGCCGATGGTCTGAGGCCTCGTGGACTGCTCCACGAAGTAACCGTCGCCGCTCGTCTGGAACGTCTTGATCGCGGCAAGTGCCGCCTTTTCCTGCTCGGCCTCGGCGGGCAGCGCCGCGGGGTCGTTCAGCGCAGGCACGAGCAGGTTCGTGTGCACGCCGATCAGGCCCGCGGGTGTCAGGCGGCTCATCGCGTCGGTAACGCCGGCGCCCACGTCACCGCCCTGAGCTACATACCTGGTATAGCCGAGACGGCGCATCAGCTCGGCCCACGCCCGTGCGGTCCGGAACAGGTCCCACCCGGCCTCGGCCGGCGCGGTGGAGAAGCCGTAACCGGGCACGGACGGCAGGACGAGGTCGAACGCATCCTCCGCGCGCCCGCCGTGCGCGGTCGGGTCGGTGAGCGGGGCGACGGTCTCGAGCAGCTCAATCACTGATCCGGGCCAGCCGTGGGTCATGATCAGCGGCAACGCGCCCTTATGCGGCGACCTCACATGGATGAAATGGACGTCCACCCCGTCGATCTCGGTCTTGAACTGCGGCAGCGCGTTCAGCCTTGCCTCACACCGGCGCCAGTCGTAATCGTTGAGCCAGTAGCGGGCGAGCGCCTGGATCGTCGCCAGCTGCACGCCCTGCGAACGATCGTCGACGAGCTCCCTGCTCGGCAGCCGCGTCGCGGCGACGCGGCGCCTCAGCTCCACCAGATCCTCTTCCGAGACGGCAATCTCAAAGGGGCGCACACTGGCGCCCTCGGCGGTTGTCGGTGGGCTTGTCGTGGTTTCGGACATCTGATCCTCCTGGGGTGGTCGTCGTCGAGCGCGCGTCGGCGGCGCCCAAGTTTGTGGTCGTGCATCAAGGTCCCGCACAAGCGGGCCCCGCGCGCCCGTATGTGCCCTGGTCGCTTGCGCGTGATTACTGGCCCCCCGTCTGCCCAGCTCGCCCGCCGCGGCGTGACGTCACGGCGGACGAGCAGTCAGGGGTGGGCGACCTCGAAGGATCAGGGCGCGATCGTGAAGGGCACACGGACGACGTTGGAAACTGGCCTGATGCTGGGGGAGACGACGGTCGGCGCGGTTCCTCGGACGAGGTATGCGGTGAGCGTCGACGGTCCGGTCCCGAACAGCGGCTTGCCGACCTGCCATGTGTTCCACGTCTCGGCCACGCCGCCGACGTCGGCGACACCGTTGAGCTGGAAGAGCCCGGCCAGGTTAGTGTCGGGGCCTTGCAAGGGCGTTCCGGGCGTGTCAGGTGTCGTCGAGAGCAGCACGACGAGGCCGGGGGCTCCCGGGTCGGGTCCGGGATGGAAGGTCGTGCTGCTCGGGTCGTTGAAGAATGGCTGGTAGCCATTGGCGGGTGACAGGATCGAGTTGCCCCGGGCATCCGTCGCGTCCACTGCTAGGTCGACGATGAAACCGGCACCGCCAGTGCCAGAGTGATCGCGGGCGCCGGGGGAGAACACCGTCACTTTGACGGGCGGAGTGTCGCGATGGTGCTTTCTGGTGCCGGCGTGGGCGGCGCCGGGGAGTGCGACTGCCGAAACGGTCGCTGCGAGGCCGATGAGTTGGCGGGCGCGCCGGCGGCGCGGTGATGACGATGACTTCATGCTGTCCCTCCGGGTGTATAGGGGGTGGTGGTTACCGCGCCCCCAAGGTCCCGCACAAGCGGAGCCCGGCGCGCCCGTACGTGCCCTGGTCCTTGGCACGCGACTCACCGGTCCTAGTCCTGCGCACCGCGAGTCACTGTCGCCAGAACACCGGATCGGTCAACGTTGCCGGAAGCGCGGATCACGAGCATCAAGCTGCCGGGACGAATCGCGCCGCGGCCGCACGTCTGAGCTCAGGCCGGATGCAGCTGGGAGTCGCGCCCGGCCAAGGCGTCCGCAAGCTCGCGCCGGCGGTGGATTCCGAGCTTTCCAAAGACCTTTTGCAGATGCCACTCAACCGTGCGCGAGCTAAGGAATAGCCGCGTGCCGATCTCCGGGTTCGACAGCCCATCACACGCCAGCTCCGCGATCTGCCGCTCCTGCGGTGTCAGCTCGTCGCGTGTCTCGACGGTTAGTCTGCGGAGTCTCTCGCCCGTCGCCACCAGCTCTCGGCGCGCGCGCTCGGCAAACGCCTCCATCCCGATGGCGAGGAGCATCTCGTGGGCGGTGCGCAGCTGCTCGCGTGCGTCGACCCGGCGACCCTCGCGGCGCAACCATTCGCCGTAGAGTAGGTGCGCGCGGGCGAGCTCCGGACGGAGCCGGGTGCGACCCAACCGCTCGAGGGCTTCTCGATACAGCTCGTCGGCGGCCTTCGTGTCGCTGAGCAGCGCGCGGCAACGAGCGAGGATTCCCAGCGCCGACTCCGTGCCGGCGAAACTCGTGGCTGCATCGACGCGCTCCAGAGCGGCCTGCGCGATCCCCGGCTCGTCGCTCCTCGTGGCAGCTTCGATCAGTTCAATCGCCGTCCAGGTTGAGACGAAGAGCTCCTCCGGGCGGTCTTCGCCTGTGCTCGCGGCGGCAGCTACGGCCTCCCGGTAGCGCCCTAGGCCGTTACACAGCAGAGCGCCGAGCCATTCGGTCAGCTCAAGGTCGACGCCCTGGCCCGCGGCCGCCGCCTCATACTTCGCGGACTCGATCAACGCTCGAGCCTCCTCCCGGCCGCGGAACGCCGCGAGCCTCATAGCGCTGACGGACGCCATTCCGGCGCCCGTTGCCTGGCTGAGCGCGTCGGCCTCGGTGATGGCCGCTTCGGCGCCGGCGAAGTCGCCACAGCGCACCGCGAGCAAGTCGGTCGTGGCAAGCTCGAAGTGCAGCCGGGCGAGCGCACCCGCGTGGCGCACCGTTTCCAGCTGCTTGACACAGATCGCGTGCGTGCTCTCCTCGTCCCAAAGCGCATAGGTGGGTACCACGGTCAGCCAACCCCAGCGGCTCGGTTCGGTCGCGCGCGGGTCCTCAATAAACGTCCGCGTTGCCTTCTCAAGCAGCGGTTTTGCGGCCGACCGGCCGTCGATAATCAGGGTCGCCAAGCTATCCAGCAGCAGATCGGAGGGACGCGCCGCACCGTCGGGTCGTGGCGCGGACATGGCGGCCCGGGAGACCTCGAGGAGACCGACTCGGGTGGTCAGGCGCCCGGCAAGTAGCGCCGCCCCCCACGCATCCAGGTAAGTGTCGCGCGCCAGGTTGACGTCGAGTCGCTCAAGACGGAGCGCCGCTTTGAGCAGCAGCTCGGGCGCCTCAGCGCCGAACGTGGAGAACAGCGCGATCTGTCCACGCAGCAGATCCCCACGGGCCGCTCGCCACTCGTCAAACGGTCCTCCCTCCGCCGCGTCCACCAGCCCGTGCGCGACATCGAAATTGCCCGCTTGCAAGCTCGCCTCGGCGGCGGCGAGAGCCCTGTCGGCCCTAACGGCCGGGTCTCCGGTTAGATCCACCGCGCGACGCAGGAACGCGCTCGCGGCGGCGAAGCCCCCCCGCCCTTGTGCCCGGTCCGCCGAGCGCTCGAGCTCAGCTGCCACCCGCTCATCAGGTCCCGCCGCGGCCCCAGCGAGATGCCACGCGCGGCGGTCCGGATCGATCTCCCTATCGGTCGCCTCCGCCAGCGCCTGATGAACCGCCCTGCGATCATGTGCGATCGCCGATCCGTAGACCGCGGAGCGCACGAGCGGATGGCGGAACGTCACCTTGTTACCGATAGTGAGCAGCCCCACCGCGACAGCGCCGTCCGCGGCCGCCGGTCCGATCCCGAGCTGCGTGCCCGCGCGCCAAAGCAATAGAGGATCGCCGATCGGGTCCGCCGCGGCGAGAAGGAGCAGCCGCCGCGTGTCGTCTGGCAACGACTCAACTCGCTCGAGGAAGCTCTTCTCGACCTGTCCCGGGAGCACGTCCAGCATTCCGAACCCGCCCGCGAGCTCGGTCGTGGTCAGTCCTCGCGGCAGCTCCAGCAGCGCCAGCGGGTTACCGCGCGTCTCAGCGACGATGCGATCGCGCACCTGCTCGTCCAACCTGAATCGCACCGCCGAGCTAAGCAGCGCCCGGGCGTGACCGTTGCGCAACCCGCCCACCTCGAGATGGGGCAGGTGCTGAAGCTGATGGCCAGGTTCGCGGGCCGCGAACACGAGCCCCAAAGGCTCGGCCAGCAAACGTCGCGCCACGAATGCGAGGGTCAGCGCCGAGGCCTGATCCAGCCACTGCGCGTCATCGACGACGCACAGCACTGGCCGCTCGTCTGACACCTCCGACAACAGGCTCAACACGGCCAGCGCGACCAGGAACCGATCCGGCGGTGTGCCGGCGGTGAGACCGAACACAACCTCCAACGCCTCACGCTGCGGCGACGCAAGCCTCGAGACTCGATCGAGCACCGGCGCGCACAGCTGCTGCAGACTCGCGTATGCCAGCTCCATCTCCGACTCGACACCCGCTGCCCGAACGACCATCAGGTGAGACGCTGACTCGATCAGGTACTCCAGCAGCGCAGTCTTCCCAATCCCAGCCTCCCCCCGCAACACCAACGCCCTGCTCTCGCCCTGCCCGATCGCCGCGACCAACCCGTCCAAGAGCGCACACTCGCCGTCTCGCCCGAGCAGGCTAACGCCCCGCGCCAGTCCCGAACCAGGCACGTGAGCGCGCGGGCCCGTCTGCGACTGATCCCGGATGCCAGCGACTTCGTCGAAGCCAGCAGGGCTGCCAGCTGCATCGGGGATCATGCGACGGCCAGTGCCCGGCCGGCACATCCGCATGTGGCCTTGGCGAGTGCGTCTTGACCCGCCCGGAGGATCTCCGGACCGAGCACCACGTTCTCCGATTCAGCGTGCTCATGTGTTGTCGCTGACGACATCAGTGGAGCGCTATCCGAACGTGAACACGTAGGCATGGATGCCGGGGTCGAGGAAGGTGATCTCGAACGTGTGCTCGGTGACCGGAGTGCGCTGGCGGATGAGCTGATAGAGCCGCGCTCCGGTGACGGTGCCCTCCCCGTGCTCGTCGATATCGATCCCGTGCGCGGCTCCAGGCGGGTCACCGTCGAGGAGCACCCGAAAGCGCACACGTTGCGCGTCGCGTGCCCGGGCCATCACGAGGTGCAGATCACGCGCGTGGAAGCGATACGCGATCTGTCCGCCCGAGGCGTTGAGCACGGCTGCTTGGGGCCCAACGCTCCAGTCGCCGGCCAACGCCCAGCGGTTCAGCGGCAAGGCGTCCGGTAGCGAGTATTCCTCAGGCTGGTCCCACGAGACGGAGCCTGGGGACGCGAAGTTCTCGGCCCGGGCGTAGCCGATGTAGGTCTCTCCAGAACGCAGTTCATTCCAGTCCGCGGGCGCCTCGACACCGCGAGCGTCGACCGACGCCAGTGTCCCGTTCACTTCGCGGACTCCGGCGGCTTTGAGCAGGAGCTGGATGACGATCTCCGAGTACTCGTACTCGCCCTCGCCGAATCGGTGGTGCCGAATCCCCCCGTCCGCGTCGGCGAAGTAAAGAGCGGGCCAGTATTGATTGCCGAACGCACGCCAGATCCTGTAGTCGCTGTCGACCGCAATCGGATACTCGATCCGCATCTGCTCCGCTGCTCGGCGAACATGCTCGACGTCGCGCTCGACTTCGAACTCCGGGGTGTGCACTCCGAGCACGACAAGTCCGTCATGCCGGTACTTCTCATACCAGCTGCGGAGGTACGGGAGGGTCCGTATCCAGTTGATGCAGGTGAAGGTCCAGAACTCGACGACCACGGGCCTTCCGCGAAGGGACGACACCGTCAGCGGCTCGGAGTTGAGCCACCGGGTCGCACCCGCAAGGGAAGGGAGCTGGTCCTCAATCGGCAGTTGAATCGTCGTTGCCATGGTCGGTCCTTGATCAGGAGTTATCCACGCCCACAGAAGACGGTGCGGCGCGGTCAGCGCACCGCCCGCTCCAGTGTGATTCGCCGACGCAGGCTCCGGTTCGGCTATTTGGGCAACGCTCCAAACGCGGCGCGGATCTCGTCTGAGAAGAGTCTTGGTTGTTCCCCCGGGGGGCGGAGGTGGTCGCCCCGGTCGGGTTGGTTGTGGTGGATTGGTTGCGGACGATGCTCTGTCTTGCCGCCCGTCGCGCCAGTGACACTCCCTGGTTGAGACTCCCTGGTCTGCTGACGGATGGCGGGCCACGCCGCGGTTCGCGACGTGGTTGGTTCGGCGCCAAAGGCTCGGCACCTATCCCGCGTGCTACGCCAACATCGATTCGCCCTCGGGTTCGCGCAGCGCGCCACGCAGCTCTTTGCGGGAGCTGATCCCGAGCTTGATGAACACCTTGCGGAGGTGCCACTCGACCGTCCGCGGACTCAGGAAGAGCCGAGTACCGATCTCCGGGTTGGACAGCCCGTTGCCGGCCATCTGCGCGATCTGCCGCTCCTGCGCGGTCAGCTCGTCGCGCGTCTCGATCGAGCGCCTGCGTACGTTTTCGCCCGTCGCCAGCAGCTCCGTACGCGCCCGATCGGCGAACCCGTGCATTCCGATCGATGTGAATGCCTCATGCGCGGCGCGAAGATGCGCACGCGCGTCGGCCCGCCGCTGCTGACGACGCAGCCACTCGCCGTAGAGGAGGTGCGCCCGGGCGAGCTCCGGCCGTAGGGATGTTCGTCGTAATCGCTCGATCGCCTCTTGGTACAGACGCTCGGCGGTCTCGCCATGACTCAGCAGTGCCCGGGAGCGAGCTTCGATCCCCAGCGCGAAGTCGGTGCCGGCGGGCTGCGTCGCCTCTGCCAGTCGCTCGAGCCCGTCGCGTGCGTCCTCCGTATCTCCCTGGCGGACCGCGGCTTCGACCAGCTCGGGGAGGGCGTACATGTACGACCACGGGTTGAGGTTGTTGGCGATCGCCTGACGGGCCGCAGCCTCCGCCTCATCGAACCGCGCGAGCCCGTTGTACAGGAGCGCAGCCACCCAGTGCACCCAGCTCACCCCCTGCTCCTGCCCTGCGGCCGCGGCTTGCTCAAGAACATTCGCGATCCCCGCAGAGGCCTCAGCTTCCTTGCCTTGCATGGCCCAGAGCCTCAGCGCAGAGAAGGGTGGGAAGCCACTTCCGATCGCCGCCACCACGCTGTCGCTCTCAACGATCACCGACTCCGCACCCACGAAGTCGCCGCTCCACTCTTTTGCCTGACTCAACGCCGAGAGGTGGATCGGCAGCTCCGCGAGCGCGCCCGCGTCGCGCACGAGCTGCACCTGTCGTTCCGCGATTGCCCGCACGCCCTCGAAATCCCATATGAGGGTGGTGGGGGCCGCAGCCATCCAACCCCACCGCAGCACGTCCTCGAGGGGAATTCCCGTGAGCGACTCCGCCGCGCGTCGCAAGGTCGGCGCTGCAGCGGCGTGCCCGTCAGTGATCAGCCGCGCGAGGCCCTCGAGCAGCAGGTCGAGGGGACGCGGAGTCCCCGGCCGCGGAGGGAGTGCCAGGGCAGCGCGGCAGATCTCCAGCAGCACATCCGGTTGCGCCAGATGTCCGGTCGTGAGCGTCGCGCCCCAGGCAGTCAGGTAGGTCTCCCGCGCGAGCTCCAAGTCGAACGGCTCCAGTCGTCGCGCCGCCTCTAATAGCAACGGGGGAGCGTCGCCGCTGAGACCTGAGACGAAGGCGACATGACCCCGCAACAGGACGACCCGGGCCCGCTGGAACTCGTCGAGCGGCCCCGCCTCCGCTGTAGCAACGAGTTGGAGGGCCGCGTCGAACGCGCCGGCTTGCAAGCTCGCGTGTGCGGCGGCCAGCGCGCGGTCGGCGCGGCGCCCGCGGTCCTCGGTCAGCGCGACCGCGCGCTGCAGGAAGGCGGCCGTCGCCGCGAGGCCGCCGCGCGCCTGCGCCCGCGCGGCCGAGCGTTCAAGCTCCGTGGCCACTTCCTCGTCGACGCCCGCCGTCGCCAGCGCTCGGTGCCAGGCCCGGCGGTCAGGGTCGGCCTCCCGGTCGGTCGCCTCCGCCAGTGCCAGATGGACCGCCCGTCGTTCTGGCACGCCGGCCGAGCGGTACACGGCCGAGCGCACTAGCGGATGACGGAACCTGACGCGTTCGCCGATCGTGAGTAACCCGTCGGTCTCGGCCGCAGCAGTGGCCCGGGCATCTATCCCGAGGCGGTCAGCCGCCGACCACAACAGCAGCGGATCGCCGATCGGCTCAGCCGCTGCGACCAGCAAGAACAGACCTGCCTTCTCCGGCAGTCCCTCGAGTCGCCGCCCGAAGCTCTCCTCGATGCGCCCCGACAATGTGTGAGCACCCAGAAACCCGAAGCCCACGGCGAGCTCCGCCGCGCTCATGCCGCGCGGCAACTCCAGCAACGCGAGCGGATTGCCCCGCGACTCGGCCACGATCTGGTCTCGGACCCGCTCATCCAGCGCAAACGGAACCTCGGAGACCAGCAGGGCACGTGCATCCTCCTCGGCCAGCCCCCGCACTTCGAACTGCGGCACCCCTTGAAGTTCCGCTGGCGTCTCACGCGCGGCGAGCACGAGCGCTACCGGCTCCGCCAGCAGCCGCCGAGCCACGAAGGCGAGCGTCAGCCTGGACGCGCGGTCAAGCCATTGCGCGTCATCCACGATGCATAGCAGCGGGCGCTCTCCGGCGACTTCGGACAACAACGTTAACACCGCCAAACCCACCAGGAACCGGTCTGGCGCTGCTCCTTCACTCAGCCCGAAAGCGATCTCCAAAGCGTGACGCTGCGGGGGCGGAAGTAGCCCGAGCCGATCGAGCATCGGGGCGCATAGCTGCTGCAGACTGGCGAAAGCCAGCTCCATCTCCGATTCCACTCCGGAGGCCCGGACGACCTGCAGATCCGGCGCGGCGCCGAGCACGTACTGGAGCAACGCGGTCTTTCCCACGCCCGCCTCGCCCCGCAACAAGAGCGTGCGGCTCTCTCCCTGGCGCACAGCCGCGACCACTCCGTCTAGCAGGGCGGATTCGCTCCGGCGTCCCCGCAGCGCCAGCGTCCCGCCCCGTACGGGACGACCGTTCGACATGACCGATACCCATCCTAACCCACTAGAACTAGGCAGATCGCGTAGATGGCTCGCGACGGGCGGTCGAACTGGGAGTTCTGCCGCCGAACCAGGTCAGGACCAGTAGTCCTACAGGCGCGCCGCCCTGCGCTTGACGCGACTCTTGGGCCGACTCAACCAACCCTGCCGTCCATCTCACAGGAGTGATCCATGCCATTCGTCACCGTCGGCGTTGAGAACGGCGCCGAGATCCAGATCCACTACCGCGACCACGGTCAAGGCAAACCGATCGTCCTCATCCACGGCTATCCGCTCGACGGCAATTCGTGGGAGCGGCAGGAGCGGGTGCTGCTTGCGGCGGGCTTCCGCTGCATCAGCTACGACCGGCGGGGCTTCGGTCAGTCGAGCCAGCCGGCGACCGGCTATGACTACGACACGCTCGCGCACGATCTCAAGACGCTGCTCGACCACCTCGCACTGGACCGGGACGTCGTGCTCGCCGGCTTCTCGATGGGCACCGGTGAGGTCACACGCTACCTCGGCACCTACGGCTCGGGCGGCGTCAGCAAGGCCGTCCTGTGCGGCGTGATTCCGCCGTTCTTGCTGCAGACCGACGACAACCCGCAGGGCGTGCCGGGTAGCGTCTTCGAGGAGATCAAGGCCGCGATCGTCGCCGACCGATACGCGTACTTCGACGACTTCTTCGCGAACTTCTACAACACCGACGTGCTGGCGCCGGCACGGATCGGAGACGCCGCGCTACGAGCGAGCTTCCGGGTCGCCGCCGCCGCAGGGCCGTATGCCACGTACGCGTGTGTCGACGCGTGGCTGACGGACTTCAGGGTGGATCTGCCAAAGATCGACATCCCAACGCTCGTCGTCCACGGAACGGCCGACCGCATCCTCCCGTTCGAGGCCACCGCCGCCCGGCTGCGCGACGAAAAGCTGATTGCAGAT
>Ga0123356_10006442_pt1 | contig 11833 bp, 8 predicted proteins | sample TergutEmb28metaG_2_FD_92546 | JGI IMG/M metagenome (GOLD analysis project Ga0123356, IMG submission 92546) | Embiratermes neotenicus P3 segment gut microbial communities from Petit-Saut dam, French Guiana - Emb289 P3 | ecosystem: Host-associated > Arthropoda: Insects > Digestive system > Gut ... | reverse complement strand
AAGAATTTTTCTCATAAATTCTCCTCCTAATTTTTGCGTTTAGGGAGCAGCCAACGGCCACTTTTTGTCCCCTCTTAAAACGCAACGGAACTGCTACATTTAAAGGAACGTTTAAATGTAGCAAGTTTTTTTGGGAGGAAAGAGTTGATTATTATCTTGTGATAATTTGTAATTTTTTTATGATTTTATTTTAAGATTACCTTTAGTAAAAAAGACAGATGTTTTAGGTTGTTTACATTATTTCAATATGATTAATGCAAGCTACTTTTGTTTATTCTTTTTATCTTATTGACCCCTTCAAATTATTCACGTATCATATCTTTGTGGCAGTACGAAAAGTTAACAAAAAAACAACTTCTAAAGGGTCTCAAGCGGTAGTTGTATTTTGGCTTGTTTTTGTAATAGCAATAGTTATTGTTTTCATGTTAAACGCTCAAACAATACAAAAAAACTTTAACCTTTTTATGACACGTTTAAATACGTCTCCAGGCGCGGAGGAAGAACTTTTAATGCTGGATGATGATCCCATTATTGAAGTTAATATAGTACCGCAAGGTACAACATCGCAGCCAGCACCTAATCAGCAGCCTGCAGATACAGATACAAATGCAACACAGACACAACCGGCTGAGACACAGTCGTCAACACAAACTCCAACTCAAACGCCTACACAAACACCGGCACAAACAGCTACTCAAACGCCGGCGCAAACAACACAAACCCAAAACACTGTGCAAACAAGAGAAAGAGCAGTTTATTTTACCCAGGTTAACAGTGACGGGCAAATACTCCAGTCAAGAGTTGTACGCAGAATTCCTGTTTCTCAATCGCCGTTAGTGGATTCTTTAAATATTCTGCTTGCAGGTCCCACTACAGAAGAAATCGGAAGAGGTGTTGTTAATCTAATTCCTCAAAATACAAGAGTTCTTACCGCTACAGTACGCGGAAATACAGCATATATAAGTTTTAATGAAGATTTTCTTTTTAACAGATTCGGCGTAGAAGGTTATGTTGCACAGCTTCGTCAAATTGTCTGGACAGCTACCGAGTTTCCAAATGTAAATGATGTGCAGATTTTAATCGAAGGCAGAAGAATAGATTACCTTGGCGAAGGCATCTGGATCGGAAGCCCTATCAGCCGCCTGTCATTTTAAATTCTTTTAATCGAAATGGCTTTGCCTGTATCTGCGTCTATTTCTGCAATTATTCCCTGCATAACAGGGTTTTTTGGTTCTGCTGTATGCATTTGATATAAAACCTGTTTGCGTACTCTATCCATACATATTTTCGGTTCCATGCCAATCACACTGTTTATATTACCTGTCATTCCAAGATCTGTAATGTAAGCGCTGCCCTTTGGAAGTATTTTTTCGTCAGCTGTTTGTACATGAGTGTGCGTGCCTGCGATTAATGACGCTCTGCCGTCAGCATAATGTGCAAGCGCTTCTTTTTCACGGCTGGATTCCGCATGGAAGTCTATCAGTATAACGGGATTAACCGTTTTTTCCTGAGTTTCATCAATATATTTTTTCATCACATTATCAAAATATTGAAAAGGACAATCGATGGCACTCATGTATTCCCTGCCTTGAATATTAATTGTGATCCATGTGATGCCGTTTTTTTTAATGTATGAAAATCCCGAACCCGGCGTATTGTCGGAAGGATAATTTCCCGGGCGCAGCATATTTTTTTCTGTTTCAAGAATCTGCCAAAATTCCCTGTTTTCCCAGATATGATTTCCTGATGTAATAACATCTGCGCCTGCTGCGGTAATCCGTTTGAAATCCGTTTCTGTCATGCCAAAGCCGCCTGCGGCATTTTCGCCGTTAACGGTTACAAAGTCAATGTTGTGTTCTTTAATAAAAGCAGGTAACTTTGCTTCCAGAATTTCAATGCCGAAAGAACCGATTATATCGCCAATCATAACCGCTTTTAGTAATTGCATACAAAGATTATATCCTGTAGAATGATTTTATGAACAGGGGCATTTTTATAGCTGGAAATGAATCAGCTCTTAGCCGTGCTATCGAAACTGAAACAGTTCGCAGAGTAGACAAGTATGCCGCTGCTTTAATTCCAAACAGGCTCTCCGGCGCTTCAAAACACACTCCGCCGGAAATACCGCAGCGTTTTTTACTTGACTGGAACCCTTCAAGCCCTATTTCTGCACGTACTTTGGCGATTGCCGCCGAGAATCGTCTTGAACGCATCGATGAAGCAATTTTAATATGCTCACCCCCTTCCATTCGTTCGAGCGCTTCTGATCTTTCTCTTTCAGATGTCGAAATAATGATCAACGATAATATTAAAGGCTGGTTTTTTCTTGTAAAGGAAATTGCCGCAATTTTTACAATGCGGAAAAGAGGAACATTAGCGCTTGTTTATCCTGATAATAACCGTTCAGGAAAGGATGATGCAGCCGATGTACTGGGTCCTTCTTCTATTGCTTCATTCCGTGCGCTTACACACGGTTTATTGACTGCCGCAGGTAACGATCAGTATATTACTGTTGGTTTTTCTACATCAGATGCAGGTAATGAAACATCCTTTGCATCTTTTATATTCAAATCTCTGGAAGAAATAACAAGAAAATCTAACGGTAAATTGCACAAATTCGGCAAGTTCAACTTTTTTAAGTAAAATTTTTATTATCCGCGGATTCGCGCGGATTGCGTACCTGTGGTACGACGCAGATTTTATTTTTTTTATCCGTGAAAATCCGCGGACATATTAATTTTTTATTCTTCAAATATTGATTTTTTTATTCGCCGCAGTAAACTCATTTTTGCAAGCGGCACACGCAGATTATTTGTATTTTTTGCATTTGGGTTTTCGTTTGTCAGATTAACTACCAAAATCAAATCGTTTCCGTCTTTTTCAAGCACCCGCGGAATGCCGAAAACTTTTTGCTCTTCCCCTTTATTTTTCCAGATTATTTCTACAGGTGATGAGCTGTTTATTGCCTGTCTTGCAATGCTTTGTTTCCCGGCGTAATCCATGTTTCTGGCTGTAAGTTTTTCGTAGCGGACATTTGCATCTTTTAATTGTGATTCGCTAAGAACAAGACGTCTTTCTATTCTTGCCGAAAGTTCGCTTTTTTCTGTTTCGTTTAACGGCATTTTTTCCAGCATGTTATGAAACTTTTCTGTTAAAGCTGTACTGTCGTCTTTTAATCCTTTTTCCTTTTTACCGCCTGTTTTTGTGATTGCCTTTATTACAAATGAAGATGACGGAGAGGAAAAATGATTTACAGGACTTGCCGGTAACGAATACGAAGGTTCTTTTTTTTCTTTGCGTTTTGGCTGACTTGCAGGGTATGCGATTATATCAATTCCGGCGTCCCTTAAGGCTTCATCCGCTTCATCAAACGAATCTTCGTTTAAAAGGTATAAACCAGGAGCGAGAGTTTCTGTTATTAGCTCTGTGAAAGGTTTTGTTTCTGTTAAGTATTGATGTTCCTGCGAAAGACTTAAAACAATGCCTTTTTTTAATGAAACTTCAGTGTGGCGTTTTTCCCAGTCTTTCAGGTTCCAGATAATAGTTTCATTTAAATCCGACCCTTCACCTAAAAGTTTTTTGAAAAAATCGATTATTTCTTCGGCGTTTATATTACTGTTAAAAGAACGGACAACCGAACTTTTGTTTAATTCAAAGCGTATTATTTTTGATCCTATAACCGAATCTGTTTTACTTATATTTAAAATTGAAGCCAGTTTAATTGCGTCTTTAAAATTAATTTCCGGATATACTAAAATGGAAGAAGCCGAATCAATTGCTATCACCGGTGTGCTTTGCGTACCTGATACGCTTTGCGTATCTTGCACATCTGGCACGTATGCAGCGGCACAAAGGCGGTATAAGTTATCATCTGTTGTTTCGATTAAACCGGTTTCTTCAAGTGCGCTGAGAAATGAATCATTTTTTATTTCTATTGATAAGCCGGGCTGCGTTTTTAAAACTTCAACCATTCTTCCCAGGGTTTTTACAGGAAACCTTGAGGTGTCTTCTTTTTGATCTTGCAATCCTGTGATGCTATTTATAGATTGTATAAAACAATGAATAAAATTTACAATTTCTTTTACTTTGTTTTTATAAAGCGGCGGCAATATTTCCAAAGGAGTATTTAACTCGCTGTAAACCAATAATGCCCCGGCATAATATTCCATTCTTTCAAGAGGAGACAATAAAATAAAATCATCAAAATATTTTTTATCAGGAACGCACTTTTCGCCGTTTATATAAAAAAGTCCCAGTATTTGCAATGTTCCATAAGTTTTTTCAAGATCAATATCCGGAAAAATCGTTTTTCCTTCTTGTTTGACACGCTTGCGGATAATGCCTTCTGGAACAAAAAATGATTCAAAGCTGCAAGAGAATGAATAAAAAGCTGCAAAAATTAAATCATTAATTATTGCTAAATTGGTTTTTGTTATAGGCTTTTCGGCTTGCACCTTAAGTATTGTCTTTTCATCAATTTCTGCCGGAAATAAAACAGAAGTTTCTCTTGTAATCGGTTCAAGGACAGATTTTAAAACAGGGTTTAAAGCAAGGCAGGTTTTTACTTTTGTATTGTTTGTGTAAAGACTTATTGTTTTTAAAATGTTTGGTCTGTCTTCTGAAAAACGGTAAAGAATAAACCTTTCTTCCAGATTCACGATAAAATCCTGCAGCTGAACAAAACCTATTTCGCCTGCAAAAAATATTTCCAGCTGTTCAAAAGAAGGTTCGTTTAATACAGCAACAGCCGCTATTATTTTTTTATCTGTATTATCAATATAAGCGCCGATTGTTTTTTGAATATCATAATTTAAAAGAAAACTTTCAAGGTCATTTAAAAGCTGCTGTTTATTAAAAGGAGTTTTTATTTTTCCGAATACACTTCGTATTAATTCAAAAAATAAATTATCAGCCATAGTCATTAAAGTGGATTTCCAAAAATCTATATGTCGAAAAACATCAGCTTTCATTTATTTTCCCATTTTTGTATTGAATATTTATACCCTTGTTCGGCTAAAAATTTCTGCCGGTTAGCTGCAAAGTCTTCTTCTACTGTATACCCCGAAACAAGGGAAAAAAACAATGCGTTACAGTTGTTGTTTTTTGGTCTTAAAATACGTCCAAGACGCTGGGCTTCTTCCTGTCTGGAACCAAAAGAACCTGAAACTTGAATTGCCATTGAAGCATCGGGAAGGTCGATAGCAAAGTTTGCCACTTTAGAAACAACAATAACACGCACTTCACCTTTTTTAAAACTGCTGTAAATCCGCTCTCTTTCTGCATTTGGAGTTTTACCGGTAATTAACGGAGCATTTAAAAGTTTTGCAATAGAGTTTAACTGTGCAAGGTATTGCCCGATAACAAGTATTTGATCTTCTCTGTGATTTTCTATTAATTGCAATACAATATTTTCTTTTAACGGATTTTCCGCGGCTATTCTATACTTTTCTCTTGGCGCTGCTGTAGCGTAAGGTATTTTTAAATTTACGGGAAGATCCAGCCTTATTTCTGTACAAAGAGCCTCTGCAATCCATCCTTTGTTTTCAAGATCTTTCCAGGGAACATCGTATCGTTTAGGACCTACAAGACTGAAAACAGCGTCTTCTTCTCCGTCTTCACGGATAAGTGTTGCGGTAAGTCCCAGCCTTCTTATCGCCTGTAATTCCGCTGTTACTCGAAACACCGGAGCCGGAAGCAGATGAACTTCATCATAAATAACCAAACCCCAGGCTCTTTCCCTGAAAAGACGAAAATGCGGAAAGTCACCTGTTTTATCCGGTCTCCAGGAAATGATCTGATATGTTGCAACAGTTACAGGGGCGACCATTTTTGAATCCCCTGTGTACTCTGCGATTTGTTCTTTTGTTAATTCAGTTTTATCCAATAGTTCATTTATCCATTGATGAACAGCGGCTACATTTGTTGTTAAAATTAATGTGTTGGTTTTTAATATCGACATTATTAACATACCGACAATTGTTTTTCCAGAGCCGCAAGGAAGCACAACAACCCCAAAACCGGTTCCTGCGGCGCTGCTGCCTGCAACTGAATTTGCCGCTGTAATTTGATAATCACGTGGAATAAATTCACTGCCGCAAAGACTTTTTTTTCTAAGTTTTATTTCCAGCTCTTCGCCTTTTTCCAAAGGCGCAATATCCTGGATAGGCCAGCCTGCTCTTATCAATTCACGTTTAACGGTTCCCCTGTCGGTTAACGCCAATGAAAAACCATTTGAAGTTTTTGTTAAATATTTTTCAAGAGCTTTTATATTTTCAATTTCAAGGCGGATAACTTTTTCCTCGATGTTTAAAATTAATTTGTCAGCTTCATCATCATTTTGTATCATTATAATTTTTCCATAACGGGACATTAAAAGCGAAAATCCTTCTGTAATTCCGTTCGGGATTTCGTAACGGCTGAATTCTTTCAGGGTTTTTACAACATCAAAAGGGGTTAAACCTGCGCTTGCGGCATTCCAAAGCGATAGAGCAGTAATGCGGTATGTATGAATATGCTCAGGTGATTTTTCCAGCTCGGCAAACGGCATGATAGCCTGTCTTGCCTTTTCTGCTGTTTCACAATGAACATCTAAAAGCAGGGTTCTGTCACTTTGTATTATAAGCGGTTTTTGCATTATTTAAATATTAGATTGAAAAAAAAGTAATATCAATGTTATTTTCCGCCATAAAGGTCATTTATTGTTTGATTTATTTACTCAAAATTATGAAGATTTTCATATAATTTTAACCAATTTTACTATTCTTTCTTGTATTAACTTATGAAAATGTGTATAATTAGATGATGCAATTATATCATTAATTATTTGGGAGAATAAAAATGAAGATTGGTTTTAAACTTACAGCTATAATGGTTGTTTTAAGTATTTTTAGCGTTGGGGCAATCGGTATTACATTGCTTGTTCGTTCTAGCGGGAGTTTATCTAATCTTTCCGAAAGTTATGCCTACAGCAAGGCTCATGATTCCGGCTTACAGGTTGAAATGTATTTGGAACCTTATTGGGATACTGTTAAAACTGCCAGTTCCTTTTTAGAACTTTATCAGGATATTGGAATCGCCTATAGGCGTTCTTTTATCAATAAAACATTACAGGTTATGCTGGAAGATAATCCGCGAATGCTTGCTGCATGGACTTGCTGGGAACCAAATACCCTGGAAGGCAGCGATATTGAATACGCCGGAACAGAGGGAAGTTACGCTAACGGACGTTTTGCTCCTTATTGGTTTAGATCCGGTAATAACATAAATCTTGACTTATTGGTAGATTTTGATACTCCGGGTGATGGTGATTATTATCTATTGGCAAGAAATTCCGGTAAAATGCAGCTTTTGGAACCTTATGATTATGTAGTTGACGGCAAGGTATTATTAATTACTTCGATTGCCGCTCCCATTAAATCAAGCAACGGAAGAGTCATAGGTGTTGTTGGTGTTGATATCGGTGTCGAAAGAATTCAAGAAATTTCTCAAGAGAATAAACCGTATGAAAATGCTGAACCTATGGTAATTACTAATGATGGTATTATCGTAGGACATTATGAAAGAAACAGGATTGGAAGAAATTTCAGAGAAACCGAAAGAGTTTTGGCTGGAGATAATATAAATGCTTGGGCGAATGCAATCAGAAACGGCGAAGAACATTCTTTTATTAATTATTATGAACGGCACGAAACTGATACAAAAGTAATTATAGTTCCCATTACTGTCGGAGATTCTGAAACTCCCTGGAGTTATGCAGTTGGGATCATGATGAATACTGTTATGAAACCAGTTAATGATATGATAGGTTTATCTATATTTATCATTATTGCAGTACTTGCTGTTGTAATAGTTATATCAGTATTCCTTTCCAGGACGATCAGTAAACCTCTTGCAGAGCTGGCTCTTACATTAAAAGAAATTGCCCAGGGTGAAGGAGATTTAACTCACGAAATTGTAGTCGCATCCAAAGATGAAGTCGGCGATGTTTCCAAATACTTTAATGAAACTCTTGCAAGAATTAAAGGTATGGTTATAACCATTAAAAAAGAAGCAAGAATTCTTTCTGATATCGGCAACGATCTTTCAAGTGATATGAACGAAACCGCAGCCGCGGTAAATGAAATTAACGCCAACGTACAAAGTATCAAAACACGCATTTTAAGCCAAAGCGCGAGTGTAAGCGAAACTCATGCGACGATGGATCAAGTTGTTGTTAATATCAATAAACTTAACGGACATGTTGAAAGCCAAAGTCATAATATATCACTGGCTTCTTCTGCTATCGAACAGATGGTTGCAAATACCCGCTCTGTTACAGATTCGCTTATTAAAAACTCGGAAAATGTTAAAGCGTTAAGAGAAGCATCCGAAGTAGGCAGAACCGGATTACAGGATGTATCGTCCGACATTCAGGAAATTGCCCGCGAATCCGAAGGTCTTTTGGAAATTAACGCTGTTATGGAAAGCATAGCAAGCCAGACAAACCTGCTTTCGATGAATGCCGCTATCGAAGCCGCTCATGCAGGCGATGTTGGTAAGGGTTTTGCGGTTGTAGCCGATGAAATCAGAAAACTTGCCGAAAGTTCCAACGAACAGTCAAAAACAACAGGCGCTGTTCTTAAAAGAATTAAAGACTGTATAGATCAAATTTCCAGATCTACGGACAATGTTTTAAATAAGTTCGAAGCAATAGATTCGGGCGTAAATATTGTTGTACAGCAGGAAGAAAATATCCGTAACGCTATGGAAGAACAGGAAGTTGGAAGCAAGCAAATCCTTCAGGGTATTGCAAACGTAAATGAAATAACACAGGCAGTTAACAGCGGCTCTCAGCAAATGCTTGAAGGATCAAAAGAAGTTATCAGAGAAAGCGAAGGGCTGGAAAAACAAACGCAGGAAATTTCTATGGGTATAAGTGAAATGGCAAACGGAGCGGAACAGATTAATATTGCGATTCACCATATTAATGAACTGAGCGTTAAGAACCGTGAAAATATTTATCTATTATTAAATGAGGTTGCTCGTTTTAAAGTAGAAAAATAGAATAGTTAGATGTATTGATATAACCTTGTTTCTCTTTTACTATTGATATAAAATATTCTCATGGAACCCCGGGTTAAAGAAAAAACATCCTCAAAGATTTCCGAGAAAATTAAGGAGCCGCAGCAGTATAAAGTTGTTCTTTTAAATGATCACTATACAACTATGGATTTTGTTGTAGAAGTTTTAATGGTTATTTTTCATAAAAGTATCGAAGATGCGAGTAAAATAATGCTGGATGTTCACAATAAGGGCAGGGGAATTGTTGGGGTTTATACCTGGGATATTGCCGTGACAAAAGCAGAACAGGTTCACGCGGCAGCCGCTTCGAATCAATTTCCGTTAATGTGCGTTGTTGAACCTGCATAATATGGAAGAAAACAGTTTTTTGTGATATAATAATTACTGGATAAGGATATATAAATGAAAATTTCCGGTCATGTACAGGCAATAATTGACGCCGCTTATAACGAAGCAAAACTTCGAAAACATGAATACCTTACACCAGAGCATATTCTGTATGCCGCTTTGGCTTTTGATGAAGTTCAAGGCGTATTTACATCCTGCGGTGTTGATATTGTACAGCTTAGAAGCGGAATGGAAAATTTCTTTGAGCAAAAAATGCCTATCATGGAAGGCGAACCTACAAAAACTGTAGGTTTTCATAATATTATAGAAAGAGCTTTAATTCATTGCAGATCCGCCCAAAAAAATATGATCGATGTAGCGGATATTCTTGTCTCTCTTTATGATGAAGAGCGCTGTTACAGCGGTTATTATCTGCGCAAAGCGGGAATTAAAAGACTGGAACTTTTACACATTCTTTCTCACAGTTACGGCAGCGAAAACTTATTGGATTCGGATAAAGACGGTAAATACGCCGGAATGGATGAAGACGGGTCTAATGATTCATTTGACGAGCGGCAAGACGGACAAAATTTTGACGGGCAGAAAAAATCCGGCAAGAAAACAGCGCTTGAGCGTTACGCGATAGATTTAACCGCGCTTGCAAAAGAGCAGAAGCTGGAACCTGTTATCGGCAGAGAAGAAGAGCTTGATCGCACAGTTCAAGTCCTTTGCCGAAGGTTAAAAAACAATCCCATCCATGTCGGAGATTCGGGCGTAGGAAAGACAGCGATAACAGAAGGACTTGCCCAAAGAATTGTAGCAGGAAATGTTCCGCCTGTTTTAAAAGACTTTAGTGTGCTTTCGCTTGATATGGGAGCTTTAATCGCCGGAACAAAGTACCGCGGCGATTTTGAAGACAGGGTAAAAAAAGTTGTAGATGAAATTCTTAAAAAAGAAAAATCGATTTTATTTATCGATGAGATACATACCCTTGTAGGAGCAGGAGCTGTTTCCGGCGGAGCGCTGGATGCTTCCAATTTATTAAAACCGGCTTTAACTTCCGGTAAATTGCGCTGCATTGGTTCTACCACTCACGAGGAATATAATAAATTTTTTGAAAAAGACAGAGCGCTTTCGCGCCGGTTCCAAAAGATCGATATAAACGAACCTTCGCAGGAAGTAGCGATTGATATTCTTAAAGGGGTAAAATCGCGCTACGAAGATTATCATCATGTTCATTACAGCGATGAAATAGTAGAAACAGCCGTTCGCCTTTCCGCTCAATTTATTACAGAAAGACGTCTTCCCGACAAAGCCATCGATGTAATCGACGAAGCAGGGGCGTTCACAAGAATCGAAGCGTACAAACAAAACGATGTACAAACCGTGCAGGACGGCGAAATTGAAAATATAGAAATTACCATGCCTGTAATAGAATCTGTCATTTCAAAAATCGCCCGCATTCCGCAAAGGTCTGTAGGTGAAAGCGAAAAAGATAAATTAAAAGAATTGGAAACAAGACTTAGGCAAAAGATTTTCGGACAAGATGACGCGGTTGCCTCTGTTGTAAAAGCTGTTAAACGATCAAGGGCGGGTTTTAGAGCGGAAGGTAAACCCGTTGCGAACTTTCTTTTTGTAGGTCCTACAGGTGTCGGTAAAACCGAACTTGCCCGCCAGCTTTCGGAAGTACTTGGCGTTGGAATGATTCGTTTTGATATGAGCGAGTATCAGGAAAAATATACGGTATCGCGCCTTATTGGTTCTTCTCCCGGTTATGTAGGTTATGACGAAGGCGGACAGCTTACAGAAGCGATCCGCAAACAGCCTCATGCCGTAGTATTGCTCGACGAAATTGAAAAAGCGCATAACGATATTTTTAACATTCTATTACAGATTATGGATTACGCGACTTTAACTGATAACCAGGGACGCAAAGCGGATTTTAGAAATGTAATTTTGATAATGACAAGTAACGCAGGCGCGAGGGAAATAGGCAAGGGACTTATTGGTTTTGGCGATCGTGTGCAAGATGACAGCGCGGTAGACACCGCCGTAGAAAAAATATTTACACCGGAGTTCCGCAACCGCCTTGACGCGGTCGTACGTTTCGGACATCTTTCGCGCGACATTATGGTTTCTATTGTTAAAAAAGAACTTGACGCATTTACAACACAGCTCGCGCAAAAGAATGTAACAGTTACCGTTACAGGAAGCTGCGTGGACAAACTTGCCGAAGAAGGTTACAGCCGCGAGTTTGGCGCGCGCAATGCAGGCCGCCTTATCGAAGATAAAATTAAAAGTTTTTTTGTAGACGAAGTTTTATTCGGCAGATTAAGCGAAGGCGGAAGCGCCGTAGTAGACTGGAAACAAACCGAAGATTCGCAGGGCTACTGCATGGAAGTTATGGAAGTAAGTGAGGAATGAGAAGCGGACCCGATCCTGATTT
>Ga0123356_10006441_pt1 | contig 11834 bp, 7 predicted proteins | sample TergutEmb28metaG_2_FD_92546 | JGI IMG/M metagenome (GOLD analysis project Ga0123356, IMG submission 92546) | Embiratermes neotenicus P3 segment gut microbial communities from Petit-Saut dam, French Guiana - Emb289 P3 | ecosystem: Host-associated > Arthropoda: Insects > Digestive system > Gut ... | reverse complement strand
ACCGGCTTATATTTCTTTGGTAATTACCCGTCAAAAAGTATTTGTATCTTTATTTGGCAATCTACATACCTGTATATCAAAATATCAAATCAAAATGTTTGAACAGATGGGAGGCGCGGCATGAGCAAACTGTTACTTAACGGCAATATGAAAAGATGTGTGATTTTATTGGCGGCGGTGCTGGTGATTGGGGCGCAGGCGGTGGGGGCGCAGACTTGGAATTGCGGTGCCGCTACTAACCCTGGCGGCGCTGCGAGTGTAACCGCTACGTTGAGTGATGGTACACTCACTGTCAGTGGAGAGGGAGCTATGGGAGATTTCTATTACAGTATTATGGGTACTAATACTACGCTTCCGCCTTGGAATACTTCCAGAAATCTTATTGTCAATGTAATCATTGAAGATGGTGTAACTCATGTCGGAAATGTTGCGTTTGGCAGCAATCATAATTCTACGCCATTAGTTTATGCTTATCCTAACCTTACTTCAGTCATTATTCCCAACAGTGTGACTTCTATCGGGAATTATGCGTTTTACGCTTGTCCTAACCTTACTTCCGTCACTATTCCCAACAGCGTGACTTCTATTGGATTATGGGCATTTGCCGGTTGTAGTGGCCTAACTTCTGTCACTATTCCCAGCAGTTTGACTTCTATCGGGAACAGTGCGTTTGCCAATTGCACCGGTCTTACTTCTATCACCATTTCTGACGGTGCGACTTCTATCGCGCCCTCTATGTTTGGCGGCTGTACCGGCCTAACTACCGTCACCATCCCTAGCAGCGTGACTTCTATCTCAACCAATGCGTTTTACGGTTGCAGCCGCCTTGCTACCATAATTAGTTTAAACCCTACGCCGCCCGCAGTCACCAGTAGCTCATTCGCCAACGTACCAATAAACGCTACTCTCTACGTCCCGCAAGCCAGCATAGCCGCTTACAACGGCTGGGGCGGTTTTTACAATATTAAATCCGCTTATCCTTCAGTGACATTCAACTCTCAAAGCGGCAGCGCCGTAACTAATCAGACGGTACTTGTCGGCAGCAAAGCGGAAGAACCCATCGCCCCAACCCGCGCGGGTCATACTTTTGGCGGTTGGTATAAAGACAATGTCTGGTTTGATGAAGCATGGGATTTTGCCTCAGACGTTGTAATGGAGAACATAACGCTTTACGCCAAGTGGGATATCGTCACTTACACTGTGTCATGGAACTCAGACGGCGGAACTCCTGCTCCCGCACAGAGGACGGTTGACCACGGAGATGATATATCTGAGCCTGCCGCTATGACAAAGACAGGATACACTTTTGGCGGTTGGTATAAAAACGCAGAGTTTACCGGCGCCGAAGCGTGGGATTTTGATACAGACGTTGTGACAGCAAATATAACACTATACGCAAAGTGGACTCTCAACACCTACACGGTAAAATGGAACGCTGACGGCGGAACTCCCGTACTGCCGCAAACGTCCGTCAGCCACGGTAGTGAAATATCTCAGCCTGCCGTTATAACAAAGACCGGATATACTTTCGGCGGTTGGTACAGTAATGAAGCTCTGACTTCTGCGGTAACATTTCCGATAACAAACGTAACGGCAAACATGGAGCTTTACGCCAAGTGGTCTATCATTGCCGTGACAGACATTATAGGCAATGTACCTAATGCTATTCTGGTTGGGACTCAGTTCACTTTAACGGGTACAGTTGTACCGGCTGACGCGAAAAACAGTACAATTGTGTGGAGTATCGCAAACGCCGGAACTACCGGCGCAGGGATATACGGCAATGTTTTTATGGCTGCATCTATAGGAGAAGGCGTAGTAATAAAAGCGGCAATCGCAGACGGTAAGGGTGTTGGCGTAGATTATGAGAAGTTTTTCTTTGTTACCGTTAGCAGTACAATTTCCGTATTATCCCCTGAGCGCGTGATTCCGCCCTTGTCTGATTCGTCCGCACAAAATTCCGGTATTACATCCGGAAACGTGATGTCAGGTGAGTTTACAGCAGGCCCGAACCCAGCGGCGAAATCTGCGGGTGTTGTAAACTTCTTCTGGCAGGGCAAGAAGATACAGAGCGCATCGCTTACAATTTTTGACGCTTCGGGCAATGTTGTCAGAAAAATAAGTACAAAGGACAATAAGGACGCCAAGGACGACACGGCGCGCAGAATTGTGGGATCGTGGGATTTGACCGATGCAAAGGGGCGTCAGGTATCTGAGGGTACGTATTTGGCGAGGGGTACGGTTACCACGGCAGACGGTAAGAAAGAGCGGGTATCTGTGATGATTGGCGTAAGAGATTGATTACGCCCCGTTGGGGCTATGAGAGATGTCAGGAGTGTGTAATCCCCGGGCTGACGCCCGGGGTTAGTGATATGGCACCCCTTTGGGGTGCGGATGACATATGGGAGTGTTATAAGCTCATCTGAACATTACAGCTATTGAGATAAGCAATTTAGTCAACACTCTTTTGGCTGCGCTTGCGCTGTTTTCTTTGACTTCAATTGGATTTTCCGGCTTTATTTTGTCAATAATTTCGTAGGCTGCGTCAAAGCCTCTTCTGATTATGACGACATCTTTTCTTCCATCGTAATACCCGAACAGATGCAAAGCGTCATAAACCGTGTCAAAGCGGTCAGACATCTTTTTGTCAAGCATAGATATATTCATTTTATAAAAATCTACCGATTTTCTACAGTTTTTCTTCGGGTTTACAACGCCTTTCATCTTAAACCATGCGTCAAGCGCTACCAAAACACCGTTATACGCTACACCGCAGGCGTTGCGTACGTATTTTTTGTCGGCGTAATACCCGTCATCGTTTTTTTTCGCTTTTTGCAGCGCTTCCTTAGCGTTATCCATATATCTGACGACTTCGGCGTATTCTCTGTTCAGAAAGATATTTTGTTCTTCTCTTGTCATTCTAATCTTCCTTTTTTTGCGAGGTTTCGAAGATGATTACGCCAAATCGTTTCGCAAAAGACGCCGCTGCTAACGTGTAAAATAATTGATGACGAATTATTGAGAAATAGAAAAAAACAAAATCCGGGAATTTATTTTTACGTTTTTACTTCTGAAAAAAATGGGGTGATCGAGGGGACTCGAACCCCCAACAACTAGAACCACAATCTAGTGCTCTAACCAATTGAACTACGACCACCATTAAAATGAAGATACTAAATATAGCAAATTGACAGCCCGCGCCGCAACTACTTTTCTAATCTCAGCTCTCCCCATGTTCCGGGAATCTCCCGCTTAGCGGCGGAAGGGTAGGGCAGAACCGCTTTTTTTGATTTTTCATTTATAAAGACGGCAAAACCGATATTGCGTTCCTCAAACGGCTGCAAGCCTAATTCATGCCACTTTACCTGTATCAGTTTGGAGTTTTCCGCTTTTGACAGAGAAAGACCATCTTCTTCTCCCCACGTCATCTCATCATACTGTACGACATTTTTATTAACTGATCTTCTGTAATGTACACCGCGAATGCTCTCAGCGTTAGCATCATACACTATAAACCGGTCTGCCCACGACAAAAACGCGCTGCGCCCGCACTTGGCGTCAAAAGCAAATTGCATTTCCGCAACGTTGGCTGCCGGGTTGAATAGTATGTAAAACCCCTCTTTATTCCAACCTGCCGTGAATTTGCTGGCGCCGATATCTAACTTCTGCGCTCCGATAAGCGCGTCTGAAATTTGAGTGACGGATGAGCCGTCTTTTAGTTTCACAACAGAAAAAACATTTTTTGCGGCTCCCTCTTCGATGACCGCTCTGCCGAAAGGCTCTACAGTTCCCTTAAGCTCGCTGCCGGGAACGCTCCAGTCAATGCTTAGAAAATCTGTACCGCCCAGATTCTTATCCCTTATTATGCCAAGGAAAATATCTGAGTTGTGATCTTCTATTTTCACACTTTTATTAAAAAGCGTGGTTGCGCGGTTACCGGAAGTTCTTTTGACCCTGAAGTCTACCTTGCCCTTGGGCAGCCTTGAGGAGTCCGCCTGAAGCGTCACGAAGAGCGAATCCGCGCGCAGCGTAGTCCAGGATGCGGGTGCGCTTATGGTTACAGCCTCATCCTGCGCAACTGCCAAACCATGAAGCGCAACAGCGGCAGCGGCAGCCTTGATTAATGTAAGTTTTCTTCCCATTTTACTCATCCTTATCGAAAAAATCATAAGACAAACATACCGATACCCCAGAAATTAAATATAGCTTAGGGAACACCGCTCAGTAAACACCTTGCATATCAATATTTATAATTGCTTGAAAGCTCCCTCTGTCAGACAGTAATTTTATTAAATGTCTGATAACCGTTTTAGATTAAATTTTGTGAGGAGAGCTTCCCTGCTTCTTATAGCATGCTGCGGTATGCTGTTCTCGTTTGATCCTGTTTTTCTCAACTTTAGCTCTACTGTTACGGTGAACAGTTTTCTAATGAGCGGCGATACGCTTTTTGCCGCTTCAAGCGGCGGGCTTCAGGTTCATAATGTGAAAAGCGGCGCAGCAGAACTCCTGTCTAACGCGAAGATGTTCCCCGATCCCCACCTTACGGCGCTTTGCCGGGACGCTAAGGGTAACTTATGGATGGGCTCGCAGAAAGGGTACCTTTACAAAAGAACTCCAAGGGGACAATTCAGCGTTTTCTCCAACTATAAACTTGCTGATTGGGGTATTCTTTACCTGTATACTCATAATGATCTTATTATAGTGGGTTCAAACAGGGGCGTGAGCATTTTTGATCCGCAAAGAGGAACCGCCTTAAGAAACGCTGCCGCCATAGGTAACTTTTCCAATCCGCAGGTCAACGCGATTACTGTTTTTAAAGATACCCTGTTTCTTGGATGTGAAGAGGGAATCGCGTATATTGACGGTCTTCATAATGTACCTCTGAGCCGCAGGAATTTTTATGACGCGACCATATGGAAAACAGAAGAAAGTACTGAGCCGGCAGTGTCTTTTGTACACACAGACCGTTTTGTTTCGCCTCAGGCAACACCATCCGCTTTATTTAACGGCGGATTAGTTACATCTGATGATGAAGGGTGGATCCTCTATGACGGAGAACGGTGGAAGAGAGTAACATCATCAGGAAAAATCGTAACCATATACAATGAAAACGACAGGCGGCTATGGATAGGTACAGATGAGATGTACTATTTCTCATTTAACGGATACGACAATCCGCAGCAGCACAGGATAGAGGGATTGGCGCTGCGGACAGGTACGCGTATAATGGCTGCCCCGAACGGGGACGTATGGGTGCTGCCGCGGTCGCATCACCAGAGTATTATGTGGCACCACGCAGTTTACAGATACGATGGACGGAGCTGGCATAGTTACAGCGGTCATACGCATGGTGAGGGATTTGGGTATATGGGAGACAGAGAAGTCCTTGGTATGGCGCTTGGAAAAAACAACACGCTGTGGGTCGGGACATGGGGAGGAAATGTAAAACATATAGACCCCGCGGCGAACACGGTCGGGCAGCTTGTTATAGGGTACGGTGATTTCAGTAATGTCAACTATATGGTCAACGGCGTCGGAGATAATATCTGGGGTAAGTCAGACGCTCTTGCTATGGATTCAACAGGTTTTCTCTGGATTGCTGCCTGGGGGCACGATTTGGGAAGTCTTATATGCTACGATCCGCGCCATCTTCCTGTTTCATCCGCGGAATCCGATCCGTCAAGAGCGCACTACAGACGCTTTTTTACCGAACATCCGTTAAAAACATTAAATATCTCCGAACTGAATGTTGACGCGCAAAACAGAATTTTCGCGTTTGATCAGGAACAAAGCACGCTTACAATTTTTAAACCCAATGAAAATCCTCTTACAGATGGAATTGAAATCATAGCCTCGTATCCTCAAATTGGTACTGTATCGGCTATAAGAAGCGCTGATGACGGAACTACCTATATCAGCGCTTCAAGCGGTCTGCGCAGAGTACGGGCAGAAGAAACGGCGCTTGAAACTGTTGACGCGGCTCTCACCAACGTCACAAGTATAGCGATTCAGGGGAACGTACTCTGGCTTGGCACCCGCACGGACGGTGTATTGCGCTACGACCTTTCCGGCGCAAAAAGATGGATAAACGAATCTGCGGGACTGCTCTCCAATAACGTACTCGGCCTCTCTATGGACAACAAAAACGGACACCTCTGGATATTGACGGACGGCGGGGTATCGCGGCTTGACGCGGGACGTGAAGTTAAGGTTACCTCTAAGGAGCCGCTGCGCGTCTTTCCCAATGTTTTTTCGATCGGCGGAAGAGCGCAGGGTGCGTCTTCTGTGACATTTGCGAGACTTGAATCGCGTTCTGTTGTTTCAATTTATGCTATAAACGGAGTTCTTGTAGATAATGTTAACGCTCAGCTCTGCCAGATCACAGACGAATGGAGAGCTTTCTGGGTACCTAAGCGCACTCTTGCGCCGGGGACGTATCTGGCGGTTGTAAAGCCTTCCGGGAAAAAAGCTAAAATTATATTAAAACCATGAAACGTAAGATAGTTATTTTCTGTTCACTGTCGTCCTTTAATACCGGTATGCCCATAAGCACATTTAAACTGGCTGCCGGACTTGCAAAAAAGGAATCGCTGTGCGTATATGCGGTGCTGCCGGAAGACGGAGAACTGAGCCGCAGGCTGACCGGCGCATCTGTCAATGTGAACATAATTCCGTTTTGCCGCTTTAAGAAAAACCCTGTCTCATTTTTGCGTTTTGTATTCAGTTATTTCGGCGCGGGTATCAGACTTTATAAATTCATTAGAAAAAATAATATCAGCATAGTGCATTTTTCAGATCTGATTGACGCTCCGTTTTACCCGTGGGCATGGATTGCCAAAGCTAAAGTGGTTGCGCACGTGCGCGTCTGTTTCGGCAGTCCCGTTATCCGGTTTTTTTTCAGAAAATGGACGCAGTTCTTCTGTTCGCGTATCATAACTATCTCCCATTTCACAAAGAGGTATTACAGTTTTGACAAACGGACGCAGGTTATCTATAACCCGGGGCCGGACCGCGCGCTCTTTGGTGCGGATAAACCGCAGCTTGTGAATGACACGTCGCCAACGGTAATTATGACGGCGTCTTTCCGTAAAGAGAAAGGACACAATAACTTTTTGGAGATAGCGTCAAGAATACGCAGGCGCATGCAGACGGAAGTACGGTTTGTTATTGCAGGCGGTGAGGTTTTCGGGCATGAGGATTATTATAAAGAGGTGATGGAGCGCGCGCGGAAGTTAGAGCTTTGCGGATGTTTGACTGTTACAGGCAATATCCCTCATGAGCAGGTTCCTTCAGTCATGGCTGACGCCGCGGTGTTTATGTTTGTTCCCAACTGGGAAGAGGCGCTTGGCGGAGTGATTCTTGAAGCGATGTCGCTGAGAGTTCCGGTTGTAGCGTTTGACAGAGGCGGCATAAAAGAGTGTTTCACTGACGGCGTATCGGGTTTTTTAATTCGTCATTTAGATTTTGACGCCGCCGCCGCAGCAGCGGCGCGTCTTCTTACATCACCGGATCTTAGAACGCAGATTGCCGGTAAAGCGCGTATGGAACTTGACGAAAAATTTACTATAGATAATTATGTGGACAGTGTTGAGAAGGTGTACGCAGATCTGCGGTGTTGATGAAGCATCTAAGAGTTTATGTTATTCACAAGTAGAAAAATGAACGTATAGGCTTCCCAAAAGTTATATTTTCTTTAAAAATCCAAATAAAGCGGCGCATCATGGTATCGGCAAATAACGACATTCTTATCTCAATAATAATTGTAAACTATAAGGTTCCTCAGTATTTAATGGAAGCGCTTGCTTCGCTTCGCCTTGCGGAGCTTTATGATAAATCGGAAGTGATTGTTGTTGATAACGCTTCGGGCGACAACTCACAGGAGCTCATCGCCTCTGAATTTAAGGAAGTGCAGTGGATACAGCTTAAAGAAAATATCGGCTTTGGCAAAGCGTGTAATGCGGGCGCGGCTTCTGCGCGCGGTAAATATCTGCTGCTTTTGAATCCCGATACTGTAGTGTCGTCCTCAACGCTTAAAAACGCTGTGGAATTTATGGAAGCAAATCCTAAAGCCGGATTAATGGGGCCTAAAATTTTAAACCCCGACGGTACGCTTCAATTAAGCTGCCGCCGTTCCGATCCTACGCCGGCTGTCGCTTTTTATTATCTTTCGGGGCTCAGCCGTCTTTTTCCCAAAAGCAAACGGTTCGGCCGGTACAATCTCACCTACATGGACGAAAACAAAACCGCGCAGGTGGATGTAGTCTCAGGCTCTTTTATGTTTATGACACTTCATCTTTTTAGAACAATCGACGGTTTCGATGAACGATTTTTCATGTATGGGGAAGACATTGATCTTTGTTTCAGAATCCGTCAGCAGGGGTATGAGGTTTGGTATTACCCTGTCGTCGAGATTATCCATTTGAAAGGAAAAAGTTCCGCAAAGCGCCAGATCCGCTCCCGCTTCTATTTCTATGAAGCGATGATTATTTACTCACGAAAATACCGTGATATTCAGAATCGCTTTTTTCCTGTCTGGCTGATGTGGATTGGAATAGCGGTTTTGGCAGCTTTTAACATAGTTACGATTCTTATGCGAAGCGCCGCCGCCGCTATTTTTGATCTTGCCGCAATCAACCTCTCTTTATGGTGCGGAGTTAAACTGTGGTTTTCTTACAGGGGATACGCCTCATCGTATACAACAGAACAATTGTGGCCGCTTCTGACCATACACGGTTTTACTACGCTTATTTTTCTGTTTATGTTTGCCTATAACGGCGTGTATTCCGTTAAGGATTATTCTGTCAAAAATACAATTTATTCGGGTCTGCTCAGTTCGTCACTCGCTATGTCAGGCGTTTATTTTCTTACTTCATACAGCCGCGGCGGTTTTCTAATGGGTCTGTTAATGGCGGTGCTTTTAACGTCAGGATGGCACGCGGCGGTTTTTCTGTTTAAGCATAAATATCCGTCATCAGCGGCGTAGTCTGCCGGATGTGTGATTGATCTCTGTCTAACTCGTGATATAATGTTTGGGGGGAAATACGATAATGCCTGGATTATTTGGATATATTGACGAAGATGTGCTGTCCTGCGATGATCAAATTCTTAGAGGTATGCGGGATTTGTTGATTTATGTTGGCGGGTGCAAATCCGAACCGTTTTATCACAAAGATGGCGTTCATGCCGGATACTGTGCACCGTCCTATGCAACAGTAGATCAGTATACAAATGAAGTTGACGGCGTTGTATGTTGGTGTGACGGAGAGATTTATAATGCTGACGAGTTGACAAAGAGCTCGCTGTTAGCATCATTACCATCAATAGCAGCGCCATCTTTTCCCAGCACTCAACATACCAAGAAACTGATATTATCAGCGTATAAATCCGGCAATTTGATGGATTTTCTTGTAAAAACAGATGGCTATTTCTCCGCTGTTATCCACGACACCAAAAATCAACAAATAAAGCTGATTACCGACAGATTCGGATTCAGGCCGCTTTTCTACGCTGTTCATAATGGAAAGATCATTTGGGCATCGGAGTGTAAGGCTTTTCTGGCCATTTCCGATTTCAGGATCTGCGTTGACCGTCAATCCGTTGATGATTTTATGAAATATGCCGAGCTGTGTGATGACCTGACGTGGTTAGATGGTGTGCGGATGCTTGACGCAGCGACAGTATTGACCTTTGATATACAATCCGGAATAATCAAGAAAGAGCGGTATTGGTTGGCGGAAGAGATTAAGCCGCTTACCGGCAAGGTTAATATATCTGAACTTTGTGAGGAGTGGGGCAGACTTTTTAAATTGTCAGTGGCGGAACGAGCTGTATGCTCCGATGCCGAGCGTAGCGGGCTATTTTTGAGCGGTGGGTTAGATTCCAGAGCTATTCTTGCGGCGATGCCTGAGCCGTCCAATGGTAGCAAAATTAATGCGGTAACACAAGGAGACAGCAGGTGTGATGATGTACGGCTGGCATCGGTAGTAGCTCAAATGAAGAGGGCTAATCACACGGTATTTCCGCAGGAAATTGACGGATGGTTGGAAAGGGCGCTTTTTGGTATATGGGTCACTGACGGGGCTGTAGATCTCACTTCGCAGCAAGGCACCAAGTATTTGGCAGCAATATCAAAATGTTTCGATATTTGTATGAATGGCATTGGCGGTGGACCGCTGCAGGGCGGACGGGTGCTTGGTTCATCGCGAGTTCAGGAACATGGCCGCACAGATAGCGGCGAACCTGGTTTGCAGATGCTTCGGCGTCGGGCAATCCGTCCGGCACTTTGGATAGACGAAGCATACTTTAAGGTACGGATGCCATTTTTCGACAGTGATCTTTATAATTTTGTGATAGCATTGCCGCGCGAAGTAAGAGCTGCACGCACTTTCTACTGGCATGCGCTGCTGCACAATTTCCCGGAGTACTACAAAGATATTCCGTGGCAGCAAGCCGGCGTACCCATCAGTCTGCCGAAGCCGGTTTTTGAGGCGAGATTTTTTTATAACAGGGTGAAATGCCGGTTCAAAAGAAAGCTGCAGGGATGGGGTTTGCCGGTTCACGATTCCAAACTGTATTTCGATGTACCCGCAGCTCTGCATCAAAAGGGAAACCGTGAACTGGCGCGGACAATATTAAGTGATAAAAATGCAATCTGGCCCAATTACGTATCCGGCGGTGTCAACTCTGTACTTAACGGCAATACGAAAATGTTATGCCGGGTATTGACGTTTGAGATATATATGCGTCAGCTCAGTGATCCGCAGTTTCGTAAGCGCTCTCTAAACGCGCCTGACGGAGTTGACTAACCGCATAAACGCTTCAACCCGAAGTATCCGCATACAGAGGCAATATGTTATTAGAGCGGCGGCTCCCGATACGGCGCACTGAATAAATCCTGTGTTATGAAACAGTTTCATCGCAAAATATATCGCTCCTCCCATAACGGCCGATGAAACCGCCACAGGGGCTATGTGTACAAAGAGAGTTCCAAACCGGTAATTCATAAGGCGAGATTTGAAATATTCAATGACTGCGATAAGAATCAGCATGTGTACAGCCTGACCGATAAGAAATACGTTGACGCCAAGCGGCAGAAGCGTAAAGATCATGACTGCAAGAATTATAACGGCGGTGTAATCAATTTTCAAATAATGTCTGGCGCATTTGACTAACAGTACATCATTGGTAATAGTGTAGACCGATGTGAGTGCGCCGCAGACGCACAGCATGCGCAGGTATGGTATTGCCGGCATCCAGCTTTCGTTGAGAAACAGCGCGAAGAGCGGTTTGGCCATTATTGCGAGTGCGGTCATCATTGGGAATATTATCGCCGCCGCGCTTTGTACTACCTGTTTTTGCGCGCCAAGCAGCCTCTGGTTGTCATGCTGGATTTTTGAAAAAGAGGTGAAGGAGACCTGCTGCACGGCGAGCGTTATATTGTTTGAAGCCATGTTGACAATTCTGTCCGAGAATGAGTAATACCCTAGGTGCAGCGCGGTAAATATTCTGCCGATTAATATAGCGCTTATGTTCGCGCAGATCACCCATAACACATTTGCAAGAGTGAGTCCGCCGCCGATCTTCAAAAGCTCTCTGAATGATTTGGCGCAGAATTCAAATTTGGGCCGCCATCTTACAATGCAGCGGTAAAGTATCATGGCTGTGACGGACGAAAGCAGTATCTTTGCCGCAAGACTCATCACCCCAAAACCGTTATACGCCATCCATATCGCAACGGCGCCTGATAATATCTCTGCCGGCACCGTGATGAACGCTAACAGGCCAAACCTCATTGTCCGCCGCAGCTCAATGTTTTGTACGATTGTCATCGCGTT
>Ga0123356_10006440_pt1 | contig 11835 bp, 10 predicted proteins | sample TergutEmb28metaG_2_FD_92546 | JGI IMG/M metagenome (GOLD analysis project Ga0123356, IMG submission 92546) | Embiratermes neotenicus P3 segment gut microbial communities from Petit-Saut dam, French Guiana - Emb289 P3 | ecosystem: Host-associated > Arthropoda: Insects > Digestive system > Gut ... | reverse complement strand
CGTAAAGCAACAAACATAGAGAGAGAATCTTATGAGAATGGTGATTTGAATGAAAGATAATTATGATTTTAGTAAAATGCATAAAGTTCCTCATCCGCTCTTAGGTAAGGGAAAGAAGCTCACTGATAATATTGGTGGGATTTCGGATGAAGAGTTTGAACATAAGCTTCAAGATTTAGAACCGGATGAGCGCGATATTGCGATTAGATTGCGAAAACGGCGTTGTCTTAATCCTAATGTATCAGCTCCGGTAACGAATGTATAACTGAATAAAAGATAAAGGCTTTTGTTTAAGGACGGAAATAGGCAGCCGTCCCCCCTTCGTATAGCGAACTATGTTCGCATTAGCGTAAGGTTAGGAGATAGGGTGTCACCCAATACTTTGTTCTAACCATTTAGCGACGCCGTCATTATTGTTTGAATCGATTATTTTGGTTGCTGCTTCCTTTAGTTCTGTTACCGCGTTTGAGACTGCGTATTTTTCATCTGCTACAGAGAATAATGATAGGTCATTAAGACCATCACCAAATGCAATTATCTTCTCACAGCCGAGGAGATTTTTTAATTGTATGGCTGCATTGGCTTTTGAAGCATTAACGGGCATTATTTCACACCAAGGTTCGTTTGAGTAGATATCCTTATGATAAATGCAATTATAGTTTTTATTAGTACTGAATACATCGTTCACTTTTGATAATAAAGAATCCGCATCCATGCAGGCAATATAAAATACGTCTCCATAATAAAGGTCACGAGAACAGTCCACAGTGCGATGTCGAGGGTCTCCGGCTCTACTGTCCAAAAAGTGCTTCATAGCAGGAGTGATCTTCTCTGCAATATATGAGAATCGCTCTACTCCATTTACATATGCAAAAACAATGGGATAAATGTCATGTGAATTAAGTGTATCAGAAATATAATCAACTTCATCCATCGAAAAATAGTTTGATAACAACACTTTATTCGTTCCGTTTTCAATAATAAAAGCACCGTTATAGCAAATAACAGGAAATGATTTGTTCAGCTTGTATGTCGCTTTAGACGAAGTGACAAAAGAGCGTGCGGTTGCATAAGAAAAGCAGCCGCCATTTTGAATAAACCGGTTAATGATATTTGCAGAATAATCAGATATTTCAACATTTGAGTTCAACAATGTTCCGTCAAGGTCTGAAAGATAAAGGGTTTTCATTAATAAGTCCTCGTTCTTTAATATTTTCTTCTTTCATTAAGTAAAGAATAATCATTTTGCAACAAGGTTACAAGCACTTTCGTAATTATAATTTTTTGCAATCCGGTGACGTTTGATTTATAATATGGCTACAGGAGTTCTGATATGAACAAGAAAAAGCTACTTGCTAAAATTATAAATAACCAGAAAAATGTGCAGTTCAATGACTTCTTGACTCTTGTTGATGCATTTGGGTTCATCCGCACAAGAGGTGAAGGGAGTCATGGTATTTATAGGAGAACCGGTATTGCAGAGTTTATTAATTTACAAAATGACAATGGTAAAGCAAAACCTTACCAAATCAAGCAGTTTTTAGCACTGGTTGAAAAGTACAATTTAAGCATGGAGGAATAGGTGATGAGAGAGTACCATATTAACATCTTTTATAGCAAAGATGATAAAAGTTATATTGCTGACATACCGGACTTAAAGTTTTGTAGTGCTTCTGGAGCCACTCCACAAAAAGCATTAGAAGAAGTATTGATTGCACAGAAGATATGGCTTGAGGAAGCACAAGCAAGCGGTGTTAAGATTCCGTTACCAAAGTATAAGCCATTAATTTATCAGGTAGACTTGCAGCCCATGCCATCAATCTAACCTAACTAAATAGCAAAGAAGCTTTTGTTTGAGGACGGAAATAGGCAGCCGTCGCCCCTTCGTATAGCGAGCTACGTTCGCATTAGCGTAAGGTTAGGAAATGTGGAATGTAGGTCGCTCCACCAAACATAAGCTCTTTATTTATTTTCAAATGTATTGAAAAAGCAATTAATTACAATGCAAGGAGTTATATCTATGGAGTATCGCAAACTTGGTAAGACCGGGCTTATGGTAAGTGAAATTGGATTAGGTGGCGAGCATCTTGACAGGAAGCCCTATGAGCAGACAAAGGAAACTATTGCTGCTGCACTGGCAAATGGCGTCAATATGATCGACTGTTTTATGCCCGGAAAAGAAATTAGAGAAAACATCATGAAAGCACTCGGTGATAAAAGGAATCAGGTCTTTATCCAGGGTGCGCTCGGCTCAACAGATGTGCGTCAGCAATATGATAAAAGCCGTGATTTACCTTCTGTAAAAAAATACTTTGAGGATATGCTGCGGATATTCGGTTATATTGATATCGCTATGCTCTTTAATGTTGACGAATACGATGATTATGAGGTGGTATTTAGTGATGAGTATATCAATTATGCCGTCTCTCTGAAGCAAAAAGGAGATATCCGCCATATCGGGTTTTCAACACATCATCCGAAAATTGCAATGAAAGCCATTGGAACAGGTATTCCGGAAGCACTCTTTTTCAGCTTAAATCCTGCGTTTGATATGATCTCACCTGATGAAAACGCAGTCACGCATATGTTTGCGGGCTTTGATCCTGCATTGATGCATGGCGTTGACCCGGTTCGTTCCGAGCTATATAGATTCTGTGAGCAAAGGGATATCGGCATAACCGTAATGAAGGCTCTTGGCGGAGGAAAATTCATTTCTCCGGAGCTTACACCATTTGAAAAACCGTTGACTATTCCGCAATGCTTGCATTATGCACTGACACGTCCTGCTGTTGCAAGTGTTATCCTCGGATTTCAGTCAGCCGGTGAAGTAGAAGAGGCTATGGGGTACTATTCCACCAATGACAGCGAACGTGATTATTCAGAGTTTATGAGTTCTGTTCATGGCGATTTTCGTGGACAATGTGTGTATTGTAAGCATTGCCAACCATGCCCTGTTGATATCGATATTGCATCTGTCATGAAATATCTTGACATTGCAAAGCTCACACCTGATGATGTGCCGGCTTCCCTGCGGGCGCAGTATAGTAGTTTGTCTGCGTCCGGTGCTGATTGTATCAACTGCGGAGCATGTGAAAAAAGATGCTCATTCGGCGTAAGCATCATGGACAACATGTCAGAAGCAGCGAGTTTGTTTTCATGATAAGCACTCATTAGTTGCCAGCATCACTTATAGAAAGAGGGTTAATATGAAAACGAGTAATCATTTACAATATAAGGGATATTCAGGAAGTATTGAGTTTTCGGAAGAAGATGGTGTTTTTCATGGTAAGGTTGTCGGTATAAAGGCACTAATATCTTTTGAAGGCGATAGTGTCAGCATGATTACTGAAGATTTTCACAATGCTGTTGATGAATATCTGGATTTCTGCGAAGAGAACAATTTAGAGCCGGAAAAACCATTTAAAGGAACATTCAATGTACGAATCGCTCCCGAGTTACATAGGCAGCTCTCACTTTACTCAACCTCAAATGGAAGAACATTAAACTCAACTGTTGAAGAAGCGATTCGTAGTTATTTAAGATAATAACTATGGTGCATAGGGGTTTATAATGGGACGAAAATCGGGTGAGAGCAAATCGAAAATGAATGGTATTAGGAAGCTGCTTGTCAAATGTGTGGTGGCTGCTTTGCTGATGTCGATTTTTCTTAGCTTCTCTACACCTGTGGCTTTTGCTACAACGGTAGAGGAAGAGCAAGGTCAAACATTTATACATGAGACAGATAGTATAGTGATCGAGGGTTTTGAAAGATACGCATTAACTTATCATATATTTATCACAGGTGAGCCGGGGCCGAATATTGCGCTTATTGGTGGTGTTCATGGTGGTGAAAGAGCGGGATCTGAAGCGGCACAATATATTGTAGATAATTTTGATTTCCCCGGCGGTAATTTTCTTATAATTCCAAAGGCGACTCCTACTGCACCCGGTGAGTGGGGTCCGGGCGGGCATAATTTGAATCGTTCGTTTCCCGGTAATCCAAACGGTAATGCCGCACAAAGAATAGCGGCAGTGATCACTGAGCTGCTCGATGATTTTTCGCCTTGTGTAATAGTCGACTTCCATGAGGCATATAGAGACGGGTTTTCCAACAAGATTTTATTCTGGCCTGACCATGAAGTTACATCCGGGAAACTGGAGGCTATAAGATTTGTCTCGGATGCAATCAACCAAACCGATCTCGTCGGCAGGCATTTAGGCGCATTCGGGGGAAGAGATTTTGGTCCTGCTAGAAGCAAACTTGTGCATGGTACATCTACCCGTGAGTATACATTAAGGTACAATATTCCCGTTTTTACAACAGAAACATGTATGTCGAACCGACTTGATATACGGGTAGACCAAATACTTTTTATAACAAATACCCTGTTTGAGTTCTACCAAACCATACACGAAGAAAACATGATTCGAGAGGCTCTCAGGGCGCAAAGACAAGAAAGATTATACTATTATAATTTTGTAATAGATCGATAATGTTCTACGTTAAACTAGAAATGATGAGTAAGCCGTATGACCATGTAGTTTTTAAGAGCTGCACTTACTTTTTGCTTGAGAACATCTTCTTCAACAGGTTTTACTATAAAGTCTGCAGACCCGAGCGATAATGCAATGGATAAGTTATCGATCGTACCTTCGGATGTTAAATACATTATAGGTGTTTCCCGATGGCGTGGCATATTACGTATTATTTGGAAGAGTTCAAAGCCGTTGATCACAGGCATTTTATAATCTAAAAGAAACAAATCGGGTGATACCTTTTTTAGAGCCTCTGTCATGACCTGCGGCTCTGTAAGGGTATACACCTTATATTCGTTGTCAAGCATTGATTTTATCGATCTTAGTACACTTGGATTATCATCAACAGCCATTATTATAGGTTTTATAGCATCAGCGCGTGAAGGGTCAAGATGGTTTTCTATGCAATCTATCAAATGATCATCATGAAAGGGCTTGATAATAAAATCTACGGCTCCGAGAGCTAATCCCCTGACGATACTCTTTCTGTCAGATTTTGCAGATAGAAAAATAACAGGTATATGTTTGTAGCGTACATCACCCTTTAGTCGTTTGATCACCTCAAAACCGTCGGTCTCCGGCATTCCGATGTCGAGCAGGATCAGCTCCGGGTCAACCCTGTCAAGCATTTCAAAGAGCTCCTCAGCTGTTTGAGCGGGGAATATCTGGTACTTGTCTTTAAAGCGTTCTTTAACTGTCAGCAAACTGAATTTTAAGTCATCGACTATTATTATATTTCTGCGTTCTGCTGTCATATGTCCGGCTCCTTTATAGTGAGGATATTTTTTTTGTTATTTCACTAAATTTCATCAAATCGGCTTTTTCCTGCAACCAGAACGAAAGTCCGTCGTCATTTGTATATTGATAAAGTTTTATTTTCGCCATGATCGCATCTACTTCATCAATATCGAAAGATTCACAAGCCTTAAGCAAGTCGACCAGCAATTCACTATCGGGTTTTTCTTTCATAGGCATCGAGTTATCTCTGTCTGCATGTTCAATAAGCTTATCGATACCTGAGATAAGAGCTTGCGCAATACTCAAGAAACGAGGATTATGCTCTGTTAAAAAACCGATATCGCTATTTTTTGCGGCGTTTTCCAGTTGCTCAGCGAGCGTCCCAAGTTCCAAGGCACAGATATCTTTACTTGAACCTTTGATCCCGTGAACGATTATTTCATAATCGTGTATTTTACTTTCGTCCACGGATGTGATTTTCATCAAAAGATCGCGCGTATCGGATGCATAGGTGCGCAGCACATGCAAATACGTACGCTCATTATTACCAAAACGTTTGATTCCATCTTGGATGCTTAGGTTTTCGATTTTTAGGTCTTTCGGAAATACCGAGCCTTTTTTTATGTCCTTTTCTTCATTATCGACGCGATGCTCTCCGGAGCTGACATATGAAGCTTCTTTCTCTTTGTTATATATCCACTTCATGATGATATCATCGAGTTTTGGGATATCAATTGGTTTTGTGAGAAAGTCTTGAAAACCTTGACTTAAAAAATACTCTTCATTTTCTGAAACAACGTTGGCTGTAAATGCAATAATAGGCAGGTTTTTAGCATAGTCTGTGCCCAAGTTGCGGATGCGTTCTGCCGCTTCCACTCCATCCATTCCAGGCATCATTTGGTCTAAAAATACTGCATCGTATCTCACGAGCTCAGTGCTGATTGCTTCAATAGCTTTTTTTCCGCTGCTGACACAATCGATTTTCATTTCATAAGGCATAAACAGACCTTTGGCGATTTCCAGATTTGTGAGATTATCATCAACGAGGAGCACGTGCGCGTACGGAAGCCGGGCAGTGTTACGGCGGAGAGTTCTGGCGCTTTTGCTGCGAGAATATTGGTGTGTGGTGAGGCTTTCAATAACAACGGGGTCGATTTTTTCATCACTGACAAAAGACTGCATGAGCGTGACCGTAAATGTACTTCCTTTACCATACTTGCTCTCAACAGTGATCGTGCCTTGCATCAAGTCGCAAAGCTTTTTTGTTATAGACAGTCCGAGCCCTATACCTTCAATGTTGTGGCTTGCGTGTTCTTCAAGGCGAACATAATCATCAAACAGCTTTGTGAGGTCTTTCTTTTTTATTCCTCTGCCGCTGTCTTTTACTTTGATAGTGAGCCAAACAACATCATCCTCCCGAATGCTGTCAACGAAAAGTTCGATCTCACCTTTACCGGTGTACTTTATGGCGTTTGAAAGCAGATTGTTAATGATTTGCTTTACCCGAAGCTCATCACCGTTTAAGTACATGAATGAATCTGCGGTAATACTTAGTTTGAATTTTACGGGTTTATCACCAATACGCGGCAGATTCTGCGCGACTGCGTCGTTTAGCATCCCCGGGAGTTCGTAATCATAACTCTCAAGCTCGAGCACCCCTGACTCGATTTTTGATATGTCAAGAACTTCGTTGACCAGGTTAAGTATCGTGGTGCCGGAGTCGTAGATTTTTTCGAGATTTGAATAAGCGTCACGATCTAATTTGTCACTTTCCAGGCTGAGCCATGCAAGGCCGAGAACAGCATTTAACGGTGTGCGTATTTCATGACTTACTCTCGCAAGGAATTCACTCTTTGCCCGGTCTGCTCTTTTAGCTTCTTTAAAAGCTTCTTCCAGTTGAACTGCGCTTGACATCAGATCGACCTTCATTTCATTTTGGAAAAGAGCATTTGCAATGACAAGGCTGCCTGATTGCATTATTGCCTGCTCAGACTCGGTAAAGAGCCGTTCGTAGTGATAACTTCTGTAACTGACGATACCCCAGAAATTATCCTGAATAAATATCGGCGCAACAGAAATCGAGCGGATGCCTTGTGCAGAAAAGAAGTTCCTTTCGATATCCGGCAAATCGCGAACAAGATTGCTGGTAAAAATCCCGTTTCTCAGATCAAAATATAAATGCGGTACATGTGTTCTGTAGCATCTCAAGTTTTCATCACTGAACAAAGAATCAGGCTTATAAATAGCGGTCTCCGGGGTCTCTGCTTCCGTTGTCCACTCAAAAACCCTGTAGTAGTAAAGTTCTTCTTCTATTGTAGTGTTTTTCCATATCGATATATGGTCTATATCCAGGGCTCTTGCAAATAAACCCATACAACTGTGCAGATCTTTTATAAAGTGTTCTGCGTCTGTTTGAAGCAGTATGCTGGAGACATTGTTTATTGTTTCCAGAAGATAATCACGCCGCTCGATATCCTCCATCATTGCAGTTTGCTCACGTAAATCACGAAAGTAAGCGGCAACGACATAGTCGCGTTCATATTCGACCCGGACAAAAGTGACTTCACCGGGCATCGGGGTGCCGTCCGGCAGAGCATGCAGCCACTTAAAGTTACATTTACCTGTTTCAAAAGCTTCTTTGATATACCTTTCGGCTTTTTCTATCGAAAGCTCGCCGTCAGGTTGATATTTCGGAGTAAAATCGAAAAACCTCTTGCAGCACTCTTCTTTGGTTCCGGTATCAAAGAGTTTTACAAGCTCGTCATTGCATAAAAACATGCGAGCATCTCTGTTCCAGAGGCTCGCACCGAGGGGTGTTGTATCAAGTAAAAGGTTTGTTTGCTCACTTACTGCACGAATATACATAGCTTGAGTGTGGTGGTTGATCGCGCTCACCATCATTAAACTGACAGAACGGAGTATATCTACCTCTTCTTTCGTTAGGTATCTCTCCACTACGCAGTCACCCAGGCTTAAAAACCCCCAGAATGAATCTTGTATTACAAGCGGGAGGATCACGATCGATTTAGTATTGTAAGTGCCAAGAAAAACTTTGTCTTTATCGGACAGTTGCGACACAGGACAGTTGATAACTTCGCCTTTTGAGATGATCCTGTCAAATACAGGAAGTGTATCGCATGAAATTTCGGTGCCGGTATCAACAGATTTTACCTGCTTCTCGACATCGCTTTCCCATTGATAGATATTGACGAAATGAGGGTTGCCGTTGATTTGCTCTTTTTTCCAAATATATACATGATGAACATCTACAGAAACTCCCAGGAGCTCCATAGTTTTTTCAAGGATGCTTTGCAATTCCTCGACATCACTAATGGCAAGCAGCATTTCAGCCGCCATGTTGGCAGCTTTCACAAGATTTGTATTGTATATCTTATCAGAACTATGCTTTACTGCAACAGGCATATATCGTGTCCTCCCCCTGACTCCGAAACTGACTTTTGCGAATAAATGCATTATCAAAATTATGTACATTTTAACATGATTACAGAAGTCACGCAATCCTTGCGTAATTACCATAAAATTTAGTTGGTTTTATGAAATCGCTGGTGTAAAATACATTTAAAGATCATCACATCAGTGATGAAAGAATGACCTAACTTACAAAGGACGGTATATGTAAATGATAAAGCCAAATATAGTAGTGTTTTTTTCCGATCAGCAGCGTTTTGATTCTCTCGGATGCAACGGGCAGCCGTTGAATGTTACTCCAAATCTGGATAAACTGGCTTCAGAAGGCGTTAACTTCAAAAGAGCATATACAGTCCAGCCGGTATGCGGTCCTGCAAGAGCCGTCCTGCAGACGGGTAAGTATGCTACAGAAGTAGGTTGCTTCCGCAATGGGATATCTCTCCCGAGAGATGAAAAAACAGTAGCAAGACGGATGCGTGAGCAAGGATATAATGTCGCATATGTTGGCAAATGGCACTTGGCTTCAGACGCAGGAGGCAACAACTTCAGGACTACCGCTGTTCCTCTTGAATTTCGAGGAGGATATGACAGCTACTGGATGGCTTCCGATGCTCTTGAGTTCACATCACACGGGTATGGCGGTTATGTGCATGATTATTACAATAATAGGGTAGAGTTTTCAGGTTATCGCACGGATTGCCTCACCGATTATGCTCTTAACTATATCGATGCAGTGGCAAAAGAAGATGACCCGTTCTTTCTGTTTTTATCACATCTTGAACCGCATCACCAAAATGACAGGGATTGTTTCGAAGGTCCGCATGGCAGTCGCGAAAAATATGCCGACTTCACAGCGCCGGCAGAGCTTGAAAAAGGAAAAGGTGACTGGGAGTCTGAGTATCCTGATTACCTCGGCTGCTGCAATTCTCTCGACCGGAATCTTGGTCGTGTTGTGGAAAAACTGAAAGATCTCGGGATATATGAAGACACGGTTATTATTTATACGACGGACCACGGCTGCCATTTCAAGACAAAACTCGAAGACTGCACTGAGGGTGGCTATGACGATTACAAACGCGGATGCTATGAAAACGTGATTCATATACCTATGATCATACGCGGCGGCAATTTTAAAGGTGGCTTGGACAATGATAAGCTCGTCAGCCTTCTAGATATACCTCCAACAATCATGACATTAGCCGGAGCAGATGGTTCAAACATGCAAGGGCGCGATCTTCAGAACGCTGTCTGCGCAGACAAGTGGGATGATATCGTGTATATACAGATTAGCGAAAGCTTTCTTGGTCGTGCGCTTCGCACAAACAGGTATACATATTGCATATATGATCCAACAAAAGATCCTCAAGAAGAGAGTTGTTCAAGCAAATACACCGAGCGGTTTTTATTCGATAATGAAAAGGACCCTCAGCAAAAAACAAATCTTATAAACGACCCTGCATACTCTGATGTCCGCTCGGATTTAAGAAAACTCATTATTGAGTATGCACAAACAGCAGGTGAAGGTATAATCGAAGTTACCGCTTGATGATATGGGTGATAAGTAGTACAAGATTTCGACTGATCATAGATATAAATTGCCTGAAAACACTCTAATTGCAACGTGACAATGGTTTGTTCATATTTCTATTCTAATTGTGAACAAAATCTGTTATAATGTATTTAGAGTGTATTTTTATTCAGAAATCCGGGAGAAGTCCACATAATGGAGTTTTCAAAAGAAGTATTAAGATATGAAGAGCTGGTTATTCTAAAACTGCGCACACTGTACAGCGAGTATGGTTATTCACAGTACAGAATGAGCAGGTTTGAGGAATATGAACTATATGCCGGAAACAGGGCGTTTTTACCGTCAGGAGAGATATTGACATTTACCGGCGTGGGTGGAAGATTGATGGCTCTCCGGCCGGATGTAACTCTCTCTATCGTTAAATATGCAAAAAACGACGGGGAGCTTAAAAAACTGTATTACAATGAAAATGTATACAGGTCTGACGGGCTTGAGTTTAAAGAGCAGATGCAGGTCGGCCTTGAGTGTATCGGAAAAATAGATGTTGACCTCACGAGCGAAGCGCTGATGCTGGCAAAACGGAGCCTTGAGATCATCGGTGAGAATACACGGCTCGACATCTCGCATATTGGGTTTTTAAGCGGACTGCTGAGCACTGAGCAAATGACTGCAGCTCAAAGAAATGATTTAGTTATATGTTTAAGTGAAAAAAATATCACAGGGCTCAAGGCGCTGTGTTCCCGATTCGAGCTTACTGATGAGTTTTGCAACAGGATCACAACCTTGTCATCGATATACGGTCCATTCAATGAAGTCGAAGATAAGCTGCGTGGTATATGCTGCAGTGCGGATATGGATGCGGCACTGGCAGAGCTTAAAGAGCTTCATATAAACCTCGAAAACCTTGGAGTTAAGAGTGGAGTCAACATCGACTTTTCAATAGTCAACGATATCAGCTACTATAATGGCATCATTTTCCAGGGGTACATCAAAGGGATACCGGAGAAGGTTTTGTCCGGCGGGCGTTACGACGAGCTTTTACGAAGATTCGGGAATAAATCCGATGCAATAGGGTTTGCGGTCAATCTTGATGTGCTTGAGCATCTGGAGGCAGAAGACCAAAAGACAGACAGTAAAATGCTGAGCATAGCACTTCCAAAGGGCAGGCTGGGTGAAAAAGCATATTCGATTTTTGAAGCAGCAGGTTACGGATGCCCGGAAATACTTGAAGAAAATCGCAAGCTTGTGTTTGAAAACCCGGCAAACGGTGTCCGGTACTTTTGGGTCAAGCCGTCTGATGTAACACGCTATGTTGAACGCGGTGCGGCTGATATTGGCGTTGTTGGCAAGGATATATTGCTGGAGCATGGATCGGATGTTTACGAACTGTTGGATCTGGATATCGGCAAGTGCAATGTAAGTGTTGCGGCTGTAATGGGTTTTTCACCGGGCAGCACAGACAGGACGCTGCGTGTAGCCACCAAGTTTCCGAACATAGCGCGCGCTCATTACCAAAAACAAGGCCGTGAAATCGACGTGATAGAACTCAACGGATCGATAGAATTGGCACCGATCCTTGATTTGTCGGATGTTATCGTAGATAT
>Ga0123356_10006439_pt1 | contig 11835 bp, 5 predicted proteins | sample TergutEmb28metaG_2_FD_92546 | JGI IMG/M metagenome (GOLD analysis project Ga0123356, IMG submission 92546) | Embiratermes neotenicus P3 segment gut microbial communities from Petit-Saut dam, French Guiana - Emb289 P3 | ecosystem: Host-associated > Arthropoda: Insects > Digestive system > Gut ... | reverse complement strand
GGGATTGCCAGCGTCCTCGTATACAGGATTGCCAGCTTTGATATATTCATCCAAATGCAAATCATTGCCACCATTTAAAGCTATAATACGTAGTGTATTATCACCAGATTGAACCATATCATCAGTAAGCTCAATAAAAGTTATTACTCTCCAATAATCTGAATGGCCGTTTTGCACATAAAGTGTGCCATCATCTTTAAAGGCTGCCCCGGCTGATAAGCCTATGAGCTCATCGTTAAGAAAAACCGCCAGTGCGTTGTCGGCTGCAAAGTATAGTGTTGCAGTGCCGGCTTCACGCATTGTGAATGTGAATGTGTCTGTGTAGGTAGAACCGGTGATACCGGTTGGGAAAGAGTTTTCTGTATCCCATACCCACTGCGCACCCATGTCTATGAGTTTCTGGTAATCAGCGGCATATTGACTTCCACCGAAAAAACCATGCCATACTTGAGGGATTGCGAAGTCAACATCTGATCCGCTGTAGTTGAGAATGACACCGTTATCTGTCAGACCACTAATGAAGCTGTGTCCTTCGGATGTGTTGTTTGCACCTTCATATACGAAGTAATAGAATGGATCTGCAACTTCAAAGATTTTCTCTGCAAGGCTATCTTCAACAAAGTATTCAACTATTGCATACAGTCCTTGCGGGAATAATCTTTTTCCTCCGGTTTCATCAAAGAACTCGATAAGTCCGTTTAATGTTAATTCACCAACCGCAAACGGCACTAAACCTTCAACAGGTTGACCTTCATAACTGACCGGATATGCGTGGAAGTAAATTCCTGATAAGAATTCTTCCCAATCTTCAACTTTTAGGTTTTCAACAATCCATGATGCAAAGAAATCACCGTCAACTGTTTTTGTTAACGTGAGAGTTCCGTCGATAGGATCAGGCGTATTCTGTATATTTACAAACCGAACCGTTGCTGTACCGCCTGCAGCGATTCTGGCTGATGAACGAGCCTGTTGAGCCGTAAAGCCATCGACGCCTCTTTCAATGATCAGGAATCTGCCTTCTTTGAGTTCATATGATCCTGCGGGTACGCCGTCAAGTTCTTTGCTTCTGAAAGTCTCTCTGCGGTTTGCGCCGACACGATAGACATCAAATATTGCACTGGCTTCTCCGGGGTCACCTGAACCATCGTTCATTCTCCATGTCTTTTGAATGATAAGTGTTGCCCATTGCTTTTGATTGTTGAAAACAAACTCAAGATCTGTATTCCACTTTACATTATCTGCTCTTTGTGTTGCTTTGCCATTTTGCTCAAACCAGCCTGAAGGCAGTGTTTCGGTCACGGTTACGCGAACTCCATTGACTGCTTCTTCAAAGTTTTTGAATTTGATGATATTCAGACCAAGCTTGTTACTTCCGTTAAAACGGAGAGCTGAATCAAGAGCTGCTGTGTCTGTTATAGCTTTGCCTTCTTCATCGAACCACTTCTTTATAATAGTATAGCTCGCATCTTTGAAGTTGCCGTCGATCCATACCTGGTTGATGTTTTTGTAAGCTCCGCCTTTCCAGTCATCCTTTGGGATACGATATTCAAAATCGAAACCTAAGGATGCAGCAAGTTCAGTCTTGAACTCATCAAGGGGTTTGATCGGGTAATCTGAGTATATGTTTGAATTTTGTGCTGTCAGGAAGAATTGCCCGTCTTCGAACAATTCAAAAATGTCAGCGCGTACAAACAAGACGCCCGGATCTTTTTGCTTCGTATCCCAACGGAAGGATATTCCGTCGTAACGATTACTGTGCGCGTTTGAAGGGATGTTAGTCGCATTGCCGCCGGAGTTTGTACGTGCACTTTTTTCCGGAGCAACCACGAGACTTTGTGATACTTCCGGTACGCCGACTAAGTTGGGTGTGGCAGGGGCGACTACTTTGAGAACTTTAAATGATCTCACGCTGTTGCCTTGTGTTACCACTTCAACTTCAACACCGTTGACTGTGAACACTCTTGTGGCGTTACCGGGGTTTGGAAATGCTTCCATCACACCGTTTACAGTTACTTCAAGACGTGCGTTGTTGCCGTTACCGTTCATTCTGACGGAAACGACAGGATCTGCAGCAAGTGCCGGGATCGTAAATGCTATGGCAAGTACTGCAATCAAAAGAAATACTACTAGTTTTTTCAATGCTGGATCCTCCAAGTTGTTAATTTGGAGTCAAATAAAAGACTCCGTTTTCTGCCTCGTTGTTGCGTACAACGTGGTTAAACGGTCCCTTTTGTTCTGAGGTTGTGATTCCTCTGTGTCAACGGAGGTTGACATTTTTCAGCCTCTTGTTTTTTTAGTCAACTGAACTTGTCGTTTGAACTTATAGGTATCTATTCGTTGGTACTACAGGCTTGTTGACCGTTGGAGTTAGTGGTTCTCCTTAAGATTGCTAATATATGTTAATTTCGTCTTTATTACTCTGTCTTACAGAGCTGTTTTCACTTCCTTTCTATAGCATTTGGGAGCTAATTTCTACATATTGATTTGCAGGGTGTTCTGTAGTCTATACAATGTACGTATTAGTTCACAATTGTATGAATAAATTGTAACATAAAAGACACAGATGTCAACAAAAATATTTAGTTTATACACAGGTTGTTCAAAATTTGTTCATATTATCTAAAAATACAAGAATATTTGTTAAAATTAGTTAACATTAACAGTTTTTTCAGCACTTATTTAGAAAAAACCGCCAATAAATGTGACGTTTCTGTGACATTTAACTATACTCTTTTCTTGGATATAAAGTTCTTCTGTTATTAATATATATATTGTATAATTAAGTAGCATACATAAAATATCCCATAATAAATCAACCCAAATCAAGGAGGCTCACAATGAAAGAAATACACATAAAAAGACTGACATCCCTAATGAAAAACGAAAACCTGGACGCAGTCCTGGTTTTCCCGTCCGAGGAGCTTAAGTTCTTCATAGGGTTCTCACCGACGACGTGCGAACGCTTTCAAGCCTTGTTTATCAAGAGCGACGGCAGCTATTTCTATCTTTGCAACCTTATATATACAGAAGAGCTTAAGGATGTGATCAAAGACATTAAGATCGTTAGTTGGTTCGATGGCGAAATAATGGCGGACGCAGTGGCAAAACTGTTAAAAACAGAGGGATTAGCAGGGAAGAAGATAGGCGTTAACTCAACAGCTCCGGCATTTTCCACACTTGAGATCGCCGAAAAAACAGACATCACATTCGTCAACGCAAAGCCGCTGCTTGAAGAAATGCGTATAATAAAAAGTGCCGAAGAACTTGAAAATATGAGGATTTCGTCGGCTATAGCAGACAAAGTTTTTAATGAAGTTATCAAGTTTATACAGCCGGGACAAAAAGAGGGGGATATAAAGGCATTTCTACATGAAAAAATGATAAATCACGGCGGAACAAAGCCCTGGGCGATCGTCGCAGCCGGCTCTAATTCAAGCTTTCCGCACTATGCAGGCAACGATAGGGTCATAGGAACCCCGGACGTGGTCCTGCTGGATTTTGGATGCACATACAACGATATGTGCTCAGATATTTCACGCATGGTTTTTGTCGGCAGCGTAACCGAAGAGCAGCGAAAAGTATATGAAATATGCCGCAAATCAACAGAAGCAGGCGAAGCTGCCTGCTTTGAAGGTGCATTTATTCCCGATATAGATAAAGCATCAAGAGATATAATAGCCGAAGCCGGATATAATGACGCGTTTTTCACCCGCCTCGGTCACGGCATCGGTTTTATGGGTCACGAAGCGCCTGATATCAAAACAAGCAACCCGAGAAAACTGGAGAAAGGCATGTGCTTCACAATAGAACCCGGCATAAACCTCCTCGGCAAATTCGGCATGAGAGTAGAAGACGTTGTTGCAATAACCGAAAACGGAACAGAGATATTGAATAAAGCGACTCACGAAATGATAATAATCTAATTTCTAAAGATGAGGATCGTAATCAAATCACCCGAGATGAGGACTATTCTTAACCAATAGCGTCAAACGAACCCATAACATGCTCCAACAACCCCGTGCTTATTTCCGACTTGTTGAATACGCTCAAAGCCCCTAGTTCCGCCACGCGGGACAGGACGGCATCATCTATATACCCTGTGAGGAACATGACCGGTATACTGTTCCAGGCAGGGTTTTCTTTAAGTACGGCAAGTGCCTCAAAACCGTTCATCTCCGGCATTTCGACATCCATTATGATCATATCCGGCTGCTTTCTTTCCAGCAGCGAAAACATTTTCGCAGCGGAAGGCATGGTCAAAACCCGAAAATCATCTTCAAGTATAGATGCACTAAGCGTAAGTATCGAATCTGTATCGTCTACAATAAAAATGAGTTTATCCAAGAATTAGGTCCTCCAAAAAAGTAAGTTTATCAAGCTTTTGCACTGCTTGATTTATCAAGCTTTTGCACTGCTTGATTTATCAAGCTTTTTCTTGCCTGATTTTATCCGCATATTGGTCAGCAGAGGTTTCGGCTTCATCGTAATCACTGCGCAGCACTTGCTCTTTTATTTCTTCAAGAACAGCTCTGGTTCTTGTCGAGCAGGTCTTGATATCAGCAATTATCCCCAACGCGCCTTTTCTGTTATAATCCACGCATTTAGCTTTCAACTCAAGCAATTTGTCGATCAGATCCTCAGGATCGTCGCCTTCCGACACGTCTTCGATCTTCGGCTGCTTTTTCTCCAGCAGCTCGCGAAGATCATCAAGAAAGACGGGTGCTTCTTTGAAGATAGTTTCTCTGCTGTTCTTCCGTCCGAGGTCTTCAAGCCGCGATGCGGTATCAGAAAGCTTGATTTCACCGATATTCCTAAGTGAGCTCTTCATTCCGTGAATAGTTATTATAAACATTCGCAGGTCTGCGTCACTTTCGAAATCGGGCTTTGAAAGTAATTCATCCAGTACATTTACAGACTTTACAGCATCTCTTATAAAAGAATCGATCAGCAGCGGGTCAACAAGCGGACTGTGGGCTTCGATCACTTCGGGTGGCTTACTGTCGCGAATAAATTTTATCAGGCTCATATGCAGCCGGCGCAGGTCGATAGGCTTGGATATGAAATCATCAAAACCGTTATCAAGGAAATAATCAGCCTGCCCCATAACAGCATTTGCCGTTAGCGCAACGATCGGATCGTTATATCCCTCCTCACGTATCAAACGGGCTGTTTCAATACCGTCGATACCGGGCATCATATGATCCATGAAGATTATATCATAGGTATTTCCTTCTTTTACTTTATCGATAGCTTCATATCCGCTCATTGCAGTGTCGATCTGCAGATTATAAAGCTTTAACAGACCGACAGCGACGTAAAGATTGGTTTCCACGTCGTCAACAACAAGGACACTTCCGTATGGCATCGGGTCATACTCGATACGGCTCTGTCTTTTTCTCTTAAGATAATTAACATAGAAATGACTAAGGTTCTCAGAGACATCCGCGCCTAATAGATCCTCATCCACCAATACCTGAGGAAGCTTGATAGTGACAGTTGTTCCGATATCGGGTTCGCTTTCGACCAGTATATCACCATCCATCAATTCGAGCAGCCGTTTCGTGATAGTAAGACCTAAGCCGACTCCTTCGATCGTGCGGTTTTTATCTGAACTGAATCGTGTATACTCGTTAAATAATGTCTCTAATTGCCGGTCGGTCATACCATGTCCGGTATCCTCCACACTTAGGACCAGTATAACCTTACCGTTGTCGGCATGCGGTTCAAATGATACTGAGAGTACGACTCTGCCTTCTTCTGTAAATTTAAACGCATTGGAAAGGATGTTATTTAAGATCTGTTTGACACGAAGCTCGTCGCCGATCATTTTTGCAGGGATATTTTCATTGATCTGGAGCACAAACTCGATTGGTTTATCATTTATCCGCAACATGTTCAAATGAACCGAATTGTTTATAAGGCTTGCAATATAATACTGTGCCGGGACAACATCCAATGTACCTGCCTCGATTTTGGAAAAATCTAGGATATCATTGATTATACCAAGCAACAGATCGCATGAACCGGAAATTTTATCAAGTCCGTCAGCGATCGGCTCCGATAATGACTCACTTTGCATCATGATATCGGTGATACCTATGATGGCATTCATTGGAGTGCGTATTTCGTGGCTCATATTCGCAAGGAAAATACTCTTTGCGTTTGATGCCAGTTCAAGAGATTCCATGGTACTGTTCAAAGAGTTGAGGTATCTTCTGATAAACAGATTAAAGAAAAAGAGTATTGCAACCAGTAAAACAAGTACAGAAATAAACAGGATAATAATAAAGTGGTCATTTTCCCTTATATTGTCAGACACATAAACAAGACTGCCGAGAACAATGATCACAAGAAGCAACATAACTGAAAAGATAATAAACCTGTTCTGCAGTCGTATCCTTCTGATTCTGCTCTTTTTTTCTTCTGTCATTTTTATACCTTCTAATACTTAGTATTTACCGCTCTCATACGTCGCCTTGAAATATAATCGACCAGGACAGATGCCACTTTTTCACGCAGGATCTTATCATTTATCGGCTTTACGATAAACCCGCTGGCTCCTATTGTAGTCGCTACCGAAACATTGTCGATCGTCCCTTCTGATGTCAAAAAAACGATCGGGGTATCTTCATGCTCCGGGAGAGCACGGATCATCGGAACCAGTTCAAATCCGTGCAGGACAGGCATATGGCAGTCCAGAAGGAACATATCCGGAACGACCTTGCTGAGCACTTCATTTATTGCCTGCGGATGGGGGAGCGTATATACCTTATAATCGTCACATAACAAGTGATTCACGGTTTGCAGGATACTTGGATTATCATCAACTGCAAGGATTATTGGTTTGTTTGCATCACGCTTTTTGGGATCAAGGTGTGACTCGATACATTCTATCAGCTTTTCGTTATTTATCGGCTTTGTGATGAAATCCACTGCACCAAGGCTCATACCTCTAAAAATGCTTTTCCTGTCTGTCTTATTACCGGATAAGAAAATAACAGGTATATGTGCATAACGAGTATCGGCTTTTAACTGCTCGATCACATCAAACCCGCTGCAATAAGGCATTTGGATATCCAGTATGATAAGCTCCGGCATAACGTTTTCCAAGATCTCAAAAAGTATCTCCGGATTTTGTGCCGGATAAATTTCATACACACTTTTAAGTCTGTCTTTGAGAGTTGTCAAAACATAATTGACATCATCCAGAATAATGATTTTTCTTCTCTCTTCAGGCGGCATTCCGGTCCTCCCTATTTACTATAAATTATGTTTATTAATATATTCACGTTAAATATCAGTCATCTGTCAGCATTTTGACTATTTGACGAAATTGCATCAAGTCAACACATTTACGAAGAATTCCAACAAGACCGCCATCGGAATCATACTCATATTTTTCGATCTCTGTCATAATAGCATCGACATCATCCATACTGTAATTATCACACGCCACCGCAAGCTTGCCTAACAGGTCATCATCGGGCTTGTCTTTTTTCTGCTTCGGATTTTCTGCTTCGATCGTTGCAACAAGCACATCGATATCGTCGATAAGCTTGTTGGCTGAGTCAATAAATTCCTGATTGTGATCGGTTATAAAACCAATGACACCGGCATCTGCGGCATTTTCAAGGTCATCAGCCATTTTTCCAAGCTTGAATGCACAAACATCATAGCTTGCTCCTTTTATACCATGGACCTTTATCTTATAATCCTTTAACGATTCTTCATCAACAATACCTATCTCGGTGAGTGTCAGCCGCGTACCGGCAGAATATGCGCGCAGTGCTTTGAGATATGATGCTTCGTTATCTTCAAACCTTTGCAAACCCTTGATTATATCAAGCCCATAGATCTCTCTGTTTCTGAGATTGCTTTTTTGTGGTGCAGCACCTCGTTTTTCCTGTTCCATTTTATTCAATAATACAGCAGCGTATTCAACAGCGGTGTGAGCGGCTTCTTCAAAATCACTGTGAAGAATAAAATCTTCGATTTTTGAGAGTATGTCGTAGGTCTCCCGGGTACAATTTTGCATCCCGGCAATGACCTCAAAAGCACCTTTTCTGTTGTAATCATTACACAACTCTCCGAGTTCATGCATTATCTCGTACAGCTTTTTCAGATCGTCGTTGCCGCTTGCAGAATCTCTGCTGTTTTGTTCGAGTGAATTGAGAAGAACACGCAGTTTATCCAAAAAGCCCGGAGTTTCAGCTTCGATCAACCTGGTGTCTTTGCTGCGTCCGCCCATTTCCAGCTTATGTGCAAAATCGGACAGAGCGTGTTCATTGATACAAACCAAAGTGCCTTTAAGGTTATGAACATTGGTGATATATTTCTGGAGATGGCTTTCGTTATCGTACCATCCGCTCATATCATAGAGTTCGTTTAATGTATCGAGAGCCTTGTATGTATCCTGTTTAAACGACTCGATAAGCATAGCATCAAGCTTTGGCTGTGATTCTTGTTTATTTTCCTTCCCCTCATTGTTGAGCTGCTCACCGTTGAGTTCCTCACTGTTTTGCAGCTTACTGTTGATCAGCTCATCGTTGAACTTCTTTAACTCCGCGTCGATGACTTCCTGAGGTTTTCTGTCACGAATAAATTTTATAAGTATAGAATCCAATTGATGTATGTCTATAGGTTTAGATACAAATTCATCAAAACCGTTTTCCCTGAACATTTCTGCCTGTCCTGACATAGCATTGGCAGTCAGTGCTACGATCGGTTGATCATACCCCGAATCGCGCAGGCGTTTTGTTACCTCAATACCATCCATTTCCGGCATCATGTGATCCATAAAAATTATGTCATACACATTTCCGCTGTTAATAATATCGATCGCTTCAAATCCGCTGCCGGCAGTGTCGATTCGCAGCTTATACGGCTCCATGAACCTGACGGCGACGAACAGGTTTGTTTCTGTATCATCAACAACCAGAACCTTGCCGTAAGGCATCAGCTCACGCTTGATTCTGCCGCTTTCCTTGACCGACTTGTTGCTCTGCTTTAAGCTCCGCAGATCATCAACGGTTTCTTTACCCAGAGTATCCGTACCTACGGCTCCTTGCGGCATATGTATCGTGATCGCTGTGCCTTTCCCGGGTTCGCTTTCAACATGAACGGTACCGTTCATCAGACTTACAAGAAAACGCATGATAGAAAGACCCAGTCCGGTACCTTCGATGTTGCGGTTTTTGTCCTCATTAAAACGTGAGTATTCATCAAACAGTGTATCCAACTGCTCTTGTGTCATGCCTGTGCCGGTATCTTTAACACTCAAGATCAGATTCACATTTTCACCGGATGGATCATCTTCATATGCTACCGATAATGTTACAGATCCTTCGGCAGTATATTTAAAAGCGTTGGATAGCAGATTGTTAAGTACCTGCTTGATACGAAGCTCATCACCGAAAAGCATTGCGAGCATGTTTTCATCGATATTGAGTTCAAACTTGATCGGTTTATCCTCAATACGCATAATGTTTAAGTTTATCGTATCGTTGATCATGCTTGCGACTCTATATTGCGCCGGAAGAATATCTAATTTGCCCGCTTCGATTTTGGAAAAGTCCAGAATATCATTTATCAAACTGAGCAGCATTTCGCTGGAGGCATAAATTTTCTGCAAACCTTCAGCAACTTCAACAGACGAGCGGTCTTCATTGTGGATCAAAATATCGGTGATACCCATGATCGCATTCATGGGAGTCCTGATCTCATGGCTCATATTTGCCACAAACGATGACTTTGACTGGTTTGCGGCTCTTGCCTCATCAGCCGCATTTTCCAGGTCGCGCTGCAGATTGACGATCTGGATCTGGATCCTGACCCTGTGCAAAACGACCATTGCGTCATAAGGCTTGCGAATATAGTCCACAGCACCGAGAGAAAGTCCTTCGCTTTCACCTTCGGTATCGTTGATGCCGGTTATGAAAATGACAGGTATGTTTCTGGTCTTTTCTGATTTTTTTAGTTCCGCAAGTACATCAAACCCGTTCATTTCAGGCATGACAACATCAAGGAGTATCAGATCCGGTAAAGCTTCATGTGCTTTTTCGATAGCAGGTTTGCCATCCTTTACCGCAAAAATCTTGTACTCCCGCTTGAGTATACTCGCCAGCTCCATAAGACTCGATGCGTCGTCATCCACTATAAGCAAACTGTTCTTTTTATCCATACTCACGCCTGCCCCTTTTATCAAAATCGTTCCTAAGAAAACCGTTCAAGAAAAATTTTCCTAAGAAAATCTTTCTTTGACGGCCATGATCCTGTGGTTTACCGCATTAAAAACATCAGCTATATGCGGATCAAAATGACTGCCGGCATCTTTCATTATTATATCGATCGCCTCTTCGTGAGAAAAAGCTTTTTTATAAGGTCTGTCGGAGACAAGGGCATCATATACATCAACTATAGCCATTATCCGTCCGTGCAGCGGGATGTCGGTTTCTTTTAACCCGTTGGGATATCCCATGCCGTTCCATTTTTCGTGATGGAAAGCTGCAAACAGCTTTGCGTTTCTCAAGAAAACAGCGTCTCCTGTTTGTTCTGTCATTTGTTCGATCATTTTTGCGCCTGCGTTCGGATGTGTCTTGATTACATCAAACTCTTCGTTGGTCAGCTTATCCGGTTTATTAAGGATCGAGTCCGGTATTGATATCTTACCGATGTCGTGGAGCCGTGCCGATGAAACTACGGAATCAAGATCCCATTTCCTTATTTCATCACTGTAGACGTTGCGCTCAAGCATTTCGTCTATCAATATCCTGATATACCTTGTTGTACGCTCGATATGACCGCCTGTGTTTGAGTCGCGGCTTTCAACGATATCCGCCAGAGTATAAACGATCCCGTTTTTAAGCCTTAAAAGCTCCTCGGAACGTCTGGCGAGCTGCTCTGTGCGAAGTGCCAGTTGCCTTGTGCGCTCGCGTACAAGCTCATCGATGTCAAGATGCTTTTTGATACGATTGAGAAGCACCGGCTCTGTAAACGGCTTCATTATAAAGTCCACCGCGCCGAGTTTTATGCCATATGCTTCACTTATAGCATCAGAAAGACCCGAAAGGAATATAACAGGGATATCGGCATATGAATCATTATCCTTCAGCCTTTCAAGAGCTTCAAAACCGCTGATATCGGGCATTTCTATATCCAGCAGTATCAAATCGGGCAAAAACTTGGTCAATGCCTCAAACATCTTTGTAGCAGACGGCAAAGCAATGACTTTATACTCATTGACCAATGCGTTTTCTGCTGCAGTCAAGCTGGTTTCATTATCATCAACAACAAAAATTATGTTTTGTTTTACATCACCCTGATCGCCGGTTTTTGTTTCAGACGGCAGCTCGTAGAAACAAACCTTGTTCCTGCCTTTGTTTTTAGCTGCATAAAGCGCCATATCAGACCATTCGATGAATTTTTCGATATTCCCGCTCTGCCCTTGCGACCGTGAATTTACGCCAACGCTGACCGTCAGGTTTGTTATATCTCCTTCCGGTGTCGGTATATCCATTTCTTCAACTTTTTCACGGATCTCCTCTGCTACCTCGATAGCGCCGTCTGCATCCGTGTGCGGCAGGAGTACGATAAATTCCTCGCCACCCCAGCGTGCCGCAAAGTCGCCGGGACGTTTTAGTACAGTGTTTAAAACATCGGCAACCATTTTCAGAGCAATATCACCCTGGGTATGCCCGAATGTGTCGTTATACTTCTTAAAATGATCGATATCGATCATCATAACGCTCAGCGGAGTTTGCTCACGTGATGCTCTGTCCCACTCTTCGGGTATTCTCATCTCAAAGCTGCGCCTGTTCGGAAGGTCGGTCAAATCAT
>Ga0123356_10006438_pt1 | contig 11837 bp, 14 predicted proteins | sample TergutEmb28metaG_2_FD_92546 | JGI IMG/M metagenome (GOLD analysis project Ga0123356, IMG submission 92546) | Embiratermes neotenicus P3 segment gut microbial communities from Petit-Saut dam, French Guiana - Emb289 P3 | ecosystem: Host-associated > Arthropoda: Insects > Digestive system > Gut ... | reverse complement strand
TTTTCAAATACTTATTTTATGCTATACTTAAATTAAGGAGATTTTATGGTTGCGGTTAGGGGAATATATCAAGGCGGAGATACGGTTAAGCTAGACTCTTTAGCTATGCAATTTACCGAACCATATGAAGTAGTAGTAGCTTTCCTGAATCCTTTACAGAAAACTGAAAATACAGAAATAAGCCAAAAAAAAAGACAAGAAGCATTCTATAATTTTATGCGTTACAGCGGAACTTTACCAGATGATTTTGATTATAAAAAAGAATTAGACGAATATCGTAAAGAGCGCTATGGACATATTAATTGACACAAACATAATATTAGATAATCTATGGTCACGCCAACCATATTCCCAAAATGCTGGCGAAATTCTGCGTTTGTGCTATCAGCAGGATTGTAAAGGTCATATTGCGGCACATAGCATTACAAATATTTTTTATATTCTTCGCAGCCAATTTTCAGTATCTGATAGAAAAAAAATGTTATTAGATCTTTGCGATTTTATTGATGTTGTTGGCATTCAAAAGAAGCAAATTATTGATGCGCTTAATAATAAGGAATTTATTGATCTGGAAGATAGTCTTCAATTTGAATGTGCTCAAATGATTAATGCGGATTACATTGTAACTCGTAATATTGCAGACTTTCCAAATTCGCCTATTCCGGTTATTTTACCAGAAGATTTTTTGAAAATTATTAAAGAACAAAAATAGCAAACAGGAATCGCTCGGGCTTATGGGATCCCCCATTCCTCATTTCTAATTTCTCATTACTTCATTGTCTCATTCCCCCTCCCCTAGTCCATGATCCCTAAATATGCTACACTTTCCCCATGACAGCCAACGAACTTCGCGAAAAATATGTAGCATTCTTTGTGTCCAAGGGACACGTACAGATTCAGGGCAAGTCCCTGTTGCCCGACAATGATCCCACGGTATTGTTTACCACCGCCGGGATGCACCCGCTGGTACCCTACCTTTTGGGCGAGGAACATCCCGCCGGAACACGGCTGGTGAATTACCAAAAGTGTATACGCACCGGCGACATCGACTGCGTGGGCGATTTTAGCCACCTGACTTTTTTTGAAATGCTGGGGAACTGGTCGCTGGGGGATTATTTCAAGGAAGGGGCCATCGAGATGAGCTTTGAGTTTCTGACCTCTCCCCAATGGCTTAACATTCCCATTGAAAAGCTGGGGGTAACCGTCTATGAAGGTGATGCTTCCGTCCCTCGTGATGAAGAATCCGCCGCCGTATGGAAAAGGCTGGGCATTCCCGAAAACCGCATTGCCTACCTTCCCCGCGAAGACAACTGGTGGGGGCCTGCCGGCAGTACCGGTCCTTGCGGGCCGGATTCGGAAATGTTCTATTACATAGGCGATGCCCCCTGCAACAAGGACTGCAAGCCGGGCTGCGCTTGCAACAAGTGGCTGGAAATCTGGAACGATGTGTTCATGCAGTACAACAAAAACGCCGCCGGCGAGTATGAGCCGCTGACCCGTAAGTGCGTTGACACCGGTATGGGCATTGAACGGACCGTCACGATTCTCAACGGCAAGCGGTCGGTGTATGACACCGAGATTTTTGCCCCGGTGCGCGGCGCGGTGGAACAAGCGGCGGGTTACACGTATGGTACAGACGAAGAAAAAGATAAATCCGTGCGCATTGTCTGCGATCATCTGCGGGCATCGACTTTTATTTTGGGCGACCCCAAAGCGGTAAGCCCTTCCAATGTAGGGGCCGGTTATGTATTGCGCCGCCTTATCCGCCGGGCCGTGCGCCACGGCAAGAATTTGGGCATTGCCACTGACCAGCCGTTTCTGTCGCCCATTGCGGCAATTCTCATCGAACAGATGCAGGGACCCTACCCCGAACTCATGGAAAACAAGGCCCGCATCATCGAAGAACTGGATCGGGAAGAACGAAAATTCCTGGAAACCCTGCAAAAGGGCGAGCATGAATTCGAAAAACTCCTTCCCAATTTGCTCAAAGACCCCCGTAAAATTATGCCGGGGCGGCTGGCATTTAAGCTCTACGACACCTACGGCTTTCCGATTGAGCTGACCGAGGAACTGGCCGCCGAAAACGGCATGAAGGTACACCGCGAGGAATTTGACGAGGCCTTCAAAAAACATCAGGAACTTTCCCGCGCCGGCAGCGAGCAGGTGTTCAAGGGCGGTCTGCAGGACCACGGTGAAACAACCACCAAATACCACACCGCCACCCACCTCTTGCACCAGGCCCTGCGGCTTGTATTGGGCGAACATATTGCCCAAAAAGGGAGCAATATTACCGCCGAGCGTATGCGTTTCGACTTTGCCCACCCCGCACCCATGACCCCGGAGGAAATCCAAAAGGTCGAAGCGATTGTCAGCGAGCAAATTCAAAAGGATTTGCCCATTTCCTTTGCCGTAATGGAACTTGAGGCGGCAAAAGCCTCCGGCGCAATTGCCCTTTTCGGCGAAAAATACGAAGCTCAGGTAAAAGTGTACACGATCGGCCCAGCCGAGGGGTTTTTCGCCAAAGAAGTCTGCGGCGGCCCCCATGTGGAGCGAACCGGCATTTTGGGGAAATTCACGATACAGAAAGAGCAATCATCATCAGCGGGGGTACGAAGAATAAGGGCGGTTTTGGTTTAACCTTCCTACTTACAATTTGTTTTATACTATGATATGATTATCTCAATAAGAAGGACAACTATGAAACGTATAGTATTTTTAATCCTTTTCTCCTGCCTGATCGCCGCTTGGGGCTTTGCCCAGGCGAATCTGCAGCCGGCGGCTACCGTTACCTTGGTCAGAACCGAGTCGATAACGGTTGGACAACTCCGCGCCGAGGTTGAAAAACTGGAAAAGGCCAGCGGACAAACCCTGAACGGAGAACAGCGGCGCGAAGTTCTGGATGTGATGATAAATGAGCGGCTGGCGTTGCAGGCGGCGGAAAGGGACAAAATTGCCGTTTCCGACAACGAAGTAAACAACCAGCTCAATGAGCTCAAAGGGCAAATGGCTCAGGTTATCGGCCGGCAGCCCACCGATGCGGAATTTGCCACTGCGGTTAAAAATGAAACCGGCCTTGAAATGTCGGCATACCGGGATCAGGTGCGGCGGCAGCTTATTGTGCAGAAATACCTTTTGTCAAAAAAAGAAGACTCATTCAAAAACATCAGAGTACCCACTGAAAGCGATATTCTTAATACCTATAATTTGCACAAAACCCGGTTTGTCAGACCCGATACCGTCCGTTTTTCCATGGTTCAGGTGCCTTTTGGCTCAGATGCTGCCAGCAAGGCCAGAGCCAGAGAAACAGCAGACCGGCTGGCCAGAGAAATTGGAACCAGCCCTTCCCGGTTTGATGAAGTGGTGCTCCGCGGTCAGGCAGCCAATTCCGGTTATCAGGCGGGAGACGGAGGGTATTTACCCCGAAACCCGGAAGCTGCGCAGGTTGTGGGACAGGAATTCCTCAACGTAGCATTCAGCCTTAAACAGGGAGAAGTCTCAAAAGTCATCGAAGGACGGCTGGGGTATCAAATCATCAAAATTACCGAAACGTACGTTATGAAAAGCCTTGAGCTGGACGATATTTTCCAGCTTGGATCCCGCGCAACGGTCCGGGATTTTATTGGCAACGGTATGCTGCAGGAACGGCAGATGGAAGCGCTGCAGAACGCTACCGAGGAACTGGTAGCCGAACTGCGCGCAGGAAAAACCTTTCAGGTATTTGAAAGAAACCTGAACTGGTAGGGCGGCGGTGGCATCCCGTATTACGAGTCGCAGAAAGGGTCGCATTCTGGCATTTCAGGCGCTGTACTGCTGGGAATCCAACAATGGCCATATTCCACCCGAAGAGTTAATGGTATTCTCCTGGCTGGAAGCCGGAAAACGGGAAGCGCTTGATGCGCAGATCGCCGCTTTCTCGCGCCTGTTGATTGCAGGCACTATTGAGAATATCACGGCCATCGACAAAATGATCCAGCAGCATTTAGAGCATTGGGATATCGCGCGGCTTAACCGGGTAGACTTGGCCATTCTCAGAATGAGTGTTTATTCATTGATGTACCAGCGTGAAATTGCCCCGTTAATCGTCATTGATGAGGCGATTGGTATTTCCATGGAATTCGGAACTGATGATTCCTTTCGGTTTATCAATGGGGTTCTTGACAGCATACACAGAACCCTGCTCACAGATACAGAGGCCGGTGCCCAGTGATTACCTCAATTCTGCAGCAGCTTAGAACGCTCTTGCACTCCGTATCATTACTGCGAGTCACCTGTTTTTCGGGCGGAATGCTCTTGCTGCTTTTATGCGGGTCGTTTGCCGGTATTATTATTGGCGCCGGCGGTACTATTCCGCAAAGAGTTGAATCTGAAAAAGAAAGCCCATTCCACCGTTTGCTTAGAGAATATGATTTCAAATACCGGCGCATTATGGAAACAGAATCGATTGCTGTACAACAGCAGGAATTTGAACGCCTTGATAATGAGCTTGATCGATTGGAGAAAAAGGCCGAAGGCGTAGAATCCTGGCTTTCGGTGCTGAAACGCCGCAGGCAGCTTGCGCAAACCCATTCACGTTATGCGCAAGCATACCGGCAATCGTCTCAAAGAGCGGCGCGTGCCTTTCCCTATTCCGAACACATTGCCGCCGTTGCCGCCGCCGCTTTGGTATACGAGGCGGCCATAACCAGAGAAGGGGAAGCGCAGTTGAGAAGCGCCATTCCCCTGCTGGCAAGTTCCCGTCTGCTCCCCATGCGCCTGAGCCTGCATGTACTGCTGGGCGATTTCAGAAGTCCCGAACGGGCAATAGAACGCATGCTTCCCATTACCGGCTTGCCGGCAGACACCAACGTGATTTCCGGTTTTGCGGCCCCGGAAGCAGAGAGCATTGCCGCCGATCTGGCAATTTTGCGCATACTCACCGAAAATCCTTTCGCCGCCGCCACTGATATTCAAACCGCTCTTTTTGCATTCCCCTCGCCTGCCATTACCCGCCTTGCCGCCGAGTATTTGTACGATTTTGGCAGCCTGCTTCGTTCGGCGGAATTATTTTCTTTGTTGCCGGACGAGGAATCCCTCAGCCGGCAGGCGGACGCGCTCTGGCTTGCCGATTACACTGACAGCGCCCGCACCATTTGGACAATGCTGACGACGGCAGCAGACCTTACCCTGCAAAGCAATGCATTCTACAACCTTGCCCTGACCGCGCATACCGATAGGGAAGAAGCCGCTCTGCTTGAACGTCTGATAAAACAAATTAACACCGAAATCCCCAGCCGCCAATACGGATTTATCCGTTTTAGCCGTTTTTTTGCAGCCTCTCAGGCAATCGCCATTTTAGATGCTGACCAAAACCCCTCATTACTCATCGACCTTGAAATGCTCAAACGGCAGACGGAAATAGGGGAAGTAGCCCGCATCGTCGCCGACACATGGCTTCTATTGGATCGTTACCCCGAGTCGGAAGAACTGTATCAGTGGGGGGCCTGGTATTTTGCCCTGCAGCGAATCCATACCGAAAACACCATGCTGCTGCGGAATGCCGCAAGGCAGGCATTTACCGGACAGTGGATAGATATACATAAAGCGCTGCGCCATATCCGCGAGGATAATATCGATGCCGCAGAAGCGCTCTTGCGGGCGATTCCTCCGCAAAACGCCGACTGGACAGTGGCGGCCAACCTGGGCCGCATTCTTGAGACCCGCCATGCTCCAGCGCCGGCGCTGGAAAGCTATGAAATAGCCGCAGCGGCTCTTATTGCATTAGATCAACTGGAGATGGCCTCCCGCATTTACATACGCATTGCCCATTGCCTAAAAACCATGGGCAGAATAGACGCAAGCCGCCGCGCTCTGGAACACGCCCTTGATCTTAACCCCGACAACCTCAACGCCCGCCTGGAACTCTACCGCTTGCAGTAACGCTTGCGGCGCACGCCGCTTGACCCAAAAGGCTCTTTTTTGGTATATTTGAGGCATATATATACAATTTTGGAGGATAACAATGAAGGTAAAACCCTTGGCAGACCGTGTCATGGTTAAACTTGAGAAAAATGAAGCAAAAACCGCCGGAGGAATAATCATTCCCGATACCGCTCAGGAAAAAACGCAGCAGGGCGTGGTAGTAGAGGTTGGTGACGACAAGGATGTCATTAAAGTAAAAGCCGGCCAGAAAGTAATGTACGACAAGTATGCCGGAACCCAGGTTAAAATTGATGGGGAAGATCACCTCATCCTTAAAATGGCCGACATTATCGCCATAGTCGAGTAAACAAGACCACAACCCAGGCACATAAAGGCGCAGCTATTACCGGTTGCGCCTTTCTTCTTCTGACTTACATTCAATACACATCAGCGCATACGGAATAGCTTCCAGCCGGTCTGGCGGGATGCGTTTGTCGCACTTGATACAGTGTCCGTACTTACCCTGTTTTATCCGGGTAAGGGCAGAATCTATCAGCCTGAGGCACTTGAGTTCCTGAGCGCCAAGCGCTTCAATCATTTTTCGATCTATATCATCAGAGGCGACATCCGCAAAATCTTTGGGATCCATCCCTTCGACAATTTCCTTAAAATCCTTGTTATTGGCAATGAGCGTTTCGACCAATTCCGCTTTTTGCGCCAAAAGGGCTTGCTCCATCCTCTCAATAAAAACCGGCCAATCAACTTTGGGTATGGAACGCCGGGGAGGTTCTTTTTTTACGGGCGCTTTTACAACCGTTTTGGTTGACGCTTTGGCGGGCGCCTTGGCGGATGCCTTGGCAGGTGCTTTTTTCGCAGGCGCTTTTGCAGCTGTCTTGACAGGCGCCTTGGCGGGCGCTTTGGCGGATGCCTTGGCAGGTGCTTTTTTTACGGACGCCTTCGCGGGTGTTTTTGCGGGTGCTTTTACAGCCGCCTTCTTTGCGGGTGCTTTTGTTGGTTTACTTACGACCTTTTCGGTCTTTTTCTTTTTTTCGCCGGCCATTGTTATATTCTCCTCTTTGTTTTCGGGTTAATACCCCTTTATTTTATTACCAAAAAGCATATTCTGATAACAACGAAGACAACCGGGGAACATTCCGCCCTTGCAGGCATGAATGGCCTTTCGGAATTTATTTGCCCGGTCGCCATTTACAATTTCCTTAAATGATTGTTGAGTGACATTCCCCAGTATATAATCCGGATAATCGGCGCAGAAATGCACATCGCCGTTGTAGTTGACATTTGCCTGACACCAGGGAACAATGCAATGGTTTCGCACCGGTGTTTCAAGCTCGGAGTAATAGGTATGCGTTTTTTCGGGATTAAGCACCGGCACCGTGATGATGGGATGACCATAATCCTTGTTATGGATATCCTGCAGAATATCGTGGAGCTTTTGCCCGTCAATACCCAGATTATAGCCGGTATTGTAACCTTCAAGACAATCAATATCGGTGTCCAGTTTTTCCCGCATAAAACGGCGCTGTTCAGCGACAATATTATCGTTGGTATAGGTACCCATGTTAATCATATGCAAACCAATGTCATATTCCTTGCTTGCTTCGGCAAGGTTGGCAAGGTCAAGGTAATTACGGTTGGTTACTACGGTGACAATACCCAAAATAGGAAGTTTGGATTTCTGTTTTCGCTTTTCCTCGTTGATCGCCTTAAAACCGGCAATAACCTTGTCATACGAGCCTTGGCCCCGCGTTGAGTCATTGACATCGCGGAACGCATCAAGCGAAACAAAAATGGTACTCCACTTATCCCTTACAATTTCTTCTGCATGGCGTTCCATTAAGGTTCCATTGGTATTAACCGCTACATACAGGCCTTTTTGCACCATATACCGGACCAGAGGAAACAGATCCGGATAGAGAAACGGCTCGCCGCCCCAGACATAGGTTGTCGGTTTTTTCGGAGCAATTTCATCGACAACGCGTTTCCATACTTCCAAAGGCAGTACTTTTTTGGTTTCCTCGGCAACGCAATGTTTCATATTCCCTTTATCGCCAAACTGTCCGCACATAACGCAACGGAGGTTGCAGGCAGGGGTCAGCTTAAAGTACGCCAGGGCGAGATTGTTGAAATGGTTACAATTATAATCACGTTTGGGAAAATGGCGGGCAATGCCCATTTTCCAGAAACTACGGCACAATTTCATGGAAAGACTCGGCGCTTTGCCAAATATAAACGGCACCACAGAGAGATTTCCTTTCATCGACACTCCTTCATAATTTGTCACTTTAGCAGAAAAACCATACAATGGGAAGTCAGTTTCTCTTAATTTCCAAGGGTTTTGGTAAAGCGCAGTACCTCCCAGCCGCGTTTTTTCGCCTCCCGGACCAGAATCCGGTCGGGGTTTACTACCACCGGTTTACCGCAGATTTCCAGCAAGGGAAGATCGGTATAGGAATCCGAGTAAAAACAAACCTCACTGGGGTGCAGTTTCTGTTCATGAAACCATGCTTCCACTGCGGTTTTTTTTCTGACGCCAAATGCGCTGTTTCCGGCAATCCTGCCGGTTGTTTTCCCATTGTCAAATTCCAGCGAGGTTGCAACAGAACCTTCTATCCCCAAAAAACGTTCCAGGGGCTGTATCATCAAATATAATGAAGAGGTGGCAAATATGACCCGCTCACCCCGTTCCTGCGCATCCTTGATAAGCTGTACCGCTTCGGTGTACATATTGGGTTTTATACGGCGCTCAAAGCAGATTTCCGCAATCTGTTCAAGAACGTATTTATCAATACCCGCAATGTGCTTAACCGCATCTTCGATAAAATCCTGATTTGGACGGCCAAGTTTATACCGAAGCCACTCAATGGGAAGGCGGCGAAGCTGCGAAACGCGTATAACATTTTCGTGAAGGGCCTCGCGCAAAAAGTACCATGCGCTTGCTTTTTTAAGGATGGTATAATCAATATCAAAAATATGTACCATTATAAAAATTCCAAATACTTACATTCATATGCTGCCCGTTCCGCGTATTCCGCGTACGTCCCCCGTTTTTCAGGCGGCAAAAGCCGCGCCATTTGCCCCATTACTTCATCCAGCATTTCCTCCCGCACTTCTTTGTCCGGCCTGCCGTCAAATTTAATTCTGAACGGACGTCCCGCTCTAAAACAGAAAGGCGTGCGCCGCAAACGCCGCATATTTTTCCATATATTTTCCCCGCCGTAATGAACCACCGGCAGCACCGGCACATCGGTATCAAGCGCAAGATGAATAATCCCCGCCTTTCCCTGCCGCAAAATACCGTCTTTGCTCCGCGTACCTTCCGGGGCAATAATCACAAAAAAACCACGATCAATTGTTTTTCGTACTTTTTTAAATGCTTCATGAAACGCGTGACCCCGGTCAAGGGGAATTGCGTGATAGGTATTGAAGATGAATGCAAAAAGAGGATTCTTCCATGTTCCCGATTTTGCCAGACCGGTAACAAAACAGGGATAGCTATGCGTTATCAGTATCGGCACCTCAAGGAAGTTGGTGTGGTTTATTGCCACAATCATAGGGCTGTTTTTTGACAATGCTTCCACATATTCGCGGCAATCAATTTTGCAAATGGTATTAAAAATCCCCTTTAACACATAGGTAACCGCAATCCGCCTGAAATTCACACTATACTCCCAAGAGCCGCAATGCGCCGGGAATACAGCTTATTTCCAGTTCCGTGCCGTCATAGCAGACCGTCTCGCCATCGCAATGAACCGCCATGCCTCCTTCAAGCGCCGTTAGGTGAAATTGAGCGCCCCTGCCGGAATACACGCCCTCACAGGCAGTCTGGGTTCCTTTTGGATAATGCAGAAAAACCTTCATTAGTTTAAGGCGGGAAGAAGGACGCTGCACATAGCAAATATCCAAAAGACCGTCATCAAGCAGGGCATTGGGCCCCATGTAAAAACTGCCGCCCATGCGTCTGCCGTTTACGATAGAGACAATGATCGCAGGCAGGGTCACTTCATGCGCATCGCAGCGAATCCGTATCACCGGCGATGGATCATAGCGAATAATATTAAGAATTGCGCCAAACGCATATGCGATGCCGCTTTTTATTTTCATTTTGGCGGCGTCAAAACCCACCTTGGTATCAAACCCTATACCCACGCCGTTGACAAAATAGCGCCCTCCGGGGAAAAAGCCCCCTTTTACCATGCCCACATCCAAAGGCTTTAGATTTCCGGCAAGCAGAATCCCCAATGCCTGTACAACGTCTTCGGGGATACCGGGCGTCGAGGCAAAATCATTGCCCCTGCCGATAGGAAGCACTCCAAAAATCGGCGGTTTGTCAGACAATGACGGCGTTATCCGTGTCAGCAGTCCGTTGATAACTTCGTTACAGGTACCGTCCCCCCCGGCGGCAATAACCGCATCATCCGGGCCCAAAGGCAAGTTTCGCACCATTTCCAACGCATCACCCGGCCCTTTGGTCACCAGTATCGTAAAATCATGCTTTTGCGCTTGTAAAAATTGCTCGATTTTGGGACGTTGCTTTGCTGCCTTCCCTTTTCCCGCAATAGGGTTAAGGACTACCCACAGTTTGCCAATTTCCGCCATAAGGGTAGTATACAGGAAATGGGACTATTTTTCAAGTGTACGATTTTTTTCAGTTGGAAAAATATCTCTGGAAGAATACCCTCTTGAACTATATTTGGAAAAGTAATACAATATATGGTATAAATATGGGATATTTTCTATAAGAAAGTTCCCAAAAAACATTAAGGAGGCCAATTTTATGGCAAAAAACACAATGGTATACGTGTTTATGGCTTTTCTGCTGAGTTTTACAGTATTTTTAAGCTGCACAGAAGAGGGGGCGGATAATTTTTCTGAAGGCACGGACATGAACGCACCGGGGGTCGTTTCCATGACTGATAACCCTATTCCGGAACCCGGCACTTTCCCCGGTTTGGATGCAGAAACGGAACGGCGAATTATACAAGAATATTATGACTTATTAAATAATCACAACCTTTCTAATAACTCGTCCAACCCATATTTTAACCCAGATTATTACGTTATAGATGACTTTTATATTATGTACTATTATGGCACTTACAACGGCGCCGTTGCGGTAATGATGGGTCATAAGCAAGCCATGTATGGAATGATAATAACGCGAGTTACAGTCGCCGGTATAACATTTACTTATGGCGATACCAATAGTATTAGTGTATGGAAAGAAGGGCTGTTTTATACATTGCAGTCAGCATATGATTTCGGTTTGCTCACCCGGGATGATCTAGAAAGTATTAGCAATTGGTATCCAAAAGGGAATAACTAATGAAAAACAAAATACCGGCTTATATCGTATTATTTGCATTGCCTGCAGCCATTCTGTTAGTGGCATCATGCCAAAATGGGTTTATTGGGCAACAGGCTGGAAACCAGGGTACTGAAGGCATCCAGTTTGAGAGAAAAATATACAATAGCTCTACGATTGATGATGACTTTGATGGCAGCCGCGTAATTGTGATAATGGATAAAAACACAGGCGGGCCTAACAAACGGCATGAAAAAAGTTTTTTTGGTGGTATTGAAATAGAAGCCATAAAAGACTTAACAGAACTCGCTGGGGATATTCATGCAATGGGAATAAATTGGGATATTTGGCGGCAAATTCTGTGTTTACAATTACCCGGAAATAGTAAAGAAAATGTCTTAAATGTTATACATCAATTGGAAAGAATCGACGGCATAAAATACGCCGGCCCTAATCATTATCTGCAACCGTTTGCGACAATACCCAACGAGGATGCATAAAAAGTATAAGTTGCACCTAACAGAAGCAGAAAAAGATCGACAAGAAAGCAAAAGCATGGTAGAATACGCTATTATGGCAAGATATAAAGAAGTTGAAAAAGGCCAAGGGTTATTAT
>Ga0123356_10006437_pt1 | contig 11838 bp, 5 predicted proteins | sample TergutEmb28metaG_2_FD_92546 | JGI IMG/M metagenome (GOLD analysis project Ga0123356, IMG submission 92546) | Embiratermes neotenicus P3 segment gut microbial communities from Petit-Saut dam, French Guiana - Emb289 P3 | ecosystem: Host-associated > Arthropoda: Insects > Digestive system > Gut ... | reverse complement strand
TTGGAGCAAGCAGAGCACCAGAGAGTGATGCTGATTTCTGATACAGCAGGGATGGGTAAATCCACCTTACTGACACATCTGTCTAAGCAAATCAAACAGAATTTCCCAGCCAAATGGGTGGTGAGAATTGACTTAAATGACCACACAGACGCACTGAAGACACTGAAACAAGAAGAGATAGGTAAGAAGAAAGCGATTGAATTTGTATCAGAGAAAGTGCTGAAGCTTGAACCAGGTTTAGATGCGGAATTATTTAAACTGTGTTGTGAAAAGAAGCAGAAAGTTAGAGTAGTAATAATGTTGGACGGTTTTGATGAAATCAGTCCGTTCTACAAGAACACCGTCATTTATTTACTGCAAGTCCTAAGACAGACGGCAGTAGAACAGCTGTGGGTCACCACCAGACCGCATATGGGAGAGGAATTGGAAGATAAGCTACAGCAGCTGTCTTACACACTGGAACCTTTTTCTGAAAAAAATCAAGTTGAATTCTTAACAAAATTTTGGGGTCTAAAAGACTGGTTTATTGAACCAAATGATAAAGGGGAAGAAAGAGATAAAAGGAAGTTGGAAATTTATGCTGAAAAATTAATTGACGAATTGTCCAAATCAATCAGGGACAAAGACAGAAAGTTCACCGGCATCCCACTACATACCTGCATGTTAGCGGAGGCGTTTGATGAAGAAGTTAAAACATTTTATCGATCTGCTGAATCCAAGCCTAACTCACAGTTCCAGCTAGAACTGATTGAATTATATGGAAGATTTATTCAAAGAAAGTATGATATTTATCAGAAGGAAAAACTTCAAGTCCCGGTCAATAGCGCGTTTGCAAATGAGCAAAGGGAACGTGAATTAAGGCTCATGAGAAAAGATAATCAGCTGCTGGCCTTGGAGGTGCTGTTCAGTGAGGAACAAGTGACACTGTTTCAAAACAACTTGGAAACATTTTTTTCAGTCAAAGAACTAACACGAATTGGGATAGTGCAAGTAAGTGATGAGGGCAAACTGCACTTTATCCACCGCACCTTTGCCGAGTATTATGTTGCAGACTATATGGTGAACAGCTTGACAGAGGGGAACAACACTTCACAGCAAGTAGTGGATCTTATAGTGAAGGACATTTTTATGAAAGGAGAATATAGTATGATTAGGGTTTTTATGGATGCTTTATTGTCAAGGTCTAACACTTTTGATGAGGAGGTGTTAAAACAGTGCGGAAATCGGATACGTGACTTAGGAAATGACTATTTGCTGACAGTGTACCGAGCAGTGTTTGATTGTAATGTTAACATTGTTTCAGTTTTATTAGATTGCCTGCAGGCCTCAAGGCACACAGAAGCTTTGGTTCAGATGTTGCTAGCAAAAGATTACGTAGAACACAGTTTATTCGTATTTTATACGCAAACGAAGGTGCAAAAATTAAGGTTGTTAAAGATAGCATGGAATTGGGCTAACGATAAATTAAAACCAGAGGAGATAAATAATAAATTATTATTAGCCAAAGGTTTTATGGAAAAAAACATATTTCATATTGCAGCAGAGTGGGGCAGACTAGAAGTATTAGAGAAAGTATGGGAGTGTGCTAACGAGAAATTAACAACAGAAGAGATAAAAAACAATTTATTATTAGCCAAAGTTTTTAAGGGAAAACACATCTTTCATATTGCAGTACAGTGGGGCAGACTAGAATTATTACAGAAAGTATGGGAGTGGGCTAACGAGAAACTAACAACAGAGGAGATAAATAACAAATTGTTCATAGCCACAGATAATAAGGGAAGAACCGTCTTTTGCACGGCAGTATATTACGGGAGACCAGAAATAAAACATAAATTATTGGAGTGGGATAGAGAAACTAACAACAGAAGAGATGAAATCCCAAACTTTATGGTAAGACCGTATATCATAATGCGATACAGTGAGGCAACCTAGATTTATTTCAGAAACTATGGGAGAGACCTGAAATTATACCAACAATAAAAAAGTTTAAAGAAATAATTATTTCTTGGCATAACTGATATATGGAAACCGTGTGACATATAGCAGGAAAGGGGCCAAACTGGATGTATTGTAGAAAATGTTGGAGTGACCTAAAAGGAATCTAATAGTATCGAAGAGATATTAAATTATCATTAGCCACAGACAATATGGGAAATACCATCAGGAACGTAGCAGCACATTGGGACATCCTAGCAATATTACATGAACTGTGAGTTTGGGCTGAATAGAGAATAACAACAGAGGATAAAAGCGATAGGTTTTATCAGCCACAGACAGTAAGAGAAAGACCACAATAGTACATAAATTATGTATGGATACTACAAATTGAAATTAAAAATTCAAATCTGCCCTTCTTGCGCAAGGTAAGACAGTAAAACGGCGACACAGTATGGTAAAGGTAATAAGGGTGTAAAGTAGTTAGAAATTTTAAATGCTATCTATCTCTCATTTCTCTATGTTGCCATGTTATGTCGTCAGTGGCAAAATCGCTGACTACTTGAGATGGTAATTTTATTGTAACAATAGGAAAATTAGAGTAATTTGTTGTATTTGAGCTTTTGCAAGAGAAGGATAACATGGTGCGGCGTTAAATGGGAACAGGGGAAACCACTGGAGGTTTTGTTGTGCTGACAGCACTGTCTGTGGGTGGCTTACAGGAGGGGTGGTGAAACGGACTGTACATGCAAAAGGTTAGTTCTTGACCTTTTGTCGTCATACTCAGCACTGTCATGGTGATGTTAGAGAAGGGGTGTTGAACCAGAACACACATGAACGTGGTCAGTACATGACATGTATCAACATGCTCAGTACCTTCACAGTACAATCCTAAGCAACATTGCTAACTGCTGTGATCGTTATAATCCGATCTGATCAGTCAGCTGTAATAGTCACAACATTTCACACCCTCCCTGCTGTAAATTGACTCAGGTGGTGGCTCTGTCCAGCCCTCCTTTCAATGTAAAGCTATCAGTCCGATTACCATCCAGCTGTAATGCAGCACAGCTGATAGCCAAAGCCACAACACAACAGACAGAAGTGGCCTTCAGTCAGCCCATCAGACGGTACCACACATTGTGCTATTATTGTGTGAGCAGACCGGGTTTGTTGAATGAACAGGTTATGAGGCAGACAGTACATTCAGTAGAGTGTTGAAAATTTATACTTATCCTCTTTTGCTTCAGTTACCGCAGAGAAAATCATGCCTTATTTACGGTTGTACAAAGTGGTACTTGTCAGTCGATAGTGAGAGTTTAGATATTTGTTGGTCCGATGAATCGCTGGAGCTGGTAAATCAGTAGCAGTGGGTGACAGCAGCAATAACAAAGTGTCATTGTGTGCCACACAGTGTTTATTCTTCTGTGGGATCCTTGCAGTGACAATCACAGTAAAACACATATGCTATTTATTTTGTCTTAGGCTCTTACAGTATGGTTGATTTGTTACTTATAATTGTGAGAATTACACGTCAGTCTAGCCTCGCTCCGTGAGCTCTTCACTGCGTGACGGCGCAGTGCGGTTGTGCGGTGTGGAACCCAGGCAGGTGGCAGCACTGTCCGGTTGGCTGTGGCAGTGGGCAGCGAGATGTGTAGCAGACTTTTCGCAGGATACGTGGCAGCCACCGGTCCGGTCGGTGGAGAGATGTTAGCCGGCAGCACGACAGACCCCCGTCCACTCGTTAGGTGTCGTGATGTTAGGTGTCAAACGATGTTACTCCCTTCTGGATCGTCACCGACAATCTTACTCCTTTTGGTTGTCTCCGACAAATTACTCCTTGCAGTATCGGAGCTGGGTGTCCGTTCTTGATGTGGTGGGACTGACTGGCCCTTCTTGATTTACCGAGCTGCCTAGCCCGTCTTGATGATGGAGCTGACTAGTCCTTATTGATGTAGCTTCTTGATGTAGGTGTTAAATGATCTCAGGCTGGAAACGTGGCTTTTTTATACAGACTTCTCGCTGTTCGTCCTGCCCTGCCATTGGTTAGTTGGCAGATTTGGTAGGCGTGGCTAGTAGAATGAATACTCTTATTGAGGTGCCGTTATGGGAAGACCCCGTCGCCTAACGTGAAAGCCAAGGGCTGTAGAGGGCAGCAGACCAGTCGAGACCATCGTCCGCGATGGCCAAGTCGACTGAATGAATTGCGTTCGGCGCTGAACAGCCGAGCGCCATTCGGTTACCCTGACTGAGGTTTTCCGTGATTTTCCTCAGTTGTAAAGCAAATGCCAGGGTATTCGAAGCAAAGTCGGGGCACGGCACGCACTCCCCTCCCCCAAGCGCGGCGGCTTCATCTAAACGCCTGACAAACGTCACAAAACTCCAGTATGCGACAGAGCCAGTCTGGGCTCGGAACCCAGACAGCCAACCAACCAAAGTTTATCCCTCCCATAATCAGTCCAGAGCAACCTAGGCCCTAGTTTTTGGCAATAACATTCAAGGCCCTCAGCCTGACTTCAAAATCGTTAGTGTAAACATAATCCCCTGTTAGAGTTTAGGTGTCTGTTACTGAGCCCAGCTATGCGGTCAAACGCAGGAATGGCTAACAGACTTGTGCGAAGCGCAAGTCTCCGGCCCAAGTTAACACCTTGGCTTGGCTTGACTTAGCTTGATGGGAAGCTGCGCTTGGTTTGGAGCTGTGAGCGGATCCTGGGGTTGCAAAGAGAGAAGGAATGGAGAGAGAGGGGCATTGCTGTGCTGTCTGGCGGAGAACTGAGGACAGCTACAATGTGGGTGTCCCCACATCTCTTTAACTTAAAGCACTGAAGCAAGAATACGATACACATTCAGTTACCTGCCTGACTAAAAGCAGAATGTTTTGCTGATATTGAGTGTTCAGGGCTTGAGCTCAGCTGATGATGACACAAATGTTGTGCTGTTTGTGTAGTGAACAGCATTCATTGTCTTGGTGGGGCAGCAACAGCAATGGGAATGTTGGCTGTCAGCGGACTGTAAAGAGTATGCAGTTAAAATTAACTTTCAGTGCTCTTCAGTACAGATGAATGTTGTACAGTTACTCTTGGTTGTGGTAAAGTGTGTTAAGTGTAGGATAGGTTTGTTGGTTTGATATATCACAGCTTGAAACAATATGTGCACTTGAGTTTTGTCATACTATTTGCAAATACATTCGTAAATATTTGGTCAACACCAACAGGAAACTGTTTAAGGTTGCTGTTTATTGTAATCACAGTCAAAGAATGTTGTACCAGGAGTCCTGTACATGCTCAGTCACACAGTTACTGTAATGCTGTACCAGGAGTCCTGTACATGCACACAGTCACACAGTAACTGTAATGCTGTACCAGGAGTCCTGTATATGCACACCATCACACAGTTACTGTAATGCTGTACCAGCAGTCCTGTACATGCACACAGTCACACCGTTACTGTAATGCTGTACCAGCAGACCTGTACATGCTCACAGTCACAAAGTTACTCTAATGCTGTACCAGGAGTCCTTTACATGCACACAGTCACACAGTTACTGTAATGCTGTACCAGCAGTCCTGTACATGCACACAGCCACACAGTTACTGTAATGCTGTACCAGCAGTCCTGTACTTGCACACAGTCACACAGTCACTGTAATGCTGTACCAGCAGTCCTGTACTTGCACACAGTCACACAGTTACTGTAATGCTGTACCAGCAGTCCTGTACATGCACACAGGCACACAGTTACTGTAATGCTGTACCAGCAGTCCTGTACATGCTCAGAGTCACACAGTTACTGTAACGCTGTACCAGCAGTCCTGTACATGCACACAGTCTCACATTTACTGTAATGTTGTACCAGCAATCCTGTATATGCACACAGGCACACAGTTACTGTAACGCTGTACCAGCAGTCCTGTACATACACACAGTCACACAGTTTCTGTAATGCTGTACCAGCATTCCTGTACATGCGCACAGTCACACAGTTACTGTAATGCTGTACCAGCAGTCCTGTACATGCACACAGTCTCACAGTTACTGTAATGTTGTACCAGCAGTCCTGTATATGCACACAGGCACACAGTTACTCTAATGCTGTACCAGCAGTTCTGTACATACACACAGTCACACAGTTTCTGTAATCCTGTACCAGCAGTCCTGTACATGCACACAGGCACACAGTTACTGCAATGCTGTACCAGCAGTCCTGTACATGCGCACGATCACACATTTACTGTAATGCTGTACCAGCAGTCCTGTACATGCACACAGTCTCACAGTTACTGTAATGTTGTACCAGCAGTCCTGTATATGCACACAGGCACACAGTTACTGTAATGCTGTACCAGCAGTCCTGTACATACACACCGTCACACAGTTTCTGTAATGCTGTACCAGCTGTCCTCTACATGCACACAGTCACACAGTTACTGTAATGCTGTACCAGGAGTCCTGTACATGCACAGTCACACAGTTACTGTAATGCTCTACCAGCAATCCTGTACATGCACACTGTCACACAGTTACAGTAACAGTAGTGCTAATTGTACTGTGGGCCATGAATATGAAACATTATTATTCTTGGGGCAAAATGCATTTAATTTTGTAAAGTAACTGCTCTTCTGTTTCACGTGCCACACGGAATACAGAGTAAATAATTTGTCTATGCCACTTCAGTTCCACGCAAGCATTAGATCATAAAACATTTCTTTGCAGAGAATATTTGCAGACCATTTTGCAGTACCATATGTACATACATAAATTCATGTTCCAATAATGTAACATTGGACGAAATATCTTACTGTGGCATGAAGCAGTCAACAGTGGAGGCTCAGAGATAATGGATCTTGTAAATATGAACAGAAGAAAGGGTACTCTTTAGTGTAAGAAAGTACTTAAACCGTACTTTACACAGCAACTGAATTACTGTGTTATGTTAATATTACGGTTTGTATATATGTCATTTGTGTTACAAAACTCCGTGTGTCGTCTTTTTCATTGCCTTTAATGACTGCTCTAGATTATAGTCGGATCAAAGTCAGTAGCACAGAATTATCATGTTGCAATTGTAGTTAAATTATAATTATGTATGTATATGATATGGTTATCTTTATATTGCAGATTGCTTTGTACTTGATCATCTAGAGCTATTTTATCGACTGTAATATTGTCCAATATTCATATTATCCCTATATTATTATTACAAATAATACTGTATATATATCTACATACTTTAAAAATCATTATCTCTATTATCAAATGTAATACTGTCCCATATTCATATTTCCCTCATGTTCTGTCACTACATATCCTGTATATAAATCTACACACATTGAAATGTATTTAAAGCATTATGAACTGAAATATTGTCCCATATTTATATTATCCCATTTTATTATTATTATTATTATTATTACAAATTATACTGTATATATATCTACACACTTTGGAATATATTAGCTGTATTATCAAATGTAATACTGTCCCATATTCATATTTCCCTAATGTTCTGTTGCTCCATATCCTGTATATACAGCTACAGATTTTGAAATATATATGAAAATATCCATCACAAACCCCAAATTTTCCTTCAATGAACAATTCACATTATACATGGTTAAGAAGGCAGTTGTTAACAAATGTTTGATATCGTGTTGTGTATTTAAAAAAATGAACACGTGTATAACAAGTAGTTACACCATGCATTTGAATGAATATATAGTAAATAAATAAATAAATAAATAAATAAATGTTTGATATTATTATGTTGATGTTAGAAATTTTCATGACTATCATAAAATATCTTGATGTCTGATACATTTCATGATTTTCATTACTCAGTACAAATTTGTCTCTATTTATGCAATGTAACAAAGAAACAAACGAACACACACATTCCCCCTTCACCGTCCTGTCAGTAACAATTCTGTTCGCTCTGTTGATATCTGATTCAGTTTATGACTTTCGTTTCTGTGTACAAACTGTCACTATTTACCCAATATAACAAACAACTAAACACACACATTCCCCCCTTCACCATCCTCTCAGTAAAAATTAAGGTTTCTCTGCTGATGTCTGACACATTTCATGACGTTCCTTCCTGTGTAGAAATGTCACTATTTACCCAATGAAACAAACAAACAAACACACAAACAGCAGTAATCAATGTAGTGCTGACATTTCATACATAAGTTCCACAGTGTCCTAACAGTGCGCATTTTATTGCCATTTACATCTGACATTTCCTTTTCCAATTAAATCCAATGTAACCACAACAAATGCTTTACTTTATTAAAATTCTTATTCATGTTAGTTGCAAAGATATAGTTCATTGTTGTAGCTCAGTAGTAGTAGTAGTAGTAGTAGTAGTAGCAGTAGCAGTGGTAGTAGTTGTTGTGGTTTTGTTGCATTTTAGTGGTATTGGTGGTGGCGTTGGCAGCAATTGTAGTATAAACAGTACCAGTACCAGCAGGAGTAAAATGGGTATATATTTCTTGTTATAATTAAATCTGCTGTTTCATAATCTCGAGTTATAAAATAAAACTTTTTGTCAATTGCCCAGATGTATTGGATAATATTATTCTCATCTATACAAAGATGGCCCAGCAGTTCTCGCGTTCAGTTCATTCCAGCCATCAACTTACTGGCCACACAATTAGGCGGTCTATTGGCTTCAGTTTGTCAATTGAAGAGCTAAAATACTGCTGTTCAGCAAACTGTGGGAATTGCTGTTTGTGCAGAACACAGGCCAGTTTGTGCAGCAGACAGGCCAGTTTGTAAAGCAGACAGGCCAGATTGTGCAGAATACAGGCCAGTTTGTGAAGTAGTCAGGTCAGTTTGTGCAGCAGAGAGGCCACTTTTTGCAGCAGAGGGGCCATTTTGTACAGCAGACATGTCAGTTTGTGCAGTAGACAGGGCAGATTGTACAGCAGGTAGGCCAGTTTGTACAGCAGACAGGCCAGGTTGTGCAGCACACAGGCCAATTTGTACAGCAGACAGGCCAGGTTGCACAGCTGACAGGACAGATTGTGCAGCAGACAGGCCAGTTTCTACAGCAGACCAGACAGTTCGTGTAGCAGAAAGGCCAGTTTGTGCAGCAGACAGGGCAGTTTGTGCAGCAGACAGGCCAGGTTTTGCAGCAGACATGCCAGTTTGTGCAGCAGAGAGGACAGTTTGCGCAGCAGACAGATCAGTTTGTGTAGCAGATGGGCCGGTTTGTACAAGAGATAGCCCAGTTTTACAGCAGACGGGTCAGTTTTTTTAGCAGTCCGTGCAGTTTGTGCAGAAGACAGGCCAGTTTGTGCAGCAGATAGGCCAATTTGTACAGCAGACAGGCCAGTTTGTGCAGCAGACAGGTCAGTTGTGCAGCAGACAGGCCAGATTGTACAGCAAATAGACCAGATTGTACACCAGACAGGCCAGTTTGTGCAACAAACAGGCCAGTTTGTACAGACGACAGGCCCGTTTGTGCAGAAGACAGGTCAGTTTGTGCAGCAGGCAGGTCATTGTGTGCAGCAGACAGGTCTGTTTGTACAGCAGACAAGCAGATTGTGCAGGAGACAGGAAAATTTGTGGCGCAACCAAGCCAATTTTTACAGCAAGCAGGCCAGCTTGTACAGCAGCCAGGCCAATTTTTGCAGTACACAGGCCAGTTTGTACAGCTGACAGGCCGGATTTTGCAGCAGACAGACCGGTTTGTGCAGCAGACAGGCCCGTTTGTACAGCAGACAGCCCAGTTGTACAGCAGACAAGCCAGTCTGTACAGCAGACATGTCAATTTGTTAAGCAGACAGGCCAGTTTGTACAGCCAAAAGGCCAGTTTGTACAGATAACAGGACAGTTTGTTCAGCAGAGAGTCCCGTTTGTGCAGCAGAAAGGCCAGTTTGTGCAGTAGAAAGGCCAGTTTGTACAGAAGACGGGCCAGTTTGTGCAGCAGACAGGCCAGTTTTTGCAGCAGACCGGCCAGGGTTTGAAGAAGACAGGCCAGTTTGTACAGCAGACGTACCAGTTTGTGTAGCAGACAGGCCGGTATGTACAACAGATTGGCCAGTTTTCACAGCAAACAATTCAGTTTGTACAGCAGACAGGCCAGTTTGTGCAGCAGACAGGTCATTTTATGCAGCAGTCAGGCCCGTTTGTACAGAAGACTGGCCAGTTTGTGCAACAGACAGGCCTGTTTTTACAGCAGACAGGCCAATTTTTGCAGCAAACACGTCAGTTTGTGCAGCAGACAGGCAAGGTTTTGCAGCAGTCAGGCCAGTTTATGCAGCAGGCAAGCCAGTTTGTGTAGCAAACATGCCAGTTTCTACAGCAGAGCGGCCTGTTAGTGCAGCAGACAATCCAGTTTGTACAGCAAACAGGCCAGTTTGTACAGCAGAGAGGGCATCATGTACAGAAGGCAGGACAGTTTTTGCAGCAGACAAGCTGGATTGTACAGCAGACAGGCCGGTTTGTTCAGCAGACAGGGCAGTTTTTATTAATAATAATATAATATAATAATAATATTTATTAACTGCGAATGTGTAGACACTCGGTGGCAGTGTCATTTAACATATTACATATATACGGACTATTTTCTCTAGAATTATTTGTGGGGGAGGGGCTACGTGGGAAGCATTTAGCGGCAACTTGGAATGTAAGATGGGAACCATCCCAGCATTTGCTCTAGGGCCCAAGAAAACCAAGTAAAACCTGTGTCGAGATGGCCGGTCGCAGTGACTTCCGGTTACTGACTTCTAGCCAGTCGTCCGGCATCTAAGTAAACTATAGTCCGGCGTCAAGTAAAAGACAATAGAACAAGCAACAGGTACATAGCATAAACCATAGATATATCGTAACCCAATACGTGAATAGTAAACACCATACATCTAAGAACACAAAATTCGTCAAACATTTACACGCCGTACAGCCATGTGCACCCAATACAGCACTGAATCAAGACACGTCATGACCTGCACGTAAGGTGCCATAGAACATTACTAACACTGTACACCCCGGTTTGACACTACAACTCCCACGTTTCTCCTTGGCAGTTATTGTGCACCATAGGTAGGCTATACCCACAAGAAGAGTTTTTCTTTTTAGTATACCACTCACACTTTTACCTCTTCTTATCACTTATAATCCCTTTAATTCACTTGAAGACAGGAACTGCACTACTTCGCTTACATTTAATCACTCCGAGTTCACTACCCTCCCCTACTTAATTACACTGCACTTACACCAAACTTCACTTCACTTCATTTAATTAGCGCGTCGCAAGCCACTTTTGATGCACTCGGAACACACTTCACTATACATCACTAGAATTTCAGCTCCCTTTGCTATCCCTTAATGCTCCTCTGTAAGCACCCTTTTTACCCTATTTCTAAAGGTGGTCGAATTTCTGGGTAGGGGTTCTAATATCTCTGCCGGTAGCTGGTTCCAGTGCTCGATGGTCCTATTCACAAATGAATATTTTCCAATGTCCGTTCTTTGTCTCCTATTACTAATTTTTTGGTTATGATCTACCCTGCTCAAGTAGTGTGGCCGTTCCAGCCTGTCCCCTATAGCTTTCCACGCCTTTTCTCCACGGTATGCTTTATACAGGGCACATAACCGTGCTATCTTCCTACGCGACGCCAGTGTTCCCCATGTCAGACTTTTCGTGTGATGAGCAAACTTGTCTGATTTCCTTTGTACCCTGTCCAGCTCTCTTATCTGGCCCTCCCTGTAAGGATCCCAGCACGCTGCCCCGTATTCCAAAATCGGTCGAACTAGTGACGTGTAGGCTAGTCTTTAAGCATTACTATTTCCCTTTCTAAATATTCGCATTATAAAGTGTAAGGCTTTCCAAGCCTTTTTCACCGTGTAATTTACGTGATCCGCCCAACTTAGGTCACTACGTAATATTATTCCTAAGTATTTG
>Ga0123356_10006436_pt1 | contig 11838 bp, 10 predicted proteins | sample TergutEmb28metaG_2_FD_92546 | JGI IMG/M metagenome (GOLD analysis project Ga0123356, IMG submission 92546) | Embiratermes neotenicus P3 segment gut microbial communities from Petit-Saut dam, French Guiana - Emb289 P3 | ecosystem: Host-associated > Arthropoda: Insects > Digestive system > Gut ... | reverse complement strand
TGATAGGCCCCGGATCGAGCCCAGGGTGACAAGGAGATTCATCGGCGTTTCTCTCGAAGTCATGTCGGTATGCTGGTATCGCCTGGTTTGGCGCCTGCGCGCAAGGCCTCCTCATACTGCTTGAAGACCTCTATACGTTCCAGAGGACTGAGATGCTCAAACATCGTCGTGCCATCCAGATGATCGAGCTCATGTTGGAGCGCCCGCGCAAGAAAACCTTCGGCTTCAACCACAAAGGGATTGCCATCCAAATCAAGGGCTTCTACGGTTATCTTTGTAAAACGCTTAATGGGAATAGAGATGCCAGGGATGGAAAGACAACCCTCATCATCGAGTTCCTCCTCGCCACCACGGAAGGTGACCTGCGGATTCACATAAAATGTTGGGTTCTCGACAAATTCCTCCCCTTCATCAAGCATCGTGCAGTCGACCACGATAAAACGCTGTGGGATGCCGACCTGGGGTGCAGCCAATCCACAGCCCTTGCTCGCATACATGAGCTTGGCCATCTTCATGGCAGTCGAGCGGATCTTTTTTATCTTAACCGGGTCGACAGGCTCGCATTTCTGCCGAAGCACCGGGTTGGGTGATATCACGACACGCATACGCTATTTGACTCCTTTATTTCTGATGAGTACCAACGTTTCAAAGCAACTATCCTGTTATCAGTTCATCGTCGGACACACGCATGCAACGATTGCCGATACATATGCTTTCTGGGCGACTACTCAACTTATCCTACAACTCTCCCGCTGGGTCCTTCGCTTCGGGCTTCGCCCTCCACTCAGGACGACATACGTCGACTATAAATCTCCCGCTGGGCCCCAGATCAAGTCTGGGGCGACATGGGAATACTACAGCGCCAGCAACTCGTCGAGCTGACGGTTGACCAGCTCGGCAAGATATGTCTGCATGGGCTTGATGTCAGGATTGCCCTGAAGGCCGTCATATGCCTCTAGCGCCGCATAGTAACGGGACTTCTCCTCAACAGGAAAGATGACCGGCGGATACCCGGCAGCCTCGAGCATAAGATTGATGATAAGACGACCTACGCGACCATTCCCGTCGGCGAAGGGATGGATCTTTTCGATACGCAGATGGAAGAATGCGATCGCCTCGATGGGGTGCTCGTCTTCACTCGAGCCGTAGTGCTCCACGAGTTGGAGCATCTTGTAGCCGATCTTCTCATACGAGGTCGGACGATGGCCACGTATCATGAGGTTGTAACTGCGGTACTCGCCGCCATGCAACTGCTGGTCAGGAATGAGCTGGGTATGGAGCTTGCGAATCTCATGCTCGCTGATACGCACCTTTGAACGTGCATATTGACGCGCCAACATGGTTGCGTTTCGATAGGCGATCACACTGAGGTGATCGGTCAGTGTTTTGCCGGCGATGACTTCATCGTTGGTCAGAACACGTTCGATCTCTGCCTCAGAAAGCCCATTACCCTCGATCGCCAGCGAGTTGTAGATGCTCGCGATAAGGAAACGTTCCTCAAACGCATCCTCAGCCTCTGGGGACGGCGCCGCTTTAACGCCGAGTTCAGCTTTCTTCTTGTCAGCTTGGCGGATAAGTACGTCAAGTTCTTCACTCATCGTTGACCCTTTCTTCATTCGTTCCTAACGGTTCCATTGTACAGGCTTCGCTAAACCTTGGCAGCCTGGAATTTGAGAATCCCTTCGATGAGCTGCGCGAGTTTGTCGCTACTGGCAGCTGCCATGGTGTTGATCTCTTCGGCTGTGATGGGCTGGTCGAGAATACCGGCAGCCATGTTCGATAGAAGCGAGAAACCACAAACCTCCATACCAAGCGCCGAAGCCATGATGACCTCGTGAATGGTTGACATCCCTACCGCATCGGCTCCCATGACACGAAAGGCGCGAATCTCTGCCGGAGTCTCAAACATCGGCCCACGTAGGCCGAGGTAGACGCCTTCGCGAAGGGCGCAACCCGATGCGTCGGCTACCTTACGGGCCAGCTCGCACAGGCTGGGTGTGTAAGCGTGAGTCATATCAAAGAATGCAGGAGTGACGTCGTTGTCCTCATCAAAGGTTACTGGCGCGGCAGCGGTAAAGTTGATCTGGTCGGTGATAAGCATAAGGTCGCCCACGGCAAAACCCATGTTTATGGCGCCTGCTGCATTGGTAACAAAGAGACTGTGCGCGCCAAGCGCGTGGGCGACCAGCAGAGGAAAGACAGTTGCAAGAGGGGTGTTGCCCTCATACGTGTGCAACCTCCCCTGCAAACAGACGACGTCTGCGCCCGCCAGCGTGCCAAAGACAAACCTCCCTTCGTGGCCAGGAACACGCGAAGCGTTGCAGTGCGGAATCTTTTCATACGAAACCACGAGCTGCTCGTCAATCTCCAAAGCCAACCCACCAAGACCCGACCCGAGTATCAGGGCGGTGCGTGGTGTATGCAGCTTGGTAGTTGTGCCCTCGAATAATGGCTCAAGCGCTGTTATTGCCTCACGTATCTGTTCGCTTAACTTCACGTTATCTTCCTTTCCCTGGCGCACCCTGGCGTCAGCCTTACCTGTTCCCGCTTATTGTAGTAGTATACTGGTTCCTTCCTTGAATAATAAGGTGTTCATCAAGGACCTACGGTCAAGCCTCGAGAAAAGGATTCCTATGCGTCCATTTCGTGAGCAGTTCACTGTACGCGGCATCATCATCGGTGTCATCGGTTGTATCATCATCACCTCTTCGTCGGTATATGTAGCGCTGAAAATGGGCGCCCTCCCCTGGCCTATATTCTTCGTCGTCTTGCTCTCCCTGTTTTCCCTTAAAGGGCTTGCGCGCTTTGGCAAGGCGACAAACATCAATGAGGCTAATGTCTCTGCGACAGTCATGACCGCTGGCGCGATGGTCGCCGGCGGCTTGGCTTTTACGATTCCGGGCATCTATATGCTCATGCCGGACGCCGATGTGCCGTTGTGGAAGATCATGCTCTGCGCATTGTGTGGTGTAGCGCTCGGGTGCATAGGAACCGCTTTGTTCCGTCGGCGCTTTATCGAGGACACCGAATTGCCTTTCATCATCGGCACCGGCGCGGCTAAAACCCTCGAAGCTGGGGACAAAGGCGGCCGTAAGGCAGCGATACTGTTTAGCGGCGTTGGATTTTCTGGACTTTTTGCCATCATCCGCGACGGTTTGAGGGCGCTTCCTACGTTTCTGTTTGGCGGACTGAAAATGCCAGTGGTATCTCCCGGCGTCGTGATCTTTGGCATCTATTGCTCCCCCATGGTGCTTGCCATGGGCTTCATGATTGGCCCGCTTGCGGCGCTTGTCTGGTTTGCCGGTGGGATTATCGGAGATTTTGGCATTGTTATCGGCGGTACGGCGCTTGGCTGGTGGGACGAGGTCATCGGGCAAGGCATAAAGATGAGCCTTGGCATCGGTATCATGATAGGCTGCGGCGTCGGTATCATCATCAAGGTTGCATTGCCCAGAATCAAAGCTCTGATTGTCTCTGCGTCTGCGAAGGCTCGTAATCGCTCACAGTCTGTTGGCGTCGATGCCTCAACTGCTGACAGCAGCGCTGATGCCTCTATCGCTGACGGCCCTACCGTTGGCGACCCTACCGCTGGCGGCCCTACCGTTGGCGACCCTACCGCTGGCGGCCCTACCGTTGGCAAAAACGATTCATCCATTCTTGGCGGCAAAAAGAAAGGTTTTGCCTCTGGCGCCAAAGGTTTCATCCGCATGCGCTGGGCTCCGTTTGTGGTGGCTGCGGTAGCGCTCGCTATGGCCTTTATCTTAAACTGGGGCTTACTTGCTTCGTTGCTCGTCACCTTGCTTGTGTGGGTTGTCATGACCATGGCGGCACAATGTACCGGGCAGGCTGGCCTTAACCCCATGGAGGTCTTCGGTCTTATTGTGCTACTTGTAGTAGCACTTATATGCCAGCTCGGTACGATCGAGGCTTTCCTGGTTGCTGCAACCGTCACCGTCTGTTGCGGTTTTGTCGGCGATCTCATGAATGATTTCAAGGCTGGGCACATACTCAATACCAACCCACGTGCCCAATGGTTTGCCGAGCTTATCGGTGGCGTCATCGGCGCGGTCATCGGCGCAGTGGTTATCGCAGTGCTCGTCTCTGCTTATGGGCCTGAAAGCTTTGGCCCTGGCCAGACATTCGTCGCCGCTCAAGCTGCCATCGTCAGCTCTTTGGTTGGAGGGATTCCTAACCTGCCAGCCTTTCTCATCGGCATGACTATTGGCATCGTCTGTTATCTGCTCGGCGCTCCGGTCATCACCCTGGGGCTCGGTGTCTACCTGCCGTTCTATCTGACCTTGACTGTCGGCATCGGAGCACTTGTCCGCCTCATCGTCGGGCGCATCGCTCCCAAGTGGTCAAAGGGCGAAAGCCCCATTGTATTAGCCTCAGGCTTGCTGGCTGGCGAGTCCATTGTCGGTATCATCCTCGCGTTTATCGTCATGGCCGGCGGCTTAATGACCGGTTGATACAAATTGCACTCTATCAAGTTAAAAACGACAGCGCACGACTCAGACTGCCGTTTCTGCAAACTTAATCTAGCTTGTTCTACCCTGTCCGTTCACTGTTATGTCAGGTTTTGAATCCATGTTACGTGAGGGACTACCCGGTCATATTCCAAAGACCCTTGCCGATACACTCTGAGCAAGGTAAATGCATAGGTATTATCGAATAGAAATGTTTCTTCACACATATTGATAGCCATAGAAAGATTGAGCATAGAAGCTTCAAACCTCCGCCTGACGTCTTCAGGTTCGATGCTGTGACCTCCCATTGATACTCGGTGTGCAATTCTATTATTTGCAATATCGGGGTGGTTTACTCCAACGTAGAACATGATTACCTTATACCCCAAATCGTGCGCTCGAATAATGTCTCGTATGCATTTTTTTCCTGTAAGGGTTGTCTCCTGATTGAAGGATTTTCCAAGAGCAAAGTTTTCCTCAATCCTTCTCGTTGCTTCTTTCATCGCGCGAAACTGATCTGTTTGACTGCTCCAATCTCCCCCGCTCTCCCGTAGTATCTCATCTGAGTTGATTCGATTCATGCTTTCTGGGAATACCTCTCTATGCCATAATCCCGAACGGAAAAATGTTGATTTTCCAGCTCCGTTAATTCCAGCGAAAACGATGTAGAACTTTTCCTTCACTGTCAGTAGACGCCTGCATTGATGAGTTGTTTTTGTTTTTGCTGCAGAAAGAAGTCTGCGATTGCTATGTAGAAATCCTTCTCCTCTGGTGTAGCGATGTTCATAATTGAGTCTATTTCATATCTATATGCCGTACTGTTTCTGCACTCATGATAAAGATTCTGCACAGTATAAGGAATGCCTTTTATTTGTTTCCAATCTTTTACTGAATCCTTTTTCGGACGTCCGCTTCCAGGTTTTGATTTGTGACGGCTGATAACAGCAGCGTCTGGGATAGACCAGATTCTCCCAAATCTCTCGGCTGGCAAGACGCCATCGTAAATCATTTTCCGTACGCGGGTCTGCGAAACGCCGAGATACTCGGCTGCTTGTTCTACAGTTTGCATGGCAGCTCCTTTCGAGGAACTGATTATAGCATAATTATTGCGTTAACGTAATAGTTTCTAGCTGGCAGTTTATAGAAGCTTATAGAAGAATAATCAGCCAGAGCGCAATCCTGGTTGAAAAAGGCGCTACCGGGCAACCTGGGAAAACCCGGATACATACTGCTTTATAGAACCGCAATGAGCAACATTGCTATCACCATGAAAAGCGTGACCGCTGAGATCATGAAAACCTTCTGCGGCGTGGTAACGCCGTTCAGCTCCAGTTGTATGTCCCTTTCCGCGCCAAGCGCCTCAAGCAGGATTGTTCTCATGACGGCTCCTTTTCTTCCTCTGCTTCTCAAACAAGGCTCAATCTCAACAAATCTCAGTTTCCAGCAGCTAAATCGAACACTAGTTCGCTGTTGAAAGATATACTACACCGAACATCCGTTTGATGCAAGAGCAAATAGAACATTTGTTTGATTTTTTTTCAGAACCATGTTATACTCATACAAAACCATCTGAGAGGAGCAACAATGCCGTCGCAAAAACCTTTAACGAAGCGCCAAGAGGAGGTCCTCTCCTTCCTGAGACGTTTTACCATTAAGAACGGATATCCGCCCAGTGTGCGTGAAATCGGCGCTGCCGTGGGCCTTTCTTCTTCCTCAACCGTCCATGCTCATCTGCAGGCGCTTGAGAACAAGGGGCTTATTAAACGCGATGCCTCATCTGCGCGCGCTTTGGTCATCCTTGTTGATATGGACGATGAGACGGACGAGCGTGCGCAAAAGTTAGATCGCAACGTCGTTCGCCTTCCTGTTGTCGGACGCGTCGCGGCGGGTGTGCCTATCTACGCAGAAGAGAATATCGAGGATACCCTCGCCCTGCCAACCCAGATCGTCGGAGACACCGGCTCCTTCATGCTGACCATCCAAGGTGAGTCGATGATCGAAGCGGGCATTATGGACGGCGATTATGTGGTGGTGCGCGAGCAGTCACATGCGGATAACGGCGATATTGTCGTTGCCTTGCTCGGCGACGACGCTACAGTGAAAACGTTCTATAAGGAGGAAGGACGCATCCGACTTCAGCCGCAGAATTACACGATGGAGCCGATCTATGCCACCGAGGTCATCATCCTTGGGAAGGTCATTGCTTTATTAAGGACACTCTAAACGGTTCAAACGAGGAAACCGACGCTGGCGGCACACGCAGCTGAAGCATGGTGCCAGACTCCTCATAGGTCTCGCTGAGGATCGTGCAGGTCTCATGGGCAAGCCCGACGAACGAACCCTTATCAAAGGGGATACACACATTCATAACCGTGCTTGAGGCATTCGCAACCTGCTCGATACGTGCAAGCAGCTCCGGGCTTCCTTTTCCGGTAATCGCCGATACCAACAGACCCTGCGGATAACGACGGGCTAAAGCCTCACATTGCTCGTCGTCAATCAAATCGCATTTGTTGAGCACCAGCAACTGCGGAATACCATGTGCGCCAATCTGTTCGAGGATATCGGCAACAGCCTGCATCTGAGCCTCGCGGTGTGGAGAGCTCGCATCAACGACATGCAGGATCAGATCGGCGCCGGTGATCTCGTCAAGCGTAGATTTGAAGGATTCGATGAGTGTCGTCGGCAGCTTCTGGATGAATCCGACGGTGTCGGTCAAGGTCATCTCGCGACCATCCGGCAGGATAAGCCTGCGCGTGGTCGAGTCAAGTGTCGCAAAGAGTTTGTCATACGCCAGCGCATCGGCGTCGGTGAGCTGATTAAGCAGACTCGATTTGCCCGCGTTAGTATACCCAGCCAAGGCAACGCGGAAGATGCCCGAGCCGATGCGTGCCTTACGCTGCGTTGCGCGTTCGCTTTGGAGTTTGGCAAGCTCGATGCGGATATGCTCGATACGCTTGCGCACCATCCTGCGGTCGACCTCAAGCTGGCTTTCGCCTTCGCCAAAACGGGAGCCCACGCCACCGCCCATACGGTTGGACGCCAGATGTTCCCACATGCCGCGCAAACGGGGCAGCAGGTACTGGTTTTGGGCTAGGCGAACCTGGAGGCGTCCTTCGCGACTGGTGGCATGCAGGGCGAATATGTCGAGGATAAGCGCGGTTCGGTCGATAATCTTGACGCCCTTGATATCGTGCTCGAGATTGGATTGCTGGGTGGGAGTGAGCTCGTCGTCAAAGATGACGAGGTCGGCTCTCAAGGCTGAGACCATCGCGGCAATCTCGGATACTTTGCCTTTTCCCACCAGAGTGCGCGTATTCGGCGTCTTGAGACGCTGGGTGATGGTACCAACCGTCTCGGCTCCCGCCGTATCGACAAGGCGCTCAAGCTCGGCAAGCGACTCCTCGCATGACCATTCAGAGGCAGGACGGTCGACGCCCACCAATAACGCCCGCTCGACCGGGGCATCCGTCTCAAACATCGGTTCCTTAGCCATGGTTTCCTTTCAGTATCTGGACACCACATCGTCACCGCTTATTGTAAGATATTCGAATGTCTAAAACGTTCAAATACTCGATACTGATGTTTGCTGCCGGCGTCTGTTACGGCTTGAACATCCCCTTTGTGCGCATCATCCACGACAACGGCTTTGCCACAGCCGAGATCATGGTGCTCCAATACATAGTCGGCGTGACTACCCTGGGCATCATCGTCGTGTTGTTCTTCCGCCGCAAGATAAGCCTTAAAGCTGTCTTAAGGCTACTCGGCGTCGGCGTCCTGGCAGCAGGCGTGAGCTTTTCGTACTATCAGGCACTTGCCCTGCTCCCCTCGGCAACCGCTGTTACGCTCCTGTTCCAATTCGTCTGGATGGGTGTAGTTTGGCAGGTCATCCGTGAGAGAAAACTGCCTCCCCTGACCACCATTATCTCGATGTTCGTCATCATGGCAGGCACAGTGCTGGCAACTGGCATCGTTGGCAACAATGCCGGAGAGCTCGCCTCACTTGATCCACTCGGTTTGTTCTTCGGGCTGCTCTCGGCTGCGTTTTATACCGCGTTTCTCATCGCAAGCGGCAAAGCTGCTAATGAGCTACCCGCTGCCAATCGGACTTTGTTTACCTCGCTCGGCAGCCTCATCATCGCGCTTATCCTCTGCCCGACCTTTTTTCATGAGACCTTGGCGCCGAATATCACCAATACTGGGTTCATCCTACCCGGAATCGCCCTTGGTATCTTCGGCATCCTGTTACCGGTTTTCCTCATCGCAAGCAGCTCGCCCCACCTCCCCAGCGGGCTGGCGACGATCATGGCGTCAAGCGAGCTGCCAAGCGGTATTCTGTGCGCGATGCTGTTCATGGGCGATGTGGTCTCGCCGCTGATTGTACTGGGTGTTGTTATTATCCTAGTCGGAATTGTCCTCTCCCAGAGCAGCGAACTTCTCTCGTACCTCAAAAACCGGCGCTTAAACGAGAAACACGAACCCTAGAGACACATAATAAACCGAGCGACAATAAAACCAAGACAACTATCAGGCTCAAGGCATTGGTATCGCCAGACTGCGGAAGGTCACCGTCTTTGTCTTTGTTATCTGGTTCGTCATCACCATCACCGCCGGGCGGCGGATCATCACCAGAATCATCAGCGCGCACCTCTACGGTAACCGTCATCGTCGAGGTGCCCTCAGTATTCTGAGCCGTGATGACAGCCGTATAGGTTCCAACCGCCAGACCTGCAGGGACGGAAAGCAAGCCCTCATCTGTCACGGTAGCGCCCGCTATGCCGGCAACATCCAGCGTAGGCGCTGGCTTTCCGGTAACAACATATGATTTTGTGAACGCAGCATACCCTTCAACGAGGCCAATCGAGTCTGTGCCAGCCGTCTGCCCATTGATCAGAGGCGAGATCGCCTGTGTGAACAGGGCTGTTACCGTGACCGAATTACCCGGCATGACAAAAATTGTCTCGGCGCTACTCTCATCATCAAACGTGCCCCCATTGTGGGTTATCCACATATCCAATGCTTCTCCCGGTATCGGGACGGTAGTGATGACGATGCGGTCTCCGGGCCTGTAAACGCCCGAGCCGGAGCCGTTTTCGACAAGAAGTTCGAACTCGACTTCCTCGTAGCTGGCAACCACCGTCGCATTGTTTGCAGGCATGGTATATACGGTCTGCATTAACATATCATCAGCCAAGGCACCACCATCGCCTGTTGCCCAGGAAGCAAACTCATACCGTGCCTGCGGAGGCGTAGCCTCGATGACAACTTCCGCACCGTACGGATACCAACCTCCGCCAGTACCGTTTACAACGATCAGTTCATACAGGATATCGCGGTATAACGCCGTGATGGTGATGTTGCCTTCTCCCATGATGAACTGAGTAGTAGAGGCATTGATGTCGATAAAAGCACCGGGATATCCCGGAGCGATAGCAGGAACAGTAACCGCCCAACGGTCGAATTCCATTGTCGGAGATGGCGGCGGATCAGCTACGATGGTAACCCAGGTCCCTGCGTAGATGCTTTCCAGCATGTCTCGGGGCAGACCTAACGTCTCATTTCCAACGCCGCCGATGACCGTCAAATCATATAAGTTTGAATTAAGGTTTTCAGACGTTTGTAACCAAAGCCCCTGGATGATCGCGTTGCCAGCAGGCATCGTCAGTTTTGCATGGGTGGAATAGGGGTTATCAAACTCGTCTCCTTGGGGAGTGAAGGAATAATCGTGCCCATCGCCTGTGGATCTGTCATGAGCGAACTCCCACCCCTTAAAATACCATGTAGCCCCGTATGAGGAAAAGGTCACAAGAGGAATCTCGTCCCCTTCCAGGTAGTACCCCAGTCGCAGGTCGGTCAAACTGGGATTGTCCACATGCAAAATGGCACCGCCGCCACTGACCCATAATTTATATGCAGTTTGCAGCTGCACCGAGAGATCCACATCGTTATCGGGCATCACAAAGGTCGTTGCTTTGCTATCGGCATCAGTAAACGACCCTCCGTTGTTGCTGATCCAAGACTTGAAGAGTTCAAATGATGTTGGATATTGATACGGAGGCCCTTCTGTCGGGGATATCGGGCCGAGATGGAGCGTGAATAAACCAGGGGTTGAGATGAAGGCATCGATGCTCACGATCTCACCTGCAAAATAGGAGCCACCGCCCGTGCCTGGGGTTGAATCCGGGTTTAAAACCGTCAGGGTATGGGGTCTGCGAGCCTGGATCTGGACATAGGAATTGTTCGCGCTATAAAGGTACTCAGCATCACTGGGCACACTGAACGAATTGGCGTTACCTCCGTCTGGGCGTGATCCCTTCGAATACGCATACCCTCCCGGCATGGTGAGGCTGGCGTTGCTCATCGCCCTTGAGTTGCCGCTTGCGGTAAGTACTCCGTCGCCTTGCATCACAATCAGGTTCACTGCATTGATCCCGTAGGTCGCCCCAGTCGTTGCCAGACCTCCTGACGATGCGTTGAGCATCCCACCGATGATCGTCAGCGTATTGACATTCAATCCGTGGGTATTAACCCTGTTGCCAGATGCAGCATTGACGATACCGCTCTCCATCGTCAGCGAATGTGTCCCACAATTGATGCCCATGCCTGCAGCTGCGGAGGCGTTCAGCGTGCCTGTGCCCGTGATGGTCATGTTCGCATTACTGAGGATACCGGCGGCGTTTGTGGCTGCGCCGGTTGATATGAAGGTGTTCGCATCAACAAGATCGATGGTAATATCCGTGCCGTTCGTTATCGTCAACGCCACCGGCGAGGAAGTCACCCACTCGAAACTGGTAAGTGTCAGTATTTTGTCGCCTGCATTCCACGACCAATTGGTAGCTTGACCCTCATACACCGTGCTGCCGATATAAAACTTCCCTTGGCTGATGTCAAAGATCAGACCCAGTGTCTCTGTCTCAAACAACTCGACGGTAACGGGAAGGATGAAGAACTCCGCTGCATCAGCGCCATACTTGATACCACAGTCGAGTCCCAGCCTATGCCAGTAGACGTTATTAGGTGGAGAGCTGGGGTTTGGCGGCACGACAACCAGGTCGCTGTTGCTGCCCTCAATATAGATGGGGTTGAGGATGGCTTTGTTCCATGCGGTTACCACACCGCTGCCCGTGGGGAAGTTGGTGTTGGTCGCACTCACGACAGCGCCGATGCTTGTACCATAGGCAAACACGAAACCGCCGCTTATCTCAACACGACGGGTCGCTTTGATGGCAAATCCCGTTGTTGCCGTGATCTTACCTCCCAACACGGTCACATCCCCGTTAACGCCCGTGGTCTGTATCGCAACCGTGCCTGTCTCGGTATACACCCAGCCGCCTTCGACGATGATCTTGGCATTCGGTACCAGGGCAGGGTT
>Ga0123356_10006435_pt1 | contig 11839 bp, 7 predicted proteins | sample TergutEmb28metaG_2_FD_92546 | JGI IMG/M metagenome (GOLD analysis project Ga0123356, IMG submission 92546) | Embiratermes neotenicus P3 segment gut microbial communities from Petit-Saut dam, French Guiana - Emb289 P3 | ecosystem: Host-associated > Arthropoda: Insects > Digestive system > Gut ... | reverse complement strand
GGGATGAAGGCTTACCGTACTCCCGAAGGACGTGTCCAGCTGTTTCGTCCTTATATGAATGCGGAGCGTACACGTAAAACAAATGAACGTATGTGCATGCCTGATATGGATCCGGATCTGTTTGTAAGTGCCATTAAAGCACTTGTGGATGTTGAGCGTGACTGGATCCCCGAGAAAGAGGGAACGTCACTGTACATCCGTCCGTTTATTATTGCCGATGACGCATTTTTGGGTGTCCAGGCAGCAAATCATTACATATTTGTGATAATACTCTCCCCTGTCGGTCCGTATTACGATATACCCGGCGGCGGATTGGCTCCCACTAAAATCTTCGTCGAAAAAGAATATGTTCGCGCTGCAGTTGGCGGTGCAGGCTTTGCAAAAGTCGGCGGCAATTACGGTGCTGCTCTTAAGGCACAAACACGTGCTGCCGAAATGGGCTGTGCACAGGTTCTTTGGCTTGATGCCGTGGAACATAGTTATGTCGAAGAGATCGGCACATCAAACGCATTCTTTATGATCGAAGATGAAGTAATAACAGCACCGCTTCTCGGCACGATATTACCGGGCGTTACACGTGCTTCCGTAATTGAACTCCTGAAAAAATGGGGGATAAAAATATCCGAAAGACGGTTAAGGATCGAAGAAGTTGTAAAAGCCGCCGAAGACGGAAAACTCAAAGAGATTTTTGCATCAGGAACAGCCGCAGTCATTTCCCCTGTCGGCGAACTCAAGTTTAAAGACAGCTCCCTCACAGTTGGAGACGGCGGAGTAGGTCCGGTCGCGCAAAGACTCTATGATACACTTTATGGTATCCAAACCGGCAACCTGCCGGATGATATGGGTTGGACCGAGGAAGTATGAAAAAAATCAAAATAGCTGATATTACTTTGCGGGAATCTGAGCAACTGCAATCTGCGAAGCTGAGCTTTAAAGAGAAGCTTGAAACAGCAAAGCTGCTGGAAAAGCTGCAGGTCGATGTCATTGAAGCAGGATCTGTCGGTGACTCCCCTGCCGATGCTGCTTTTACAAGATCACTGGCGACGACTCTTGAGTACTGCACACTTTGTGTTCCTGTTTCTCTTGACAAAACAGGTATCGATTCAACATGGGCAACACTTGCAAAAGCAAAAAAACCGCGTTTGAATCTGATGATCCCGACATCTACCGTGGGGTTGGAATACCAACATCAGATGAAGGCTGAAAAGCTGCTGCCTCTTGTTGGTGAAGTTATTTCACATTGTGTCTCGCTTTGCCCTGATGTTGAATTCACTGCTGAAGATGCCGTCCGCAGTGAGCCGGAATTTCTTGCAAGAGTAATAACCGAAGCTATTTCAGCCGGAGCAAAAACAATAACATTGTGCGACTCTGTCGGTGAACTATTACCGGAGGAGCTTTCGGAATTTATTTCATCAGTATATGATCTTGTGCCGGAACTGCACTCATCCGTTGACGATGGTTCTGTAACTCTAGCTCTCCATTGTAAGGACAATCTTGGACTAGCCTCCGCTGCCGCTATCAATGGAATCAACGCCGGAGTCGGGATTATCAAGGTTTCCGCCGGATCAGGACTCGGAACACTCTCACTTGAACAGTTCCTAAATGTACTCAAGGTTCGGGGAGATACTCTTGGCATTTTATCAAACGTTAACACTGTTGCCCTACAACGTACGTGTGCGAGACTTGCGTCACTGACCGTAACATCTGATCGCAGAAGAACTGTTGATAGTGTTGAAAGTAATGGTAGTGATACGGGTTTGCTGCCGGAAATCAGCACAATCGATCAACTGCGAAGTCATATCAAATCCATTGGATACGATTTATCCGAAGATGACATAGAACGGATTTTCTCTCAATATCAGGATATTTCCCGCAGTAAAAAGGTTGTAGATCTCGATATAGAGGCGCTTATCGCAGAAACAGCAGGACAAGCACCACCTACATATCTATTAAAAAACTACGTAATAAACAGCGGCAACGCAATCACCGCCACTGCTTATATAGAATTTATTAAAGATGGTGTTATTAGTTCCGCCCTGTCAGCAGGCGACGGACCGATAGATGCTGCGTTTAAGGCTGCGGAACAAATCTTCGGAACTCATTATGAGCTTGAAGAATTTCAAATCCACGCTGTTACCGGCGGTCGGGAAGCAACCGGCGATGCTCTTGTAAAGCTACGTCACGAAGGAAAACTCTACTCAGGCCGTGGCGTATCAACCGACATAGTAGGCGCAAGCATACGCGCATACCTCAGCGCAGTAAATAAAATCGTACACGAAAGTACTTAATGTGTGTCGGGGAAAGGGTGTGTAAAATATGGTCCATATACTAGATTCTGCAATAGGATATGTCCTCCCGATCATAATCCATATACTGGAACTGATGGGTGTTGCGATTATCTGCTTCGGTGCCGTACGTTCTGTATTCACTTATTTTAAACAACAGTTCAAGCCTACCGGCGGGAGACGTATATCCGACTCGCAAGGAGCAAGTAATGTTAAAATAATGCTGGGCTCATCTCTGGAACTGGGTCTGGAATATAAAATGGGTGCTGAGATCATTAAAACACTGCTGATAAGAGATTTATCAGAGATATGGATCCTTGCATCTGTTATTGTTTTGCGTGCGATGCTATTTGTTTTGATCCACTTTGAAATGCAAGCTGAGTTGAAAAAATCCAATATGAACAAAAGAAGAGAACAAGACTTAGAAGAGTAACAACTTACCGGTGTCAATGGGGACACAGCTAAAGCTATGTCCCCATTAACACCAGCTAAAGCTATGTCCCCTCGCAGGATTGTCCCCATTGACACTATCTATTTTAAATCGGCCTTGCTCATTTCGCATGGGCCGTATTCTATTTCTCCGTTGTTGTGTTTGAATGTTGTGTAGCTTATTTCGTCTTCTATCTTTAATGCATTTGAACCTATGACTATCCTTGAGCCGGAAAATACAGTTTCAAAGACATGGATTTTACTTTCTGTGGCGTGCTCCAGTTCGTATCTTAAGACGGCTGATTCCTCCGCGAATATCGTAGCCTCTTCCGAGTTTAGCCGCCTGTTTTCAATGCTGGAGTTATGGAATTTGGTCCACATTTCATTATCCATGGTGCTTCTGGTCCTTACCAGATATGTATCGAGTTGGTCAAGCTTCAGCCTTTCGGCTGCCAATCTATCCAACTCTTTTTCAATTGCAGATAATCGTGCGCGTTTTCTCGGCATTGCTCCAACCACTACTTCGGTTCTAGTGTTTGATATTGCTCCTAAATAGTTAGCAACAACATCACCTGCGACCGCTACCTGACCTCCGATGATCGCGCCTCTTCTCCCTGTTGCATGTAATGTACCGCCTGTTTCGATCCTGCTGTTTATGCTTACATCCAAATTGACGGAACCGTCAGCGACTATCGCACCCTGCTCAATATACATAATAGACACAGATCCGCCGGCTTCGATCAAGCCTTTTCCCGAGCCTTGCATACCGCCTTTTACTTCAACATTTCCGCCGGCAATGATCTTGGCAGACTCGATACATCCACCGATATTTATTCCATCGGTAGCCTTTACCGTGTATCCGGAGCGAACACTGCCGGTAATATGCACACTGCCGTTAAAATCGATGTTACCCACTCTTGTATCACAGTCGCCGTTGATTTTATATACATTTGAAACATTTATAGAATTGTTGACATAATCGACCATTCCCGAACATGCTGCATACATTTCTGTCCTGTTTTCATTATAAGTAACATTCTTACCTCGTGGTAATGTTATTTCTTTACCGGTGCGTTGACTAATACTGTTACTCTTTACCGAAATGCCGGGTGTACCATTAGTTGCTCCTGTCCTTGAGACGAGGAGTTGACCTTCAGTTACAGGAACAAAAAGATCAAGTGTTCTTAAATCGACCCTTCCACCGCTTATCTCAACGGGGCTGCCTGTTCTTTCATCGGTCGAAAAATGAAACACCAGCTTACCGTCTTCACCATCTTCCGGCGGCATTGCATTCGCAATTATAAACGGCTCATTATAGTCTCTGGAGCTGATTATCGTACTGATCGCTTCCTCATCGACACCATATACTACACCCGATTCGATCAATTTTTGCTTTACATACTCCGTTGTTAAAAACGGACCGTCATTTTCCGGAGCAAGCAGCCTGATAAATGCTTTTGATTCATCTTCTGCTACCTCAACAGTCAAATCTTCACCGTAAGTCTGCTCTGTCTGTGCCGGCGCAATTATTTCTCTGCCGCCTGTTTCCATGATTTTTTTTGCGGAATTCTCATTGAGATTAAATATCTTTTTCCGCTTCATGTGCTGCATCAAAGCATCTTTATTGAGATTCGCGATGCGCTCTGCATTGATTTCTAGAAATACCCCATCTTCTTCATAATTGATTGAAAATACTGTGGACATTACGATTCACCTTCTGTTCATCTCTCATTTGGACGTATTTTACCTCGTCACATCGTAATTCGATACACAGTATTCTGTATTTTTTCGTGACATATTTTGCATGAAAAACAGGGGACACCACCGTCCCCTGTCACGTTGACATTGTCCCCTGTCACATCGTCCCGTAAATGAGACACTGTCGTCTGTCACATTACTTTGCAATTATCTCCATTACTGAGCATGCCGGGATCGTGAAGCGGCAGCCGTCTTGAGTAGGTGATATATCGTTAAAATCGCTTATTTTTACAGTCTCCGGTGTATCAAAGTCATTTTTCGCATCGATCTTTCCGGTTAGGATCTTCGCGGAGATTTTTGCGTCTTTTTTACCGGCTATAATGCAGTCTATATCCTTTGCATCATCCGCTGACAGGTTTGCCAATGTGATATGTATTTTTCCGTCTTCACCTTGACTTGCAGTCACATCCAGATGCGGAACCGTAGCTGATTCAATCCCTATTTCAACGCTTTCAACATAACTGTCCAGTAGTGTTGCATCCATGTGTCCTTTGTACAGATCGAATACGTGATATGTCGGGGTAAGCAGCATTTTTTCATCTTTAGTAAGTATCACCGACTGCAGTACATTAATGGTTTGAGCAAGGTTTGCCATTATGACACGGCGGCTGTGGCGATTGAAAATATTTAGTGTTACTGCAGCTACCAATGCATCTCGCATAGTATTTTGCTGATAAAGGAATCCCGGGTTTGTCCCCTCTTCCACGTTATGCCAGGTTCCCCATTCGTCTACTATCACACCGATCTTATTCTCGGGATCATAATGATCCATTATACGGACATGATTATCAACAAGATCATCCATTTTTAACGCTCTGTTCAGCGTCTTGTAATATTCGTCTTTTGTAAAATCAACAGCACTTCCCTTGTCTTGCCAGTTTCCGGATGTGATCGTGTAATAATGGAGCGAAAGCCCGTCCATATAACATCTTGCTTTCTCCATCAGCACCTTTGTCCAATTATAGTTAAAATCGCTTGCACCGCAGGCTATTTTATATAATTTATTTTCTCCGAAGTTACGTAAATAAGTCTGGAAATGACGATATACATCCGCATAATACTCCGGCTTCATGTTGCCGCCGCAACCCCAGTTCTCGTTGCCGACCCCAATATATTTCACACCCCAAGGTTCTTTTCGTCCGTTCTCCGCACGCAAGGTCGTCATAGGTGACTCCCCGCCAAAGTTCATGTACTCGACCCACTCCTGCATTTCCTGCACAGTACCGCTGCCGACATTCCCGTTCACATACGGCTCACAGCCGATTTGCTCACACAACTCCAAAAACTCATGAGTACCGAAAGAATTGTCCTCAACAACACCACCCCAGTGAGTGTTGACCATCCTCTTGCGGCTCTCTTTCGGACCAATACCATCTTTCCAATGATACTCATCCGCAAAGCAACCACCCGGCCAACGCAAATTCGGTGCTTTGATATGCTTTAAAGCCTCAACGACATCTGTCCGCATACCGTTCTTGTTTGGGATGTCACTATCCTCACCAACATACATACCACCATATATGCACCTACCCAAGTGCTCGGAAAAATGCCCGTAGATGTGCCTGTTTATAACGCTCTTTTTGTAATTACTGTTGATTATCAAACGATTCATTACTTACTCCTTTATAAAACTCATAATGACCACATTTTATATAATCTGTCATTGGATTCGGTGTTCGTGCAGATTTGTTTACTTTCGGGGGTGAAAAATCTGCATGAATACCGGATTCAATGACCACATTATTCTTTACATGTTGAATAACTATATAATATAATGTTAGATATTGCATCATTTTATTTCGTGATTTAGTATATATCAAGGAGCAGTTAAAATAAATGGGCTTTTTCACACGTGATTTTTCAAAAGCAGGACCCGGAGTCCCTAAGGATGAACCGAGAAAAAAAGGGATCCCCCGGTTTTTTGAAATATTGACCAGAGAACACAGAGATCTTATGAAAATAAACTTATTATTTTCTTTAACTGTGCTCCCAGCACTGGCATTATTTATATTAGGCTTGTTCAATATTTTTCCTTTGGGCTTAGGTCTTTCTATCATCGCTTCTTATCCGATAGGCGGTGCAATGGCTGCGAGCTTTTTCTGCATTACAAGGATGCTTCGTGATGACCCGGCTTTTGTATGGGACGACTGGAAGCGTAAGTTCCGCGAAAACCTGCGGCAGGCAGGTGTTTCCGGAGTATTATGTGCAACATTTTTATTCACGCAATTATTTATGTTTTGGCTGCCTGTCTTTTTGGATGGTCTTATGTTCGAGGAACTTGAGGAAGCAGTGGAGCCATTACTTGTTGATCCCACATGGTTACTGGTCGGTTTGATACTGATGGTTTTATTTAATATGGTCTCTCCATATATTTTCTTACATTTTGCTTATATTAAACTTGGTGCATATGCGATCGTAAAAAACAGTTTCATAATTGCTTTTTCAAACTTCGGGCGAAGCTTTATGGGTGCAATAGCAGGGTTGTTGCCATGGATCGCATTTATTTTGTTTTTCCAGATCACATATTTACTGACTCCATTGATCCCGGTGTTTTTCTTTGTAATATCATGGCTTTTGACCTTGATGTGGATATGGCCTGTATTTGATAAGCGTTTCTCCATAGAAGAAACGCTTGTAAAAGAGATGCAGGAGAAAATGGATAACAAAGACCTGTAATAATATGGTGTGTCATCCTCAGTGGAACAAAGGATCTCTAAGATTTTACAGCTCTAATATTTTTAACTCAAACGGTTTCATTTCAACCGTATGCTTAACACCGTCAACTGTGCATGATGTCAATCGTGCGAGTTGACTGTTGTTTATCAGTGCCAGTTTACGTGAATCCGGATAATACGCAGCTTCTACAAGTACGTCATTTGTGGTGTACTCGGGATTCAGGCAGTTACTTGACGCAAAAAGTATGAGGTTCTGCAGCAATTTTGGTGCTGCATGGGTATGAAGGAAGCCGGTGCAGTATAATCCCATACCTTTACCGAAATCGTTTGAGGTTATCACGGCATTACCGTCCTGCTCGGCTAACACACGTGCTTTACCATCTGTAAGCATCACATTGCTTTTGCTGAGTATACTCACACCTTCGGGGATCAAACCGGGTAACTCGTCGACTTCGTATTCCCATCTGCCGTGACGTGAGTATTCACCGTTGTCTATATCCACACCGAGAACATGAGCCATACGGAGGAATTTAGATCCGCCTTCCAATGCAGACGGCTCTCCGATCCCGATATAGGCACCGCCTTCATAAACCCATTTTGTCAGATTTTCTACAACCGTTGGATCTCTCCAGCACTCTCCGCCGCTCCATGCATCGCCTGCCGCTCCCGCATTTATGATAACATCAATATTATCCGGTAAACCTGCCGCAATATCAGCAAACGAGATGAACTCAACATCAAACGGGAGTCCGGATAAACTTTCAAGAACATGTATCAGGATTTGATCCGGAGTTTCATGGAAGTGTCCCGATAATGTCCATGTCCTTAGTTTACCCCAGGCATGTAAAATCGCAACCCGCGGCTTGAGCGTCACAGGTGCTCCACCATCGTGCAGTATGGATATAAGACGAAATTCTTCAAGTATAATATCCATTGCTTCCAAAAACATCGGAAATTCAGACGTCAGACTCAAGTACCCGCCTAAACCGCATCGCTCGATGTGTTCACGTAAAAGAGCCCGCCGTACATTTATCCAATATGTCAGGGCATCTTTACACGGTTCACCGCCCGGTGCAAATGTTGGCAAGCCACCGAGTCCGACCGGGAACAGATATGGATGAAAACGTATCTCATGAGTTTTGACCGGGACTCCTGCACACAGACGCGCTTCATAACCTGAGAAAACACACTTCACCAGTCCGTCAAATCCAAATTCTGTAAAATGACCATTGTACGGCTCGAGACCAACCCAGTTATCATCATAAAAAACGTATGCCTTTTTACCGGCATCATGTACAATTTCGATTAATTCCCGACCTGCACGGCGTACGAAGTTGCCAATAAATTCCATCCAGTCGAGTTTCTTTTTATCGGGAACTCGATGAGTAGAAAAATATCTGCCGCCACGCACAAAATCCTCGGCACATAAACTATATCCGTATTCACTGGTAAAATCGTCCAGTGCTTCAGGGCAGACTGTAAAATCATAACTAGCCCAATCTGTGAATATATGTCGGTTTCTTTCATCGGAACCCCATATCCAGACGAAATTATAAAATAATGATGTAAATCTCACGACATTAGTATCCGGGTTATCTTTACACCATTCAACAAGCCAGTGCTTGAGATAATCCAATGCCTCCGGGCGATACGGACTTAACTGCATCAGATGCTCTTTATCCCAGTTGTTTGTGACATGATTATACATTGAGATCTCTTCCCAAATGCGCCATGCCAGGAAGCTTACTGTATATTGTCTAAGCGGAGTTGTTTTGATCGTAACAACACCGGTTTCGGGATCATATTCCCACCGGTCGACCGGTATCTCCTGCTCTGTTGTCCTGTCGTATACCTGCCAATATTTTTTTCCGTCCGTTGTGTCGTTTATTTGGAATTGTTCTTCAAAAAAACCGTCAAGCAAACGGATTTTTAGTGTCTCCTCTTCCGCAGTTTTTGGAGAGGTACACAAAAATGTTTGCTGACGTGTTGATTCATTCGCCCTTATCCATTCATTATGCTCACGAACGGGGCAAATCGTTGAATATATTTTATAGTCTGTATTCAAAAGCTCCGCGGATAGCTTTGTGCCGTCGCTGTCACGGATCACATCAGCTCCCCATCGCTCGGCGAGCTCAAGCGTAAGCTTTTCATATCCGGATTCACCCGGTAACGTAAAACCGCCTTTTACCATTTGATAACTCTCCTAACGGCGATCTGAGTCCAAACAAATAATATATTTAAACCTGAGCGTATTTCAGTAATCCGGTCAGATACGCAAGTCCGAGACCTTGACCCCATCCTTGTGTCCATTTACGGGAGATCTTTCTATAACCTTCAAGATCACGCATGACTGCTGTTCCTCCTGATACATTCAGTAAACGCCCATCTTCAGAGATATTGGCAAGAATGCCTTTGTATGCTTTTTCAGATGCTTCTGTGTTGAGAGGATTGCGATTTGAAACCATTGCCGCAGCTATTCCGGCACTGGCAGAAAGCTCTTCGTATGATTCCTCATCGGTCAATATCGTACGCCAGAGACCGTCTTTTGTTTGCAATTGCTTGAGACCGGTAAGCTGGTCGCGTAATGAACAATCAACATCCATATACTGCGGATAGAGATAAGGCTCAGGCAGTACTTTGTTCACCTGGCTCATTGTATATGCCGCCCAGGCGTTGGCGCGTGCCCAAAAGAAGCCTGACATATGGTCTTTCTGAATATTATTATAGCCGTGATACCAGAGTCCTGATGCAGGGTCTTGCAGGTACTCTATATGCCAGTAATATTGATTCAAAGCATCATTGATCAGTTCTTTATCACTTTGGATCACTCCGACTCGCAGCATAAAAAATGCCGCCATCATCAATGTGTCTGCCCATGCCTGTTCGGGGAAATCGTTTTTTGATGAAACGGTATGCTGCAGGACATTTTCGCCGAAACGGAGAGCTTTGTTCCGTAAATAATCGATTTTTGACAAAGCAGTTTCAAAGTATTTTTCATCACCCGTCAGATCATAAAGAGACAATAAACAATGACCCATCGCACATGCGTTTACATTCCATGAAGGCAAGCCGAGTTGCATGTAATTATCAACTCGATTACGCAAACCTTCGAGATATTCATCGTTTTCCGTGACACTTATTGCTTCGGATATCCCGTAGTATGCAACGCCGCAAGGCCAGTCCCAAACCAAATCCATTGATAAGGTTTTGCGAACCATTTTGTCTATCTTTTCAAGCACAAGATTCTTGTCAAAATCGATTTTTATCATAGCTCAACCTCTTTTATCAGAGATTTCTGATAAATTCATAATGTTATATTTATACTTTGTCTTCTCATGGTTGAAGACGAGGATGGAACATATTATTTTTCCCGGGGAACCCCCCCAGTTGTTGAGAGGGTTCCCGGATCGGTTAACTCATCGAGTTATACTTGCGGCTCTAGTTGTATACGTTTGGAGTCACTGAGCCTATCGGCCACCACGCGAATGGTGCATCCCCGCGTGTTACAGGCGGGAGGCCGGATACGAGACCATCGTCGTAAGCTTTTCCGCGTTGTGCTTCGACCTCTGCAAAACCTGCGGCTCTGTAAGCTGCGACATGCTGCTGGTACATATCTTCAAACTCTGTGGGGTCTGCTTTAACAAGCTGTGTTGCAAATTGCTGGAAGAGAGGTACTAATGCACCTGAATATTCGGCAAATGCAGGTATGGCAGCTCCGATCATCGGGTCGCTGTATGTCAGACCGTGGTCGGCACGTGCTCTCAGATATAAGTATCTGTCTGCTTGTTCCTGTCTCAGTTGGTCTGAGTTCGGGAGACCCATCGGGATAACGTTTGTTGCGGTTGTGAGTGCGTCGCCTTGTACGCGAAGCTCAACTACAAGTGCCCAATAGTCTTTGTTGCCCTGATGACCCATCCACATATCACCCTGATTGTCCTGGGCGTTGAGGATTTTGAAGCCGTCATCACCATATTCGAATGTAATACCTTCTTCACCCCATTGGAAGTAATCAAGAACATCCGGTTGTGCCAGCCACTCGAGGTACATGTAAGCTGCTTTGATTTCATCGTCGGAAGCGGATGATGAGAAGCCGATGAAGAAGCCTGCGGGATTTGTTGCGCGTTCTTGCGGATGGGTTCTGTAGCCGAGTTGGTCACCCATGTTGTAGTTTACTGTATTGTTCCACATTATACCAAGCTCGGCACCGGGATTGTTTTCGTAGAAAGCTGCGAGTTCCGGGATATAGCCTTGAGCGAAGAATGAGTGACGATAGAGATTGCCGTTGACAAAAGCTTGGAGAGCTTGTGTTTGTACGCCTGCTGCTCCGCCTTCGTCAAGCTCGAACTCCGGATTTATTAAACCGAGTTGATACTGTTCATTCATTTGCCAAAGCAATCTGCGTGCGCCTTCTGCCGGAAGACTCGGAAGGCTTACGTTTGCATGCATTGCCCACTCTCTTTCGTTAAGCGGGAACGGATTGTAATCATAGAACTGGAAGTTGTCTATAAAACCGGTTATGTCGAGTGTATACGGCAGATTGTATGCTTCTTTGAATATAACTTGAGCTTCGAGCCACTCTTCATAGGTTGTCGGGAGTCCGAGACCTTGCTCCTCATACCAGTCGAGACGGAAGAATGTGACCCAGTTATAGTTTGTATCCCAGTAGGGACGAAGTGCAGGGGCTAAAAATGT
>Ga0123356_10006434_pt1 | contig 11839 bp, 8 predicted proteins | sample TergutEmb28metaG_2_FD_92546 | JGI IMG/M metagenome (GOLD analysis project Ga0123356, IMG submission 92546) | Embiratermes neotenicus P3 segment gut microbial communities from Petit-Saut dam, French Guiana - Emb289 P3 | ecosystem: Host-associated > Arthropoda: Insects > Digestive system > Gut ... | reverse complement strand
TAAGAAATATCCCTTAAATCTACATTAACCGCTTCTATCGAATATAATTTATTCTCCAAATCATCACCTTCATATTCTTTAACTGTTATTTTTACAATCATCATTTTCCCTTTATAATCCATAGGAGCATATAAATATCGTCTGGCTTTCAAACCCGTATTTAATTTTTAATTTGTAACGCTAGATAAATTTGGTGCCTGTCACCCGTGCGCCACCTCATTGCGTTCCCGCGTGGGCGAAGAATTTAACACGGTGCCAGGTACAGTTTTTTTAAACAAAAAAATCGGTAGCAGGCACCACTAATTCCGGATGATCTTTACCACGAACTCGTACCTGCGGTACGCATACGAACTTGTTGTTCGATATCTAATATTTAATTCATTAAAATCTTTCTATTTCATTTATATTTTAAGTATATAAAAAAATATCAAACAAAAGGTTCGTGTGGTTAGTGGTTAAATTCATCTGTATTATTTTCAATAAATTTAGCAAAAATAGTGACTGTCACTTTTTCGGAATAAAAATAATAAAATCTTTACGAAAATGTTAAAAGTGGTTATACTGGAATTACCGAAAATACCTGAAACATCAGACAGTACAGTATGGCCGTGGCTTAGATTTTTAACATGCAGGAAGGAGGAGGACTTTAAAATGCTCAGCAAAAAACATCCTGAACTAAAAAATGCCGTATCTTGTGTAAAAAGGATATCATTCACAGAAAGATGGCGGCATACCATGCTTTTATGGAAAATGCAGAAGTTAGATGAAAATGAAATGAAAAGAGAGTGTAAAGAAGCAGGTCACGCTGAGGGCTTGGCTGAAGGCTTAACCAAAGGGATGGAAGCCGGCCGTAAAGAGAATGCTTTGGATGTAGCCTGGAAAATGAAAAATTTAGGTGATTCTTCAGATAAAATACATTTAATAACAGGAATTGATTTAGATATTATTAATAAACTTTAGCATATCAGATGTTTTGTAATATTGAATATTATTAATTTTAAAAGAAACCGTAAAATATTTTAAAAATATTTTCAATTTCGGTCATGCAAAACGCATAGTTTGCGCCATATATAAGCAAATCTTTTTTAAGGAGTTGCTTATGTATCTAAAATTTAACCAATTAATTATTACTCTATTGCTTCTGGTTTTTACCGGATGTTACGGAAATTCGGCTTCGCGGACACAGATTAAAGCAAATCAAATAACACAACCTGCGGCGCATTTACAATTTCTGCAGACAGAGAGGGCTTTATTCGGATCAGATTTACCGGGAGAAAATATTGATCTTGATTCAGTTTACCGTTCGCTTGACGAGTTAGCCGAACTGGAAAGAGCCGGCGTTTGGTTTCAGGGACTTGCGCTTACCGAGTCAGGTCTCCGCGAATATGCCGGAGATTATGCAGGTGCCGTTATAGCAGCTTACAAGGAACTGGCATGGGCTTACGGTTTGGGGTTAATTGAAAAAAAAGAACTTGAACAGGGTCTTTTGAATATACTTGCGGTAAATAAAACAGAAACTGTTATTGCTTCTGCAAATGCAATTCTTGCATTTATGAAAAATCAATGGAATAATGCGGCTTCCGGTTTGTCTCAGTTCATTAACGAATTTGATGAACCGGACGGTTTTGGCAGATGGATGTTTCTTGTCTGCATTCTGGAAGAAAATAATGCTTTGTTAATGCCTGAAACTCCGGTTAATGAACAGCAATCGCATAATAACAGACAAGCCGGCGCTGCTTACAGATCAATGCGGGCTCGTTACGCGCAATTTCCCGAGTATTGGTACCGCGGTGCAAGGGTTTTTTCAGGAATTATAGCCGCTGATTTTGCGGAAAATTGCATAAATTTATCAGTACAGGGACCATTTGCGGACGAATGCCGGATGATATTGGCTTCTCACACAGGATTAAAAACAGAAGAGGGTTTATTTCTAAAAACCAAAAAGGAAATTGAATCGGTAATATCAATATCTGTTAATTCAGGCAATCCTCAGATACTTGATTCATTATTTCCTTTAATCAGTCTTCCCGATAATCCATACACTGTATATGCAGTAAGCGCGCTTCGATCTTTGTCAGTTATTCCGGTGTTTCGAGATTATTTTTATTTACAGGCATCCGCTGCCGGAGGACGTTTGGCAGAACGGCTTTCATATATTTACCGCGGTTAATTTATTTATGGCAGGTATAATATGAAAAATATAGTTTATTGTATAAATATATTATTTTTTTTATTTGGCGCTGTTTCCTGTTCATCAGATTTCCTGAAAAAATCTCCTGATACAGAAACATTGCGGTTATATATCCGGGCTTCTGATGCATATGCACGCGGACAGTTTACAGAAGTTACAGAAATTCTTTTCAGGCAGAATACATTCCCGCCTGCGCTGATATTACGTGCAAAAGCAGAATATTTTTTGGGTGATTTGGAAAAAGCTGAAAAATCCTACCGCAGGGCAATAAGACTGCGTCCCTCTTCACTGGAAGCGTCATTGTATCTTGCGCGAATTCTATACGAAAACGGTAATCTTTCCGGCGCACATGCAGTAACAGAGACATTGTTAACAGACAACCCTCATGATATCCGCGCCCTGCGGCTTGCTGCAGACATTGCTTTTGAAACAGGAAAAATTGACGAAGCATTGATCCTGCTGAACAGAGCTGTTGATTCCTCGGCAGAAAGCGCCATGGTTCTTCTTAACAGGGCAAGGCTGCGATGGATAACAGGAATGGGTGATAAAACAGCGGGGCAAGCAGCGCTTGATGACTTAAGCCGCGCCAAAGCAATGCTTCCCTGGGATACGCCCTTGTTACGTTCAATATCAAACCTGGAAAGAACAATCAGAGAGGTAATGTAATGAAAATTTCACATAACATATTGGCAGTAATTTTATTATTTGCCGCAGCAGCCATGTATGCCGACGACAACGGTCAATATTTTAAAGACAAGCGAACGTTGACATTTTCTGAAGCAGCCAATCTTGCTGTTTCAGCTTCTGTTGATCTTAGAAATTCACGCGCATCGCATGCTGTACTGGAAGGAGTTTGGGATTGGGGAATACGTGAATATTTTCCTCGGATAAGTTTCAGCGTTTCAGAAAATGATCGCCTGCAGCAAATCGGCGCCGATTCATTTATAAAGAATTATGGTTTAACAATTGATCAGTTAATATGGGACGGCGGCAGAATATCAACAGCCAGACGGATTGAACGTATGGAACTTGATATTACATCATCAAGGCTGGACAGAATGGCAGACGAAATTGCAGAGTCGGCAATATCTGCATACCGGAACATACTTTCTTCCAGAGCAATACTCGAAATAAAAATTACGGCATTAACAATTCTTGAAGAACAAAGAAGAATATTAAATCAGGAAGTGATGCTTGGACTTGCGCTTATGGTTGATCTTGCGAGCGCAGACATCAGCATTGCTGATGCAAAACTTGAAATATTTTCACTTCAGCTGGATTTGGCGGAAATTGAAAAACAATTCACAGAACTTCTCGGACTGGAAACATTACCGGTTCTGACAGAAAATGTTGATATTTACCGCTCTGTTATGCTTCCTGCGCCGTTAACTGCTACTGTTATCGCACGGGAACAGAATCCTGATCTTATCGAAGCCCGCCATTCAATAAACAAAAAACAGCTTGAATTGAAATATATTACAAATTCCTGGATGCCTTCAATTCGCTTAAACAGCAGTATTGGTTTCAGCGGACAAAATTATCCGTTAAACCGTTTTAACTGGTCTGTAGGAATCTCAATTGAATTTTCAAGTCCGTGGTTTCAGAATCGTTTTAATTTTCAGACAGGATGGGAGCCGTTATCTTTTGGTCAAAGCGACAGAACTGCAATGCTGCAAAATAATTTAACCCCGATACCTGACCCTTCAGCAAGGTTCAGCAGAAATCAGGCTGCTTTGGCGCTTGACCTGGAACTGGAAAAATATGAAACCACACTTGAACGTATTGGCAGAATTGCAGCTACAGCAGTAGAAAAATGTTTATTAATTGAACAAAAAAGGATATTGGCTCTTGAAGCCGCAGCTCTTGGCATTGAACGCTGTCGCATTGAAGAAATAAGACTTGGTCTTGGTCACATAACAAGGCTCAGATTAATGGAAGTTCTTATCGAACAGACTCAAAGAGAGATTGCTGTAATTCAGGCTGCAACTGCACTTTTGGAAGCGGAACGGGAACTGGAAAGACTTTTAAATTTTGAACCCGGAGAACTTGCTGTATTTTCAGAATTTTATTCAGAATATGCCGTCATTCGACAGCAAAAACAACATTAACAGGAATGAATTAATGAAAAATAAATTGATGTTATTATTTCAGCTGACGTTTTTACTTTTTATAGCCTGTGAAAGCCAGGCTGTAAACATAAAAAATGATATCAGAAGGGTAAAAGGAACCATTGCAGCTGTCCGGGAACGTCCGGGTGAAATTTCCGGTTTTGGAAATTTATCTTTTTTGAGCAAAGTGGATATTTCTTCTCCCCAGGATTCTGTAATAAGAAGGCTCTTTTTCCGCGAAGGTGATTTTATCATGCAGGATCAAGTTGTTATTCAGCTGGAAAATCCGCAGATAAACATTGCAGTAGAAAGAGCGGAAAATAATTATTCACAGGCTCTTGCAGCTAACAATCTGGCAAATTCCAGATTGCTGGAAGGAATGTTTCATGCTGAAGCGCAATTGCTTTCTCTGGAAAAAGCAGATGCGGAACTGGCTCTTGCAAAACGCAGATGGGAAGAAAATAACCGCAAACATATAAATCAGGAAAAATTATTCGAAGCCGGAGGTATTCACACCGAAGCAATTCTTGTCAGCCGTTTTAACATTGAAACCGAATGGGATCAGATCTTACTGATGGAAAAGGAACTGGAAATCAGGCGGATTGGCTTCCGTGATCAGGATCTTGAAAGATCCGGTATAACCGTACCGTTAAATGAAGCCGGGCGGAAAGATTCATTTATTTATCTTATGACAGCCAGCCTGAGAGCTGAATTGCAGGCATCATATGCAAGGCTGGAAGCAGCGGAAAACGAACTGGCTTCAATTAAAATTTCTCTCGATGAACTTACTGTACGCAGCCCCGCATCCGGCATTGTAGGAGCCAGGTATTTCGAAGAAGGAGAGCGCGTCCGCTCCCAGGACAAGATTATAAGCCTTATGGATATATCAATGTTATATGCAATTTTTCCTGTCCGTGAAAAGGATGCACTGCGGATAGAAAAAGGTATGAATGCATCTGTTTTGATAGACGGGACAGGCGAAACAATAAATGGTTTTGTTGATTTGATTTATCCGCAGGCAGACAGCCAGAGCCTGAGCTTCCTGGTGCGGGTTTTGCTGCAAAGCGAAACATTGAATATCAACAGATTAAAACCAGGCATGTTTGCCCGGATAACATTAGCTCTGGGCGAACCAAAAAAAGCTGTGTTTATTCCGGAATCTGCCGTTTTTAACATTAAAAACAACGAAGGCAGTGTTTTTATTATTAACGGAACTACACTTACCGAGCGGAAAATTTCTCTTGGATTTACCCATAACGAGGAACGTGAAATAACAGCTGGATTAAATGCCGGCGAACTTGTTGTATTGCGTCCTGATTCTGATTTAAGGGAGGGAATCAGTGTTACGGTTATTGAATAAATTCATAATAATGTTATGTGCCATTACCGGCATATCATGCGGTTTCATGGATTTACGGGATATTGGAATCAGCATAACTCCCGATAAGACTGACAGTATCTTACCGTATTCATACAGTCCGGTAATAATAAAATTTGACACTGCAATGAACAGAATTGACACCGAAAGCGCCCTGCAGATCATTTCTGATTTTGGCGTAACAAGCGGAGACAAATTCTGGACAGAAAACAGTCTCTATTTTGTTCCTCTGTCTGGATGGACAGCGGGCATCCGGTATACATTAAGCCTTACAGGAATAATCCGTTCAGCTGACGGCAGAGAACAGCGCATTGAACGTTTTATTTCTTTCTATGCAGTTAATAATAATGCTCCGCCTCTGCTTGAATGGCACAGTCCTTTAACAGGATCTTCTGTCGGAACAAACAATGTTGTATTTGAATATCATTTTTCCAGGCCAATGGACAGGCTTTCGGTAGAATCCGCTTTAACAATTGAAAGTATCGGAAATAAAACATTCGAATGGTCATCTGATGATAAGAACCTTAAAGTGATTCCGGAAAATAATCTTTCACCGTGGATTATATACCGCTGGAATATAAAAGATTCCGCAAAAAGCATTGACGGGGTTCCGGCTGCAAAAGCATATTCCGGATATATTACAACGGATAAAGATCAAATTCTTCCATGTGTTACCGGAATTTATCCGGTGTTGAATGCAGACGGTATCTGGTATCCAACAGGTTTGAATATTGAAACAGGTCTTGGACCGGGACACGGAATTGCAGTTGAATTCAGCAAATCAATGGGAGAAAATGTTCTGCGTTCACTGCGTATAGATCCTTCACTTACAGGCAGAACGGAATTTCTGTCCGAGAAAAGCATTGTTTATATTTTTACAAGGGACCCTGATCCGGAAATAACATATACATTAACAGTATCGGGTGACGCAAGGGACAGCGAAGGATTAAAAACAGGCGCTGATTACAGAATAAATTTTACTCCGGATATTTTGTTTTTAAATGTTCTTTCTCTTTCAGCAGGAGGTTATGTTTTTGATTTTAATGCAGATAATGCGCTTGATGTTAAAATTGAACCGGGAACAGGATTACTGAACATTTCCATACACTTTTCATTTTTATTCGGCATTGAAGAAATGCAGAATACTCCGCAAAGAATAACCCTTAATCCCTTTTTTCCAAGAACGATTGCGCCGGTTGCTCTACAGTACGTTAACTGGATTTCTGACGATCGTCTGCTTCTGCGCTGGGAAGGTCTTACAGCTTCTGATGAATATCCTCATTACTATAAACTTGTAATCCCCGGCGGCAAGAGCGGAATCAGTTCCGGCGTTAATGTTTTTATGAAAGAAGATATTGTTCTCTATCTTGAGGTAACTAAATGAAATTAAACATTTTTATATTAATATTTTTTAGTATAATTTTATTAAATACCTGCGATATATTAAGATTATCCGTGTTTGATGTTGTATCATGGACTCCTGGTTCAGGGTATCACGGTGAACCGGAAGATATAAAAGTATCATTGGTTTTTTCACGTAATCCGGACAGGGCAAGCGTGGAAAGGAATTTTTCTCTTACAGGAAACGGAACCGGCATAAGGGGAAATTTTATATGGGAAGGAAAAAAACTTACCTTTTCTCCTTTAGTACACCTTGAAATAAATACAAATTATATAATAAATATTTCTGCGAATGCCAGCGATATAACAGGTCTTTCTTTTGATGAAGCTTTCATACGCGAATTTACAACAAGATCTGATAATGTTCGCCCTGTATTGGTTTCCTGTTTTCCTTCAATGTATGCTGAAACAGATGATTCAGGTATAGAAGTTAAACTGGAGTTTTCTGTACCAATAACACTGAAAACGTTATACGATAATGTTTCTTTCAGTCCTTCAATGACCGGATTCTGGCGTCTGGAAAACGATGACAAGCTGGGAATATTTATTCCGTCAGAACCCTGGAAACAAAACACCCGTTATGAGATACGTTATTCTTCTTCTCTGGCAGCAAAAAACGGAATGAATACAGGGAATGATTTTTTAAGCATATTTACAACCGGTACAGACAGGGAAATCCCATACCTCACAAGCGCTCAAAGAATAACAAAAGACGGAAATGTCTTTCTTCTGATTCCCGGTAACGGATTCAGCGGAACAGCTCAGTTACCGGAAGAAAACAGTGATTGGGAAAAAGATGACAGGCTGTTACTCGCTTTTTCAAAACCTGTAGACAGTAATACAGTAAAAAATTATTTAACAATAGATAACGGTCCGGGTTTTTTAATGGAAACAATTCCTGGTTTTAGTACAGAATTTATATTCAGGCCGGAAAACCACGCTGTTTACGAAAGCAGGTTTACATTCAGAATAAAACCGGGAGTTAAGGATAATGCCGGAAATGAAAGCAATGATGAATATATTTACAGGATTTTTGCAAACGGGAAAAAATCAAAGCCGCCCGAATTTGCCGGAATCAGACTGCCAATGGCGCCTGGAAACGATACAGATATAAACCTGAAATTTTATCATATAGATTCTTTATATGAAATTATTCCCATAACAGACGAAAATTATCCGTCCGGTGAAATTATTGAAACATGGATAGAGCTGTACTTTAAAACAGCTCAAGAAGCCCTGATAGATCCATTTTCAGTTATGGAACTTTTTCGTATAGAAACCAGCAACAATGTAATAAATTTTTCGCCGAATCATGTAAAACAAAATAATTTTTCTGTCCCCGATCCGCATACCGGCTGGGAAGATTATCAGCGAATTGAAATTGCCGGAAACCTTATAAATTCAACATTTTTCGGAATTATAAATTTTCAAATCTCTGCAGGATTAAAAGACAATTTGGGAAATCTAAGTGATAAATTATTCAGAATATCATTAATAAAGTAGGGCAGGTATGAAAAGTATAATAAATCTTTTTATCCGCCGTCCTGTAACTGTTGTAATGATACTGACAGCTTTGATTATGGCAGCTGTTTTTTCCATTTTTACCATACCGGTTAACAGGCTGCCGGATTTTTCCGTGCCGCGTTTAACGGTAGAAACAATGTATTCCGGAATGGCAGCTAACGAAATCAGAAATATGGTTACCATTCCGCTGGAAGACAGTTTGTCTCCGGTAAAAGGACTGGAAAAAATACAGAGTATTTCAAATGACAACCGGTCAATTATCAGTCTTGATTTCCGCTGGGGAACTGACATCATGGCAGCATCGGTTCTTGTCCGCGAAGCCATTGATACGATTTACCCAAGCCTTCCGGAAGGAGTACATAAACCGGCAATAACTTCCGGCGGAACATTAAACGAAGCACATGCGGTAATTGCAGTTAGTTCGAATAACGGAAACAATGAATTTGCGCGGAAACTCGCTGAATACGAAATCCAGGCGCGGCTTAGAAGAATTGACGGTGTCGGTTCGGTTGTAATTACAGGCGGAGAAATTAACGAAGAAGTTCTTTCTCTTGATATTCACCGCCTTGCCGCTCTTGGGCTGACTCCTGCGGAATTTTTAAACATTCTTGCACAGGAAATTGCCGATATTCCCGCCGGTAATGCACGCGAGGGAAACTCAGAACTGGTAATTGTCAGTTCGGGTAAACCGGATTCAGTTTACTCCCTTTCGCAGGTAATTCTCCCTGTAAGCGGCGGTGTTTTTAAAGTCGATGATGCAGGTGTAATTGATTCTTCTCCTGTTAAACATGAAAGTATATTTGTATACAACGGAAAAGAAGCCACAGGTCTGGAAATCTACCGCAGACCCGGTTCAGATCCGCTCCGGCTGTCAAGGGAAATAAAAAAATCATTGAACGAAACAGTTTCTCTTTTCTCGCGTGATGCACAAATTGAACTTGTAACAGATTCAACCCATTCATTGATAAACGGAATAACAAGTCTGATAATCTCTGCTGTTCTTGCAGCAGGAGCGGTAACAGCCGTTCTTGTATTTTTTATCAGGCGGTTAAAGTACAGTTTGCTTGCTGCACTGTCCATTCCCGTATCGATAGCAGCAGGCATATGCGTTCTGTCTGTTACTGGAAGATCGTTAAACGTCATGAGCCTTTCGGGACTTGCATTGGGAATAGGTCTTGTTTCAGATATTGGAGTAATTGTTCTTGATTTGTTAAATCGTACCTTTGGTAAAAATGAATTTGCGCCAAAACCGGAAGAAATCGGAAACAAGGCATCTTCCATTGCCGGTTCAAGCATTGCTTCTACATTAACAACTGCACTTGTCTTTGTACCTGTAATAATGCTGCCGGGACAATTAGGAAGCTTGTTCGGAGATATAGCTGTTGCGCTTGTTACAGCAGCAGCAGCAGGATGGTTTTATGCGCAGTTTTGCCTCCCGTCTCTTTATTTCATGTTTTTTGGATCCGGTAAAAAACCAGAAATTCAGGCAGATAATTCACACTCAAACAACAGCGGACTTGTAAAAAAATATACATCATTACTCTCATTTCTTCTTCGCCGGCAGGGCATGCTTTTTACAGCAGCAGTTTTATTAATTCTGTTGGGATTTATGACTCTTTTGTTTCAGCCTGTTGTGTTTATAAATCCTGATGAAGCTGAAGAAATATGGGTTTCGTTTGTATTTCCGCCTGGTACCCTGCTGGAATCAATAAAAGATTTTTCGGCAGAAACATCGGGCATTGTTCACGAATTGTCATCTGTAAAAACAGTATACGGAAGAGCTGGCGCAGAAAAAGAAGATATCCTGCGAAGAGCGGATATTGATTACACAAAAGAAGAATTAATACTCCGCTGTGTTCCGGAAAAAGGATTAAAACCGGAAATTGTATCATCAGAAATATACGCAGCTTTGGAGCAGTATACTGATATTCCGTTTTCGGTATATTACCCAAAAGACAGAATCGAGGTTTTATTGGGATTATCGGCAGAACGTACTTTTGTAATCAGCGGAAAAGACAGGGAAGAACTTGGTGATCATCTGGAAATTATACAGGATATTTTTTTTCAGGAATCATTTGATGTAAATTTCAGACCGCGCGGAACAAGGCCGGAATTAAGATTGGTTCCAAACAGGGAAGCTTCAGCCTATCTGGCAATTCCGGCAGCGCAAATAGCTGAAACACTTTACATTCTCAACGACGGAATTGTTGCAGCAAGGCTTGAAATCGAAGGAAGACCGCTTGATGTGCGCATAACAGGTGGAAGAGAATTAAAACTGGATCCTGTCCGGCAGATTGAACAAATTCCCATAAGAACCGGACAGGGCAGAACTGTGTACCTTGGTTCTTTGGGCAGAATAGATCGAATCGAATCGGAGGCGTCTCTTGCGCGGCTTGATCGATCTGATGTAATTTTTGCAGACATTACGGCAGGAAATGAAAAATCACAGCTGGTCATGGATACTTCAGCTCAATTTTCATGGTTTGCCAGAGCGGATGAATCTGCATTCAGCCGTTACCGTAATTCGCTTATCATTTATGTTATCCTTGTTTTGATTTTACTTTACATGACCATGGGCGCGCAGTTTGAATCATTTTTACTTCCTTTAATTCTGATGATTACAATTCCGTTTTCTCTGGCAGGCGCAGGTCCGGCTCTTTTAATCAGCGGAGCAAAAATTGATTCAGGCGCAATTATCGGCTTTACTGTTCTTTTTGGTCTTGTTGTAAATAACAGCCTCCTTCTTTTTGAAATCAGTGAACAAAAAATAAAAACAGGTTTAAATCCCGCCGCTGCAGTTTTTTGCGGAGCAAGAGAACGTTTCCAGTCAATTCTGATTACAATGATTACAACAATTTTTGCTCTTCTGCCTCTTGTAATAAATCCTCTTGGAAATTCCCAAAAATCAATGGCAGCGGCAATGCTTGGAGGATTAACTGCATCAACATTAATCAGTCTTTTTGCAATTCCTCCGGTTCTTATCCGCTATTTCAAATGGAAACATCATGATACCGGAGGTTTAAATTGAGCGTTTTGGTTTCCTGGCTGGAAAGAAGAAAAGCCAGTTTATGCATATTGGCGGGAATTTGCGCAGTATCGTTATTCGTCATAACCGGCACAGATGAAAAAATAAATGAAAACACAGGAGGTTCTTATGTAATAAAAATCAGGCATTACGGTATCGATGCAGCAGAAATGGAAAGGAGCGTTACAATTCCGCTTGAAGATGCGCTTTTT
>Ga0123356_10006433_pt1 | contig 11840 bp, 7 predicted proteins | sample TergutEmb28metaG_2_FD_92546 | JGI IMG/M metagenome (GOLD analysis project Ga0123356, IMG submission 92546) | Embiratermes neotenicus P3 segment gut microbial communities from Petit-Saut dam, French Guiana - Emb289 P3 | ecosystem: Host-associated > Arthropoda: Insects > Digestive system > Gut ... | reverse complement strand
TCATGCCACCTCTGGTGGTCGCTGCGCTGTACTACCTCGGCGCAAAGCTAGGGCAGTGGCTGGAATTCCCATCCGTTCCGGTGTCAGCGTTCTGGGCGTCCAACGCCGTTCTCCTGGCAGCGCTCATCCTGGCGCCGCGCAAGCGCTGGTGGACCTACTGGCTTGCCGTGCTCCCGTTTCACTTCCTGGCGCTGCTTCCGGGGTCCTCGCCATCCGCGGCCACGATCCAATACTTGCTGAACGCCGTAGAGGCAGCTCTCGGTGCCTGGGCCGTTCAGACCTTCTGCACTGTCCCACGGCGTATTGATCGGCCCCAGGCTGCCCTGGTGTTGATCGCCTTCAGCGCGATCCTGGCCCCGCTCACTACCAGCATGCTGATGGCGGGCTCATTTGCGCTTGCGGGTCTCATGGACGCCTTCTGGTTGATGACCACGGTCCGCACCCTCGCAAATGGGTTCGCCGCGATCGCCTTGGTCCCGCTCGTGATTCACGGTCTGGAGCGAACCCGTGTCCCGGTACCATTTGCGCGGGCCGCCGAGGCATGCGCGCTGATGCTTAGCCTGACCGTCGTGGGCCTCGTCGTGTTCGTCTATGCCCCCGCAACGCCGCACACGGTGCCGGCGTTGCTCTATGCGGCCCCTGTTCCGTTCCTCGCCTGGGCTACGCTGCGATTCGGGACGGCTGCTGCGTGCGCCGCTGCGCTCCTGCTCGGTGGGCTATCCACATGGGCTGTCTTGAACGGCCACGGTCCTTTCGCAACACAAGACCCGGTCCACAGCGCACTGTCGGCCGTCGTCTTCCAAGTGGTCACGGCCATCGCGCTGCTCGGGCTTTCCTCGCTGCTCGAGGAGCGCAAATCCGCGGCTCGCGCGCTGCGCGACAGCGAGGCTAGGCTCCGGAGCCTGTGCGAGCACAATGTCGTCCCGACGCTGCTCTGGCGCAACGACTTGCAATCTTGCCAGGTGAACGACGCCTTTTTGCGCCTGACCGGTGCCTCGAGGGCTGACTTCGCATACGGTGGCGAGCGCTCGGCAGAGCTTATCGCGTGGTCGCGCACGGTTGACTGCTCCCGCGGGCGGCAGGTAGAACTGCCGCTGGGTGGCGGGAGATGCATCCCGGTGAGCGCGGCAGCCTGTCGCTTCGCTGGCGGCCTCGGGGTCGCCCTGTTTGCACGGGACCTCTCCGCCCAGCGGCGCATGGACGCCGCGCGTGAGATCGCAGAGCAACGGTACCGAGCAGTCCTCGCGTCGCTCCCCGAGCAAATAGCAATCCTCGACGCCGTCGGCACCGTCATCGAGACCAACGCCTCATGGACCTGCTTCGCGGAGCACGAGCGCCCACGGCGCTTCGACCATGTGCTGGCTGGTGAGAATCTCCTAACGTCGTGTGCGGCGGCTGCGCAGGCCGGCGACCCCAGCGCTGCCGAGCAGTTGCAGGCGGTACAGGCAATTCTCGATGGCTCCGCACTCTGCAAGCGGCTCCAGCTCGCGCCGACCGCTGGTGGGCAAGCGCGCTGGTTCGACCTATCGATCGAGCGACTGCCTGGTGAGGTCGGTGGCGCTGTGATCATCCGCACTGATGTGACGGCCCGTAAACGCGCAGAGCAAGATGGGCACGAGCAGCAGCGGCAGCTGATCTACCTGGGGCGAGCGGCGCTGCTGGGACAGCTTTCCGGAGGCCTTGCTCATGAGCTCAAGCAGCCCCTGACATCGATTCTCTGGAATGTGCAAGCAGCATCGCGCCTGCTCGCGGGTGCACCGACTGAGCTCACGGAGCTTCAAGCTATCCTGCAGGACGTCGAGCGGGAGAACCTGCGCGCCGTGGAGCTCATTCAGAGGATACGAGACCTGCTGCGCAGCGGCGAGATCCGGTGTCAGCAGGTCAACCTAAACACCCTTGTGGTGGAAGCGCTGCAGCTCGTGCACTGCGAGCTGGTGGCTCTGCGTGTGTCCGTCACCACCGAACTCGACGGGCGCCTGCCCTATGGCGAGCTAGATCGTGTCCAGATGCAACAGGTTCTCCTCAATCTGCTGATCAATGCATGCGACGCCATGGCGGGAAGCTTGCCTGGGGAACGCAAGCTGCTGATCACGACGCAACTTTGCTGCGGCGGCCATTCGATTGAGGTCGCGGTGACGGACAGCGGCTGTGGCATCGCCGCGGGCGAGCTCGAGCACATCTTTGAGCCATTCGTGACGACCAAGTCCCAGGGGCTGGGGCTAGGTCTGGCGATCTGCCGCTTGATCGCTGAAGCACATCACGGTCGGCTCTGGGCAGAAAACGCCGCGGACGGTGGCGCCATCCTGCGCTTGCGTCTGCCGGCCCAACCATGAGGCAGGCCACCAATGAACGCTGTCACGAGCACTCAAGGGCTCCTACTGAACACTGCGGCACAAGAGGTCTTCCTGGTGGATGATGATCCCTTCGTCCTGCGCGCCCTTGGCCGTGGGTTGTCTGCAGAGGGCTTCCGGGTGCACACATGGGACAGCGCACTGGCGTTCCTGCATGAGCACGACCCGCAAACCCCCGGTTGCCTGGTCACGGATGTGGTCATGCCGGGGCTGAACGGCCTCGAGCTGCAGGCCGTGCTGGCCGCGAGAGGACAGGTGAGGCCAATCGTATTCGTCACGGGGAAGGGGAATATTCCGATGTCGGTGCAGGCAATGCGGGCCGGTGCAGTCACCTTCTTGCCTAAGCCAGTGCAACTCTGCGAGCTCGTTGAGGCAATTCGCGAAGCCACGGTCCGCGATATATCCATGCGCCAGAGCTGCGCGCACCGGGCGATCGTCGAAGATCGGCTGACCCGGCTCACGCCCCGTGAGCGGGAAGTCCTGGAGCTGGTGGTCTCTGGGTCCATGAACAAGCAGATCGCTGCGGCGCTGGGAGCGGCGGAGAAGACCGTCAAGGTTCACCGGCGCCGCGTGATGCGCAAGATGCAAGCGAGGTCCGTTGCAGAGCTTGTGATGTTGAGCGCTGAGGCTGGCGTACGCGCGCACTGGTTCTGACGGGCTGCTGGCCCTGACGATCCCGAGCGTCGCGCTTGCTGGTAGTCGTGAGCCTAGCCTCGGGCCCGGCCATCTCCTGTTGCTTGCTGCACCAAGGCTGTGACGCGACCTGCTTGCGGGGAGCCCAGCACGCGCTCGCGCAAGGCACCGATGTGTGCGCCAAGGTTGTACTTCATCTCGCTGAAGGCCGTTGGAACCCGCAGATCGAGGACTCGTCGATCGATCTGATCCAGGCGGCTGAGGAGGGCAGCGTCCGCCGGGGCGCCACGCAACTCACGCTCGAGCCGTATGAGATCGGTGTAGATCTGGAATATCCGTCGCTGCATCTGCCAGCGATACAGGCGCGGCAGGATCGACCACAAAGGGTAGATGATACCTGCAACGGGAAGCACCAAGATCAGCAGGCGCTGCACCAGCACGGCAAGCCAGAACGGCAGGCTGCGCTGCAGGAACGACGGCCCCGATCGATAGAGGCTGCTCGCTTCATCCGAGAGCGGGACGTCGATCGCCTCCGGAGCCGGAAACTCGCCGGCGCGGTGGAACATTCCGGGTCCCGAGTGTGCCTCCATGGCTGCACGCAGCAACAGATACTGCAAGGCGGGATGAAGGTCCTTGCGAACGATGAGACTGGCCTTCGCTGCGATCAATGGCGTGTCTTGAGGCGGCCGATCCGTGGCGAGATCTGCAACGCCGCGTGGTAGCACCACCTTGTTGAAGCTGGGCTCGAGTGCCACGTAGGCATCGGCCCGTGGAAACTGGAGCAGCGTGATGTCCGGCGCTCGTGCGAGACTCTGGACGGTCGGCGACTCCCAAGCCGTCAACATGGCGGCGGCATCGAGCTGGCTTGCAAGCAAAGCCCGTGCAGCCTCCTGAGGAGGGTCGGCCAAGAGCTGCAGCTGTCGCGTGTCGATACCATTGAGTGCCAGCAGCTTCAACGCCAGGGGTCGGCTGGCGCTGCCTTCTGGTCCAATGGACACCCGTGCGCTCGAGCCAGGGGGAAACAGGTGACCCCCGGGACAGCGGCAGAAGACCCAGACCGCCTCGTAGAACACGGTGCCGAGTGACACCAGATCCCGCGCAGCATTGCGCTTCACGGTGCCCGCCTGCGAAAAGCCAGCGCTGACGCCGGAGAGCGGATCTTGGAGCAGCTTCACATTCGCCACCGCGCCAGCGGTGGGCACGAGCCTAAGCTGCACGCCATTGCGAGCAAGGAAATCGCGGTACTGAGCTGCGGCTCGTGCGTAGGCGCTGCCCGGTGGCCCAGTCGCCATGACCAGATATCGACTCGGCAAAGGCCTCAGGGCAGCGAACAGTGTCGCGAGCAGGGTAGCGGCTGTCGCCAGGATCAGCACTATGCCCGCCGGCGCAAGGAAGAAGCGACGATCCAGCTTGACGCGAATGACGGCACTCCGCATGTTCTACCAACGCCATAAGGCGCGGCGACATCTGTACCACGATAAGCTGCAAAGAGCGGCGACCCATCGGACCATGAGTGTATTGACGAAGCTCGTGGTCTAGCTGGTGGACGGACCGTGCGAGAAGCTAGACGCTCGACCACCGTGTGCCGATGCGCAGCGGTCGCCTACTGCCGCGGACTGGCTCAGGGAACAATCCTTGCGGCCTGCAACAGTGTGGTGGGCGCTGTTCCTTGGCCGGAGAAGCTCATCGATGCTCAAGAGTAGCAGCCTGTCGGCCGGCCAAGGATGATGCGGTGGGCTGTGGCAGCGTTGATCTGCGGCTTGTATCTTGGCCGCGCAGTCGCAGCCGAGCGGCTGAAGACTGACGTCATCACGCTGCAGAACGGAGATCGCATCAGCGGGAGAATCCTCTACGCGCAGTTCGGATATCTGCAGCTGAACTCCGCACACTCCGGAACCGTAGCGATCGAGTGGCCGTCGATCCGCTCGATTCAAAGTCAGTACGCGTTCCGGGTCGAGCGCTCCGGCGGGCTGTTCTATACCGGTCCGATCCACACGACAGCGGACGGCGCCTATCTGGTCGTCGCCGTCGGTGTGGCAAACACCGCGATACCGATGCCCGAGGTAATCCGGCTCGTACCTTACGAAGCGAGCTTCTGGAGACAGCTCGACGGTTCGGTTTCGGTAGGCTTCAGCTTCGCGAAGTCAACCGACGTATCGCAGGGGAGCCTTGGCGTCAATGCCTACTACAGTGGTGCTGACGTGGAGGCGGCGCTGAAGGCAAGCGCGATCATCACCCGCGACCAGACCGGGGCCACAACTGATCAGGACGACATCATCTCGACCGTGTTCTGGTTGCAGCCGAATCCGACATTTTGGGGACTCCTCGGAGCGTTGCAGCGCGATCGTAGTGTCGGAGTGGACGGGCGAGCGGTAGTCGGGCCGGTTCTCGGACGCCGCCTCTTTCAAGCGTACTACGGCCAGGCATCAGGTATCGTCGGAGTCGTCTACAATCAGGAGGTGGCGGCGGCGGAGGGGCGCAACGGCGGTAGCGCGGAGGCCGTGCTCGGTGGAGAGTGGAGGGTCTTCAAGTTCTACTATCCGAAGATCAAGCTCGACCTCTCTGTGCTCCTTTATCCGAGCCTCACGGAGTCGCCACGCTTGCGTGGGAGCTTCAATACCGCATTGACATTCAAGCTGACGGAGCGATTCGCGCTGCAGCTGAGCGAGAACGCCACTTACGACAGCCGCCCTCCGAAGCCTGGTGCGTCGACCACGGACTACAGCATCGTGACGTCGATTTCCTACGAGTTCGGTCCCGTAATCCCGTGACGGAAGTGGCCGTCGTGCCGGAGTCGCGAGAAGCTGTGCCGGGCTCGCAGAGATCGAATCCTAAAACAGCCCCTTTAGCAGCAGCGTCGCTAGCTCGCGCGCCGAGATCATTGTCAGACAGAGGGGTGCGATGGGCAAGAGTGTCACGATTATCAGCTTGAGCGCCTGCTCGCGGCTGAGAGGCAGCAGGCGCATCTGCGCGACTACTTGGTAGCTGTTGCTGATGTCAGCGAGGGACTGGATATCGGCGCTACCCAGCAGCGGCTCATCAGGCGGCCTGTCGGTGTGAACCCATTTGCGGTCGAAATCCCGGACGTAACGCTGCGCCATGACTCCATATTCGGTCAGGCCGGCTCTTCGGGTGCGCAGCAAAGTGGGAACGAAAACCAGCAAAGGCGCGACAGCGAGAATGGGTACCAGGGCTGCCAGCGTGATGATCGCCGGCCAGTAGTTGAAGAGCGTCTTGCCTTCGAAAAGGATGCCCGCGAAGATCACTCCCGCGCACAGTGCACCGTGCGCAAGCAGCAGCGGTGCAAGCGCCCAGGTGAACTCGTCCAAGAAGCCCAGGCCGCCACACCGATCTGGATGCGTGGGAATCAGATCGATGCCCGCTCCGGCAACCTGCGACAGAAATCGTGCCCAGATCCACAAACGCCAGTACCATCGGTACAACACAAACTGGAAGATCGGCAGGCTGACCAGAATGTACCACCAGCCGGCCTGCGTGAGATGCTGCGAACCGCCGACACGGTGCCAGTACCAGGTCTCGATGCGCAGTGCCCCCACGTGTGGCCATATCAGGGCGATGCCTACCAGGTAGACGAACGCGAGCAGCGCGCCTTCGGCAAGGGATGAATCTCGCCATCGCAGCGCCGCCGCAATCGCCGCCTGGAACCTGGGGCGCGCTGATTCTGGGACCAGGTCGCGATCGAGGAATTCACGGACTGCCGCGCTCATTCGAGCCTGAACCAGACGCTCGATGCCCACAAGCAGTGGCAGCGCTATCAGAAGACGCGCGTGCACATCCGCGTCGAGTAGGAAGGGCTCCCTGACGCGGCCCCAAGCATTACCCTCGATCAGGGCGAGTAAGGCCAGCGGTAACCAAGCGATGACAGTGGCGACTGCGACGCGGCGCGCACCCAGTTGCAAGGAGTCCCCTGACAGGTGCGCCTGGCGGCAGGCCTGAAAGAGCGGGCCGCCTGCAAGCAGGGAGAACTGGTGTGAGCTCGCGCCGCACCCATGCGGGATCTGCCGAGCCAAAGTCCCGCTCATACCTCCTGGGCTCCAGCACCCAGCTCTCCCGTCATGCCCGCGGCCCGCGGCCGGCTGGCGCCGCCTGCCCGACCCTACCGCTTACTCATTTACCCTCTGCGACGTGTGCTCCGGGTGATGACGGCGTGATGTTCACTGCCACTGACTCAGTGTATGTCACGTCCACCTTGTCGCCCGGTTGCAGGGTGCGAACGAAATGCCGCATGTTCGGAGACTGGACCGCTACCGTGCGCAGCCTGCCGTCCGTACCTCTAAAGGCGACAGTGTGGTCAACCGGATTGACTGCCTCAATCGTGACCGTCGTGGTCATGGACGAGCCAAACCCGCCGCCTGGATGTGCGCTACTGGAGCTGGGAAGGGCAAACGTAGAGGTGGCCGGGCTCTTCACCGTCTTACCGCCCTTGGACATCTGGGTAGCAATGCCCTCATAGTAACTGACTGTGACTGTGTCACCGACATGCACGTTTTCCAGGTTCTTGACACCGGGATCGACCTGGATGTTCACAGGCCCTCTGGGTCCCTGCAAGGTCATCTCGCGCGTTGTGGGGTCGATGGCCTGTACAGTGGCTTTGACCTGATGGAATTGGGCGTTAACAACCGGATGCCCGGGCTGCCCGGGCGCTTGCGCCCAGAGAGGCGTGGCGGTGGCGAGGACGGCCAGGGCGCACAGGCCCTGCTTGATGGATGAGATCTTGTGCATGTGTGGGAGCTCCATGAAACGCCTAGAACGTGCTGCTAGCGCAAGAATGCCTCCCGGCCCCATCGCGTCCGATCGCGTGCCGAGGCTCGGCAGCTCTTCCTGTGCACGCCTCGCCGGGGAGTCTTGGTGAGTCCTGATGTGTTCACCATCGGACATACGTCCCATGTCAGCGATCGCACCCTGCGCTCAATACAGCTGCCCGGGTGAGGTAGCGATGAAGGTCGCGATGCCCAGCAGCGCCAGTGTCGCGGCACCGGTTGCCTGCACGAGCCTTACCGGCAGCTTCCCTGCGAGCTTGGAGCCGGCCAGCACAACGGGTGCGTCTGCGAGCAGCACGCCCAGACTGCTACCGACCACGATCGACAGCGGCATGCCGTAGCGCGCCGTCAGCGCGACCGTGACGAGCTGGGTTTTGTCCCCGAGCTCGGCCAGCAGAAAGCCAATCACGGTTGTGCCAAAGGCACCGATACCGGTGGCAGCCCGCGGTTCCTTTGAGGGGGTACTATCGACAGCCAGCATCCACGCCGCCAGCCCAAGAAATGACAGACCCAGACCCCAGCGCAGGGCATCGGGGCTCGCCACGCTGGTCAGCCACATCCCCAGCGCACCGGCAAGCGCATGATTCACGAGGGTCGCGAGTAGAATGCCCATCAGGATCGGGCGGGGTTGCCTGAATCGGCTAGCCAGGACGAGCGCGAGAAGCTGCGTCTTGTCGCCGATCTCGGCAAGCGCCGTGACGGTCAGTGAGAGCAGGAGCGTTTCCATGTCTTAAGAGGTGGCGCTGGCGACACCGCTACTGCCGGTCAAGCGGCCGCACCAGCCGCTGACCGGACTAGCCCGCCGATATAAGGCCTCAGTGACCTGAGCCGCCCAGGGCCATCTCCATCTTCTGCATCGCTTGATCAATCGTGAAGCTCGCCGCTCTCTGTCGCGGCGGGAACTCCTTGAAGGTCTCGAGAAAGCTGGAGACGAGCCCCTGCGCACCCATGATCATGTAGCCCTTGCGCAGATACCAGTCCCAGTATGAGTTGGAGGTCACGTCGGCTCGTTCGAACGGGTCCGTGCGTAGGTTGAACAGTTTTGGTAGCCGTAAAGGCGTGAATGGCTCAGCCCAGATCTCGAGAGTGCCGCGCCGCCGCTGCTCCATGAATACGCACTTCCAGTTCTGCGCCCGCACCGCCACGAGGTCCCCGTCGTCGTTGAAATAGATGAATCCTTGCCGCGGGCTCTTTGGAACCTGCCCCGTCAGGTAGGGCAGCAAGTTGTAGCCGTCGATATGAACGCTGAACGTCTTGCCATCCGCCTTGTGCCCCTTCTTCAGCTTCTCGATGATGTTTGCTTCGCCCGCGGCAGCGAGGAAGGTCGGTAGCCAGTCATGATGCTGCACAATTTCGTTGGAAACCGTGCCTGCCTTGATCTTGCCAGGCCACCGTACCAGCAAGGGAACACGGAAGGCCCCCTCCCAGTTCGTGGCCTTCTCGCTGCGAAACGGTGTCATCGCTCCATCGGGCCAGCTGTTCATGTGTGGCCCATTGTCGGTGGTATAGAGCACGAGTGTGTTCTCTGTGATACCGAGCTCATCAAGGAGCGCCAGCAGCTGTCCGACATTCCTGTCATGATCGATCATCGTGTCGTGATAGGGCGACTGGTGGAGTCCGGCTTGGCCACGGCTCTCCTGCTTTGTGTGGGTGTGGAGGTGCATGTGCGTGGTGCACACCCAGCAGAAGAAGGGCTTGCCGGCCGTATGCTGGCGCTTGATCCAGTCGCAGGCCGTCGCGACGAAGTCGTCATCGCACGTTTCCATGCGCTTGCGGGTCAGCGGTCCGGTGTCTTCGATTCGCTGCCGCCCGATGCGCCCCCAGCGCATCTGCTCGGTGGAGTCGTCCTTCTCGTTGGCCCAGCAGTGCAGCACGCCGCGGGGTCCATACCGCGCCTTGAACGCGGGTTCCTTCGGATAGTCCTCGTCCTCCGGGTCCTCTTCCGCGTTCAGATGGTAGAGATTGCCATAGAACTCATCAAAGCCGTGCACGGTAGGCAAGAAGCGGTTCTGATCACCGAAGTGATTCTTGCCGAACTGCGCGGTCGCGTAGCCGAGCGGCTTCAACAGCTCAGCGATCGTAGGGTCCTCGGCCTGCAGCCCGACGGTGGCGCCTGGGATACCGACCTTCGACAGCCCGGTGCGGTACACGCTCTGGCCGGTCATGAACGCAGCACGGCCAGCGGTGCATGACTGTTCGCCGTAGGAGTCGGTGAAGCGCATTCCCTCGTCGGCGATGCGATCGATGTTAGGTGTCCGATAACCCATCATGCCGCTGCTGTAGCAGCTGAGATTCCAGATGCCGATGTCATCACCCATGATGGCGAGGACGTTCGGCTTGCCGCTCGCTGGGCTCTTTTGCTGTGTCATGGCGCTCCTCTTGCGCTTGTGTTCATCGCGACGTCGGAGATGGCCGAGAATGCCGATAGTTCGGGACGTGCTGCCATGAGACTTTGGGGCGACAGGATCGCGGGCCGGAGCGTTGCGACCCAGCCCCCTCGAGCTGCATCGGATTGGACCTAGGGCCCATTTCTCAAGGACATGAGCATTGTGAACATCTGCTGCGAGACAACCGGTGCTGCCGCGGCGAAGGAGAAGGTGCATGGCGCAGGCTACGTTCAGCCACGCGGGGGCTGTGAAAAGCTCCGAGGAGGTGCGCCTCACGGAAGCCCGGGAAGGACGCCAGCCATGGCGCAGGTGGGGGCCGTATCTCTCCGAGCGCCAGTGGGGGACGGTTCGCGAGGACTACGGCGGCGGCAAGGATACTTGGAACTACTTCAGCCACGACCAGGCGCGCTCGCGCGCGTATCGCTGGGGAGAGGATGGGCTCGCCGGCATCTCGGACGAGCAACAGTTCTTGTGCTTCGCGCTGACCCTGTGGAACGGTAGCGACCCGATCCTCAAGGAGCGGCTCTTTGGCCTGACCAATGGGCAGGGCAACCACGGCGAGGATGTGAAGGAGTACTACTTCTACCTTGACAGTACTCCGACCCACTCCTACATGCGATACCTCTACAAGTATCCCCAGGGTGCCTATCCTTACGAGGACCTCGTGCGGGGCAACGCGGCACGCGGCCGCTTTGAGCCGGAGTACGAGCTGCTCGACACCGGCGCGTTCAGGGGGCGCCGGTACTTTGACGTATTCGTCGAATACGCGAAGGCAACTCCTGAGGACATCCTCATACGGATCACCGCGACCAACCGAGGCGCGGTAGCCGCATCCCTTCAGCTCCTGCCAACTCTGTGGTTCCGCAACACTTGGTTCGACGGCGACAAGGATGCACGTCCCCAGATCAGACAGGGCACCTCCAAAGAGCGCGCTTTCCTCACTTCCCATCCCCGCCTGGGCGAGCGGATTCTCTACTGCGACGGTGAGCCGGAATTGCTCTTTACAGAGAACGAGACAAATCGTACGCGGCTTTTCGGCCAGCCTAATCCGACGCCGTGGGTGAAGGATGCCTTCCACGAATATGTCATCCATGGCCAGCAACAGGCTGTGAACCCTGCGCATCTCGGTACCAAGGCCGCCGCACGCTATCGCGTCGAGCTGAGCCCTGGGCAGTCAGCTACGCTGAGGCTGCGACTAGCACCAGCTGCGCTAAGCGAGCCTTTCGGCGCGGGCTTTCCAGCAGTCTTTGACACGCGCCAACGGGAGGCAGACCAGTTCTACCAAGCGCTGACACCGCCGGGAGTCGATGCTGAGGCTGCTAGCGTCATGCGCCAGGCTTTGGCCGGCATGCTCTGGAGCAAGCAGTTCTACAGCTATGACGTTGCGCGCTGGCTCGAGGAGAACCACGTCGATCCGTATGCTGCTCCATCCGGACAGCTGCGCAACGCGGGATGGCCTCATCTTTACAACCTTGATGTCATCTCGATGCCTGACAAGTGGGAGTATCCCTGGTATGCGGCCTGGGACCACGCATTCCACGCGATCACCTTTAACTTGATCGACCCGGACTTCGCCAAGAGTCAGCTCGCCCTGATGCTCGACCCCCGCTACCTCCACCCGAATGGACAGATTCCGGCCTACGAGTGGAATTTCAGCGACGTGAATCCACCGGTGCATGCCTGGGCGG
>Ga0123356_10006432_pt1 | contig 11840 bp, 11 predicted proteins | sample TergutEmb28metaG_2_FD_92546 | JGI IMG/M metagenome (GOLD analysis project Ga0123356, IMG submission 92546) | Embiratermes neotenicus P3 segment gut microbial communities from Petit-Saut dam, French Guiana - Emb289 P3 | ecosystem: Host-associated > Arthropoda: Insects > Digestive system > Gut ... | reverse complement strand
TGTTTATGGAAATTTCCTGGAGCTGGCTCTTACTGCTCGGTATCATTTTTAAAATAATTAGGTGAATATTATGAAAAAGGTTTTTATAACAATATTGATTCCTGCCTTGTTGACTCTTTTGCTTTTTTCCTGCAATGATCCTGTATTTCATATGGTTTCCCAGGATCGTCCGGCATTAAAGCCTCATATACCGGGAGCGCCTACAAATTTTGTCGTGTATAAAGACGCTATTTATGTTGCGTCAGGAAAACGCATCTGGAGTTACAACAATATTGACTGGACAAATGGAATTAATGTGCAGCCTGCTTTAGAAGGCCATAAGTGGATTGGAGACATTGCGGCAACTGATGAGTTTCTTTACATAATTATATTTACTTCCAGCGGCAATACCAGTAATGGAGCTTTATGGAAAAGCGGAGATCCTTCCAATCCGAATTCCTGGATACAAGTACAAACAAAAGAAGAAAACGAAGATCTAAATATACAGACCATTTTCGCAGCAGGCAGCGGAGCAGCAAAAAGATTATTTTTTTCCATAAGAAAATACCGCCAAAATATTTATGATATTTATTATCTTTCAGATGAACTGGCTGAAACTCCAACTTCAAATAGAATTATCGAGGGAACAATCGTCACCAATATTCTTAGAGGTGCGGCATACGATGGAGAAAATTATTATCTGGCTGCCGGCAGTATTTTTAAAGGAACATTAGAATCATTATCGATTATTTCCGAATTGCCTCCCGGCACAAACTTCCTTGGGATTATCAATACTTCACCTATACATATTGCAGCAATTTCTAATGATGGAACGCTTTATTCGGTAAATCCCGCTAATGGTACGCCAATACACAAGCTCACCGGCATTTCAAATAATGGAGCGCTTGCTGTTTGGAGTAATGGTACACACAATCTCCTTCTGGCAGGCAGACGCAACGGAAGCCCTACTTTTGGCGGTTACATGGAAATGGATATTGCAGTTGGTGGAAGTATTAGTCCGGATGCAAGATTCAGGGAACCTGGTATAGCAGGCGAAATATCATCTGTTAATAGCAGTAGTCGTTTTATAACTTCAATAGGGAAACGTTCTGTGAACTTTCTTTTTCAGGCGCCAAATCCAGAACCAGAGGGAAGGCTTTTTGCTTCTACACACCTGGATGGCGTTTGGTCATACCGAGATCGCCCCAATGATGGCTGGGGCTGGAATGCGGAGCAGCAATAAGCCGCGCTTGATGGACGAGCTTTTTTCAGCAAAAAAAGATAATACTTCTATCAGCGCTGTAGATTGCAGCCCTCTTGCCGACAGAATGCGTCCGCAAACCCTTGAAGACATTATTGGCCAGGATCATATTGTAGGACAGGGAAGACTTCTTCGCCGTGCAATTCAAGCCGACCGCCTTTCTTCAATAATTCTTTACGGACCGCCGGGAACAGGAAAAACTTCTCTGGCTGCTGTTATCGCAAATACAACAAGGGCTGTTTTTGAAAAATTAAATGCTGTCCTGTCAGGTGTAAAAGATATCCGTGAAGTTATAGACCGCGCCGATGACCGTTTAAGGTTATACAGCCAAAGGACTATTTTGTTTGTAGATGAAGTCCACCGCTGGAATAAAGCGCAGCAGGATGCTCTTTTGCCATGGGTTGAAAACGGTACTGTAATTCTTGTCGGCGCAACAACAGAAAATCCTTTTTTCGAAGTTAACCGCGCCCTTGTTAGCCGCAGCCGTATATTTCAATTAATACCGCTTGAAAATGAAGGGTTAATGGAAACAGCACAGCGTACTTTAAAAGATAAAGAACGTGGTTACGGAAACTGGAATGTCATTTTTGAAGATGGCGCGCTTGAACATCTTGTTGAAGTAGCCGGCGGAGACGCACGCTGTCTTCTTAATGCAATGGAACTTGCTGTTGAAACAAGCGTCGCCCCCTGGCCTCCTCCTGCCGGCACAAATATCCGCATTTCCATGGAAGCCGCGGAAGAAAGTATCCAAAAACGCGCATTACTTTACGACCGCGACGGAGATTATCACTTTGATACAATAAGCGCGTTTATAAAAAGCGTAAGAGGCAGTGATCCTGACGCAGCTTTGTATTGGCTTGCAAAAATGGTACGCGCGGGAGAAGATCCTAAATTTATTTTTAGACGGATGATAATTCTTGCAAGCGAAGATATCGGGCTTGCCGACCCCAATGCGCTTTCTGTAGTTATTTCATGCGCTCAGGCTTTTGAACGTATCGGTTTTCCGGAAGGCAACTTTCCCATTTCCCAAGCCTGCCTGTACCTTGCCACCGCTCCCAAATCAAACACTACTATGTCCTATTTTGACGCTCTAAAAGAAGTAGAACGTGAAGATGCCGAAGTTCCAAACCATCTAAGAGATGGAAACCGTGATGCGGAAGGCTTTGGACACGGCGAAGGTTATGTGTATCCCCATGCTTACCGTGATCATTGGGCTGCGCAGCAGTACTTGCCCAATCAACTGCGCGGGAGGGCTTTTTACATTCCTTCTTTTATTGGTTATGAAGGAAAAATCCGCGAAGACGTTTTACAAAAACGGGAATTACAGGCTGCTATTATAATGACAGATAACGATACCAATTCGGAAATTCTGTCTTGGTCGGCTGCGTCAAAAGGAAGGGAGGGTTGGTTTAAACGTTTGGAATCGGGAAGAAGCGCACTTCTCCTTAACGACAGAAACACAATATTTACGGCTGCTTCTCCATCGCGGCAGGCTCGCATTTTAATTCCTCTGGCAAACGACGGCCTTCTATTTTGGGAAAGTCTGCGCCGCTGTCCTGAGGGACTTACAGCCGCTCTAACAGCCAGTCAAGCCGCCAAGGATGCGCTTTTGCAATACACATCTGTTTTAAACCATGAAGAAAAACCGCAAATAGCCGTAACAACAGAAATTTTGCCCTCTTCTGAACAATGCGAAGAATGGTTTTCCTGCAATCAATTTGACCATATCCTTATTCGTATTATCAGATCAAATAAGGAGCCGTTGCAGCTTGCGGCAGCCGCAAAGTCCTTGTTGGCAAAAAAAGGGAATATAGTGCTGTTTTCTCCCCCTCCGCGTTTTGGGGAACGTCTTTCCCGCATTCTTATCCATGAATGCGCCAACCCTGAGCTTGGATTAAAACTGGAAAAGGCAGAAGAAGAATTTTTTAATACTGCCGCCCTTTGGGAGGAACGCGATTTGGTTGTTTCCTTTGAAAAACAGGGTTTTACTGTATCACTTGAGACATTTGATCAAAAAGAAGAACGTCTTATCACTGAAAAAGACCTTTCTGCCTGGTTTGACATCGAACAATCCCGCTGGGGCTCCTTTATTTCTAAAAATATGAAAAAAGATGATTTTTTAGCTATTGAAGAGGTATTACGTCAAAAGTTTACCAATGGACCCATTCTCTGGAAATGGAAATCGATCTGTTTAAAAGCATTTTTTTTGTAAAAAAAAGTTCACAATTTGAAAAACTTATGATATATTTAAGGTAATCTCTAAAAACTAAAAAGTTTTTAGAGATTGATGTTATTTTATCATTTTTTGAGGCTAAAAGCCTCAAAAAACTTTATTTTGTTATCTGAGGGAACCTCTAAAAAGAGTTTTTAGAGGTTCCCTTAACTTATAACACATTTAATTATGCTCAAAGAGGTGATGTTTATGAAAAAGGTTATTGAAAAGAAAAAAATAACAAAAAATACTCAAAAACCTGTAAAAAAACCAATAACAAAAAAAATAACAGCAAAAAAAGCTCCAATAAAGGCAAAATCGCCTAAAACAGCCAAACCAGCAGTGAAAAAAACCGCCAAAATGGCAAAACCAGTTGAAAAAAAGGCAAAAACTGCAAAAACTGTAAAAACAACAGAAAAAAAGGCTGCTGAAAAACCAATATCAAAAACCTCCTCTAAACCGGCTATAAAACCTGTGCCAAAAACAGAAAAAACTGTTGAAAAACCTGCTCCTGTCCAACAGCAAGACATGAGTCTTCCCGAAGGAGATGTAATTCAACAAACCGGCCAACGCCGCCCCCTGATAGTATTTCCTAAATAGGGGTCAGGGAGCAGGGGTTAGGGGCCAAAAATAGTATTTCTTTTTATAGTTGCTAATCCCTGTCCCCTAATCCCTACCCCCTAACCTTCCTTAAATAGTTATAAAAATAATAAAAAAAGATTAAAGTATTTTTCTTAATCTGCCGATAAATTGAGTGGAAAATAGTTTAACCGGCTGAAATTTCCACGGTTTTACCGGTCATTATTATTATCCATGCAGCAAAGCGAAAGTTCTGCTGCACAGAAGCAAGGATGCTTCTGTACATAGTTCAAGGAGGATCTTATGATCATCAATCACAACCTTAGCGCAATGTTTGCGGACAGGTCCCTCGGCGTAACCCAGAGTTATCTTACAAAAAACATGGAAAAACTGTCCTCGGGTCTTCGAATCAACAGAGCCGGCGATGACGCCTCTGGGCTTGCTGTTTCGGAGAAATTACGGAGCCAAATCAGGGGCCTAAACCAGGCTTCACAAAACGCTCAAAACGGCATTTCGTTCATCCAGGTAGCAGAAGGATATCTTCAGGAAACTCAAGACATTCTTCAAAGACTTAGGGAACTGTCTGTCCAGGCGGCAAACGGTATTTACAGCGATGAAGACAGACTTTATATCCAGGTCGAAGTATCATCCCTTATTGCCGAAGTCGACAGAATTGCATCTCATGCCCAATTTAACGGCATGAACATGCTCACAGGCCGTTTTGCCCGCTCACTTGGCGAAAATGTCCCAACTGCTTCCATGTGGTTCCACATCGGCGCCAATATGGATCAAAGAACCCAGGTTTTCATTGGTACAATGACAACCAAGGGGCTTGGTCTTCGCAATGTCGGCGACGATGTCTTCATCACCCTGGAACAGCCAGATTTGGCCAACAGGGCTATTGGTACTATCGACGCAGCTTTGACAATCATCAACAAGCAAAGAGCCGACCTTGGCGCTTATCAAAACCGTCTGGAACACTCTGTCCGCGGTCTTGACATCGGTGCCGAGAACATGCAGGCTGCTGAATCCAGGATAAGGGATAGCAACATGGCCAATGAAATGGTCGAATATGTTAAAAACCAGATCCTGAATCAGACAGGTACAGCCATGCTTGCGCAGGCAAACCAGAGAGCAACTTCAGTATTGGCATTACTGCAATAATGTGGTAAAATTAGGTGGCCTGATTCTTGTCCGTGGAAAAAAGATTCAGGCTGCCTTCTCTGGCTTTTTTTACCGAAATCTCTTATACTTATTATAGAGATCTAAAGTGTTCTTTGACAAACACCCTCCAGCCTTCTGCCATATGGTAGATGCGTGGGACAGTCCGAAACGATCGATTAAAAGTAATTTGAACTTTGAATAGATCGTTTCGTTCTGTTTGCAGACAAATGGGACGGCGGCGCGAAACTGCCCCTTAAGTTTGCTCCCGCGGAACGGCTCTGGCATGGATAGCCGGAGTAAGCATAACTATGGAGGGTTAATTATGATTATTAATCACAACATGAGCGCCATGTATGCAGATCGTCAACTTGGCGTAACCCAGCTTTCAATAACCAAAAACATGGAGAAATTAAGCTCCGGTTTGAGGATCAATCGAGCTGGTGATGACGCATCAGGTCTGGCTGTCTCTGAAAAAATGAGAAGTCAGATTCGCGGTTTGCAGCAGGCTGAACGCAATATCCAAAACGGCGTGTCCTTTATCCAGGCTACTGAAGGTTATCTTCAGGGAACACAGGATATTCTGCACCGCCTTAGGGAATTAGCTGTTCAGTCAGCCAACGGCATTTATTCTGATGAAGATCGCATGCAGATCCAAGTTGAAGTTTCGCAAATGGTTGATGAAATTAACCGCATTGCGAGTCATGCCCAATTTAACGGCATGAATATGCTCACTGGTGCGTTTGCTTTTGAATCAGCATCCGGCAGAATTATGCAGCTTCAGGTTGGCGCAAACATGGATCAAAACGCAAGGATATTTGTAGGCGATATGTCAGCTGCTGCGCTTGGTTTGGTGAACTCACAAGGTGTAGCCGGTACAATTTCAATTACTGACCCGCAAGAAGCAAACCTTGCAATAGGTACTGTTGATTCTGCATTAACATTAGTATCAAAACAGCGTGCCGACCTTGGTGCTTATCAGAACCGTTTTGAAATGGCAGCTCAGGGCGTAGCCATTGCGGCTGAAAATATCCAGGCCGCTGAATCCAGGATCAGGGATGCGAATATGGCATCATTGATGGTTGATTATACCAGAGATGCTATCCTGACCCAGACTGGAACTGCAATGTTGGCTCAGGCCAATCTGCGCACCCAATCTGTCCTGGCGTTGCTTTCGTAATTCAGAATTTATAACGAACAGAGACTTCTGGACGTCGTCTTTTTTTCGTTGGAACAGTGAAGTTCGCGCCTTCCCTGTTCCTATCCGACCACTTAATTTTGTTAAGTGGTCGGATAAGTTTTCTTCTGCAAGGGATGCGGAAGATTTTTTACATGGAGGTATAAAATGTCCGTAACAAAAGTGGGATATGCTCCTATTCCGCCAATACAGCTTACAAGCGATATTCGCTCGTTAGATGTAAGGCAGCAAGACGTCCAACCGGAAAAAAATGCAAAACCTCAGGTAATTCAATCCACAGCAGCAGATTTACAAAGAATAAGTCATGCTTTTAACAAGAAACTGCAGTTTGTGGTAGATCACAGTTCAAATCAGGTGATTGTCAAGGTAATTGATAAAGAAACCGATAAGGTGATTAAAGAACTTCCGCCTGAAGAATTGCAACGGTTGTATAGTAATCTTAAAGAAGCTGTCGGATTATTGTTTAATGAAATGGTCTAAGCTGGTTGGGGAGTAGTTTATGTCCGATGTTTTCATTCCAGGAGTAAGAAGCAGGTTTGGTTCAGAGCAGCTAATTGAAAACCTGATGAGACTTGAGCAGATTCCCAGAGACAGAGTCCAGCAAAACGTTGATAATCTTCAGGTTCAGCGGAGTTATTGGCAGGAGCTGGGAAGACGTATAACCTCATTACGGGACAGTTCCCGTTTTTTATTCTCTTTTCAAAACCCTTTTAATGAAAGAATTTCCCATTCTTCAGATTCCTCTGCAATAACAGCCACTGCAACCAGAGAAGCAGACGTACAATCATTTTCTTTTACCGTCAAACAGACTGCCCAGGCAGATCGGTTTTTATCTCAGCCTCAGGATGAAAGATCCAGGGTAGAAGCAGGAAATTATGTTTTTTCAGTCGGCAGCGAAGAAATCTCTGTTGATTTTCGCGGCGGAACATTAAGGGATTTTGTCGATGCGGTTAACCGCCGTGGACGTGAAAAGATTTCAGCTTCCCTTATAGCAGTACAGAGCGGAACAAGGTCTTTATTAATAGAATCAAGAGTAACAGGTGCAGAAAACAGGCTTGGATTTCATGGTGACTCTGTAGAACTTGCCGTGAATCTCGGCATGATGGAACGTACCAATGATACTCAGAGAAACATTAACATAAACAACGGCGTTTTGAATGCGGCGCCGCGAACAACAGCAACAATACCATTAAACTTAAGTTTAAATGCAGATTCACCTCTTGTACTTAGACTTGAAACACAGACAAGAGTAGAAACAAACTCAACGTTTGTTCCAACTCCTCCAGCAGGACCCAGTATTCCCTCGGGTTCCGTAACCTACGGCGGAATTACAATTGAAAACGAACCGTCAACTGCGCCCTTACCGGCCTGGCAGCCGCCGGCTGCACCTGTTCGAAATGATGATATGTCGGTTTTGAATTTGGTATTCTCCGATGGTACAACAACAAGATTGCCTGCAATAAGCGACTCTAACTCTTTTACAGCAAGAGAGTACAATCTTACAGAAATTGCCCGCGGCAGGACAATTGTTTCATTGAATGTGGAAAATAATAATACTCACCGCGAAGTTTCAATCTCAAATATACAAATTCTTGACCCCACAGCCATAAGCGGCGGCTTAAAGCCTTTAAACGCTGTTTCCACAGCCCGTGACGCCGTTATTACAATGGAAGGCATCGAAATTAGACGTTCTACCAATAGCATTGATGATCTTATTCCCGGAATTACTTTAAATGTAAGGGGAATTTCTGATAGACCTGTTGAACTTAATGTCGCTGCGAATGTAGAAGCGGTAAAGGATGCGATAATTTCCTTTGTCGGAAACTACAACCGCCTGATGGCAGAAATTAATGTTCTTACAGCTCCTGCAAGAGGCGGCGCACTGAACTCTGCTCCAACCAGAGATGATGCTGTTATCCGCGAACTTACATATTTAACACGTGAAGAAGCTGATGCAATGAGGGAAAGGCTTGGAGCTTTTTCCGGAGATTCTACATTAAACAATTTAAGAAATAACCTTAGAAGAACAGTATCTGCACCCTACCCTACAAGTTTGGAACGGGAACTTTCTCTCCTTGCGCATATTGGTATCAGTACAAATGCGTCCGGAAACACCGGCTATGACGCCTCACGAATGAGAGGTTATCTGGAAATAAACGAAAGAGTTCTTGACGCAGCGCTGGAAAATAATTTGCCGGCAATCAGGCAGCTTTTTGCATCCGATACAACAGGTGATTTGCTTGCGGATACCGGGATTGCTTTTAATGTTGACGCTCTTTCAAGACCATTTGTAGAAACCGGGGGAATTATTTCGTTAAAAACCAGCACAATTGAGTCGCGCATAACCCAGGACGAACGGCGCATTGCAACTCTTGATCGCCAGCTTGCAGCAAGAGAACAGGAATTGCGGCTTCAATATGCAAGAATGGAAGCAGCCTTTGAACGAATGGAACGAATGTCCTCTTCCCTTGAAAATTTTGGCCAGCAAAACTGGAACAGATAATGCAGGTTAAACTAGGATAAACCTATGGAAATAAGGATCAATGAGGAAAAGCTGGATGTAAGCCTGGATAACGAAAAAACCATTGGTGAAGTTTTATCCGGTCTGGAACAATGGCTCGATAATTCCGGGCACCGTGTAAGCGGAATTTCCATTGACGGGCAAAGCGTCAGCGCTTCAATGATCGAAGAACTTTTTAAAAAAGAAATTGATTCCGTAAAAATTTTGGATATATACACAAATGTCATTGCCGAATTGAGCGCCGAAAGCCTTATTGCCATTATTGAAGATATAAAAGAATACGAAAAACTTAATTTCGAAGAAAAAACAAACTTTTATAACAAGTGGAAAGAAAGCCCTGCCGCAAAATATATTTATGCAGAAATCGCTGATCTTTATTCGTTATGCGCAAATACTTTCCTGCACAGCAGTATTAATTCTCAAACCCTTTATTTGCACGTTGAAGAAAGGCTGCGCGAAATAAAAAATCCGGCAGATGAGTATAAAAAGCTGGAACCGCTTGTAAATGAAATATGCGAAAATCTTGTCCGTCTTCCCCTGGATATTCAAACAGGCAAGGATTTAATAGCAGCTCAGACGATTCAGGTTTTTTCCGCTCTTACAGAAAAAATCTTCCGCATTTTCAGGCAGTTAGACAGTCAGGGTCTAATAGAAAAATCAGTTAACAATAAACCTGTTACTCAGCTAGTTATGGAATTCGGAAAAGTTTTAAGGGATCTTCTGGACGCTTATGAAAAGAATGATTCTGTTCTTATTGGAGACATTGCAGAATATGAAGCGTCTGGAAAGCTTATGGAACTTTATAAAATTATCCGGTTACAGGAAACAAAATGACAATATTATCACTTTTTCCGTTACAAGTTAATGTTCGAAATTTCCAAATGCCTTCTGCAGAAGAAGCTGATCCTACTACAGCTATTTGGTTTTTACTTGTTATAGCCGTAATCATCGGCTTTGTAGTCATTTTTAATAAAACCAAAAAAGGAGGGTTTAACCGGACAAAAACTACATCGACAGGCGGCACATCAGGTCTTTTTTCCGGCTTTTCCCTGGGCCGTATTGCAAAAAATATCGGACTTAACGGCGAACAGAAAAGAATGCTTAACTTTGTTTTTAAAAGCGATTATGCAACCGATCCTGAAAACTCTATCAATAATCCTGCCCTGTTAGACAGACATTTCAGGCGCGCTCACCGGCTCATAGAACAATCACAGAGTTCAGAAAATGAAATCCAGTATAAACTTGCAGTTCTTTTCTCTACAAGAAATGCTTTGGAAAACAGCGTGATTAGCGGTATGTCATCCACGCGGCAATTAAAAGATGATACGCCTTTAAGCATTACTTTCGGCAAGGATAAATTATCTGTTAATGTAATTTCTGCCAAATCTGATCTTATTATTGTTGACGCTCCAAAAAATGTCCTTGGCAGCCAGATAAAAATACTGAAGGGAACAAGGGTTTCCGTAATGTTTTTTACCAAAAGTAACAAAGGTTTTTCCTTTGAAACCCGCGTAACTGGTTATTCAAGTAAGGACGGGCGCCCAACAATGGAACTCGTGCATTCCAACCAGTTAAGATTCCTTTCACAGAGGCGCTTCCGAAGGAAACAAGCGCATATTGCATGTTCTTTGTTTTTGGTATATGTTGAAGGAAGCGGGAAAAAACAACGCCTTATCGTTGACAAACGCCGTATTCCCGGTAATATCGCGGATATTTCTGTCGGCGGCTGTTCAGCAAAGGTTACGGCTCCTGTACAGGTTGGGGCCAGGTTTAAAATCGAATTCATGCACAAGGATGCGAATGTAGCGGTATTGGGACAGGTATTAAGGTCAAACCGGACGGGTACAAATACAATAATTCATGTCCGGTTTTTGAAGGTTTCCCAGAAATCTATGAATACGATAAATGCTTTTGTTTATGAGTACGGAAAAGATTAACAGAAAAGGAAAGAAAAATGAAAGTTATTTCCATTAAGGATATGATAAGAAAAGATGTCCCAATTTATTACCGTATGCTTTACACCGGCGTTGCTGTTATTGAATTAAACGATAAGGAATCTGATTTTCGCATTGATTTTTCCATAGAAACCAAACCGACAGGCCATAAGGAAATTAGCGTCTCTTTTATTGATACAATTGATTATCCAATTATTCCGGTATCCAAGGAACTAAAACAATATATCAGCGAACTGGATTCCAACGATGCGCTTCCGGTTTAAATGTTTGAACTTTTATCAAATTCGCCGCAGGAAACTTCCGCTATTGGAAAATCAATTGCAGAACATCTTTCATTTGGCTCGATAGTCGCCCTTCATGGAACTCTTGGCAGCGGAAAAACCTGTCTAAGCAAGGGTATCTCTCTTGGTTTAGGTATAACAGAAAACATTACAAGTCCTACTTACACAATAATTAACGAATATCCGCTGCATTTACCTTCCCGCCCGGAACTGTGCAAGCTGTATCATATTGATGCTTATCGCTTAAATGATGATAAAGACTTTGAAGAAATCGGCGGTTTGGAAATCATTCACGGTAATGGAATATGTATTATTGAATGGAGCGAACGTATTAAAAATTCCATACCGGAAAGTGCAATAACCGTTTTTATTCACATAACTGGTCCTCATTCCAGAACTATAACCATAAGCGGAATAGAAAAAATATGAATCTTCTTGCAATAGACTCGGCATCTTCCATACTTTCTGTCGCTGTCTCCAATGGGGAAGAAATTTACTATACTGAAACAGACGCTGGTATGAAACATTCTGAACTTATCATGGATTGCATAAGAAACCAGATGAATAAAGCTTCCCTTGAACCAAAAGACCTAAAAGGTGTTCTTTGTTTGAGCGGTCCCGGCTCTTTTACCGGTCTTCGGCTCGGTTATTCAATAGCAAAAGGGCTTTCTATTTCTCTTTCGATTCCTTTTG
>Ga0123356_10006431_pt1 | contig 11842 bp, 10 predicted proteins | sample TergutEmb28metaG_2_FD_92546 | JGI IMG/M metagenome (GOLD analysis project Ga0123356, IMG submission 92546) | Embiratermes neotenicus P3 segment gut microbial communities from Petit-Saut dam, French Guiana - Emb289 P3 | ecosystem: Host-associated > Arthropoda: Insects > Digestive system > Gut ... | reverse complement strand
GTGAATGTCCCAGAAAACATCGCGAATGTCCCAGAAAACACTGTGAATGTCCCAGAAAACATCGTGAATGTCCCAGAAAACATCGTGAATGTCCCAGAAAACACCGTGAATGTCCCAGAAACGCGAATTATTGCTATTATTGATTTAATAAGAGATAATGCCGAAATTTCTATGTTAGAATTGTCTAAAATATTGAATGTAAACCATAAAACAATAAAAAGAGATATACAGACCCTCAAAGACAAAGGACTCATCGAACGCATTGGGCCTGATAAAGGCGGTTACTGGAGGGTGATAAATGTCTAAAAAAATCGCATAATGACGCTGTATTACAAAACATATAATTACGGTGCTCAGTTACAGGTTTATGCTTTACAAAAAGCGATAACCAAACTTGGGATTAATGCGGAAGTTATACGTTTTAAATGGTATAAGACACAATTAGAGCAATCTTACAGATACACGAGCGCAGGTAATTACGATAAGTTTGAGACATTTTCAAAAAGTATTCCGCACAGTAAACGTGTTTATACCCCTGAAAATATTCATGAATGCGCTGACAACTACGATATCTTTATTTGCGGAAGCGATCAAATATGGGGTGTTAGAGAAAGTATGCCTATTTATGTTTTGCCGCAAATTACTCTGTCTTTTGTTCCAGACAGTAAATTAAAGATTGCCTACGCCGCAAGCATGGGCGGCTCAGCTGTAAGCGATAAGACAAAAGATGTACTTTCTCCTGCCTGCAAGAAGCTCGACGCAATTTCTGTACGGGAAACAAGCGCTGTACAATTTGTTACCGAAATGGCTGAGAAATCAGTATCCACAAAGACGGATACTTTTATTTCGGACAAATCAATTTCCAGGACGAAGCTACCTAAACCCCACACGCCATAGATTTATTTAACACATCAAAGGTTTATATATGCGCAATCAAAACAAGATCTATGAGTTGTCGGGAATTTAGAGTTTTTTAATTTTATTTTATTGTTACTCGCCCTCCTCAATTACATTCTCAATAAGCCGCGAAAAGTCCACCGCATTTTTTGAGGTCAGCTTGGGAATGGAGATACTTTAATTCCTCATTCAAATCTGTTTTAGTTGTGTTCCATGCTGTTAAATATTATATTGAGATATAGTAAATTTTATTGAAATTTTACTGCGCAAAACTTCTCCGTAATAAACTTCCGGCAGTGTCATTATTCTCTAAAGTTTTAATATTCTTAAAAACTTAAGATGGATTCAAGAAATTGAAAGAATTTATTAAAAAACATTTTGCCGCTATTGTTGTAAACACAATAGGCGTCATTGCAAACGTCATTGCAATAGTTGAAGTCGTTAATAAATTCAAGCAATCTCAATTTGACACACGATTTTACATATTCTTAAATATTTTAATAGTATCATCGTTTGTTATTATAGCGGGATGGATAGTTTATCTAAAGATAATTCAAACTCTCAGAAAACGTGCGTATATCGTTAATGATTTGAATAACATTACAAGATTCATTCATAGCGAGGTGATTCATATTATACGAGACGGATATAAAAGCTATTCAAATAATGAAAATAATATTTCGCAAATTAAGACAGTATTGAATATGATTGTCAGAGATTTTTCAAAAACAATTTCAACTTTAGCAAACAAAGAAATAAGTGTTTGTATAAAGCAAATAATTCCGGAGAATAGCGATAATATATTAACTTGGAATGTAAAGACATCTGCACGGTATTGTCCGAGAAATCATCATGAAAGAGCTAAGAACGACAGTAAGCGAATACCAATTAATGGTAATACCGATTTTGAAAGTATTGCTAAAGGCGCATCGTTTTTTATTTGCGGAGATTTGCCGAAACTTCAATCTGAGGGAAAGTATGTAAACACAAATCCATCTTATGGTATTTTTTATAATAGCTCAATGTCAATGCCAATAAGATGTGTCATACGCAACAATGAAATTTGGGGAGATGATAAGTGTGACATTATTGGTTTTTTATGTATAGATTGTTTAGAAAAAGACTCGGAATGGGGACGGGAAAATAACTACATTTTTAATATGTCTGCCATCCTTGCAGACGCATTATATATTTTAATTGATGCTTATATGAATTTTAACGCAACAAAAATCAAGCGAAAGAGAACTATTAATGTTTTTAGTTGATTTTGTACAAAGATTTATTGACAAAAAAGCTGACGAAATTCTGATGCAAACTCACAAGAAAAATGCGTTACCTGTGACTAATGTGCCAAATGGCCTCAAACCCAAAAAAATAATATATGTGGCCAATCCGCTTTTAAAGGATGAAAACTTTTTATCTGGAAACTGTAACGCTATTGAAGGTATAGATTAACTGATCCTTACCCCAAAACGCGTACACCTTTCAAAAATCCTGATCTGTAATCCGTGCGTTAAGCAGCAGTCCTACTAAGACCGCTACTGTGATTGTAAAAGAACCTCCATAAGAGAGGAACGGCAGAGGAATTCCTGTGACCGGCATTAGACCGACCGTCATAGCTATGTTGATAAATATGTGAAACCCAAGCATTGCGCAGCATCCAACAGCCATCAGGTTGATAAAACGGTTCTTTACAGAGTGAGTCAGCATTAATCCCCTTACTATTAGAAGCAGAAAAAGCAGAATGACAAGAGAGCATCCCACTAATCCAAACTGCTCCCCCAAAACGGAGAAAATAAAATCGGTATGCTGTTCCGGTAAAAATGAGAGCCGAGACTGAGTTCCCTGCAGATAACCTTTACCCCAAATATGACCGGAACCGATAGCCACTTTGGACTGTATAACCTGATAACCGGCGCCAAAAGGGTCAGCCTGCGGGTTAATAAAACTTATAATCCGCATTTTCTGATAGTCTTTGAGAACCGACCCCCACAACACGGTAACTATTGTAGATGTAAAGATATTCGCCAGGATTGTTCCTATCCATATAAACAGCGGCGGACGTGTAAAATATAGAACAGCTATAAGAGCCAGAAAGAAAATTCCCCAGGGCGCGGACTCAAAAATCCCCCAATTGCCTCCGCTGCCGTATGAAAGCAGAAGCGGAATACCGGCGAGCACAATGGAAATTATTGGGGATATTATGAAAAAAACATCAAGCAGCGTTAATCCCGCCCAGTAAAACATCGGCAGCGCCATTACGCAAAAGACAAGAGCTGTCCCAAGATCGGGCTGCTTTAGAACAAGTCCGAAAGGGACAATTATCAGAGCGCAGGGAACAACAAAAGTTGAAAGATCATACAGAGAGACTCTCTTTTCGCTCAGGTATCTGGCAAGCGCGAGAAGCACCCCTATTTTAGCAAACTCAGAGGGCTGAATTTTAAATCCGGCCAAATTAATCCAACGACCCGCGCCCTTAGTTTCTATACCTGAGACTATTGCGAATAAAAGCAGTAAAATAGCGCCGCCATATATAAAATAAGAGGCGCTGAAGATAACCCGTCCAGGAATAGATATGACAAACATGATAATAAGCATAGCCATAGCAACCCATATAACCTGCTGCTTATAAATACCCGCGAGAGGGCCGCTCTCATGAATATGAGTCGCGCTGTAAACCAAAAAAATCCCAATCACCCACAGCGCCGCCGCTGAGGCAAAAAGTAAAAAATCAAAACGTCCTTTTCTGCGCAATTCATTCATTTTCAGTTCTCAGTGTTCAGTGCTCAGTTCTCAGTTCTATCCTTCATCAACAACAGGTACAGAAACCACCGGGGGCGGCCTGCGTATTACAGGCGGTTTTAGCCCTTCCGGATTATACTTATCGAAAACGGCTTTGCCCTCCGCCGTATGTGAAAAAAAGTAACGTAATACTTCGCCTGCTATGGGGGCGGCTACTGCTCCGCCTCCTCCGGCGTTTTCTACAACTACCGCTATTGCTATTACCGGATCGTCATAAGGCGCGGTCGCTACAAACAGCGCGTGAGACTCGCTGCCGTGAGGGTTCTGCGCGCTGCCGGTTTTGCCCCCAACAACTATCCCAGGTACATTTGAACGCCAGCCGGTACCCCCAGGTCTGATAGCCGCGGCGAGCGCTTCACGGTTTACATCAAGAGAGACCTGATCAACATCTAATGTACTTATCACCTCAGATTTCCTTTGACTAACTAATATCCCGTCACTGTTACGTTCTTCCTTAAGTAAAGCGGGACGGTAAATATGCTTCCCGTTACCCATACCGCCTACCATTAAAGCGAGCTGAAGCGGCGTGAAAACCTGCTGCTGACCAATGGCCAAGTCCATAACAAGCCCCTGAGTCCACCTCCAGTTACGGGAGGCAAACCGTTCATTATACGCCTTCTCACCGGAGAGATACCCTATCCTTTCACTCGGAAGATCTATCCCGCTGATTTGACCTAACGCGAACATCCTTGAATAACGGTTTATAACCTCGTCTCCAAGCCTTAAACCAAGCTGATAGAAAAACACGTTACAGGAGTACTGGTTAGCCACAACATAATTAGTACTGCCATGACCGGAAGGTTTATGGCATCTGGCGACACGGCTTCCAAAACGGAAACTCCCCCCGCATGAAGCCGGCATACGGCTGTCTTTTGTAATCTTTCCTGTCGCAAGCCCCGCAAGCCCGCTCAGCGGTTTAAAAGTTGAACCCGGCGGATATGTTCCCTGTATACCGCGGTTGTTGAGCGGCAAATTCCGGTCTGCCGCCACTGCCGCCCACGTGCGGCCTCTGACTGACGTCGCGGCGCTGAAGATATTGGGATCAACGGAAGGGTTGCTAAACATGACAAGCACTTCGCCGCTGCGCGGGTCAAGAGCTACAACAGCGCCTTTAAGAGAATCCGGAAACGCTTTAGCGGCTACAAGCTGCAACTGTATGTCAAGCGAAACATAGAGGTCGTGTCCATGTACCGGCTCAATTCTTGGAATATTGGTAATAGGGCGGATGCTCTTGCCGAAAGCGTTTACCTCTAAATACTCCCTGCCGCACCGCCCCCTCATTACCTGTTCATACTGACGCTCAAGACCAGCTCTTCCCATCAAATCGCCCCAGTAATAATCCTGATGCCTGAGCGTGTCAAACTCATTTTCAGGAATTTCACCCATGTACCCGACAACATGAAACGCGGAGGGACCAAACGGATACTCCCTGCGGGATTCGGTTTGTACAATTATACCTGGGAGCTCCATAAAATGCTCTTCAACAATACTCACTATGTCAATTGATACGTCTTCTTTAATACGGGTAGCGTCAAAGCGTCTCTGGGAGGCGCGGCGAAACTGGCGCGTAAGCTCCAGACTGTCAAAAACCGCTTCTCCGTTTTCGTCACGAATTTTACAAAGAGACTCTATAACCTTATCTCTGTTACGCAGTTTGTATGGAAGTACGCAGATAGCGTAAGAGGGACGGTTGCGCGCCAGTACTTCGCCGTTTCTGTCAAAAATACTTCCGCGCGGAGGAAGAACTATCGTTTCGCGCATACTGTTTTCATTTGACAAACGAATGTTGTCGGCAGCGTCTCTGACTTGAGTATTAATCAAACTTATGAGCAGGATAATAAAGAAAAACGAGATCGCGGCGCTGATTATCAGGCTCTTAACCCGGCGCTCTAACTGCTCGTCCTGTAACCTTTTCCCAAATGCCATTTTTTATGTTCGATCTACCGTCTGGCCGGCTTGATAATATTTGCCCAGATAAACGGGAGCGTTGCCAAAAGAAGTGAATAGACCGCTCTTGGCAAAGTTACCATAAGGAGTTCTCCCAAAAGGATATGGGGTTCACCGCCTGTCTTAACCATCTGTACAATCATGACAAGAGTATCATTAAGAAGGAATACAATTATAATAAGCACCGCCTGCGTTACGGGATCCATACGTATAACGCGTTCATTAAAAAGTCCGGCGAAAAAACCAACTATCGTTTTAGCGAGAGCGTTCTGACCCAAAATCTCCGGAGAAAAAAGATCCTGCCCAAGCCCCAGAAAAAAGCCCACATACACGCCGGCCATTACACCCGCTTTTGTAGACATAATAAAAAGGATTAAAAGCAAAAGGTCAGGCTTTATTGAAAGTATGCTGATATGCGGAACAAGCGTGCTTTGCAAAACAACGCACACAAGAAACCACATTATCCATTTAAATGTATTCGTTGTCATTTGTCAATTATCATTTTTAACGTGTCAAGTTCAAGACGATGCGCCGACCATTGCGGAGCAAGGCGTATCACAAAAAGCTCCTCAAGCTTATTAAAATTAACCGAAAAATCGATATATGCCCGTTTAAAAAGAGAGTTATTATCTTCACCGATTTTTGAAACCGTTCCCACAAGAAGCCCTTTGGGATAAATTCCGCCAAGCCCGGAAGTGGTTATGGTATCGGCCTCCTGCACGTCTTCATGACTTCTCAGCCGTACAAAAAAATCACGGGCGTTCTCAGTCTCCATAATTCCAACGGCTCTCGTACGGCGAACCATAACGCTTGTACGGCTTGAAGGATCGCGCAGAAGCTGTACTAAAGAGATATTGCCCATAACCTGAATAACTTTTCCCGCCGCTCCATGTTCTGAAACAAGCGGCATAAAAGAGACGATATCATGATTTTTCCCGCCGCTTACCACGATGCTTTTACTCAAATGCGACGGGTCATAAGCAACAACTCTAACCGGAACAAGATCATAGGAAGAGTGCTCCACAACTTCCAAAAGTCCTCTGAGACGCGCGTTTTCTACTGACTGCTCCTCAATTTGATGCAGACGCGCGCTCGTCTGGGCCAGTTCAAACTTAAGGCGAGCGTTTTCGGAATAAACGTTTCCAAACCGCGTTATCTGCGAAACTGTGGCATAGGCGGGATAATAAAAACTGAAATTAAGATAACGGATAGTTTTTGACTGCGCGTCAGGCCCCGCGGTGATCATCGCCAAACTCAGCGCTGCTGTAAGCAATAGCGAACTAATATTGCGGTGACGAAGAACAATCTCTATAATCCAACGCATTGAGCTTTTTTATGTCCCTATTTATTGCGCTTAGTTGACGATACGAGAACAGGAAAAAACTTATCGATATCTTCAATAATTTTGAGCGAGCCGCGCGCCACACAGGTCAGCGGATCATCAATTACGTTAACCGGCAGATTAGTCTCCTGGCGGATTCTCTCGTCAAGCCCGCGCAAAAGCGAACCGCCGCCGGTCATTATAATACCTTTGTCAAGAATGTCGGCAGAAAGTTCAGGCGGGGTCTGTTCCAAAGCCTGCTTGACAGCCTCAACAATAATAGAGACCGGTTCGTTGAGCGCGTCACGTATCTCTGTAGATGTAATACGAAGCGTCTTGGGAATACCGGCCACAAGATCACGCCCCTTAACTTCCATCTCAAGCTCATCCTCTAAAGGAAACGCGCTCCCAATTTGAACTTTAATCTGCTCGGCGGTGCTCTCTCCCACAAGTAAATTATACGTCTTCTTGAGGTAAGAGACGATCGTCTCATCCATCTCATCGCCGCCGATGCGCACCGACATATCGCACACCATGCCGTTAAGAGCGATCACAGCAATCTCAGCGGTGCCGCCGCCAATGTCAATCACCATGTTTCCAGACGGTTCACCAACAGGAATTCCCATGCCTATAGCCGCCGCCATCGTCTCAGTTACCATATACACTTCACGCACGCCGGCGCTCTCCGCAGAATCGGCAACCGCGCGTTTTTCCACTTCGGTAATACCGGCCGGAACGCAGATGACAGCGCGCGGCCTAAAATAAAAACGGTGTCTCTGAACTTTACGAATGAAATATTTGAGCATCTGCTCAACAAGATCAAACTCAGCGATAACGCCATCCTTCATAGGACGAATCGCCTCTATCTCTCCAGGGGTACGCCCAAGCATACGCTTAGCCTCAAGACCGATAGCCACAACCTTTTTTGTGTTTTTGTCCACCGCGACAACCGACGGCTCATCAATAAGAAGACCTCTGTCTCTTACGTAAATGAGAGTGTTTGCGGTTCCAAGATCTATCCCTAAATCGTTTGATAATAACGGAAACATGCGAAATATCCTCGTCTCAGGCCGTTTGTTGTTCAATTTTTAGCCGGCAGTATGTAACGTAATAGATGTTATCTGCCGATGGAATATATAAAATACTATAGTTAATGGCGGGTTTGGTAGTTTTTGTTGAAAAAAATATAAAATAAAAAGATAAGTCAAAATCAAAGGCTTTTAGGAGGGGGGGCAACCCCCCTGACTGCGACCAAAAATCGAACAAAAAGACGTTCGATTTTCGTTCTCCGTCACCCCCCGTGCGGGGACACCCCGCAACGCCCCGCTATCTTAACCCCCCAACCCCCCTATTAATAGGGGGGCTAAAGCAAGAAACGTCAAAAGAAAGATAAGTCAAAAACAAGAGAAGTGAGATAATGCTAGATCACATGCTGACATTAATCATTTGCATCAACAGCATCATCACCAACAGCGGCTTCCTGTTTGTCTTCATCATCCTTGGAGTCTTCGCCGTCAACGCCAATAACCTCGTCAGCAATAACAGATTCCTGTTCGCCCTCTATCTCCGACGCTTCGTCAATTTCATCATCAATCGTAACTTCATCAACAGCAGCAGGCTCCTGTTTGTCTAATCCGCCCTGTTCATCTTCTAATTGATCTTGCTTATCTTCAACCTCATCCCGCCTGTCAAGTTCTTCCTCTTGAAAAGCTTTCTGCGGCGCCTCTTTAACCTTACGCTTACCCCCCATATTATACCTCAATCCCATGCTCCACTTAAGCTCATAATCGTCTACAAGCACAGAGGGTACAAATGCCGCGTCAAAAGATATTCTGTCTATATTAAGTCCTAAACCTATAGAAAAAATTTCACTCTCCCATCCGAAGCGTTTTCCTATTCGTAAAGCTATAGAGGGCAGTACCCATACCTCCGCCCCTACAGGCGCGCTTATTGTTTTGTTTTCATCTCTGTAAACAACGTCCGCCGCGATTGTAAACGGAAAAGCTTTTATCGTATCCATTAGGGCGGCTCCGGCTCTGGCGAATCTTGGTACCTTTCCGTCATGCCAGACGGAAGCGCTGTCGCCGAAGCCGCTGCTTTTTGCGATACCGTGAAACCCCGCGGCTCCGAGATTAAGTTTATTGTCAAAGAGCTTATATCCAATACCGGCGCTGAGCGTAAACGCGTTGTAGGTATCGTAAATCCAAATGCGGTCCTGCACCGTTTGAGCGCTTATACCAACAGCGAGACGCTCTCTTATGAACCCGCCGCTTAGCGCGCCTATTGTTGTGCCGCTTGACGCGTCTGACCCAAAGCCTCTTTCATCACGCGTTTCAAAATCAACGCCGCTTGAGTAGAAGCTAAAGGCAGAAAACCAATTTGGAAAAATAAGCGCCGATTCAAAACCGCCTTTGTTAACGCCTCCAGGCATCTGGCCAAATTCAATAGAGGTATACGGATACGCGGAAAAAAACGGCAGCGCCGGATTGTAGTAACGGAATCCATCCCCGCCCATAGCAGTCCCCGCGCTGCCCATAGAGATGCTTCTAACGCCAATCGGCTCCTCAAGCATCAAGAAACCGTAACCCCGCCTCTCACTGTCCGCAAACGCGGGAATACAGGTCAATATTATTAATAGAATTATCTTTTGTCTCATCGGAACATCCCGTAATTAGAAAGAGACCGTTAAATCAAACTGCTGATCGACCCCCGCCCACACGCGGTCGGTTGTGACAGCGTAATTGAAAAACGCCCCCTGTTTAAACTTCTTTACATTATACGAAAAGCCAAGCGCTATGCGCGGAGAAAACGTCTCCCAGTACTCTCTGGTACTTCGGTTAATTCCGCCGGAAATATCTAATTCCCCAATTCCCGCCCGTAAATAAAGCTCCTCGCTGAATTTCCACCGTGCTCCCGTGGCAATTACCATTTCTGGATGACCAAGGTATTTGCCCTCTCCATCAAAAAAATAACTCTGGGCGTCAACGTTCCACACTAATTCCCGCTCAAAAAGTGATGTTTTGCGCGAAGAAGCGAGCACGAATACAGGTGGAACAGTTTCATCAACAATCGGAGAGAAATCATTATTATACGAATTAAAATGCCATGAGTTACGCCTCATAAGGTTCTTCACGCCGCCCGCGAGCGTCAACGCGGGAGACGCTCTGTATGATGCCATAATGTCAAGACCGCCAATGCTTGTAATAGAAGAGTTCTCTATGGAACTATGAAAAAAAGCCGCGGGCAGACTCTGATGATTTACAGCTACAGAACCGCCGACAGCTATTTTTCTTGATACAATATACCCTGCCCCTATATTAAGGGAGACCGCCGTCATGGAAGCTCCGCCAAGATTATTCTCAAATCCCAAATTGCCTTTATCATCATAATATCCATCATACAAATCATTGATAAAAGGATCGCCCCTGTAAACGAAAGAAACTCCCATCCCCATACGCGGCGGCACTCTGAAATCGTAAGAAGCCCACCCCTCTGTACGGCCAAGCGAACGAACACCGGCGCCAAGCGACGCGCGGCGGTCTCTGAGAAGCGGCAGACGGGCGGGATTATACCATGATATCATCTGCTCCGGTTCAGCAAGCGCCGCGCCGCCCATTCCAGATGCCCACGCTCCGGCAGGGAGTCTGAATACTGCGTCGGGAAGCCCTGCGCTCCACGACGCCTCAGCCGTTCCGCGCAGTGTTAAACAAAACAAGACGGCTATTACTCCAACGTTTAAAGGCCGTAAACACCGGTACAACGGCCTCACGATGGTTCGCGCAGCCGGCGTGCCGGTGTTTACGGCCTTTAGGCGCCGCCATAACATACGCGGCAAAGCTGTTTTATTTCGCAAGTATGACTTTACCAAGGAAACGCTCTCCGCCTGTAGAAGTTATCTTGTAATAGTAAACACCGGGACTCACTCTGCGTCCCGCCTTATTTGTACCGTCCCAAAAGTCAACCGCCGGATCCGTCGAACGAGCCTGAGCCTCGCGCCGCGCCCCGTTTACGACTGTCTTTACATGACTCATATTGTAATCATATATTCTTATGGTAACATTGCCGCTTTTTTTGAGCCTGTAGACAAACACCGTTTTCGCGTATAAGCCCTCGCCGCGTATGATTCCAGGAAGCGCGTAAGACTCGCCGGATTTTATTTCGCGGGTGTAACTTACAAGAATCATCGGAGGATAATTGCCGTTTACAGGATCCGCGGATTTGCTAAAGTACAATCCTGAAGAGGTCGCAATAAGCAGCGTTCCGGTTGATTCTGTATTGGAATTGGGAAGAAAAAGAATATCGTTGACTTTAGGGACAGAGCCGCCTCCCGCCGCCTCAAGCATACTGCCAAAACCGTAAGCGGATAATTTCTCTTCCGTACCGTCAAACATGGAAACCTGATTATTATCGAAAAGAGCGTAAAAGCAGCTCTTTACAGCGGGGAAAATCGCGAGAGGCGTATTATTCCATTTGTAATTGTCAGATAAGCGGTAAAGCGCGGTATCTTCCTTACCGTTATTTTTCACGCTGACAAAAGAGTGTAATTCGCCGTCAAGCGTAAACGCCGCGATAAACTCATCACCGGAATCAAGACCGGAATCTCCGTCAAATACGGAACTCCAGCCCTTATCACTATTATAATACCAAAGCTTTGAAGGCGTTGTGACCAAAAGAGAGTCTCCGTTAACCGCAATTGACAATACAGATATAACGCTTTTGTCAGCATGTACAGATAAATCCCTTGGAAGCACTGGCTCATCTTCACCGGGACGCAAAGCTTTTACTTCATTGGACGCAGGGTCATAGCAAATCATCCCGCCGTCTTTAAACGCAGCCCAAAATTTATTGTCAAAAAAAATTACCCCTCCAACGGGT
>Ga0123356_10006430_pt1 | contig 11843 bp, 11 predicted proteins | sample TergutEmb28metaG_2_FD_92546 | JGI IMG/M metagenome (GOLD analysis project Ga0123356, IMG submission 92546) | Embiratermes neotenicus P3 segment gut microbial communities from Petit-Saut dam, French Guiana - Emb289 P3 | ecosystem: Host-associated > Arthropoda: Insects > Digestive system > Gut ... | reverse complement strand
TTGCCATGAGAAAACTCCTTTGAGCGAATCCCGGCTAAAGCCGGGGCTATGTGCCCGTTTACCGACGTCGGGGACGCCGTACTGCGTTCGCGGCAGCCGCGGCGACGATCGCGTCGGTTTCCGCATACGTGCCGAGGTAGATCCAAACTTTAATACCAATCATCCCATACGGCGTCCGGCAGTGGACCTGGCCGTAACTGATGTTCGCCTGAAGCGTGTGCAGCGGGATCGAACCGGCAATCATCTTCTCGACTCGGGCGATTTCCGCGCCGCCGATACGACCCGACAACTGCATCTTGATGCCTTTCGCGCCGGCGTTCCGTGTCGCATCCGCCTTCTGCTTCAGCACGCGGCGGAAGCTCGCTCGCTTCTTGAGCTGCTCGGCGATCCCTTCCGCGACCAGCTGGGCGTTCAGATCCGGACTGCCGATCTCGGCAATCTCGACCTTCACCTTACGGCCAGTCAGATCCTCGATCTCGTTGCGGAGCTTATCAACTTCCGCACCTTTCGGACCGATCACCACGCCAGGCCGAGCCGTGTGCAACAACACCTTCAACTCTTCACGAGTCCGCTCGATCTCGACCCGCGCCACCGCCGCATACGGCGGCTGCTTGTTAAGCTTGTCATCCACAAACGTCCGAATCTTCTGGTCCTCCACCAACAGCTCGCCAAAGTACTTCTTCGACGCGAACCACCGGCTATTCCACCCTTCGGTGACGCCAACCCGGAAACCATGCGGATGAATTTTCTGACCCATGAGAACCTCGTTAGTAGCGGCGGAGCTCGCTCCGCGCTCTCCTTATCTTTATTTCTGTTCCTCAGCCTGCTCGGCAGTGGCTTCTTGTTTCTTGCTGCTCTTTTTCTTCAAACGGTCGCGACGGACTTCCAATTGTTTCCGCTTCGCCTTCGTCATCGGCGGCTTGCCTTCCTCAACCTCGATCGTGATGTGGCATGTCCGCTTGAAAATAGAATGGCTCTTCCCACGATCCTTCGGCTGAAAACGCTTCATGATCGGACCGTCATTGCAGAAGGAACTCTTCACGTACAAATCTTCAACTTCCGCTTCCTTGACGTCCGCGTTGGCAATCGCGCTCTTGAGAACCTTCGCTACCATCACCGCGCCACGCTTCTTGTTGAACTTCAACGCGTCAAGCGCCTCGCCGACCGGCTTGTTACGGATCATGTCCGTCAACAGCCGAGCCTTGCGGGCCGTGATCCGTGCAAATTTCCACTGACTCTTATACGTATCTGCCATATAAACCTCGCTGCAATCAGCTTACGCCGACCGCGTGTAAATCCTTTACTTGGCCTCTTCCTTCTTGGCCGACGTATGACCGCGGAACTGGCGAGTGAAAGAGAACTCACCTAACTTATGCCCAACCATGTCCTCGGTCACAAAAACCTTCTTGAAGTCCTTACCATTGTGGACCTCGAACGTATGGCCCACAAAATCGGGAATGATCGTGCTCGATCGCGACCAGGTCTTCACCGGCGTCTTCGCTCGCTTGATGTTGAGATCATTAACCTTCTTCAACAAATGCTCCGCGACAAACGGACCTTTTTTCGTGCTTCTGCTCATATCTGATCCTTAGGCTTATTTCCGTTTCAGTACCGATTCGCCATAACGTACCGTTGTGCGACGACGAATGATCTTGCTCGATGAATTCTTGCGTGGGTTGCGGGTCTTTCCGCCCTTCGCGGAAACGCCCCATTTGCTAACCGGGTGACGTCCGCCGCCAGACCTGCCCTCACCACCACCGAGCGGATGGCTGACGGGGTTCTGCGCGACGCCACGGACTGTCGGACGGATACCACGGTTACGGGTCCGACCGGCCTTGCCCCAGCGGATGTTGATCCAGTCCGGATTGCCCAGCTGCCCGATGGTTGCACGACATTTCCAGTGGATTCTGCGCACTTCGCCCGAGGGAAGCTGGATGGTGGCAAAACCGCTGTCTTTACCGATGAGCCGAGCGATTCCGCCAGCAGATCGACACAGTTTTCCGCCCTGGCCGGGGATGCTTTCGATATTGTGGATCTCCATGCCGACGGGCATGATCTCCAGCGGCATCGCATTGCCGACAGTCTTTTCAATGTCGGTGCTCGTGCTCGACTCGATCACATCGCCAACCTTGATGGCGGCGGGAGCGAGGATGTAACGTTTCTCGCCGTCGGCGTATTCGACCAAGGCGATGTAAACGCTGCGGTTGGGATCATATTCGATAGTCTTGACGGTCGCCTTGACGCCGTCCTTGTTGCGCTTGAAGTCCACCTTGCGATAGAATTGCTTGTTTCCGCCGCCGATATGACGGCAAGTAATCCAACCCGTGTGATTGCGACCGCCGGTCTTCTTCCGACGCTCGATCAGGCTCTTCTCGGGCTTGTCGGCCGTCAGCTCAGTATACGCATTCACGCTGCTGTTCCGCCGCGCCGCAGTCGTTGGTTTATAAATTCTAATTGGCATAACTTCTGTCCTGTTCTACAGCCTTCCGCCTTCTGGCTTCTGGCTTGGGGGGGGGGCTGGCTTCTTTCATTAGAACAAATCGAGCTTGTTGTCCGCGTGGAGTTCGACGATCGCTTTTTTCCATTCCGAGGTCGTTTTATAGCCACTGCGGGTACGCTTGGGTTTGCCCGCGACGTTCACCGTGCGAACTTTCAAGACCTTGACCTTGTACAGATTCTCAATCGCTGCCTTGATCTGGTCCTTGTCGGCCTTCTTGGCGACTTCGAAACAGTAGGCGTTACGAACGCTGGCCAGAAAGGTGCTCTTTTCGGAAATCAGCGGTGCTTTTACTATTTCAGTGTCGTGGAGTTTCAGGGGCATATATCACCTCAAAAACACCGACGGCCAAAGCCGTCGGAATTTATCCTTTTGCTTTGGCCGGTTTGACGGGTTTCAGATTCTTGAGCATGTCCTCAAACGCCGCTTTTGTGATAATCATCGTTCGCTTCGAGAGGACATCGTAGGCGTTAAGTTCGGCGGCGGGCTTGATGATCGTCTTTTGAATATTGCGGGCCGAGAGCCACAGGTTGCGATCGATCCCTTGCGTCGCGATCAAAACGCCGCGATCCGCATTGAGAACTTTCAGAATGCCCACGACCTCTTTAGTCTTCGGAGCGGCGACGGTGAAGCCATCGAGCAGAATCAGCGTATTTGACAGGATTTTCGAGAGGATCGCGTTGTTGCGGGCCAGACGCCGTTGCTTGAGAGGCATTTCCTGCCGGAAGTCGCGGGGGAGCTTGCCGAAGGTATTGCCGCCGCCTTTGAGCAGAGGCGTTCTTATGTTACCGCGACGGGCGTTGCCGGTACTCTTCTGAGCGTAGAGTTTCTTCGTGGAGCCTTCGACTTCGGCGCGGGTCTTGGTCTTGACGGTGCCCTGACGCTGGTTGGCGTGATGCCGCACCAACGCCTGCTTCAGTAACGCCGGACGAACCGTCGTCCCGAGCAGCGCTTCATCCACCGGGAATTTCCCCACTTCTTTCCCCTCGATATTCATTACTGGCACTTCTATCATGGCTCAACCTTTTATTTTGGCTCGCAAATCCCGGCCAAAGCCGGGGCTATATGAGTTAGGCCTTCTTAACGTTATCGACGACGGTTTTGGCTTGGCGAACGAAGACCAAGCCACCGTTGGCGCCGGGGACGGTGCCTTTGATCAGCAACAGATTCTTTTCCTTATCGACGCTCACGAGCTGCAGACAGCGAGCGGTGATCTTCTCATCGCCCATGTGGCCGGCCATTTTCTTGCCGAGCTTGATGCCACGGCCCAGACCGCGAGGCGCCTGACCACCACCGATGCCGCCGGGCGAACGATGCTTACGTTCCGTACCGTGCGAACCGGGCTGACCACCGAAGCCCCAGCGTTTCATACCGCCCTGGAAACCTTTGCCTTTGCTGGTCCCACTGACATCGACAAACTTGATCAAATCAAAGCAGCCCACATCGACCGTCGCGCCGGTTTCCACCGTCGGCTTGGCGGTCAGGCGGACTTCGCGGAAAAACCGCTTGGGCTCGGTCTTGCCGGTCTTCCGGCAATGCCCAACCACCGGCTTGGTGCTCCGACGCTCCTTAATATCCTCAAATCCCAGCTGAATCGCGTTATAACCGTCTTTGCTGTCCTGGGTCTTGACCTGGGTCACCACGCACGGCCCGGCCTGGACGACGGTCACAGGGATGGCTGTGCCTTTTTCGTCATAGACGCGAGTCATGCCGATCTTTCGGCCCAACAGTGCAGCAATAGAGACAGAACCATTATCGCTCATGGCATCCTCACACCACCCGGTCGCCTCCTGAAAACCCGTTGACCTCGAGCGTCCGAGGTTCAGGTTTCACCGCGATATCCCGTCTGGCCCTGGCCTCACGAGGCTCTTCGCCAGCTTCAGATTCGGGACCCGTATTCGACGATTCGTTTGTTTCGCATCTCTATCGCAGCAGTGTGCTCGATGGAAACCTCGCCGTCACAGGCCCGACCGGGATCACTCAGGTTGGGCACTCCGGTGGAAAATCCGTTGTTCGTGCCGCGCCGCCCCTTACGGAAAACGACGCCATTACGCCGCTGAAATCACTCCCAGCAAAACGCAAGATCGGAAACTCTACCAGCCCTGAGCTGGTCTGTCAATAGGGTCTGCCTAAAAATCGTTAAATCGTCAAGTCGTTAAGTCGTTAAGTCGTTAAACCGTCAAATCGACTTGACGATTTAACGACTTAACGATCTGCCCCCTTCCCATCCTTTCGAACCACCGCAAAATCTGCTATATTCGCCATCATCTATGGAAGGCGGCATAAAACTTGGACGAGTTCATATTCGGGTTGATGCGCCGCCGCGCGATCCTAACCGAAAAGCACTCCGCAGATTCCTCCGATATGTCTATCCTTATATAGGGCTGTGCATCGGCGCGATCTTAGCCGGGACGCTCAAATTCATCCTGCCCTCCACCACCGCTCTGTCGATACGCTACCTGACCGACCGGCTCGGGCCTGCGGCCACCAACGCCACGCAGTCCGACTTCGTCGCTGACCTGCTCGACCGCTACACGCTCTGGCTGACCGCACAACTCCCACCCGCCTGGCAGACCGACTCCGCATGGACGCCCTTCAACGTCCTCATGTGCACACTGATCGTCCTCTACGGCATCTGGGGCGTGAGCATCTATTACCGCTCCTACCTCGCACAGCTCGCAGGCCATCGCGTCATGCTCGATCTCCGCACAGATCTCTACCAGCACATCACACGTATGTCGCATTCCTTCTTCACCACTCGCCAGTCCGGTGGAATCGTCTCCCGTCTCATGGCCGACATCGCCCTGGCCCAAAACTTCGTCGGAAACGCCATGAGCAACATCTGGCTCGACCTGATTTCGTGCTCCTTCTACTTCTTCGTCCTGTTCTCGATGGACGTTCCGTTGACCATTGCAACGCTCGCCGTCTTCCCGTTCTACATCTTCGCCATGAAGACCTTCGGCAGACGCTCCAAACAATCCTCAATGGCTGTGCAGGAGGCCCTCGAAGAATTCTCCGGCGACGTCCAGGAACGCGTCGCAGGCATACACGTCGTTAAAGCCTTCGCTCGTGAACAAGCCGAAGCGAAATCTTTCTTCACGGGTGCTCGCAAGCTCTTCCACCTGACGATGACCAACGTCAAGACGAGCACGCTGGCCAACTCGATCGTCCAATGGATCACGCAGATGGCGATCCTTGGCCTGGTCTGGTACGGCGGCTATCGCCTCTACCGCGGCCACATCTCCGTCGGAACCGTCGTCGCTTTCACCTACCTCATCCGCGAACTTTATCTGCCGATCAATCGCATCGCCGAGATGAACACAATCCTTCACAATTCGCTTGCCGCCATCGAACGCATCTTCGAAGTCTTCGACATCCAATCCGACGTCAAAGAAAAACCAAACGCCATCCGCCTCAACAAACTCCGAGGTGCCGTCACACTCGAAAACGTCAGCTTCGCTTATCCCACCACTCCGCCACGCTTCGTCCTGCACGACATCTCCCTCAACGTCGCCCCCGGCGAAATCGTCGCGATCGTCGGACCCTCCGGCTCAGGCAAATCCACCATGATGCAACTGATCCCGCGCTTCTACGACCCCCAATCCGGCCGCATACTCATCGACAACCTCGACGTCCGCGATCTCAACCTCCGCTCACTACGCTCCCAGATCGGCATGGTCGCACAAGAAACCCTCCTCTTCTCCGGCACCGTCCGCGAGAACCTCATGTACGGACGCCCTGACGCCTCCGAAGCCCAAATGATCGCCGCCGCCGAAGCCGCAAGAGTCCACGAATTCATCTCCATCCTACCCGAAGGCTACGACACCATCCTCGGCGAACGCGGCGCCAAGCTCTCCGGCGGCCAAAAACAACGCATGGCCATCGCCCGCGCTTTCCTCTGCGACCCCAAAATCCTCATCCTCGACGAAGCCACAAGCGCCCTGGACTCCGAATCCGAGCACCTGATCCAGGAAGCACTCGCCCGCCTCATGCAAAATCGCACAAACCTCGTGATCGCCCACCGCCTCTCCACGATCCTCCACGCCAACCGTATCGTCGTCCTGCAGGATGGCCACATCACTGACATCGGCACACACCCCGACCTCCTCGCCAAAGGCGGCCTCTACGCACGACTCTACCACACCCAATTCCGAACCGCACTGGCGAAGTGAATTCGACATGAGCAGCACTACGCGGCAGCGTTGTGGTTGACGTTCATACTGAAATATCGCACAACTCGTGAATAATGATGAGCCACAACGCTACCGCGTAGTGCTGCATTCTTACCTCGAACTCACATGAATGAACTAATTCTCCTTCCACCCCATCCCCTTCCACCCCGTCGCTTCCTTCAGAAACTCGCTCACACGTGCCTCGAACGCTCCATGCCCTGCTCCGGGACCGGCGATCATGATCTCGTGCGGAGAACCGATGTTCGTCGCCAGCGTCATGACTTCCTCCAGCGGCATGAAATCGTCGCCCTGCCTCGCCACGAAGAACGCCGGACGCGAATGCAACCGACGCACCATCGCCATCGGATCCAACCGCTGCACACGATCCTGCATCGCCATCTCGAACGTCACCGTGTAGAGCGGCGCGAGCCAGTCCAGCGGGATGTTCCATCCGCCCGGCTGGGCGAAGATGTTGCGGGCCCGTTCCTCGAACCGCGGCCACAGACCGTCGACGACCACCGCAGCGATCGTCGAATCCAACGCCGCCGCCTGAAGCGCCGCCATCGCGCCGATATCACGACCGATCACGCAAACTTTACTGCTGTCAATATTCGGCAGCTCCCGAAGATACTGCACGCCCGCCAGCACATCCAACGGCTCACGCAGCCCATACGTCACCGCCGCCGGATCGCTCGCGCCGAGTCCCCGCATGTCCAGCATCAGTACCGCGAAACCCGCACGATGCAACTGCTCCGCCAACACCAAATACTGCTCGTGCGTCGTACCCATCCCGTGGCACAGCACCACCGCCGGCCATTTCCGAAGCGACAAGACCTGAGGGTTCGTCGCCATCTCCATGACCGAGACCGGCGGAATGTACCAGCCCCGCAACACTTGATCGTCCACCGTCACCAGTTGTGCTCGCTTGAAATGCAGTCCCATCGACGCCGGAGTGATTGACGCATGTATGCGTGTCGGATGCGTGTTCGAATGCATCACCACGATCAGGAAGATCGCAAGAATGATCGGCGCAAGCAGCACACGCGCGGCAAGCCCGTCGAGCAGCCGCCACCACAGCGGACGCTTCACCGCGATCACATCACCTTGAAACGTGTATTTGCGCTTGGTTTGACCCAGCGGACAGAGCAGCGGCGAAAGCAGAACCTTCGCCATGAGGCCGAATACTTTCCCAGACAACCCTTGCTCCGGCGACGGGTTCGGCAGCGTCAGCCGGGTGGTGCCCCGCTTGCAATGGAGCACCTGGTCCATTTCTTTTTCGATTGCGAGAGCTTCGAGATTGCCTGGCTGCTGGCCGGAAGAAGTCATCGTTGATCTACCTATATATGTCGGTCATATCATTGCTATCGTCTGAATCGCGGGCCTGATTTAACATGCTCGTGCCCTATCAGACGTTGACTCTGACATCCAGAGCCCCGCGATGGCAATCAGAGGCCTTGACCGTCGCTCATTTTTTCGGACTATCCATTTCCATGAATCCCGACGCCGCATTACACTGCCTGAAAACATGGAGCAAAACATGACAACTTCCAAACAACGCGTCCTGGCAGCGGTGGCACATCGAGAGTGGCGAGGAACAGGAGATCGAGCTCCGATAACCTTCGACGCCGAGGGCGTCGTCTACGACATGCTCTACAAGCACTTCGGGCATCGCTCGAAGGAGCAACTCTTCGACGCGCTGGGCTGCGATACCTGGATGGTCCTGCCGAAAAATTACATCATGCCCGCCGCCGAGAAGGGCAAGCCCAGCAAAAGCACCATCTGGGGCTGGAGCAACACAGTCGTCAAATGCCCCAGCAGGGAGGGCGGCGCGTATTCGGAACTCCTGTACAGTCCGTTGGCTGAAACCGACGATCTGTCCGCCATCGACAAGCACCCCTGGCCAGACATCTCCGCACACGACTACTCCGACTTCGACGCAAACGCCATCGCACACGCCGACAGAGCTATCATCGCCGCAAGCTCATGGGGAACCTACTTCATCGCCTCATTCCTCCGCGGCATGGAGGGAATCCTCATGGACTTCGCCATCAACCAACCCTACGTCGAAAAACTCTTCGGCACCATCACCGAACGCGTCCTCGCTCTCCTCGACAACATGCTCGACAACCACGCCGACCACATCGACATCATCTACATGGCCGACGACTACTGCTCCCAGCTCGCCCCGCTCTTCTCACCCGATACCTTCAAACGCTACGTCACGCCGTATTTGAAGCAGGTCGTCGAGCACACCCACCGCAAGAACAAAAAATTCCTCCTCCACGTCTGCGGAGCCGTACGCCCGCTCCTCCCGATGATCATCGACTGCGGCGTCGACATGCTCGAACCCATCCAGATCACCGCCACAGGCATGGACCCCGTCGCCCTCAAACGCGACTTCGGCAAACACCTCTGTTTCTACGGCGGAATGGACCTCCAGCAAACCCTCAATCGCGGCACCCCGCAGAGCGTCGCCGACGAAACACGACGCCTCATCGACATCCTCGGCCACAACGGCGGCTACATCTTCGGCCCAGGCCACACCTATATCCAAATCGACGCACCACTCGAAAACATCCTCGCCATGTACGAAGCCGCACGCTCTCACAACAATTGAACATGCTCGGCACACAACAAAGGAGCCCCGTGATGCCAATCCAGGGCTTTGACCGCATTGCGAATTACCACCATTCCCATTTGCTTTTGTCAAAATCGGTGTTACATTTCATCTGACCCTTCTCACTGATTGAGCTGGGCCATTGCAAAAAACGAGGGAACGAGAGCAAAGCTCAAAATCGCGAATCTTTCGCAATTTTGAGCTGTTTGTCGTTCCTTTTCGCGTTTTTGCTTTCCTCCCCCTTACACCCCCGGGAGGCGGGAAGTTGAGTGAGAGTCCTTTCATGGAGGCCCTGACAATGGCCAGACACCAAACCGCCAACCGCTTCTTCAAAAACCACGGCATCCTCACCGCCGCCGCCATCGCCGCGGCGATATCGCTTCAAACCGCGGCGGCAGCCACCTGGATTGGTCCCGCCAGCGGCGAGGCGTGGAGCACCGGCAGCAACTGGGACACTGGAACGGCTCCCGGTGCAGGCGTCGAAGCTTACTTCGGACAAACCACAACGGTCAACGCCGCAAGCGAACACGAAGCCAACATTTACGTCGCCACAGGAGCGACCTTGACCCTCACAGGCATCAACTATCACATCGGTCGCGGCGGCTCCAATGGCACGTTAAACATGATCGGCGGTGGTGGCGAACTCGTCATGGAAGGAACGAACACGCTTAGAGAAGTCTTCGTACGTGGCGGAACAACAATCGACGTCGGAACCTTCACCCACAAACTCGACGGCAACACGCTCCAGTTCAACGGAATCCTCGGACCCAATGTCCAAAAGGTCATACAGGACGGCAACAGCATCCTGCAGATCCAGTTCGCCCAGCCAAATTTCCAGGGCGACATCTGGGTAAACAACGGCACCGTGAGAATTAACGTCGGCGCCACCATGGGCACCGCAACAGTCTACTTCAACGGCGACGACGCGATAAGCCCAGCGATGCTCGAGTTCACTGGCGATGCAAGCGCACAGTCCATGCACACCGTGCCCAACAATATCGTCGTCCAAGGCCCGGCCATGCAAACCATCGACACAAGGTGGCGAACACGCGACTTCCAGGGCGACTTCCAATTCCAGAACGGCAGCGAGCTCCGATTCTTCTCTGGGGCCGTCGGTGCCATCCTCTCCGGAGAACTCAGCGGCTCCGGAAGCATCACCGCCTACAACAACGTCGCCAACAACTCGAACTCACCCATCACCATCAAAGGCTCCATCGCGGCAGACGCGGACCTATTCATCACATGCCAAAACACGACGCTCGATGGTGCCACGCTCAATTACGATTTCAACTCAAGCAGTTCCACCGGCCTGATCACTGTCGATGGAACTCTCGCCATGATGAACTCCATCACGCTCAACATCTCCGACACCACAAAAATCGCCGACGGCACTCCATATCCATTGATCAATTACCCCACCGCGATCGCAGGATGGACCGACACCCTCTACACCACCGACGGCGGCTTGTCCCTCGGCACCATCACGCTGGGCGACGGATGGAGTTCGCTAAGCTCCGAGGTGGAATTCCAGATCTACCAGGACGACGGTGGCGTATTCATGAAATTCACGGGCATCTCGACAATCCCAGAGCCTGCGAGCCTCGCATCGCTGGGCCTTGGCGCCATCGGCCTGCTCGCCCGCCGACGCCGATAACATACGTGAGTTCGACGTAAGCACTACACGGTAGCGTTGTGGTTGATGTACAAATACTCACAAACTTCGCAAAAAAAATGAACGCAAACCACAACGCTACCGCGTAGTGCTCCTCCTTATATCGAACTGACGTTATTTTATGCTGAAGTGACCCCTCAAAGGGGACGATAACTCCAAGAGATGCCGATCTCTTTGGAGACTTTTGTATGACTTCGTCCCCTTCCGCCGCCGTTCTCGCTCAGCCAGACCAGGAGCAGCAGGCAATCATCGCCAAGGCGGTTGATTCGATTACACAGATCGCGACGCTCCCGGAGATCGCCGGCAAGGTCATCGAACTCGTCGAGAACCCCAAATCGACCGCACAGGATCTCAATAAGCTCATCTCGAACGACCTGGCGCTCTGTGCGAGAATCCTGAAAGTCGTCAACTCCGCGTTTTATGGCCTGCCCGGCCAGATCGGTTCGATCAACCGCGCGATCGTTTTGCTGGGTTTGAATGCCGTCAAAAATATTGTCATCGCGGCATCCATCAACAAGCTCTTCCGTAACGGGCATGTCTCGCCGCACTTTTCGGCGAAGGAGCTTTGGACGCATTCGATTGCCGTGGGGGTCATGAGCAAGCTGATTGTGCAGCGTCTCAATAACACCTTGCCGGACGAAGCGTTCCTTGCCGGGCTCATTCACGATATGGGGATACTCGTGGAGTTGCAGGCTTTCCGCGACCCACTGATGGAGATCGCCCAGCAGGCTGCCACCGAACAGGTCCGCTACCTCGATATCGAAACGCAGATCATCAAGGTCGACCACCAGGCGTTGGGCGCGGGGCTGACGAGCAAATGGAAGTTCCCGCGATCCTTCCAATACGTCACCGGCCACCATCACAATCCGATGTCGCTCGCCCTCG
>Ga0123356_10006429_pt1 | contig 11844 bp, 8 predicted proteins | sample TergutEmb28metaG_2_FD_92546 | JGI IMG/M metagenome (GOLD analysis project Ga0123356, IMG submission 92546) | Embiratermes neotenicus P3 segment gut microbial communities from Petit-Saut dam, French Guiana - Emb289 P3 | ecosystem: Host-associated > Arthropoda: Insects > Digestive system > Gut ... | reverse complement strand
CCTCAGGAGTCGAGGAACCTGCTTTCGACGAAACCAGCCGGAAAGCAGATCCTCGCCGGGTTCCCCCTGCCCCCGCGCCGGGGAGGGGAGCGTCCCCTCGTTGATGACGGCAGCACGAAATTGTCGGGCTAAGACTCCGCCGGTATGTATCGCCCGGTCGGCGCGACTCGCCCGCGAGCTTCATAGCGATCATGATGCCTCACCCAGTCAGCCAGCGTATAAGTCGGACCGTTCTCATCGCGTCCCTTGGGCGTTATGTCCAGGTAGACATAGGTCGTCAGGGCCTGCTCATCCCCGCGCGCGTGGGTAGAATAGGTGTGGAATACGTCCCCGGCGGGATCCTTATAGAACACGCTCAATCCCGAGAACTCCTCACTCTTGAACGGCAGGTCGCGCACTTCGAAGTTATAGAACGCCCGGCCCCGTTCGAGCTCCTGCTCGGTGAACGAGACGTGAAAAGCGTAATTAAAATCGCTCTCAAACGACGACACCCACTTGAAATTCCAACCCATGCGTTTTCGGAAGGCTTCGATCTCGTGAATGGGAGCGCGCGAAACCGCAACGTAAGTCACGTCGTGATGTTCGAGGTGGACGAGTGCGCCGCCGACGTGGTCTGAAGCGAACGAGCACCCGACGCAACCCTCTTTCCAGCCGGGGCCGAACATGAAATGACGGATTATCATCTGGCTGCGTCCGGCAAACAGGTCGGCCAGAGTTTCCTTGCCGCCCGGCCCGTCGAAGACGTAGTTTTTCTCAACTTTGACCCAGGGAAGCTCGCGCCTGAGTTCGCGGACTCGGTCGTAGTCGCGCGTAAGCTGCTTTTCTTTGGCCAGCAGTTCTCGGCGGGCCGCCAGCCATTCTTCCTCGGAGACTACCTTCGGTTTTAGGATTACGCTCGTAGACATCTGGAATGCTCCTCTCATTTGGAATTGGAATTAGGAATGACTTTTGCGGCTCGGCTTTCTTTGCGGGAAAGTTTCAGGGCAAGAGCCGCCAGGCCGCCTGCCGAGGTCGCCCCGGCCGCTACCAGCGCCAGACTTGCAAGACAAAATGGACACATCGCGGCCTGTCTTTACCGGCTTCTGAACTCGAGCGCGGCCTACCAGACCACATGAGCCGGTTTCCTCGCTCTATTGCATAGTCGGCCGAAGGCAGCGGAAATCGACAACGCGGGAATAAAAAGTCCGGCAAACCTCGGAACGCCCTTTGCGGCTTGCCCAATCCCCCACGGTACCGTTCCATCGGTTTGCGCCAGATTGCCTGGAACGTACTTGTGGGGGCGCCGGGCCGTGAACCATCCCCCCCATTTGCCGACGCGTAAAACGCGATCTTCCTTGTAGATACGGCTTGTAGTTCCAGTAGGACATTTTTGCGCGGTTCAACCCACGTTCTTAGGAGGCGGGGACTAAAATATTTTCAAGCTGTACTGTTCACCTGCCAGGGCGCCATCCACCGCGACTGCAAAATATTTCCGACGGGGGGACGGGGATCAGTGGTGGCGTCATGAGAGACGACTTTCACGCTTGACGAGCGAAGACTTGCGGCGTGGCAGCAGGGGCGTTTTTCGCAGGTTTCGAGCCCTTCGACACTCCATCGGGTTCCAGGAGGAGGCGTATTTCCCGCACATGCACGGCGTCTATGACGGGCGCCTAGTCGCCCTCTCGGTCTTAATCGCGATCTTTGCCGCCTATGCCGCTCTAGATTTGGCCGCACGGGTCACGGCCGCAAGGGGCCGCAACCGTTTGTTCTGGCTTGCCGGCGGGGCCTTTGCCATGGGTTGTGGTATCTGGTCCATGCACTACGTAGGCATGCTCGCATTCAGCCTGCCCGTACCGGTTCTGTACCATTGGCCCACGGTATTGCTGTCCTTCTTTGCCGCCGTATTGGCTTCCGCTGTCGCTCTAGTGGTGGTGAGCCGAACGGAAATTACCGTCTCTCGCGCGGTTGTCGGAGCCGCGATTATGGGCGGCGGCATCTCGGTGATGCATTACACCGGAATGGCGGCGATGCGGCTCCCGGCGGTGCGTTCGTACGATCCCTTCCTGTTTGCAAGCTCCGTCATTCTTTCCATCGCGATCTCGCTTGCCGCCCTCTGGTTTGCATTTCAGTTTCGTCGAGACCTGAGGCGGTCTCTGTGGCCGAGGATCGGCAGCGCCATGGTCATGGGTTCCGCGGTGCCGGTGATGCACTATACCGGAATGGCTGCCGCCCGTTTTCAGCCCTCTCCGGCCGCTCCGGATCTCTCCCACGTAGTAAGCACCTCGAGCCTCGGCTTTGCCGGCGTGAGCGTTATGACCGTGCTGATCTCGGCCGTGGCCGTCATAACCTCTGCCGTGGACCGCCGCTTCTCCGCACAACGGATGCGTCTTGCTGCGAGCGAACGACGTTATCAGTTGCTCATCGAGGGAGTGAAAGACTGCGCGATTTTCATGATCGACCCCAAAGGAAACGTCACCAGCTGGAATACCGGCGCCGAGCGCATTTACGGCTACAGAGCTCAAGAAATTATGGGGCGTAATGTCGCCTGTTTTTATCCCGAGTCGACGATGTCTGCCCAGTTTCTTTCGCAAGCGGCCACCGATGGCAAGGTCGAGGAACAGGGCTGGCGCCTCCGCAAAGACGGTTCGGGGTTCTGGGCGGACTCGGTCATTACCAGCATGTGGGAGAACGGAGAGCTGCAAGGTTTTTCGAAGGTGGTGCGGGACATTACCCCGCGAAAGCGCGCCGAGGACGACTTGCGCGCGCTTTCGGCACGATTGATGGAGATGCGCGATGAGGAGCGCCGGCGCATTGCCCGGGAGCTCCACGACAGTGCCGGCCAGATCCTAGCCGCCATAAAGATGCGCCTTGCTCCCCTGGTCCAACCCGGCTTGCAAAAGGCGGAACCGGCGAAAGTAATCAGAGAATGTCTGGGTTTGCTGGACCAGTTAACCAGGGAAATCCGCACGCTATCCCATTTATTGCATCCTCCATTGTTGGACGAGATCGGCCTTGCCTCCGCTCTGCGGCTCTATGTCGAGGGATTTTCCGAACGCAGTGGAATTCGTGTGGAACTCGATGTTTCCTCCGACTTTGGCCGCATATCGCAGGATCTCGAAACTGCCATATTCCGCATCGTCCAGGAATGCCTCACAAACATCCACCGTCACTCGGGCAGTCGAACGGCAAAGATCAACATCTGGCAGGCCCGCAACGGTGGCCGGCATGACGTTCTGGTGCGGGTCAAAGATGAAGGCAGAGGAATATCGGGGCCAACTCATTCCGGCACAGAAGCGGCCAGAATCGGCGTTGGAATTCGAGGGATGCACGAGCGTGTGCATCAGCTCGGAGGCTCCATGCAGGTCTCAACGGAAGCGGAGGGCAAAGGAACGATTGTGTCGGTTTCGCTGCCTATTGAAAGAACCGCCGCCATGGCTCGGTGAATGTCCGTTCAGGAAACATCCACTCTTGGTTCTTACCGGATGTCGCGGTAAAGCCCCGTCCTTCAGGGCGCGGGGTATTGGGCTGGACGGCATTGAGCCTACGTTCGGAAGGGGAGGGAAGTGCATACGCCGCTGTTAATTCGCGCCAATAGCGGACATCAAAATGGGTTCTAGAGAGAGACCGCAAAACGGAAAGCCCTGCCTTTTCCGCAGGGCTGGTTGCGGTCCCGAGCTTGGCGTGCGCCCAGGACCTTTATGGATAGTTTTCCGGATTCAGGACAACTTGCTGCGGCGTAGATTCAACGCGAATCCGAGCAGCCCACCGCCAAGCAGCAGCAGCGAGGATGGCTCCGGCACTGCCGTTGCAGAAGAGACGCCTGAGATTCGTGTTTGGTCTAGGGACTGAAACCCTCCGCTGGAGTTGATGGTGACTTTGTCGATCAGTGCCGAGCCGGTGGCCACTATCGTCAGGAACTGGTTGCCATGGGTACCGTTGTCGAACTTGTCTGTAACTTCTTTTCCGTTGGTTAGAAAAACGTTAATCACAATATTATCGGCAGTTGCATCCTTGAACGGGTTGATAATCAGATCCTTGAAGGCGTTCCCGTTCGCTGTCGTCACGGTGATGTCGTGGATAAGCCCACCGTTCTCCGCATCGATGTCCGACTGTCCGCCCTTTCCGGACAGTTCGGCCGACGACGTGAAATCAATCATCGTACCGGTGCGATTCGTATGTCCTTCGACGGTAAGGCCCATCATTGTGCCTGAGCCGTTGAGGAGTATGTTCTGCTCATCCGGTTGGGGGTGGTTGCCTGGCAGGAATTCGACACTAGTCGCGTTTGCCGTTGCAATCAGGACTAACGTCGCGAAAGCAGTGCCTAGTATTCGAGTTGTCACTTGCCTCATGATTTTCTCTCCTTCAGCTACCTGCCGAACGGTTGCTGGCAATGCGCAATCGTGAGGACCTCTTCGCCTGCGGCTGGCGGTCTTCAACCTTGTTTTCCGCAGCCTACAGCTCTGCTTCTGCCTGCATGTGAGTTACCAAGCAGATTACATTTCGTGATACTAAAAGCAAATGCTTTAGCAGCAGTTACCATGGCAGTTTCGATTGCTGGTGTGCAAACAGTTGCACTGCCAATCTGCAAAGAATTGCATTACGCATGCAAAAAGTTTCAAGGACTCTCGACGGGGTCCAAGTAAGGGAACTTGGGTTTTTCCCTCTACGTTCGATGAAGCCCGTTGGGGTTTCTTGCGGTGCAGCTGGGATCGATGGAATCGAGACGGGACGGACAAGGTGCGGGAGGCGCAAGAAAAGGCAGCGGAACTAGTGCTAGCGGAAACGAACTGATCTTCCACCGATTTCGAGCGCCGGCTTCGAGTCTCGCCGGCGATTGAAACCGCGGGAAGAAAGAGGAAGAATTCGAACATGAGTGTGGATGTGAGCACGGCGGTTGAATCGGTTTACCGCTCCGATTGGGGCAGGATCGTGGCTACCCTGATTTCTCTGCTCGGCGACTTCGAGCTGGCCGAAGAGTACGCGCAGGAGGCGTTTGCGGCTGCGCTCGATCAGTGGGGGGTCTCGGGTGTTCCCGAGTCTCCGCGCGCCTGGATCGTCTCGACCGCCCGTCACAAGGCGATCGACCGTCTCCGCCGCCAGAGCTTGTTTGCCCAGAAACTCCAACCGCAGCTCGCGCGCGCGACGCCTACGACCGTCGAACAACCCGAATTTGGGCGCGATGAAATCCCCGACGAGCGCCTGCGGTTGATCTTCACCTGCTGCCATCCCGCGCTTGCGCTCGAGGCGCAAGTCGCCCTCACGCTGCGAACGCTGTGCGGACTTCAAACCGACGAAATCGCCCGCGCATTCCTGGTTCCGAAAGAGACCATGGCGCAGCGGCTGGTGCGGGCCAAACGCAAGATCCGCGACGCCGGAATTCCCTACGTCGTCCCCGAAATGAAGGACATGCCCGCGCGCCTGGACGCGGTGCTGACCACGGTGTATCTGGTCTTCAACGAGGGTTATGTGGCCACCCGTGGCGCGCTGCTGAGGACCGACTTATGTGCAGAAGCGATCCGGTTGGGCAAACTGCTCAGAACCTTGATGCAGCCGCAAGTTCCCCGGGAGGCAACTGGCCTGCTAGCGCTCATGTTGTTGCATGACGCCAGAGGAGAGGCGCGGCTCGACCCGGCAGGCGATCTGGTTGTGCTTGAAGAGCAGGACCGGAACCGCTGGAATCACGAGCAGATTGCGCAAGCGCTGCCCTTGGTAGAGGAAGCTACGGCCTCAATGCCCGGTCCGTATGCGATTCAAGCAGCCATCTCGGCCGTGCATTGCCGAGCGGCTCGCGCCGAAGAAACCGATTGGCGAGAGATTGTTCGCTGGTACGGTCTGCTGGAGCGTGTGCAACCCTCCCCCATCGTCTCATTGAATCGGGCGGTGGCGGTGGCGATGGCGGGGGACCCCGAGGCAGGACTTGCGCAGATCGATGCGCTCGCCGGCGGGGACAACCTCGAAGGCTATCATCTTTTGCATGCGGCGCGTGCCGATCTGCTGCGCCGCATGCGGCGGCTGAGCGAGGCCGCCCGGAGTTATCGGCGGGCATTAGAGCTTGTCAGCAACGACAGCGAACGCCGATTCCTCGAGAAACGTCTCTTCCAGGTAGAAGAAGGCTTATAAGCCGGCAAAATCCGGCAGGGAAGAACAGGCGCCACTAAAATTCCGCATGCCTCATATTTAGAAAGGCAGTTCTAGGCAAACCTCAAACCATTCCACGGTTGCGAAAGTTTATTGGATGGGAGCACCCGCATGGCAAGCTCTTCCCGGATGTCGGTGATGGTGGTTGGCGCAGGCGCCTTTGGCGGTTGGACCGCGCTCGAGCTCCTGAAAAAAGGCGCCAAGGTCACCTTGCTCGATGCATGGGGGCCGGGGAATTCTCGGTCGAGCTCCGGCGGCGAGACACGGATCATTCGCGCCACCTACGGCTCCGGCCGCATTTATACGCAAATGGCGGCGCGAGCGCTCAAGCGGTGGCAAGAGTGCGAGAGGCAATGGAGTCGTAAGCTTTTCTTCCGCACCGGCGTGCTTTGGATGACCGGCAGCGATGATGCTTACGAACGGGAAGCGCTGCCTCTATTGAGCGAGGCGGGTGTCGCGTTTGAGAAACTTACCGCCGCCGAGTGCGCCAAGCGCTGGCCGCAGATCAATTATGCGGGCATCCGCTGGGCGGTCTACGAGCCGGAATCCGGTTATCTGGCGGCGCGCCGCGGCGCGGAGGCGGTCCTCGATCGATTCCTTAAAGATGGCGGAGACTACCGCCAGACGGAGGTAATCCCCGGCGACATCAGGTCGAATCGCATGCTCGAGGCCAGGCTCGGGACTGGCGAGTCGGTCAGCGCGGACGCCTACGTCTTTGCCTGCGGGCCCTGGCTTGGCAAGATATTTTCATTTCTGGCTGGGAGCATCACGCCCACTCGCCAGGAGGTATTTTTCCTGGGAACCCCCGCCGGCGATTTGCGATTTGCCGATACCGAGTTGCCGGTTTGGAGTGACGACAGTAAACCCGAGCTTCCTGGGTTGCGGGGAGGGCGCCGGTTCTATGGCATTCCGGGAAACCACTGGCGCGGTTTTAAAATCGCCGACGACACGCGCGGCGCGGTGATCGATCCCACCACTGTCGAGCGCAAAATCTCTGAGGAAGGCCTTGCGGCAGCCCGCGCATATATAAGGTTGCGATTTCCCGGGCTTGCGGATGCGCCGCTCCTCGAGAGCCGGGTCTGCCAATATGAGAACTCAAGCGACCAGAATTTTATTTTGGACCGTCACCCCGAGGCTGGGAACGTGTGGATCGTGGGCGGAGGATCCGGCCACGGCTTCAAACACGGTCCGGTAATGGGCGAGATGGCCGCCGATGCGGTGTTGGGGGTGAGGTCGCCGCCCTCTGAGTTCAAACTGCATCGGTTGCTAGGAACAGGTCTTGATGGCAGTTAGTTAGAGGGCTTTCTCAGCCTCACCCCGGTTGGTTCATCGTCGGGAAGCGTTGAGGCGGGCTCGAGTTACGGAATGCACCCTCACCCCACGCTAGAGATGCGTGGAGGTGAGGGGCGGCAAACAATTTTCAATTCGTTCAAGACCCCCTTGTGATGCTTAAGGCGTACGGACAAATCCGTGCACCGCTCCCGACGCATCCACGAAGAGTCCGACGATGGTACCAGCAGGATTTATCCCCGAGGCATCGCTGAAAGTGGCTCCCGGGGGGTCGAAAGATGTGAATACTCCGCTCCTCAGCAGAAACGAGTGCAGGACGGTCGCAGTTTTTGTGAAGCTGTAGGCTCCTACGATGTCGCCCTCCGGGTTATTCCCTCCGGCGAAGCTAAAAAGCGAACCGGGAAAATCAAGGGTCGCAAACTGGTGGTGGTACAGCAAGTAACCATGAGTCACTCCATTGGCATCCGCGTAAGAACCGACAACTGCACCGGACGGGTTCACCGTGCTGGCGGTGCTCGAGACGGCGCCGGGGGGATCGAAACTCGTGACCACGCCACTCTGGGACACGGTAAAGCTGTGGGTAACCGTCGCGCAGGAAGCAACCACACAAGAAGCTCCGGTCATTGTACCCGCGGGATTGCGCCCGGTGAGCTGCGTGCCGGCAGCTCCCGGAACGTCGAACGTGGTGAATGCTCCGTTTTCGAAAATGAAACCATGGTTCGCGCCTGCCGCGTCGAGGTAGGCGCCCACAATAACCCCGTCCGGGGTGATGAAGTTGGGCGTCGTACCGGTCGAGCCGGGAGGATCGAATGAAGTGAATACACCTGTCTTACTTAAGGTAAAGCCGTGAACCACCCCCGATGTGTCGGTGTAGGTGCCGACGCTCGTGCCCTGGGGATCGGGACCGCCGTTTAGAGTGGTAGAAGCCGCACCGGGAAAGTCGATCGTCTTGTAGGTCTGTGCTGGCGCGGTCAAGGATGTTGCCAATACGACATAGACCGTGCAAGCCATTAGATGAAATACCCTGGTCATGGAATCATCCTCCTGATTTTGATGGCTCGAAGTGGGACCAACGATGAATTGTGAGTGGGAACCCGTCGGCCCCTTGTGAGCCGTGGTTTTCAGTGCTTCTTCGGGTTGGGAATTGGTTGCTCGAGAAGGAAGCCGCTGCGGCCTCCCCCTTCTTCGGTTCCTATGGGCAGAAGCCTGACAGGAATGCGCCACGCAGGCAATACCCACTTAGTTCGACTTTTGTATAGCCATTATGACTTGGCTACCTGCGGTCAACAGACGAGGGCGCGGGCGCGTGGCGGTGCGGCCACTCTTCGATCGGAAAAACTGGGATGGGAAAAACTGGATATTTTGACCGCTACCAGGCAGAAATCCACGCTACGGCCGGAATCCGGTTTCGAGGGCTTGTCATCCATTCATCCGCGGGGGAAGCAGGCTGTAGCCGGGGGCCGCTTGCTCCAGATTCCGGGTGAGCGAGGCGTCCGCGTCACCCATGGCCCAGCGAATCCCGCCGGCGAGAAGATGGAGAAAAAGCGCACTCGACCAATTCTCCGGGCGATCCCCGATTGCGGTGTAGAAGACTCTGCCCTTGCCTTCGAGGCGCGCCCAGGTCATCGGATAAGGCGGCCGTTCGTAGGGTTTTCCAATCATGCCCTTGGTGTCGAGCGTCAGGATGACGTGCATATCCGTTTGAAAGTCTTTGAGCGAGTACCACTCGTCCTCGAAACGGAAGGGCGAAGAAACCCCTTCCAGCCCCGGAAACTTGGGGTCATTCACAATGATGGCTGGGGTCTGGAGCCGCGGCGTGCTCCCGTGAGTTATGAATTCGCCCCCGAGCATGCGCAGGTACGGGTCTGATTTGTCGCCATGGGCGATGTATCGGTTTGAACCATCTTTCGGATCGGGTCGAGTGTGAAACGTGTCGCTCGCGGCGTGGACCCCGACGAAACCGAGACCATCGCCGACCGCATCGAGCAGCGACTGCTTGCCGGGTCCGGAGATCGGGGGGTTCTTGTCGGTTCCTTCGGTTAAAAGATCGCCAGTCGTGAAAAAGAGTACGGCCGCGTATTTCCGAAGAGCTCTGGAGTCAAAAATTCGGCCGTCTTTGGTCGCGGTAACCTCAAAGCCGTGCCGGTTGCCGAGCGAAGTGACGGCGTTTTCCAGAACGCTCGGTCTGCCGTTGACTCTTTTCACCACCTCATGCTCGAAACCGGATGATTTGGTGAACACCAGCAGGGATTTTCCTCCCGCAGCAGACAAAGCGGCGGGCAGGCGAAGAGCTGACGTTGCCATCGCTCCCATGCGCAATAATTCCCGGCGGCTCCAACTGGTTGCCATCTTTTTCTAGACCTCATTGCGCTTGAAACGCTCGAGCAAACGGTCACATGCGCGTACTGAGAGTGCCATCATGGTCAAAGTCGGATTCTGACATGCCGAAGAAACGAAACACGAGCCGTCCGCCACAACCAGGTTGCTGACATCATGCGACTGGCAAAAAGCGTTCAAAACGGACGTTTTCGGGTTGTTTCCCATCCTTGCCGTGCCCACCTCGTGAACCGCCATGCCGGGCATGTCGGTACCGGTTGTGACCCGGATGTTTTTCGCGCCCGCGGCTTCGAGCATTTCCGCCGCCGTCATCCCGGCATCGTGCATCAGGGCAGACTCATTTTTGCCGTGCGCCATGCTGATGCGCAGGGCGGGAACGCCCCACGCGTCTTTCAGGGCGGGGTCGATCGCGCAAAAATTCTCGAAGTTCGCCAGCGATTCACCGAACGCGCCCAGAGAAACTGGATAAATTCCAAGTTTCACTGCCCGCTTGTATTCCGCACCGATCCCCGGCGCGTCCAGGTTGAACTCCGGCATCGATCCACCCTGAAAGCCGTAGCCGCGAATAAAGCGCGGGTTCTTGCCCTCGTTAGGCGTGTTGCGGAAGCGCACCAGATAAATCCCATTCGGACGGTGGGGAGGATTGGCGTTCGGCAGCGTCTTCAAGCCCTCAAACGTGCCGCTCGCACCGCCGCCAACCGCGTGGTCCATGAGGTAATGTCCGAGCATTCCGCTGGAATTTCCCAGACCGTTCGGATGTTCGCGGGTGGAGGAGTTCAGCAGAATGCGCGTGGACTCGAGCGCCTGGGCGCACAGGACTACGGCTTTCGCGCGAACCTGCCTGGTTTCCTTGGTCGTGCGATCGACGAAGGCGACGCCCGAAGCCTGGTTCGTGCGCGGATCGACATCCACCTGGCTCACGATGGCATCGGTGATCAGGGTCGAGTTCCCGGTTGCGAGCGCGTCCTTCACGGTGGTGAACGGACTGCTGAAATAGGAGTAGGTGAAGCACCCGCGCTCACAAGGGCCGCAGTAGTGGCAGGGGGCGCGCCCGTTGTGAGGCTGGGTCAGAATGGCGGCCCGTCCAATGGTGAGAGTGCGCCCGAACTTGTTCTTGACGGCATCGCGCAATCGTATCTCTCCGCAGCTCATCTTCATGGGCGGAAGAAACTTGCCGTCGGGCAGCATCGGATTCCCTTCGATGGCGCCTGTGATCCCCACGTACCCTTCGACGATGTCATAGTAAGGCGCGAGTTCCGCGTACGAGATCGGCCAATCGACGTCATATCCGTCGCGGCTTGCCGCCTTGAAGTCCACATCGCTCAAACGATAGCTCTGTCGTCCCCAGACCAGCGAGCGTCCCCCGAGGATGCGGAGCCGCTGCCAGCTGAACGGCTTGTCCGCCGGGGTGCTGTAAGGGTTCTCGAGATCGTTCACAAACCACTCGTAGTTGTATTCCATGCAGGCGTAGCACTGGCTCTGGATCGGCCGGGTTCGCATGATTTCCGGCGAGTGATTGCGGTATTTCAATTGAAACGACGGCATGTGCTCGGTAAATTCCCGGGGGCTTACCCTGCGCCCCCCCTCGAGCAGCGCCACCTTCAGCCCCGCTTCCGAGAGCCGTTTCGCCGCCCAGCCTCCGGTTGCGCCTGAGCCGACGACGATTACGTCATACATGGGTTGGAGAGGGTCCTGTGCCATGGCTCCTTATTTATGGGGCTCGTCCTGAAGATCGCAGCCCTCGAAGGGACCGTGAGTGAACTCGCCATCCCAGCCAAGCTCCTTCTGGCCAATCTCCGATCCGTAATAGGCATATGCAATCCGCCGCTTCAGCCTGAGAAAGTGCTCTGGCGCCGAAATGGATTCGCCCTCCTCCCCGGTCCAGCGGTCGACGTCGCGGGGATACGCCCACGGCCTTACCAGCCAGATCTGATCTTCCACCGTAAGTTCGCGAAAGTTCTTGCCAAATTGCTTTTGGCTTTCGTTGTGGATGGACTCGAGCGCCCCTGCGAACTGCCGCTGCGAGTCCGGCGCCTCTATTGAAAGCAAGAGGTCGAGAAAGCGATTGACCAATGCATCCTTTGCGCCGGGCGTATTGGT
>Ga0123356_10006428_pt1 | contig 11844 bp, 10 predicted proteins | sample TergutEmb28metaG_2_FD_92546 | JGI IMG/M metagenome (GOLD analysis project Ga0123356, IMG submission 92546) | Embiratermes neotenicus P3 segment gut microbial communities from Petit-Saut dam, French Guiana - Emb289 P3 | ecosystem: Host-associated > Arthropoda: Insects > Digestive system > Gut ... | reverse complement strand
TCTATCTTCCCATCACACATCACAGCATAATTATAATGATTCATCCAAGCGCCGGTATTACAATACTCACCCTCGTCAAATTTGCAGATTTCTCCATGATGAGTGTGGCCGAAAATTACAAGGTCATGCGTTTTCTGTTTCATTATTTTATGCGCCGCGCCGCGGTATTTTTCTATAGTTTCCGGTGTCAAACGGCGAACGGAGTATTTTCTGCTTAACTTTGAGCAGTATATCCCAAAAGCCACGCCAATGTTGGGATGAAGAATTTTATAGAGTTTCTGAAACAGTTTATTGCGTAATAGTACCTTTGAGATCCTGTAACCTAAAATGCCGTCCCCGTGAGAGAGATAAACTTTCCTGCCCTGCAATTCAAGCTGAAGAGTGTCATGGTAGACGGAGATCCCCATCGTCTTCTCTAAAAAGGGGCTGAGCGCAAAGTCGTGGTTACCCGCCAGGTAATGTATCTTCACACCCGATTCAACCAGACGGTAAAGTTCATGCAGAACGGGGAAGTAGTCGGGACGGATAGCGAAGCGGTACTCAATCCAGAAATCAAACAGATCGCCCACAATGAACAGATCCGTCGCGCGTTTGCACATCTGCGCCGTTAAATCTCTGAAATGCTCTACTCTGTAATCCGGCGGTTTCACGCCGACGCCGAAGTGAGCGTCTGATATAAAGTATATGGTATCTCTGCCGCTGCTGCTCATGGGTAAATTAACCAATCATAACTGCGGAAGACGGACTCCCGCGGTATATCTGAAATATATTACTCCCAAAGATCTTCAGTCGTGTCAAGATCACCGGCCATATCGCTGAAGTTGGCGTTTTCGTCGTACATATTGCCGAAGTTGAGTTCGCGCATCTCCTCTTCGGTCTCCGTGCCTTCGTCAACATATCTTTCGTCTACGTCACGCAGAATCTCATCAGCGTCAAACTGTTCATCAAGAATCACGTTGTTACCTCCCGCAATTAGCTTTCAATAAAGTTATTAATTTTATATTATAGTATGATGATGAATAATAATGGATTTTCCACATCAATGTCAAGTTTTTTCTAAAGTTTTTTAATTTTTTTTCATACAGTGAAACAGATTGATATCACGTGTATTAAAATTTGAAGAAAAGTACGTCTGCGGCGGATGAAATATTGCGGGATTTATACGTAAGGGTTGAAAATTTTCAACCCTTACGTATAATACTTAAAGTATATATCCAGATGGAACCGCCATCCCCTTGGGCACCACTATGATACCGTCGCGGATTGTGATTCCATCTTTCTCACCGTCTATAATGTTATTTACGTTGATGAGCTGTACATCATTGCCGATTCTGACGTCTTTGTCAAGAATCGCGTTTTTAATGTTGCAGTTCCTGCCTATTCCAAGATTGGGGCCTTTTACGGAATCCGGCTCAAAGTAGTCGGCGCCCATAAATATGACTCTGGCGAGTTTTGACCCCTCGCGTATAACTGAACGCACGCCTATAACGCTCTCAGAAATCACCGCTTTGTCTATCATTGACCCTTCGCAAATAATAGAAGTATCAATATTCGAACCGCTGAATCTCGCCGCCGGCAGAAAGCGGGCGTGAGTGAATATCGGATTTTCTTCATCGTAAAAATTAAACGGAGGATCCTTTGACGTAAGCGATATGTGGGCGTCAAAAAACGCCTTTATCGTTCCGATATCTTCCCAGTAGCCGGTGAAAGGATAGGCGTATACGTTACAGCTGTTGATTGCGGCGGGAATAATCTGTTTGCCGAAATCGTTGTAATCGTATTTTTCGAGAATGTCAAACAACACTTTTTTGTTGAAAAGATATATACCCATTGAACCGACATGAGTTTTCTCTTCTCCATCACATTTTTCCCTGAGAGTTGCCGGAATCTCAAAATCTGTAATAACATTTTCATCTTTGGGCTTTTCGACAAAATCCTTTACCTTGTAGGTAGAGTCCATCTTCAAAACACCAAGCTCATTGACCTGAGAGCGGGGTACGGGTACAACGCTCAGGGTGATATCGGCCTTATTTTCAATGTGGAAATTGATGAATTTCGTGAAATCCATTCTGTAAAGATGGTCGCCAGAAAGCAGCATCACGATGTCGCCGGCTTGCTTAAAGTTGCTCAGATTTTTGCGCACAGCGTCGGCGGTTCCCTCATACCACTCCTCTTTGTCACAGCCCTTGCTGTTTTCCTTGCCGTCAAGAGTTTGGGAGGCGGCCAGAACCGAAACGAAACCTTTGGAGAAGTTGTCAAGCCGGTAGGTCTGAAAAATGTGTCTGTGCAAAGACTCCGAAGCGAACTGGGTAAGTACGCATATGTGGCGGATATCATGATGCAGGCAGTTTGAGATTGGAATGTCGATAAGCCTGAATTTTCCCCCAATGGGTACAGCCGGTTTTGAACGTGCTTCTGACAATGGACGAAGACGTGTACCCTGTCCGCCTGCCAAAATAATGGAAGTTACCTGGGAGTTTCCCATTTTTGTCCGCCTCTTTTTGTTTATGTTGATTTGTTTAAACGTTGAAATTATATAACTATATAAGAAAATTCATGCGTAAGAGAGGTATCATAACTTAAAGATAGTTGCCTGTAAAACTTTGTGAAATAACTCCTGATTTTGCAAAAAAAGATTAAATAGATGTATCCGATGAGGACGCTGGCGGCAATCCCGACAAAATCTAACAAATCCATTGCGGGAAGCGGAAAATTTCGGTGTCTGTGTTCCGTAAATTCCGATAAATCCTGTACGTAATGCAATTTTTATGGCAATGCATTTGCATATATGATATATATTATTGTACAAGAACCTAAGGCAATTAAAACTGAATATAAAATGGGATCCTGAATCAAAAATGAGCCAATGCCGCTTAGGGAGTTAAGGTTGCCTGTTATGAGACATTTTTTTATCGCCGCGGCAGTATGCGCCGCAATTCTTGCCTTGCCGTTTATGGCGCAGGCTAAAAGAGTGGAGCCGGATAAAGCTGAAAAGTTGGCGCAGCGCTTTGCGGAATCAAAACATGGGCCGGGCGCAAGGGATAATATCCGCCTGAGGCATACCGCCAGGAGACATGGGCAAAGACCGGGCGGCCGTATGGGCGTAATGCCGCAAAACGCGCAGGAAGACGATGCGGTATACTACTACGTTTTCAATATAAACGAAGCCGCCCGGGGCGGTTTTGTGATTGTGGCGGGTGATGATATAGCAAGGCCGGTGCTGGGTTATTCAAGTAACGGAAACTACGATGAAAATAATCTGCCGCCGAATTTTACGTATTGGATGGATCACCTGTCGCAGCAGATCGCCCAGGCGCAGGATCAGGGTATTGGGCAGGACGCGCTTGTGCGGCAGGAGTGGGAAAATTATTTGACCGGAAATATGCCGGCTGAAGGAAGCGCCGCAGGGCCGTTAGTGCAGTCAAAATGGAATCAGCGCGCTCCGTATAACAATATGTGTCCTTTGGATGGAGGCGTTCGCAGTTATACCGGCTGCGGAGCGACGGCTATGGCTCAGATCATGCATTATCACCGTTGGCCGGCGCGGGGCAGGGGACAGAGCACGGCTTATGCAACCGCAACGCGCGGAATTTCTGTACCGTCCGTAAATTTTGAGATTGATTACGACTGGCAGAATATACTGGATACATATCCATCAACTAATACTGCTGCCGGAATACCGGAAAACGATGCTGTAGCCGCCCTGATATATCATGTGGGAGTAAGCATCAGAATGGATTATACCGCTAATTCAAGTATGTCTAATACACGCGATATACCCGGCGCGTTAATTAATTACTTTGGGTATCATAGCGGCGCTCAGGCTTTACAGCGTACATCATACACCGATGGGAATTGGATGGATCTCATGAGGGCGCAGATAGACGCAGGGTTGCCTGTAATTTACAGAGGAGAGGGAATTGATGCGCATATTTTTATAATGGACGGATATGACGATACCGACAGATTGCATTTCAACTGGGGATGGGGCGGATCGTATGACGGGTTCTACTTAACCACCGCGATGACTCCCGGCGTCTTCTCATATCATGGCGTGCAGTGGGGCGTTATAAATATCCTGCCGAATGTTGAGGGGCTGACATACCCTGTTATTGCTTCGCATCCGCAAAATTTAACCATACAGACGGGGCAGACGGCGCAATTTACTGTAGCCGCGAATTTAAACGGTGCGGATTCACTTAAATATCAGTGGCAGCTCAGTACGGGTAATGCGTCGGCTCCCGCGTCGGATACCATATTTCATGAAAATTTTGAAGGTATAAATTCTTTCACTTTAGTCAACGGCTCGCAGACCAACCGGTGGAGCGTGGGAACCGATGTTTTCATGGCGGGCGGTACGAGATCCGCCTACATTTCCAACACAAATGGGAGTAAAAATAATTATGATACTTTGTCTCCGTCCGTAGTACATATGTATCGCGATGTAACGTTTCCGCAACTGAGCGGGCCGTGTACGCTCTGGTTCAATATAAAGGGGATGAATGATTTAGACAATTATTTATCCGTGCACTGGGTAACGACCTCCGTTACGCCGACAGCCGGCAATTTAGTAGAGGGCACCTGGTGGCAGTGGCAGAACCGCCAATACAGCAGCTGGACGCGGACGTTTATTCCTGTGTCGGAGTCATACTCGGGAACTACAATGCGCTTAGTGTTCACCTGGCGTAATAGTGCGTCCGGGGACGTCAATCCGCCGGCTGCGGTTGACAATATCACGCTTATCAGTAAACCCGGCCGAAGCCCTTTCAGCAATATTCCAAACGCCACATCCGCAACCTACTCTTTTAGGCTTGCGTCAGAGACTATGAGCGGCAACCGTTACCGCTGTATTGTTACGAACAATCACGGTCTTTCCGTAACATCCAATCCCGCCGCGCTGACGGTAAATGCGGAAAATACAACATCGGTTTTGCTGACGGACAGGACGGTTCCCCGCGTTTTGCCGCAGGATAACGGCGCAGCAGCTGTATTTAACAATATGCAGACTAACCAGTTCACCGCAGGCCCCAATCCTGCTGCCCGTTTGTCGGGCGCGGTAAACTTTTTCCGTTTGGGCAGTCAGATACAAAGCGCGGCGCTGACTGTTTTTGACGCGTCCGGTAATGTTATTAACAGGAATATCATCATAAAAGACGCCGCCGCGGTTACACAGACGCGCCGTCAGGTCGGCTCATGGGATTTAACAGACACAAAGGGCCGTCAGATCGCTGACGGCACGTATTTGGTTCGCGGCGTGATCACGGATATTAACGGTAAAAAGGAGCGTATTTCATTTATTGTTGGAGTGCGCTGAATCAGATATTCTACCAGCTTTTAACTTTACAGGCACGGCATAAGCCATTAAAGGATAAATTAAAATTTTTAATGTGAAGTCCGTCTTTGCCGTTTACTCTGCCGAATATATCGGAAAAATCACCCTCAATATCAAAAATCCGCTTGCAATTTTCACAGATAAAATGATAATGCTCATGGCAGTTGTGATCGTAATGAGCAGCGCCGTAAAAATCTCCGATATTTAAGAGTTCACCCGATGCTGCCATCTGGCTTAGATTTCTGTAAACCGTGGCCTTGCTGATTGACGGGTGACTCTTAACAACATATTCAAAAACCTGCTCAGCGGACGCGTGTATATTTAGCGCCTTTACCGCCTGAAGTATTAAACTCCGCTGAACAGTGTTTTTTTTGCCTGTCATTAACTAAAAATACCTCTTTAGCAACCCCTGAAACGCCATGCCGTGACGCGCTTCGTCTTTGCACATTTCGTGTACGGTGTCATGTATTGCGTCAAGGTTGAGCTGTTTTGCTTTTGTGGCGAGGTCTTTTTTACCCTGAGTTGCGCCGTGTTCGGCCATAACGCGCATTTCAAGATTTTTCTTAGTTGACACGTCAACAACTTCGCCAAGCAGTTCAGCAAATTTTGCGGCGTGTTCGGCCTCTTCAAACGCGATTCTTTTGTAGGCTTCCGCGACTTCGGGATAACCCTCTCTGTCCGCCTGACGGCTCATGGCAAGATACATTCCCACTTCGGTGCATTCGCCCATAAAGTTTTGACGAAGCCCTTCAATTATTTCAGCGTCAACGCCTTTTGCAACGCCGATTCTGTGTTCGTCGGCAAATGCGAGAGCGCCGCCGGACTGCTCATTGAATTTTTCAGCGGGAACTTTGCACAAAGGACAATTTGCGGGAGCGGCGTCGCCCTCATGAACATGACCGCATACTGAACAGATGAACTTTTTCATATTAACCCCTTATGTAAGAATGATTATTATTTGATAACTGTTATTAATATAAATTAAAAAGGTCTTCGTGTCAATAGGAGATTTAAAATTTTCAAATCAGGGCGGAGTTTTTTCATAATAAATGAGGGCAGCCCCGCGAGAATTTATACGCACATAACGCAACTTTCCAATTTAAATTGCTCTTTATAATATAGATAACTTATTTTTCTGAGATGAATAAAATGGTTAATGTGGATTTCATTATTCCGACAGCGGACGAAAACGATATTCTGAACCGATTGGATAATTCATATACAGGCGTGTCGGAAATGATCCCCAATGAAAGGGCTTTTCTAAATGCGTTGATTTTGAGAAACAGCCCTGAGAGATTATTGGAATTGGGGGTAAGCGCTGGCGGTTCTTCTATCATAATGCTTAACTCCATAAAAGATTTTCCAGAAGCGAAACTGTATTCCATTGACCTGTATGAAAATTTTTATAAGGACGAGAAGAAGAAAACCGGTTATTTTGTTGATAATTATCCTGTCCTTAAATCAAAATGGGAGCTGTTTACCGGCGGGCTTGCGCTGAACTTTATGGATAAGCCGGGGATTTTTGGGGGTGAAATAGATTTTTGTCTGTTTGATACCGCGCACACAAATCCCGGAGAGATTTTCGACTTTTTGATGGTACTGCCATTTTTGAAGGATAATGCTATAGTTGTGTTTCACGACACGTCGTTTCATGTCTGCAACCTTTTGCGGAAAAGGTATCTTGACGGAGAACGAACGATAACAAATAATCTGCTTATGAGTTCTATCTGCGGTAAAAAACTCCTGCCCGGTAATCAAAATGCCGAAGAATTCCCGAATATCGCGGGAATAAAGATCAATGAAAACACAAAGAAAAATCTCTTCGAAATCTTTAATCTGCTTACTTTAAGATGGCATTGCCTGCCGTCGGCCAAGCAGGAGCAGGAGATAGTACTTTGGTTTGAAAAACATTATGATGCATACTATATTGACTATCTTAAAAAGGTATTTTTATACCAAAGAACCGTATTTGCCGGCGATAAGCGGCTGCGGATAAAAAACAGTATAAAAGGGATATTGGGCGCAGGCAATATAAAAAGGTTAAAGAAATTAGTTCATAAAGACACTATTTTTGTTTAATATGTGTTGCCGCTGCGTGCCCGCCGCCTGAAGCAGTGAGCGTCTTTATATTTTTAACGATCTGCCATATTGTCTCGCTGTCCGGTTTATTATTGAAAAGCGCCGGTGATATGCGTTCGTTGCTTTTGCAGTAAACGGCGCACTGTTCTCTGTTTAACACCGGAATAATTTTGCAGTTAGATATCTGAGCAAGTCCCAGTAACGCTCCATGACCTGTAATAACAAGATCGGTATAGGCGATTAGCGCGGCGGTTCTTGTGATTGAGAGCGGTGGCATTACCGCAAATTTTTCATTTGTAAACTCATGGCTTTCTCCCTCTAATCCGCCGAAAACATAAAAATGACCATTTTTCTGCGCTTTGAGCGCTTCTTTGAGTTCGCCGCACCACTGCTTGCCGTAATCATTTTCAAGACTTGCGACGTCAATGCAGATGAGCGCCGGCTCTTTTTTCAGGTTACGCTCTGAAATAAGGGCCGCCACTTCATCCGCCGCCGCTTTTGGTACGCCCCAACGCATTTTTGAATCGGTGTACGCTCCGAGGAGTTTGGAGAGCTCCGCATTGCGTTCCCAAAGATTATTTCCGGAGAGTTTAGAGGTTTTTATCTTTAAGTTAAGAAAGGGGTATGTGCCGCCGCTGTCTTCCCAACCTATACGTATATGTGCGCGGCTTAAACCGATAAGATATAAAAGCGCGATATTGTATTGCTTTTCAAGGTTGATGCAGATATCAAAAGCGCGGTTTGAAAGTTCCTTTACTACCTCATTGAACTGTGCGCTGAAAATAGAAAACTCCGAAGGGAGATACTTTATAACAGCCGCGGTTTTGAGCCCTATAACAAAAGAGGCGTGAGCCGTTGGGCACAGGAAAGTAATTTTTGAATCTTTATATTTGCCAAGTATGGAGAAGAGGTTCTCTAACTGAAAAATCATCTCCGTTCTGTCCTGAGGCAGAATAATAAAGAACTCGGAAGAGCGGTTAGTGCTCGACGGCAGAGCGATAGGACTTTTATCTATTCTCTTGCGAAGACGCCAGGAAAGAACCATTTTTGATAGTGAGGGCCCTAACAGTTTTAGGGCAGCTCTCTTAAAAAGACCGATTTTTTTTGCTTTTTCGTTCATTCTTATATATAATTAAAGGGTGAGTGTTTATCTAAAAATAGCACTGTACACGGGATTAAGCAAAATTGTATTGTTAAAAATATAAAGAAAGTTTGTAATGACTTCACGCATTGTTCGTTTTCTGTTGGTTTTTGGCGTTGTAACTGTCAGCGCTTTTTGCGCTGTTACCGAAGTGGGGGAGCAATTTTTCCCCTGGCTCGGCGCACTGAGTTTCCTGCCGCTCACAGCCGCGCTGGCGCTTCTCTTATGGTTTATTCTGTGGCGCATCTCACAGCATGGAGATATGAAGCGTGAAAAAGAGTACCATGCAAAGCTTGAAAGTATACGCAATCAGATTCTCGCCGAGACTATGACCAAAGCGCGCACGCCTGCCGAAGCGGACAAAAAGCCGTCTGAATTCCCTTCAAGTACAGGCGCGTTTAAAATTGAAAAAGCTTCCGGCGATACGGTTACAGTTTTTGATAATGAGGCCGGAAACGAGGTAAACGAGCAGCTCAGCCACATGCTTTACTTTATGAGCTATAACTTTAAAGCTTATACAGCCGCGGCGTTTATCTATGATCCGCAGCGCCGCGTGCTCGTGCTTAACTGCTATCATTCAAAAGGCGTTAACATCTTAGAAAATGCGCAGATTCCGTTCGGTTCAGGCATAGTCGGCCAGGTCGCAAGCGAGAACAGGCTTTTTATGAGCGGCGATCTCTCGTTTTACAATCCGGACTCTTCCGGCCACACTTATTATTCCAATCAGGAAAATATAAGTTCTGTTCTTGCGGTGCCTATCATATTCGGCAACAACGAGTTTATAGGCGTTTTGTTAATTGACAGCAAAGATAAAAATGTTTTCAGAGAGCAGGATAAAGAGCTGATGAAGCGTTTTTCCACTATCGCAGCGGCTCTTGTTGTGAATATCCGCATGAGTACCAATCTTGAGCAGGCGGCAAAAACGTTCCGCCTCTTTTACGAAGCGAGCCACCATTTTTCTGTCGCGCTTAAAACGGACGACGTTTTTAACTCGCTTTTTGCGGTTGTACCGCGTTTCGTTTCATCGTGCGTGCGGATTGTTCTTACCGCGTTTGACGCGAGCAGAAACTGTTTTGTAATACAGCGCGTTGACGGGCAGAAGTTTGAACTCACTGAAGGGATGGAGCTTCCGCTTAGTTCGGGGCTTTACTCTTTTGCGTTTACCAAAAGTAAAATGGTTAACATACCGGATCTTGCGGCGCAGGGAAACAAGTACTACCGTTTTGCTCCCAACGAACCTGTAAATCCTGCTTTAAGGTCTTATATCGTATTTCCGATTCTTGCCGGAGAGGGCGGAAAGTGTATAGGTCTGTTTTCCATAGAGAGCAGCAGTCCCGGGGCTTTTAACGGGCAGGTTGAACAGATACTCACAACGATTATCGAAAACGCTTCCGTGGCTATTAACCGGTCGCTTCTTTACCGTAAAATGGAAAAGCTTGCTACGACAGACGGGCTTACAGGGCTTAATAATCACCGCACATTTCAGGAATTTATGGACAAAGAGCTTGAACGCGCGCAGCGTTACAATCGGCCGCTTTCATTTCTTCTCACAGATATTGACCATTTTAAATCATTTAACGATACCTACGGCCATCCGGTGGGGGACATGGTACTGCGCGAAGTCGCAGCCTGTATCCGCAACGCCGTGCGCACTAACGATATACCCGCGCGCTACGGCGGCGAGGAGTTTGCGGTTATTGTTCCCGAGAGCGACGAGCAGGGCGCGGCCATTATAGCCGAAAGAATCCGCCGCAGCGTTGAGAGCCGCGTAATTGTAAACGACGGCAAAGAACTCAGAGTAACTATAAGCATAGGCTGCGCCTCATTCCCGCCGCACGGTGAAACAAAGCAGGAACTTATTGACAACGCAGACAAAGCTCTTTATGCGGCGAAACGCAGCGGACGCAACAGAGTTTGTATTTACAGTCCTGAAATGACGATGACGTCTTAAAGATATTTAAAAACTAAAAACCAAGGATATTTATTGTAAAAATGGAAAATAACAAAGGAACAACCGCTCACGATTTTTTCCCTAAAAAGCTCGCGAAATTAGAAAAACAGCGTGCGGCCGCACTCGAAAATCCGCTTGTCAGCGAGCAGATCGCCTCGCTTATTTCAATGAAGTTTAACCGTGAGCCGCTATATAAATCCATAGAAGATTTTTATACAGAAGAGTACAAGAGCGCTCTTGATTCAGGCAAAGCGCCCGCGGAGCTTGAAAAGATCACCCGTTACCGCGGCCCGACGCAAAAAGAGATCAATCTGCTGTATAACGATATTCATGCGAAAGAGCAGACTTTCGAAGTCAGTAACAGCGGTGAATAGTGTGAACTTTTGACTTCGCCGCGATAATCACGGTGAGAGTTCACGGTGAGAGTTGAAGATAGTCCCCATTAAAAGATGTTGATTTTTTGGCGCAGCGGTGTTATAATAAAAGCTGTAAGAGAGTTAAAAGGCGCTGCGTTTCCCTTTTTCTGCAATTTTTCCAGGCTTTACGGCGCGCGTTAGTTTATCTTTAGATCTCGATAATTTAGAAGGTGAGGTTATAAAGCGGTATGGAAAGAACTCAGTTTCTTCCTGATGAGGGGGCCCTAACTTTATATTTAAAAGAGATAGGCAAGAACAAAAGTCTCACTTTGGAAGAAGAAGCAAAGCTTGCCGTAAGAATACGCAAAGGCGACCGCAAGGCTCTTGAAGTGCTTGTGAAAGCGAATCTGCGTTTTGTTGTGAGTGTGGCACGTAACTACCAGAATCAGGGATTGCCGCTCAGTGATCTTATTAATGAGGGTAATCTGGGCTTATTGCGGGCCGCAAAACGTTTTGATGAGAAGAAAAATTTCAAATTTATCTCATATGCCGTATGGTGGATCCGCCAGTCCATTTTACAGGCTTTGGCTGAACAGTCGCGTATAATTAAGCTTCCGCTTAACCGTGTGGGAGCGATACATAAAATCGGCAAGACGCAAAGCCGTTTGGAGCAGAAGCTGCGCCGCGTGCCTAACGCGGCGGAGATCGCCACGGAGCTCCAGATCGGCGAAGATGAGGTATACGAGAGCATAAAAATCGGCAGCAGCCATATGTCTCTTGACGCGCCTCTGCAGAGCAGCGAAGATTCAAAGCTCCTTGATCTGCTCGCAGACGATGAGCAGATGCCGCCGGATGACGGTCTTATGGATATATCTCTGCATGACGAGATAAATAAAACGCTTGATACATTGAGCGAACGGGAAAAAGAGGTGGTCAGGCTTTATTTTGGAATAGGCGAAGACACTTCTCATACATTGGAAGAGAT
>Ga0123356_10006427_pt1 | contig 11844 bp, 13 predicted proteins | sample TergutEmb28metaG_2_FD_92546 | JGI IMG/M metagenome (GOLD analysis project Ga0123356, IMG submission 92546) | Embiratermes neotenicus P3 segment gut microbial communities from Petit-Saut dam, French Guiana - Emb289 P3 | ecosystem: Host-associated > Arthropoda: Insects > Digestive system > Gut ... | reverse complement strand
GTGGTTATGTTCACCACCGCGTCGACGTTCTGCTTGATCACCGGCAGGAACCGCATGAACACGTTCGGATCGGGCGTCGGTGCGCCCGTCGCCGGGTCGCGCGCGTGCAAATGGATGATGGCGGCACCGGCCTCGGCGGCTTCGATCGAGGCGCGGGCGATCTCTTCCGGCGTGATCGGCAGGTACTCCGACATGCTGGGCGTATGAATCGAGCCCGTGACGGCGCAACTGATGATCACCTTGGGCATGGGTCCCCTCCCTCTTGCTGCGAGCATCCCACTGTGCACCGGGCACGTGCACCGGGCCAGGGGTCGGTTTGTAGCGCTGACACGCCCTGGATTGCAGCCCGCCGAATCTTCGCCGATAGATTGTGCGAAATTCCGCGGACCACGAAGGATGCCACGATGGGACTGCGACCGGACGCCCTCAGGAAGATTCCGCTGTTCAGTCGGCTCAACAGTGCCTTGCTCAGCCGCATCGGCGGCATGTCCACGATCATTGCGGTCCCGGCCGGCGATATCCTGGTGAACCGCGGCGAGATCGCCGACAACCTTAGTTTCCTGCTGGAAGGGCGGGTGACGTTGCTCGGCGCAGCGATCGACGGATCGAGCGCCGTGGTGGACGTGCTGCAGCCGGTGAGCGGAGTGGCGATTGCAACCGTTCTGGCTGACCTGCCATGCCCGGTCACGGCCCAGGCGGTGGCGGCTTCGCTGTTGCTGATCGTCGCCGCGGCACCGTTGCGTACGCTACTCTCTCATGCGCCGGCACTGACCGGAGCCGTAATGCGCGATGTCGCTTCCGATTTCGGAGCGATGATGCGCCAGGTCATGGATCTGAAGCTGCGATCCACGCCGCAACGCCTGGGCTGCTACCTCCTGCAACAGGTTGCCGATACGGCGACGGAGCGAGCTGACTTTCGTTTGCCGTTCGACAAGGGACTGCTCGCGGCACGGCTGGGCTGCCGGCAGGAGAACCTGTCGCGCGCCTTCGCGACGTTGCGCGACGTCGGGGTAGAGACGCACGGCGCGCGCGTCATCCTGCACGACGTGCCAGCGCTCCGCGACTACGCCTTGCCGGACGCGCCCGTCGGAACGGCAACGCGGCGTAGCGATGCCTGAGAAACCTGACCAAAAGGGGAATTGGAACCGCCTCCCTCTCGAGACGGAAAGACCGCCTCCGGGATGTGAGATATCGCAAATCACCGACCCGTTATCGCCGATCCGATACTTTCGAATGATGACGCCGGCGCCCAAGAGGAGTAGAGCTAGCAGTTGGCTGGGTCCCCGTAGCTCAGCAGGATAGAGCACAGGATTCCTAATCCTGGGGTCAGGCGTTCGAATCGCCTCGGGGACGCCACTTTCCGAAATCCGCAGCGCGCCAGGGCAACCTGGGGGGCAACTCAGCGGGGCGCACCTCCGATGACACATGCAGGAGTGCAAACGGTATGTGCACGAATGCAAAGGACTGAACTCTGTCGCATGGCAGGCCCCGCAGGAGTAGGATGCGCCGGACCGCACTCCCGACATGTCGAGGGTCGCAGTCTCCCCGGCCGCCGGCACATCCGTCGAGTCGGTGGTGTCGGGCTCACAGCCATGGCACCCCCGCACAGAACCAGATGCCCAGAGCAGCCCAGATTGCGATACCGAAGTACCAGAGGCATGCGCGGATCATCTCCATCTCCACCTCCACAGCATGACACCGAACCACGCCCCGAAGACGTGTCCGCGCCAACCTATCAGCCGCCTGGAAAGTTGTAGGACGGCAGCGACGACATGTTGTCCAAGTTTGAGCCGTCACCAATGTGCGGCGCCGCGCTTGCGACGGCCAGATTACCGATGACCATTGCCAGAGCTGCGATTGCGGCAAAGAGCATCTTACGCATCAGCAAGTCCTCCGATTTGGCCACAGCGGGCCATGAGCGTGCGGGTTCCCGTTTGAGCCCTGCTGCGGTCGGGATTACTCGCTGCGTGACGACCAGACACTGAAGCATTTCAGAATACGTTCGGAGTGCGCCTAGGTTTCATCTCACAGCGGCAGTCTGGAACTGCTGATCAGGGTATGGTTCTCGCTCGCGACATTCGGCGCCAACCTGAAAGTGGCGCGGCTGGAAATGAGACTCAAGCAGGCGCAGCTCGCGGAAGCCACAGGCCTGCTTCAGCAATACATCTCGCTCGTCCAGTCGAGGAGACAGACTGTCACGTTCACCATGGCACACGTGTTGGCGACGGCTGCTAACCGAGATGTCAGAGCGCTGCTTGCCCGGCCGCGACCGCGACCATTCAGTGCTTAAGAGACCGACGGGACGTCCAGCGCCGGCCTCCCGGGATTCGGCTAGTCGCTAGCGCCCGGCGAAAAGCCGATGACGGAAGCGACGCCTACGCCGTCTGACAGACCGTCAATTGCAGTCTTATCCTTCGAGAGCCTCAGTGACGATCCCGAACAGGAATATTTCGCCGGTGGCGTGGCCGAGGAGATCATCGCTGGGCTCGCGCGGATCAAAGGATTGCTCGTTATCGGCCGCAACTCAAGCTTCGCTTACAAAGGTAAGATCGTCGATGTTAAGCAGATCGGTCGGGAACTCGGCGCACAGTACGTGCTGATAGGCAGCGCCCGTCAGTCTAGCGGGCGCGTGAGGCTCCCGCCCGGCTGATTGAGGCCGAGACCGGTGCTCACCTAATGGGCGAAGCGTCACGACCGCGAGTTCGAAGACGTCTTCAAGTTACAGGACGAAATCACCCGTGGTCGGAGCAATCGAACCGAACGCGACGGGGCTGGGGCCTGGCGGGCTCGTCATCGCGATGGTGGAGCACGATCGAGCCACCGCCCTGCAGTCATTCGAACAGGCACTCGCGCTCAGCCCTTCTTACGTTTTGACGCTCCTGTTGGGTGCCATTGCATTGGCCTATGGCGGCGAGGCCAAGCGCGCCATTGATTACGGCGAGCAGGCGCTTCGACTCAGCCCCGCTCAAGACCGCATGAACTTCTACTCACATCATTGGCTCTCTATAGCCTATTTCCTAACCGGGCGATATGAAGAGGCGGCAAACGCCGCCCATCGTACCATCCAATCCGGTCCTAACTTTAGCATCTTGCACTGCCTTCTGGCGGCGCCGCTGGTCGAACTTGGACGACTGGAGGAGGGAAAAGCGGCCGCGTCGCGCGTCCTTACGTTGCAGCCCTCGTTCAGCTCCGCGGGATGCTGCGCTGCCCTCGCGCTCGCAGCGGCGTTGGCCGATCTCTTACAGGAAACTTGGCGCGAGGCCGGTCTGCTGACATAGTGGGTTTTCTTGAAAACGTGACCAGGAGTGGTGCCATAGGAATTCGCTTTGGCGCTAACCTGTCATTGAGTGACAACCCATCCAAACTTCCGTAATGGGTCGTGGCTAGACCGGCGGCTCAGGGTGGTTAGCGGTCCTTCAAATTCCGATCCACGATCAATTTAGCGTCGAAGCATAGAACATATATCTACAAGTTGCCGAAGCCGAGATCCCGCCTACCTGCAGCACTAAGCTACGGCCGCGGCCGCGAGACAGGCGAGCGCTGCGAGGGACGCGAGATTTCTCGCCGCGTGAAAACGCCGCCAAAGTGTCCGATAGTGTTCAGCCCGTTCCGGCATCTGGCCTTCAGGCAGCCGACGAAATTTCGAGTTGATCGGCTCGGCGATCGTGATTGACGCGACCACCACCAGCACGATGAAGCCAATCCCGGCCCACGCAAAAAAAGTCGCAGCGCCGCCGCGGTTTAGAGCAAAAAACGTCGCGCCGGCGCCAGCGGTCACACCGAGGATGGGCATCATAGGATCCGCCCGAAACAGAGACCGCCGGAAATCAACGGCGAACTGTTCAAGGGGCATTCGTCGCCATAGGTTTGTTCGTTCAACGGCGAAAATCAGGATCCCACCGGACCACAGCCCACAGAAGACCAACATAATCCAGGCGCTGATCTGCGTCCTCATCATGCTCTATTCCTTTCTGTATTATCTAATTGATACTTGTTGCCAAGTGATTGCAAGCTGCGGGTGCGGAGGCACGTAAGCGCTCGGCCCTATCGATAGCTTAAGCAGACTGTGTGAAAACACGCTCACCGCGCGACAGCGCGCAACATTCGATGCGAATGGCAGCAATGCGTCGGGATTGGACGTTGGAATCAGCGGTGGAGAGACATGGGCGGTAATTGCATTAGCAACCTGCTTCTGCAATCCGGCTCCGACATCTGGGTCGCTGACGGCCCACTGACATCGTTCCACGGCTTCTCCTATTCCACGCGCCGTCACCACCCAGCCGGCAGCGCCGCCGAAGCGTCACCGAGTTCGCGAAAGACCCTCGATTGCGGCAACACGACACGCGGAGGCAGCGGCGATCTCCGCACCTGCCACGGCGAGACGCTGGATCAGGCGCGCGATAATTTCCGCCTGTTCCCCGCGGGCTGCAACACCATCACACCGGATTAGCGTTCTGCATTGCCTTAAAACCCTTGCTGCATCCGACGGCAGCACGCCGGAACGCTCGAAGACCTTCAATCGGTCGGAGTATCGTGGTCCCGCGGGAGGAAGCCTCCGCCGAGGACGATAGCCCGATTCATTCGGGGAGGCTCTTTTCGTCGGAATGAGGGATCCGTCGCAAGGAGCGGTTACGGCGCGATCGAGACCTCCGGGTCGCCGAGCTCAACCAAGGTTCGGACCTCAGTTCGGTCAGGCTGGCGAGCAACATCTTTGCGGCTTTGAGATCGGGAGTTGCGAAGCCCTCCGTGAACCAGCCGTAGACCGGGGCGAGCAGAGTACGTGCTTCAGCCAGCCGGCCTTGCTCACCCCACAATCGGGCAAGGCTCATCACGGCACGCAATTCCCATAGCTTCGCCTCTTGCTCCCGAGCGATCTGCTGGGCTTTGCAATAGAGTTCCTCTGCGGCCTCGGCATACCCTTGTCGCAGTAGCAACTGGCCTTTATGCCGATACAGCTCCGCTGCATACCAGCGCTCCCCTGTTTTTTCGATGATCCGCAGTGCCTCCCCCACCAGGCTCGCCGCCTCTTCGATGTGGCCGGCGATCTCGCATGCCTTGGCCAGGAGGGCGGTAAAATAGGGCATCCACAATTCGGTCCCCGTGGCGCGATAAGTCGCTAGGCCGTCACGAATGAGCGAGATTCCCTCCGCCACTTCGCCACGTTCGGTCTTGGCCCACCCGCGATAGAGCGCTCCTAACGCACCCCAAAGCGCGAAACCCTGGTCGGTCGCGACCGCAACCAGTTCGTCTGCCCGCTCATTCAGGACAGCCGCATTGTCTCCGGCAAGCGAGTGCCGCCAGGCATCGCCAGACAAGCTTCCAGCCAAGGTCCGCGGATGAGCCAGCCCCCGCGCCTCGACTATTGCTGCACGGCTCTGCGCCCGCGCCTGATCGGGAAAGCCGAGACAGAAAAGAGCAATTCCCAAGCCCACCTTTGAATTTACTTGGGGATGGATCCCAGTCTGGTGCACAAGGGTGCGGTAGGAAATGGAATCATCAAGTTCAAGCAATTCTTTGGTATTCGATCGGCACAATCCAAACTCGCCAGCAACCAGCAGGCTTAGACCGTACGCATTGTAACCCACAACAAGCCCAGCAGGATCGTTGCTGAGTCTACTCAGACGCAGCAAATCCTGACCCAACTGCTGTGCTAATTCGAGTTCGCCGCGGTATAGGTGATTGAGAGACTGCCCGTAGGGTATGTGAAGAAACTCTGAGGGGAAACCTAGCTGCTCCCATAACTGTCGTGCTCGGGTAAAGGCTTGACCCGTCTCCGGCGCTGCGAAGCCTTTGATGGCTAGCAACACCGGACCCAATGTACTCAAAAACTCAAGCTTCTGTCGTTGTCGTTCGGGCGTATCCGGCAAAAGCGCCAGCTGGTCCAACCCTTTTTGCAATTGCACGGCGCCTTCCACCAGCGACGAGCGGGCGACTGATCTTCGACCGGCCTTGCCCCAGTAGGTCACAGATTTTTCAACCAGCCCGGCCTCTACGTAATGTTGAGCCAATAGCTCGGGCTGACTTTCCGTAGTCTCGGGAGAGTCGGTTTCGAGCGCTTCAGCGATCCGCGCATGCAATTGCTGCCGGGCATTGCGAAGCAGACTGTGATGCGCTGCGTCCTGCACCAGGGCGTGTTTGAATCGATAGACTGCGTCAGGCGGTGTACCACGCTGGAAGACGAGTTCGGAAGAGACCAGCTTGGCGAGGGATGTTTTGAGCTTGTCTTCAGAGATCGGAGAAACTGCGCGCAGCAGTTCGTAGGGAAATTCGCGACCGATTGCAGCACCAACCTGCGCCACTCGCCGCAGCGACGGGGAGTGGTCGAGTCTCGCCATCAACGAAGCATGCAACGTTGTCGGAATTACCCACGGCGGCACCTTCCGACTGAGGATATAGCGGTCCGACTCCTCGCTCAGCACACCGCTCTCCAAGACGCTCTTGGTCAACTCCTCGACAAACAACGGCACGCCGTCGGCGCGCTCGACAATCTGGGAGACAACCTGCTCGGGCAACGTTTTGCTGCCGGCGATCTGCGCGACCAAGGTTTCGACATCACGCCGATCGAGACGGCTGACAGCCTGCAAGGTGACCTGCGGCTCGCCGATCCAAGGCGGATGGAACTCCGGCCGAAACGTCACGATCAGCAGCACCGGCAGGCTGCGGACACGCCCAATGCTGAGGTCGAGCAGTTCAAGCGAGGTGGGATCGAGCCAATGCGCATCCTCCAATACCATCACTACTGGCAGCTCGCGCGCCAGGCCCTCGAGCTGACGGACCAATGCGTCCAGCGTCCTTGCCTTTTTCCGCTGCGGAGTGAGATCTGGCAGAGGATGGCGCTCCGTAGCCGGCAACGACATGAGATCGGCGAGGAAAGCCACATCCTCGTCCGGTGGCGCGGCGCGGGCCAGTAAGGCCTCGAGTTTCTCCCATTTCGACGCGGAAGGTTCCTTGCGCGCGAACCCGGCCGACCGGCAGAGTTGATCGATGACCGGAAACAGAGCGCTGTCCTGGTGATGGGGCGAGTAAAAGTAGCGCAGACGAAAATACGGCTCGTCCTTCACGCATTCCTCAAACGCCACGGTAATACGCGATTTGCCAATGCCCGCCTCGCCCGAGATCAATACGATCTGGCCGTCGCCGGCCCTCGCGCGCGCCCAGCGACGCAGCAGCAGGTCGATCTCTTCACCGCGGCCAACCAGCTGGGTCAATTTAGATCCACGCAGCGCCTCGAAGCGGCTGGCGACGAGGCTCTCGCGCAGCACCTGCCACCGGCGTGTCGGCTGAGAGGCAGTGTTCGTCTCGAGTGCGCCGAGATCGCGACAGCGAAACAGGTTGCCGATCAGGCGCCGGGTCACCCAGTCGATCGCGACCGTGTTCTGTTCTGCCGATGCCAGCAGTCGCGCGGCCAGGTTGGGGATCTCGCCGACAATCTCGCGGTCCCCTCGTCTGCCCCCGACAGGCTCGACAATGACCATGCCCGTCGCGATACCGACCCGGCATGGCATCGCCGCACATAATTCGAGCCCGGCGCGTGTCGCTCGCTCTGCGTCGTGTTCTTGTGCCTCGGGGTAACCGAACAGGAGGAGCAAATTATTCTCGAGTTCTCTGTAGATCACTCCACCATGGCGTACGGCTATCTCCGCGGCGCAGCGCCGAAAGTCCCCGATTGCTTCGCGCAAGTCTTCGAGGCCCATGCCTCCGGCGCCTGCTCCCGAGCCGACGAGTTGGCAGGAGAGCGCGGTAACCTGGCGACGCTCGGCTGTCTCATGCCAGATCGGCGCGCCGCCCCGCGAGGCGTCGACCTGCGGCGGCGTCGCGGTAATGGCATTCTCCTCTCTGACCACGACCGGCCCGACAAAGCGATAACCGCGACGTGGCATGGTCTCGATCCAGCGGTCTCCACCAGGCGCCTTGCCCAGCACCCGACGCAGCGCCGCAATCTGCACGGCGAGATTGGCGTCATCGACCGCCTGGCCGCGCCAGGCGGCCTCAATCAGCGCGTCTTTTAAAACCAGTGCGCCGGGCCTCTCGATCAGTGCCCGCAACAAGGCAACCGCCCGCTGTCCAAGCGCAACGGGATCATTGCCGTGGAGCAGCACACCCTTAGGCGTGTCCAGGAGAAATGGGCCCAACTCATACATGTCCATCACGCCTCGGTCTCCCAGAGAAATTTTACAACTTTTTCAGACCGATTTTATGACTCGCACGTCACGATCGCGGCACTGATGAACCCCGAGCGGCAAGTGTGAGCCGGTTCGTCGCAAGTACGTTCATGGACAGGTCTATTCCGGGGGGAGCGGGAGATATGTGGATTTTCCTCGTTATCAAAATTCCTCGTCCGATTGCCGCTGGCGGCATCCGCCGCACTACCTCCCAATCCTCCGAGAAGGGGTGGTCCTCAGCCGGATATTCGGGAGCTCCTTGCTCCGGCGCCAACGCAGTCGGCGGCGGTATCCCCGAACATCCTACCGAAATGATACACCCGTAAACCGCCGAACGGCGCAGGCGATTAGTCGCAAGACCCGACTGAAACGGCACCAGCTGAGAAGCATTCCCCATGCATGATCGTCGGATTGGCTTAGAAACGTTCAACCCTGACGTGTTGGATGTCGTTGGGGCGGCCCGGCAGCAGCGCGCAGAGACGCTCAGGTCCCTCTTACGGAGTCCGGTGCAGCGGGAACGACAGAATGAGCATGTTACCGCGTTTAGCAGATTGTGGTCGATCCTGATGCGTGACGCGCGGGCTTACGTCCGCCGCACACGATAATCCATCGTACACAAACGACCTACCTCGACTACGAAACATCGGGTGGCAGAGGAAGTGCCCCGACGCTTCTGCTGCACGGAAACTAAACCGGTACGATCGAGGAGGAGCGATTTCAATGGCCCAATTGGACCCCAATCGGGAACAGGCAATCCTGGAGCGGGCGGGCCAGCGACGAACCGATCGTCTTTGCAGACCGTTGATTCAATCTCGCACGGGCCGTCAGGCGAGCGGTACGCGATCTCGGTTACTGCCGCAAGATAGCGGACTTAACGGCATCCTTCTGGCTGGAGCCGGTGCGATCGGACTGATTCTCTATGCCGAGCTTATGGACATCGTGTTCGGCATGAGCATTAGCGTGTACGTGTTGCTTGCTATCCTTTTTGCTGCAACACTTTCCAGTGTTGCCGGGTTCGCTTTTTCGGCGATTTGCGGCGCTCTTCTGCTGCATCTGATGAACGGGCCGCTTCAGACTGTGGAGCTGATGGTCGTCTGCAGCATTGCAATCCAATCGCTGAGCGTCTGGGCAATCCGCGACGCGGTCGAATGGAAGTCTCTCTCGGCATTTTTGATCGGCGGCATCCTGAGCCTCCCGGTCGGTGTCTATCTATTGTGGCACGTCAAGCCTCGCTCATTCGCGCTTTTCATGGGCGTATTCCTGATCAGCTACGGTGCGATTATGCTGTTCCGAAAACCAACCACGTTGCGTCGCAACTTTGGCAAGGTCGGCGACTTGCTATCCGGTTTGGTCGGCGGCGTCACAGGCGGATTCGCCGGCTTCCCAGGGGCATTCGTGACGATTTGGTGTGGTTTGAAAGGCTGGGACAAGAAGAAGCAGCGAGGCGTGTTTCAGCCGTTCATCCTTATTATGCAGGTGTTGACACTGGCGATGATAAAAGCCAGCAGCGCGCATAGCCATCATCAGCATCCGCTCGGTTATGGCGAATTCGCGTACGTGCCTGCTGCTCTGATCGGAACCTGGTTTGGCCTGGGCATCTTCGGACGGCTCTCGGACCGACAGTTCGCTATTACTGTAAATCTGCTGCTTATCACGTCCGGCATCGGATTGTTCCTGTAAGACAATCTATCGCGTCCCCCATGGGAGATCGTCTTGATGGTACGATTACCTTATCCAGCCTCAATCTTGCTGTCCGATCTGGGTTCAAGTGAGGCAGCGCAGGATACGAGCATGTCGGTGATCCGGCTTATGCGCAACAGGAACCGAACGATGCCGTTCGGTGAGATCATCGTGGTCACAGCATGAAAAGAGACGCGCTCACGGGAAAGTCGGAAAGCAGGCGGAACCGAGTTTCTGCCGGCATTCGAATGAATTGCGCACCCCGGCCTAATCATGGCGTCATGGTATCTTACGTGTAACAATAAGCGGGTGAAGAGATGCGTCACGATGCAGTTCGTCTTGCTCTGGGTGTGACAGTCGCTTTCGCGGTCCGAGTTTCAGGCTACGCCGCCGATCCGCAACTCGATCGCGGTAAGTATCTCGTTGAGATCAGTGGATGCAACGATTGCCATACGCCGGGCTACTTTGTTGGGCAGCCCGACGCGGCACGGTATCTCGGTGGTTCTGACGTTGGCTTTGGCATACCCGGAACCGGTGTGTTCGTCGGCCCGAACTTGACACCGGATATGAAGACTGGCCTGGGTGCCTGGACCGTACCGCAGATCGTGACCGCTATTACCACAGGTGTTCGGCCCGATGGGCGAATCCTTGCTCCGATTATGCCTTGGCAAGGCTTTTCGCACTTGACAAAGTCCGACGCGGTGGCAATTGCCGTGTTCCTTAGAAGTTTGCCACCTATAAAGCATAAAGTGGCTGGTCCGTTTAGCCGGGAGGAGGTACCTACAGTACCGGTGATGTCGTTATTGCCGGGAAAGGTCTATGCCAACCAGCCGAAGCAACACGCTGAATGAAGAGCGGGCCGCCGTCGGGCAGCGTCAGATGCAGTAGGACGCGGAGTTCGGCACGATCTCCGCATGATGGCTGTCGCGCTCGATCTTGTCTTCGCGCCAGAGGCGTCGGACGTCGCAACGCATCGCAGCGACGCTGCTTCCGCAAGCGTGATTCTGAACTCCCTGGAAAACCTCCGCGGCACGACGAATGCCGACCACGACGAGATTCACCGAGAGTGGCACAAAATCTAGGCTCCGGAGCCACTGTTGCGCATGCGACTCGCTCGCATTGAGAACCGTTGGGGAATTATCGCGTTTCTTGCCTTTAGCGCGTAACTGGTCTATCGTACAGAATCTGACCAAGGCGCCTCACGCTGATACCACAGCGATACCACTCGCCCCATCACCACTAAAAAACCGCAGAAACCAGCCACTGCTAGAGTATTCCTAATTCTGGGGTCAGGCGTTCGAATCGCCTCGGGTGCGCTATATTTCGAAAGCGGGAACGCCGCGGCGGAAACTGAGGGGCAAGTCAGCAGGCCGGAGTGCCCGCGCTCTGCGCCTTCAACAACATGGAGGATGAGATGATCCGTCTGCTCGTAAGGCTTCTCGTTCTGTCCGGCATTTTTGCTCTCGTGGCGAAGCGGAGGCAGCCGACGAGAAACCAGAGGGATGGAACCACCGTCTGAATTCTTCCGTAGCGCGCTGATCCACCGTCAATTTCCCCATCTGCGTTCCGGCCGATCCACGGTTTGATCCACGGCTTGGCGCGCGGTGCATGGCTGGAACGCACGCCATGCAGGCTAATCACGGGCCGTATTGCACGGCGCACCATGTGGTCTAATCTGTCGCTGTCGCCTTGTCGGAGGGTCCGGTAAGGCGGCCTGTGTGGATGCGCGCTTTAGCCCACGTCCTCCACGCAGTATCAGGGCGCCGACCTGCTGGGATGCGCGAGGCCCCACGTCCTTCCTAAGCAGCAAGACCGGGGCACCGAACCGCGTGGTGTGCGAACTAACCCGCATGTCCTCCACGACGGGACCGAGAAGAAGTCGAACGGTTCTGTCATGTCCCGGCAGCCATTGGCGCCGGAGCGGAGGCTACATGCACATGAAATCCCCGGCCCGCGGCCGGCAGAAAGCGCGACTGAGCGTTGATGAACGCGCTCGCAGGCG
>Ga0123356_10006426_pt1 | contig 11846 bp, 9 predicted proteins | sample TergutEmb28metaG_2_FD_92546 | JGI IMG/M metagenome (GOLD analysis project Ga0123356, IMG submission 92546) | Embiratermes neotenicus P3 segment gut microbial communities from Petit-Saut dam, French Guiana - Emb289 P3 | ecosystem: Host-associated > Arthropoda: Insects > Digestive system > Gut ... | reverse complement strand
CAAAAACCAATGACAATGAATGATTGGAAAAACTTTTTAGACCGGCAACTCAAAATGTTGAATAAAGATATTTTGAACGATAAAGGTAAAATTTCACACCAACAAGCCGTAGAAAAAGCCGAACAAGAGTTTGAGATTTACCGGCAACGAGAAATGCGACTGTTGGAAAGCGATTTCGATAAAGCTGTTAAAGAACTGACAGCACAAGCAAATAAAAATAACAATGATAGAAATGAATAACAACGAAGAACAATGAACATTACCACCGAAAATACATTTGAAACCGCATTAGTACAATCGCTCACAGAGCAAGGTGGATACACTGCCGGTAACGCCCCTGACTACAGCCCGGAGTTAGGCCTATTCAAATACGACGTCATTGATTTTCTTCAAAAATCGCAACCCAAACGCTGGGAGAAAATTTTGGCTATTCATGGAGAAGATGCTCATAACCGTGTCATTCAGCGTTTGTATAAAGAGTTGGATTTACGAGGCAGTTTAGACGTGCTTCGCAATGGTTTTGCCGATTATGGCGTGCGCTTTCAAATGGCGTTTTTTCAACCGGCATCAGGATTAAATCCTGAATCTATTGCACTTTACAATCAGAATAATCTGAAAGTATATCGCCAGATTTATTACAGCAGTAAAACAAAAAATTCTGTTGATATTGTCTTGGTTTTGAATGGTATTCCTGTTGCTACTCTGGAACTTAAAAATCAATTTACGGGACAAAATACGGGAAACGCTTTGAAGCAATACAGCACTACACGCGATAACCGCGAATTGCTTTTTGCCTTTAACAAACGCGCCTTGGTGCATTTTGCCGTTGACCAGGACGAAGTATATATGACCACCAAATTGGATGGCAACAAAACTTTTTGGCTACCATTCAATAAAGGGGCTCACAACGGAAAAGGAAATCCGCTGAATCCGGATGGTTACCGCACCTCGTATCTATGGGAAAACATTCTGGCAAAAGAAAGTATGATGGAAATTATTCAACGATTTATACATTTGCAAACCGAAGAATTTGAAGTAGATGGACGCATTTATAAGAAAGAAAAATTGATTTTTCCTCGCTATCATCAGTTAGATGCTGTACGAAAAATTAATGATAAGGTTTTGAGTGTTGGCGTGGGTAAAAACTATTTGATTCAACATTCCGCCGGTTCGGGAAAAAGTAATACGATAGCGTGGTTAGCCTACTTATTGTCAAGTTTACATGATCAGGAAGATGAGCGGATATTTGATTCGGTGATTGTAGTAACCGACCGCAAAGTACTTGACCAGCAATTACAAAACACCATTTATCAATTTGAGCATAAAGCCGGCGTTGTAAAAAAGATTGATAAGGATAGTGCCCAGTTGGCAGCCGCGTTAAGCTATGGAACCAATATTATTATAACTACGCTTCAAAAATTTCCGTTCATTGTAGATAAGGCTATTATACTGCCTGAGCGAAAATATGCCGTAATTATTGATGAAGCCCATAGCTCGCAAGGGGGAGAATCTTCTAAGAAATTGAAAGAAGTATTGGCTGCAAAAACATTGGAAGAAATAGAACAAATAGAAATGGACGATTACACCGGAGATGATTTTATCAGGGAAGAAATTGAGCGCTCGGCGGCTATTCGTGGAAAACAAAGCAACATCTCTTTCTTTGCCTTTACAGCCACCCCGAAATATAAAACGTTACAGGTTTTTGGAGATAAAGATATAGAAGGAAAGCCTGTTCCGTTTCATCTTTATTCCATGCGACAAGCTATAGAAGAGGGGTTTATTTTAGATGTATTGCAGTATTATACCACTTATGAGTTGTATTTCAAACTTGCCAAAGCCATTGAAGATGACCCGAAATTTCATAAAAAGAAAGCCGCTAAAGCCATTGGAAAGTATGTTTCATTACATCCTCATAATTTGGCGCAAAAAACAGAGATTATTATTGAACATTTTAGAGAAATAGTTTCTAAAAAAATAGGAGGTCGGGCAAAAGCCATGTTGGTGTGCGGTTCGCGGCTTCATGCCAAGCGTTATTATGAAGAATTTATAAAATACATCGAAGAAAAAGGTTATGAAAAAGAGATTAAAGTATTGGTCGCATTTTCCGGCAAGATAACCGACGATAATTTTCCAACCGGTGTTTCCGAGCCTGAATTAACAGGGTATGGAGAGAAGGAACTGCCTGCCGTTTTTGAAAAAGAGGATTATAAAATTCTGATAGTTGCCGACAAGTACCAAACCGGATTCGACCAACCTTTATTACATACGATGTATGTTGATAAAAAACTATCGGGCGTAAAAGCAGTGCAAACCTTGTCGCGCTTGAATCGCATCTACCCGGGAAAAGAAAATACATTTGTGTTGGACTTTGTTAACAACAGGGAAGAAATATTAAATTCTTTTCAACCGTATTACGAAGTCACAACTCTAATCGAAGAAACAGATGTTAACCATTTATATGATTTGAAAGCAAGACTTGATCAATTTCAAGTTTATTGGGAAAATGAGATAGATAATTTTGCTCAAGTATATTTTAATCCGGCAACCAAACTCAATAGCCCGAAAGAACAAAAATATTTATACTCCTTCACCGATCCGGCAATAGACAGATATAAAGCTATCAGCGAAGAAGAAAAACAAGATGAGTTCAAAAAAGGACTGCGCACATGGACAAACTTATATGCTTTTCTGTCTCAGATTATGCCGTTTATTGATGTTGAATTTGAAAAATTTTATGCTTATGCCAAGTTATTGCAAATGAGGCTACCCAAAAGAAATCTAAATGAATCATTACATTTGGACGACGAAGTGGCTTTGGAGTATTATCGTTTGCAGAAAATTAAAGATGGCGCTATTGAGTTGGTAAAAGGAGAAACCGGAGAATTAAGTGGAACAAGTGAAGCAGGATTGAAAAGAGCTAAAGACGAAGAAGCATTGCTTTCGGAAATTATTACCATTGCGAACGACCGTTTTGGAACCGAATTTGAAGAAGCCGACAAGTTGTTTTTTGCTCAAATAGAAGCCGAATTGTTAGAAGACGAAACGCTACAAACACAGGCAAAGGTCAATAAAATAGACACATTCAAATTTGCTTTCGACGATATGTTTATTGACAAACTAATTTCTCGAATGGATCAAAATCAGGAAATTTTTGAAAGAATATTGGAAGACAAAGCATTCGGAGATTATTTTAAAAAGGAGATGATGAAAAGGATATTTAAAAAATTAAACGAATAATTAACCGTAGATTTCAATCTACGGTTAATAGAGTTACCTGTGGGACTTCGCTACATTTTTGAATGATAGTAGTAAAAAAAAGTTTTAACCAATTCTTATCATTACATAAAAAATTTATGATAATTTTGCCATCCAAGTAAAAATACTGTATCTAAATGAAATACAAACTATTATACTCATTTTTGCTGTTTATTTCTTTTTTAAGTGTAAAAGCGCAATTATTAACTTTAGATGATTGTGTGCAAAAAGCGCTGGAATTGAATTACGGCATTCAAATTGCTAAAAATTCGGAGAATATAAGCCGTGTGAGTTTAAAAAGTTATAGCGTGTTTCTGCCTGCTGTTTATGGAACTGCAAGCTATAACAACACTTACAGAAGTGGAACGCAAGTAGGCGCTAATGGAGATGAAATAACGCTGAAAAATGCGAGTTCGCTAAATTCAGGGGCAAGTGTCAACCTAAACTGGCGTATTTTCGACGGGTTATCCATGTTTTTTACCAATTCTAAAAACAAAGCATTGTTAGATATCAGCACGTTGAACACCGTATTGGAAATAGAGCAACTTATTGCAAATGTTTGCGCTGCATATTATAATGTATGGATTCAAACCAAATTGCTGGAAGCCTCCGAAAATATTGTGGATATTTCCAAGCAACGTTTTAGTATTGCCAACAGCAAATACCAAATTGGCAGCATTTCGGGGTTGGAGTACCGGCAAAGTAAAATTGACTTAAATGCCGACAGTTCCATGTTTATGCTTCAACAGCAAGCGCTTACGACTGCTTACATTTCTTTAAACAAGTTGATGAATAGCGATTTAACGAAAGAAAATTATGTGCAGGACACGTTGGTTTTGCTTCCTCTTTTTAATTACAAAGAGATTGTGGACAGTGCGTTGCATCAAAATACATCATTGTTAATTTTTCAAAAAGGGATTAGATTATCAGAATTAGACGTAAAAAATAGCTTATCGCAGTTTTTCCCTATGGTTGATTTTTCTACCGGATATCAATTTTCGTACGCTAAGTCGCCGGCTTCCTTTTCCGTTCAAAATCAGTCGCATGGGCTTTATTGGGGATTTACGGCGCGTATCCCCATTTTTAGCCGCATGGAAAATTTGCGCAATAATAGAATTGCAAAATATGAATTGCAAAATGCAGAATTACAATATAAAGACGTTGAACTCAATGTATTAAGCGCATTAGCAGAACTTTACAATATCTATAGAAACAACCATAAATTATTAGGTTTTGAAATGGAAAATGTGGATATTACTTCGGAAACGTTAGAGATTGCCATCGAAAAATATCGCATCGGCACGTTATCGGGAGTAGAATTCCGCGAGTTTCAACGCGCTTATATTGAAGCTGTAAAACGCTTGATGAATGCCTCTTATCAAGCCAAAGTATCGGAAATAGGTTTACAATTATTAAGCGGAAAATTAAAATAGCCCATTATGAACATGAAAAAAATTACCTACATCTTTTTTCCCATTTTAGCCGTACTTGTTTTTATGGGATACAAGTTTTTCTTTTCGAAAACCGAGCCCGCTGTTGAGGAGCAAAAGCCCAGAAGCGCCGGCATCTCTGCCCATTTATATGTGCTAACGCCGGATTTGTTGAAAAGCGCCATCACCGCAGTGGGCACGCTACTGCCCAACGAGCAAGTGGATTTAATTAGCGAAGCCGCCGGAAAAGTAGTGGGCATCTATTTTGAAGAAGGAAAACCGGTTTCAAAAGGGCAGCTATTGGTAAAAGTGGATGATGAAGAATTGCAGGCGCAATTGAGACGTGCCGAATACCAACTCAAACTTACCGGCGAGCGCTTAAATCGTCAACAAATTCTATTAGATAAAGATGCCGTGAGCCGCGAAGAATTTGACCAGGTGCAAACCGACTACAACATATTGCAAACCGATATTGATTTATTGAAGACGAAAATAGCCAAAACAGAAATCAGGGCGCCCTTTGCGGGAACTATCGGTTTTCGCGGCGTAAGTTTGGGCAGTTTTTTACAACCTAATACCGTTATTGCAAGATTGATAGACCAAAACAAACTGAAATTGGAGTTTGCGATTCCCGAAAAATACGGCTCGCTTTATTTGCCGGGGAAGAAAATATATTTCACCACCGAGGTCTCCCCGCAAGAATTTGAAGCTGTGGTTTATGCCGTTGATCCCAAAATAGACATTGCTACGAGAACTTTAACCGTAAGAGGAATATACAACAACGCTTCCGGAAAACTATCTGCCGGTATGTTCGCCCGTGTCAATCTCATTGTAGATCAATCGGATGAAGTGCTTTTAATCCCCACCCAAGCCGTAGTACAAGAAATGGACGGCAAAAAAGTATGGATCATTTCCAACGGCAAAGCCAAATCGCAACCCATCACCACCGGCTACCGCACCAACGATCAGGTAGAAGTTATATCCGGTTTGCAACCCGGCGATACCATTATGATTACGGGCTTAATGCAAGTAAGGGAGGGTATCCCCGTGCGGGGGGAATAGGTATGAGGTAGTGAGGTAAAACTAAATCCCCTTCAAATTTTGAAGGGGTGTCTCGCAAAGCGAGACGGGGTAGTTTATATAAATCAAAATCACAATATTATGAACTTAAAATTACGCTTAACCATCCTCAGTTTCCTCCAATTCTTCGTTTGGGGCGCATGGCTCATTTCCTTAGGCAGTTATGCCGGCTGCCAACTCGGCTTCAACGGCGTAGAAATTGGCAGCTTGTACGCCGCCATGGGCATCGTATCGCTGTTTATGCCTGCTTTGCTGGGTATTATCGCCGACCGGTGGATTCCGGCGCAAAAAATGCTAGGAATCGCCCACTTCATCTCCTCATGCTTCATGTTAGCCGTATCGCAGCAAACGGAATACGCCTCGCTATATCCGTACATGTTTCTTGCTGTGGCGTTTTACATGCCCACCATCGGGCTTTCCAATTCCGTAGCGTTTATCTCGCTGACTAAAAAAGGATTGGATACCGTGAAAGCCTTCCCTCCTATTCGTATTTGGGGAACCGTTGGCTTTATCATCGCCATGTGGACGGTTAACTTTATGGGATTTAAAACCAATGCCTATCAGTTCTATTTATCTGCTATTGTGGGCTTTATATTAGCTGCATACTCTTTTACTTTGCCACATTGTCCTGTAGCAGGCAAGAAGCAATCCACTTCTTTGATAGAGGCATTTGGGTTAAAAGCTTTTATGCTTTTTAAACAGAAAAGAATGGCTATTTTCTTCGTTTTCGCCATGTTATTGGGCGCTATGTTGCAAATAACGAATGGATTCGGAGATTGGTTTTTGTCCAGCTTTCAGTCGGTTCCTGAGTATACGGATACCTTTGGGGTAAAACATTCTCTATTTTTGATATCGTTATCACAAATCTCAGAAACATTTTGTATTCTTTTAATTCCTTTCTTTTTTAACCGTTACGGAATAAAAAAAGTGATGCTTATCAGTATGGCAGCGTGGGTATTACGTTTCGGATTGTTCGGTCTGGGCAATCCGGGCGCAGGCGTTTGGATGTTAATTTTATCCATGCTTGTTTACGGCGTTGCCTTCGACTTCTTTAACATTTCAGGCTCTTTATTTGTGGATCAAGAAACGGATGCCGGCACCCGCTCCAGCGCACAAGGCTTATTCATGATTATGAGCAACGGTTTAGGCGCTGTAATTGGCTCTTACGCAGCAGGTTTTGTGATCAACAACCGCGTTCCCAATCCAAGTATCCCGGATGGATGGAATACGGCATGGTTTATCTTTGCCGGGTATGCTTTGGTGGTGGCGGTGGCGTTTGCTTTGATATTTAAGGATGTGAAGACGAAGAAGGTGCCGGCAGATAATGTCTAAAATTTAAAAAAAACTTATGTACAAAATAAAAAACGCATATTTGCTGCAACATTTTTTCTAAAAATCAAAATATTAATTAACATTCTTAAACATGAAAAAATACTACTTTTTTGCATTACTTGCAACCATGATGTTCATTACTCAAACCGGACATGGACAAGAAAACCTCACTTTTACCGTAAATGGTGTAACATTTGAAATGGTTTTTGTGGAGGGTGGAAATTATTTAATGGGCTGTACTTCAGGACAGGAAGATTGCTATCCGAGAGAACGACCTGTTCGTGAAATTAGCGTAACCGATTTTTTTATGGGTAAATATCAAGTTACTCAAAAACTTTGGTACTCAGTTACAGGAACTACAATATCGCAACTATGGTTGGATAATGCATACTCTGATAGAGAATTTTATATGAAGTCGAAAGCAGGTGGACAAGCCACTTTTGATGAAGGCGTGTTCTTTGCCGAAGATTATAGCAAAGTAATTCCTTTGCTTTATGGCGCCGGCGATAATTATCCGATGTGGTTTGTCAACTATACCGATTGTGAGTATTTTTGCGATGAACTTAATCATTTGCTGGCTAAACAATTACCGGAAGGTTATAAGTTTTGTATTCCCGCCGAAGCAGAGTGGGAATACGCTGCCCGTGGCGGTAAATTGAGCAAAGGATACAAATATAGCGGCAGTAACCATATTAACGATGTAGCGTGGTATATTGACAATAGTAAAGAATTGACTTATGAAGTGGGAAAGAAAATGCCAAATGAACTCGGTATTTACGATATGAGCGGAAACGTTTGGGAATGGTGCGGGTACAGATTTAGCGAAAATGATGACAGTAGGAAGAAGAGTGCTAAATTTAAAGAACCTGATGAAAAAATGGTATTACGTGGAGGGGGCTGGAACAGCATTGAGCAAAGTTGCTGCGTGTCGTCGTACCATTACAACAGTCTGGTATCCAACGAACGGGCAAGTTACTGCGGTTTTAGGTTGGCTTTAGTGAAAGAATAAAATTCAAGATAAATTAAATCCTCGCAATCTTCGCCCCCAGCGCATTAAGTCTTTCCACAATATTCTGGTACCCTCTGTCAATTTGTTCTACATTTTGAATGACACTTGTGCCATCGGCGGATAAAGCTGCTATTAATAAAGCTACGCCGGCTCTGATGTCCGGTGAACTCATGATGGTGGCGTGAAGTTGCTTTTCGTGATTTAATCCGATGACAGTGGCGCGATGCGGGTCGCATAGAATAATTTGGGCGCCCATGTTTTGCAGATGATCCACAAAAAACAAGCGGCTTTCAAACATCTTTTGGTGGATGAGCACGCTGCCTTTGGCTTGCACGGCGGTTACCAAAGCAATGCTGATTAAATCGGGGGTGAAGCCGGGCCAAGGCGCATCGCTAAGGGTGAATATGGAGCCATCTAATTGTCGCTCAATTTCGTAATGTTCCAATTTGGGAATTACAATATCGTCGTTTACTTGTTGTACAGGGATTCCCAATTTTGAAAAAGTATAAGGAATGATTCCCAAATGTTCACAAGCGCAATTTTTAATGGTAATGGCAGAGCGGTTGAGGGCAGCCATCCCGATAAAGCTGCCAATTTCAATCATATCGGGCAAAATGGTGTGTTCGCAGCCGTGCAAAGTTTCTACGCCTTCAATCGTTAATAAATTAGATCCTATGCCGTTGATTTTAGCGCCCATTTTGTTTAACATGGTGCAAAGTTGCAGCAAATACGGCTCGCAAGCGGCGTTAAAAATGGTGGTTTTTCCTTTTGCCAGCACGGCAGCCATCACAATGTTGGCGGTGCCGGTTACGGAGGCTTCGTTCAACAAAATATAATCGCCGGTTAATTGTTTTGCAGAAAGTTCATAGATCTTTTCTTTTGCAAGATGTTTGAAGGTAGCGCCTAATTTAAAAAAGCCTTCAAAATGAGTGGTTAACGGACGTCTTCCAATTTTATCTCCGCCCGGAGTGGCTGCGTAGGCTTTTCCAAAGCGCCCCAGCATCGGCCCGATAATCATAATAGAAGCCCGGATGGCGCTTGCCAATTGCATGAATTTTTCCGACTTAATGAAATCAAAGTGAATGTCTTTGGCTTGAAACTTGTACTCGTGCTCCGAAAGTTGCGTAACTTCTACGCCCATGGAAACCAGCACTTCTATCAGCCGTTTCACATCTAAAATATTAGGCACATTTTTGATGATTACCGGTTCCGGTGTTAATAAAACGGCGCAAACTACTTGTAGCGCTTCGTTTTTTGCTCCTTGCGGGACGATTTCGCCTTTGAGTTCGTGGCCGCCTTGAATGATGAATTTTCCCATTATATATATGATTTTGATATAAACTACCCCGCCCTCCCGTTCCTCGTCATTGCGGGCTTGTCCCGCAATCCCTGGGGATTCCGCGTCAAGCGCGGAATGACGAAGGGGAATTAGGGGGCAAAGATAGTGGTTTTTTCTTTCTAAAAATTCGTGATGAAAACCTTTGTAGAGATGTGGCATGCCGCATCTCTACCGCGCAATACCACATTGTAAATACCATCGGCAACCTGCAACGTAATGGCCGCCTCTCCGTTGGCTATTGCGCCACGGTACACCGAACGGCCCATCATATCGAAAATTTCCACCGTGGACGGGGGCGTTGCGCGCAACGCCCCTACGTTTTTGATGTAAATTGTGTTGGAATGGCTGTAAACCATCGTCTTCGCAAAATCATTGACATCAACGCCAACAGGCTCAACGACAATGATGCTAAACTCTTTTTCGTAATCAACACCTTCATCTATACCGTTTTCGATGGTTATCTTGATGATTACCGTTCCGTCTCCTGTGGTATTGAGGAGGCTGTCGGTAATAGTTGCGCCTGTTGTGCCGGCATCATGAACACTCCATATAATCGTTTGGCAGGTAGCATCATCGGGAATAACCGTAGCGGTAAGTGTAAGCGGTGTGCCCACTATAATGGAATCGGGCGCGTTTACAATGACGTCTGTAACAGGAATATGCGGCTCTTCTATCGTTCCTTTTGTGCGCACTTGCAGCTTATCCATACAGAAGTACATGGGAGATATGGGACCAACAAAGTTCTCCACCGTTGAGGTCATGGTACAGTAAATTCCGCCTATTTCTCCCAGCGAAGACAAATCTACCCATTCCCATTTACTGCTTTGATTAAGTTGACTATTTTCAAATTTAGCAAAGATATGCTCAACCGATTTTCCGCTTTCTGTTCCATCGGGATTATATCCATGAATGATGAGTTTGAAACAGTCTCCCGTCTGATTGAGCGGGCGAGCATATCCATCCCCATCCCGATTCACATAATATGCCCACGGATGGTTGTTAACATACACACCCACAGCCTCATACTCTTCATCATTATCATTATCCAAGTGAATTTGTAAACAACGGGTGGGCTCATCAAGAAAAATACTCCATAATCCCCAAGATTCATATTCAGGCTCAATCATATAATACCAATACGCAACTAAATACGGAATTTCTTTTTCCACCATCACGTCTCCGTTCTCGTCTGTCATCACGTTGCCTTGCGCGTCGGTTTTAATGCCGCCGCCTGCCATGCAACCCCACTGGTTGTCGTGCCACTGCCCGCTGTGATTGGCATTGTCTCCGCTGTTGCAAACGGTAAAACCTGTCCAACCATACGCAGCACACCCCGGTCCTTCAATTTGATGAGAGAAAGAGAAAATTTGCGATTTGAAAAAAGTATAGTCTGTGTCGTTGAAAGTTTGATTCCAATAACCGTTGCCGGTAAAAATAAATTCAGCAGGATAAGTGGGGTTTGTTAAATCTAAAGTTTTTGTAATGCTCTGTTGGGCAAAGGATTGTCCTGTAAATAAAAGAATTGCAAGAAATGTTAATGTATTTTTTTTCATTTTGTTTGATTTTTTTTATTTGATAATATTTTTTTATCTGAATATAATTTCATAAGTTATTGAATCCCTTTTTTGTTCAAATTTAGGCAACACGCCGAAGGCGTGCAATGTGAATAACCCCGTGCAAGGCGATAGCCGCAGCTCGGGGTTAAGTGATGCAACGCACTAACTCTGTGCTCCGTAGGAGCACAACACGAAGTAAGCAAATGTTGAACTCCTACGGAGTTCCGGTATTTACGGCGATTTTCTCTACCCCGAGCTGCGCCGCCTTTGGCGGCTTGCACGGGGTTATTCACATTTAACGCCTTCGGCGTTGTGAGGCTATAGAAGTTTTCAAAATAAATATTAGGCATTTATATAATTTTAGTAAATAACGAACTTGAACATCTTAATTGTATTTTGTTTTTGAACTTTTAGAAGATATGCTCCTGAAATTAAATTTATTTCACACATATCATTAGAAGAAGTGATTTGAAAATTGCTCATTAGCTGTCCATTAATGCTAAAAAGCGTACCATAACAGCCTTCAAGGTTTTCCAAGTGCAATCTCCCTTGTGCATAGTATGCGCGCGCATCGGGAAGCACTTCTGTTTTTACGCCCAGCACATCAATGTCAATTCCTTGGATATGAAAATCTTCTGCGCCCATAATTTCGGTGGATGTTTCGCCCCACAAGCCGCAATATTGGTTTACGCCGGTATATACTTTCACGAAATGGATGCCGGGCAAATCTACTTTATTTCCTTGTGCATCAACCGCCCAGCCAATATCAAAATTGGAGCGGATATTGTCGTTCGGGTGGTTGTCGGCGTAGCCCCAAGGGTAAGCGTATTGTATAAATTGTCCGT
>Ga0123356_10006425_pt1 | contig 11847 bp, 9 predicted proteins | sample TergutEmb28metaG_2_FD_92546 | JGI IMG/M metagenome (GOLD analysis project Ga0123356, IMG submission 92546) | Embiratermes neotenicus P3 segment gut microbial communities from Petit-Saut dam, French Guiana - Emb289 P3 | ecosystem: Host-associated > Arthropoda: Insects > Digestive system > Gut ... | reverse complement strand
ATGTATGGCGCCATTACTTATTAGTTCCGACATGGGATCGGAACTTGAGAAGCCTCTTGCTATAGCTACTATCGGCGGAATGATTATCGGAACTGTCGTCAGCCTCTTTATTGTGCCGCTGGCGTATTGGAGGATTTATAGAACTAAAAAAACTAAAAACTAAAAACTAAAAACTAAAAACTAAAAGTTAAAAACTAAAAACTAAAATGTTATGAATAAAGTAGTGTTAATGCGAAAAAAAGTTTTGGAAAAATTCCTTTTTTTAATAAAAAGCTTTCGTTACTTAATTACGAAAAAAGTTTTTAGTTTTCAGTTTTTAGTTTTTAGTTTTCAGTTTTTAGTTTTTAGTTATTCTCTTTCCGCTCAAACCATTGAGTTGAGTCTGAGCCAAACTATTGAGATAGCTTCCGATAGTTCGCTTCAGGCTTTCAGTTCTAAAAATCAGTATCAGGCAAGTTACTGGGCATTCCGGTCATATAAAGCTGCAAGGCTTCCTTCGCTTACGCTGTCGATGACTCCTATGCAGTATTACAGAGATATTACCCGCCGTTATGATTCCCAAAATAATATAGATATTTTCCGCGAACAACAATCGCTGTTTTCTTATGGTAATCTTTCTATTCGCCAAAATGTTGACATCACAGGCGGCACTTTTTTTATTGATACTGAATTAGGTTATATGAGGAACTTAGGTGAGACTAAATATTCCCGCTTTAATACCGTTCCATTCAGGGTTGGATATGTTCAGAATCTTTTTGGTTTTAATGGCTTTAAATGGGAAAAGCAAATTGAACCGCTTAAATACGATAAAGCAACGAGAAAATTCCTTTACGACAGGGAAGCTATTTCGGAAGTGTCAACCATGTATTTTTTTGATTTGGCAATGGCTCAGACGGAATATAATATGGCTATTGACAATGTAGCTTCAAGCGATACGTTATACCGTTTTGGAGAAGAACGTTTTAAAATCGCTGCAATTTCGCAAGCCGATTTACTGACGTTAAAATTAGATGCTGCAAATGCAGGCATCGGTTTAAAAAGCGCAGAAATAAACTTGAAACGGGCAATGTCGGCTTTCGTTTCTTATCTGAATATTGATAAAGAAGCAGTTGTCAAACTCGTATTGCCGGGACGCCCGAAAGATATGGTAATATCGGTTGATGATGCTTTGGCACAAGCTCGTGAAAACAATCCCGATTTCCTTGGAAATAAGCAAGATGTCCTCGAAGCAAAACGTGAAGTTGACAGAGCTAAGAAAAACGCTATTTTCGATGCAAATATATCGGCAAGCATTGGATTTAACAACTCAGCCAACACTTTTTTTGATTCGTATCGAAATCCTCTTCAGCAAAATATTGTTAGAATTGATTTGACTATTCCGCTAATTGATTGGGGAGTAAGAAAAGGCAGAGTAAACATGGCGAATAACAACTTGAATGTAACTAAAATATCAATCCAACAAAGGGAATTTAATCTTGAACAGGATGTTGTGATGACAGTGAACGATTTCAATATGCAGCAGGATATGATTCATAGGGCAGAAGAAATACTTCATATTGCAAATCAAGCATATAGTTCAACAAAAGAACGTTTTATTATTGGCAAAGCCGACATTAACAGTATGACGCTTTCTTTAAACCGGCAAAAGGAAGCGCAAAAAAATTATATTTCAACTCTAAAAAATTATTGGCTTAGTTACTACAAAATCAGGAAACTAACTCTTTTTGATTTTGAGAGAAACGAAAGACTGGTAATAAACTAAAAACTAAAAGTTAAAAACTAAAAACTAAAAGTTAAAAACTAAAAACTAAAAATTTAAGACTTAATAATTATGGCAATAAAAAGAGAATCAGTATTAAAAAATAAGAGTTATAAATTTGCTGTAAGGATTGTTAAACTTTCACAATATCTTCAACATGAAAAAAAAGAATATATTTTGAATAAGCAAATCCTACGAAGTGGAACAGCCATTGGGGCAATAATATGCGAGGCTGAATTTGCGCAAAGTACTGCGGATTATATAAACAAATTCAGTATTTCACTTAAGGAAGCTAATGAAACAGATTATTGGCTTAAATTGTTAAATGATACGGAATTTATTGATAATAAATTATATGAAAGTCTATCAAATGACTGTAAAGAATTAATCTCCTTACTTGTTTCAACAATAAAAACTTTAAAATTAAAGTCATGAATATTTTTTTAGTTTTTAGTTTTTAGTTTTTAGTTTATTAGTTAAATGAAAATCTCCTCCTTCTCGATAATACTCGTCTTCTTCTGCCTCACTTTGGCGGGTTTGGCGCTTGTCCCTTTTCTGCCGGTCAAGCTGTCGCCATCTCAGACTTTGCCGGAGGTGAGTGTTAACTTCAACCTTCAGGGGAGCTCTGCCCGAATAGTAGAGATGGAAGTTACATCAAAGTTAGAAGCGATGTTAGCGAGGATTAAAGGCGTAGAAAATATCCGTTCTACTTCCGGAAACGGATGGGGACGCATTGATTTCCGATTTAATAAACACATAGATATCGACGCTATCCGCTTTGAAGTATCAACTATCATCAGGCAAACATGGCCCTTTCTACCGGAAAAAACGTCATATCCAAATATATCCATGAGACAATCAGACGAAAAAGCAGGCAGACCATTCCTTAGCTATACTGTCAATTCTCCGGCTAATCCGATTGTAATACAACTATATACTGAAAATAATATTAAGCCTAAATTGGCACAGATTCCGGGAGTTAACAGAATTGACGTTACCGGAGCGATGCCGATGGAATGGAGGCTTGAATACGATTACAAACAGTTGGAAACACTCAATATTACTGTTCAAGATATTCAATCGGCTATTCTGAGTTCTTTTAATAAAGAATTTTTGGGAACGGCAATGATTGATGCTAATGAATGGATTCGTTTGTCTATTATGCCAAAAGACAATATTGTGGAAAATTTTGACCCTTCCAAAATTGTAGTTAAAAATATCTCAGGGAAACAAATCACTCTTGATAAATTGATTACAGTTACTCATCGTGAACAGGAAGCACGTAGTTATTACCGAATCAATGGACTTAACTCAATCTATTTATCCATAATAGCTGATGAGAGCGCTAATCAATTGGAATTAAGTAAAAAAGTAAAAGAAACATTATCAGAACTCGAAAGCGCATTCCCCGCCGGTTTTGAGATGCACTTAAGTTACGACGCAACGGAATATATCCGGAATGAATTGGATAAAGTCTGGTTCAGGTCAAGCTTGACACTTATTATATTACTTGTTTTCGTTATGTTTATTTACAGGAATTTAAAATATCTGATATTGATTTTCCTTTCGCTTTTTATAAATATTGCAATAGCCATAATTTTCTACTATTTCGGAGGATTGGAAATACAACTTTATTCTCTTGCAGGGATTACTATTTCCCTGACTTTGGTGATAGATAACACAATTGTTATGTCGGATCAAATTATCCGGCGGCATAACCGTAAGGCTTTCCTCGCTATTTTGACGGCAACTGTTACTACTATCGCTTCGCTTGCAATCATTTTCTTTATGGATGAAAAAATCAGGCTGAACCTGCAGGATTTTGCTTTAGTTATCATTGTCAATCTGTCGGTTTCCCTGTTTGTCGCTTTATTCCTTGTTCCGGCTTTAATAGAAAAGTTAAAAATGGATACGCGGGTTAAGGTACATGGTACACGGTTTATGGTGCATGGAGTATCATTTCCAATGTACCTAAAGATTTTCTTCCGCCGCTTTTATTCTGCCTTTTGTCGTTTCACTTGGCGATGGAGGGTTCCAATTTGCATTTTTATTATCTTGGCTTTCGGTTTACCTGTTCATCTTTTGCCGGATAAAATAAATGGCGAAGGAAAGTCTGTAGAGATATACAAAAAAACTTTAGGATCTGCATTTTATAAAGAGAAAATGAAACCCCATGTCAATACTTGGTTGGGAGGAACTTTACGTCTTTTCTCTCAGAAAGTTTTGGAAGGGAGTTACTTTGGCGGCAGGGAAGAAACAAATATCTATGTAACTGCAACTCTTCCCAACGGTTCTACCATACAGCAGATGAATAATCTCATACAGCGTATGGAAAGTTATATTAGCAGGTTTAAGGAAATTCGACAATTCCAGACAAGAATCAATAGCGCAAGGCAAGCAAATATCACCATACAGTTTACGAAAGAAGGAGAACGCAGCGGATTTCCTTACCTGTTAAAATCTAATCTCATCAGTAAAGCCATTGAATTAGGAGGCGGAAGTTGGAGCGTTTATGGTTTGGGTGATGGTTTTAATAACAATGTTTCAGAAACTGCCGGAAACTACAGGGTGGTAATGTATGGCTTTAATTACGATGAATTGTGGAGCATAGCGGAAGAGTTCAAATCACAAATGCTCGAAAACCGGCGAATTAAAGAAGTAACTATTAACTCTGAGTTTAGCTGGTATAAAGATGATTACCGCGAATTTATTTTTGACTTAAACCTTGAACGGATGGCACAGGAAAATATTCAACCGATACAGTTGTTTGCTTCTATGCAGCCAATGTTCGGACAGGAAATTCCTGCAGGTTATATTCCCGGCGAATACGGAATGGAACGAATGGTTCTTCATTCAAAGCAATCGAAAGAGTATGATATATGGAGTTTGGAACATATTCCGGGTAAAATCGGAAAAGATAAAGAGTATAAACTAATGGAGTTGTCAAACCTGAGAAAAACTCAAGCGCCTCAAAATATCGTCAAGGAAAATCAGCAATACCGGCTTTGTCTTCAATACGAATACATAGGCGCTGGTGAACAGGGGCGTAAGTTTTTGGAACGCAATATCGAGGATTATCAAAAAATACTGCCGATGGGTTATACAATTAAAAGCGAATTAAGTTATTGGAGTTGGAACAAGGACAACAACAAACAGTATATCCTGTTGTTGTTGATTTTTGTAATCGTCTATTTCATGTGTAGCATACTGTTCAATTCATTAAAGCAGCCGTTTGCAGTCATATTTGTAATTCCGATTTCTTTTATAGGCATTTTTCTGACTTTCTATTTGTTCAAACTGAGATTCGATCAGGGCGGATTCGCTGCATTTGTCATCCTGTGCGGCTTAGCTGTAAATGCCAATATCTATGTACTGAACGAATACAACAATATCAGACAAAAATGCAAAATATCCCCATTAAAAGCTTATATAAAAGCTTGGGACGCCAAAATCAGCCCAATTTTCCTGACAGTCATTTCAACCGTTCTCGGATTTATCCCGTTTATGATTGGTGAGTATAAAGAAGCCTTTTGGTATCCGCTTGCCGCAGGAACCATTGGAGGTTTAGTTATCTCGCTTTTCGGCACATTTTGTTTTCTGCCATTATTTATGGGAGTGGCTAAAAAAACTAACAAAAAAAATCATTATTCATAATTCATAATTCATAATTATTTATTATTTTTGCACAGAAAATAAAGAAATGTGCAAAAATCTATGACATTCATTAAACTTTATGAAAAAAGCTTTAGGGAAAATTTTGATTTACCCGCACTGTCTGATTACGGAACTAACGTAAATTACACCTATGGCGCTTTAGCAAAAGAAATTGCCAAGCTCCATATTTTATTTAGAGAATTTAATCTGAAAGAAGGTGATAAAATTTCGTTAGTTGGGAAAAACACAAGCAACTGGGGTATTGTACATTTAGCAACTTTTACATACGGAGCAGTGATTGTTCCGATATTACATGATTTCAACGAGAACGATATTAGCCATATTATAGATCATTCCGATTCGGTATTGCTATTTTGTTCCAATTCGATTTGGGAGAAATTGGACAAAAGCAAATTTCCAAGAATAAAAGCTGCTTTCTCTTTATCTGATTTTCATTTGTTACATCAGCGAGTAGGGGAAAAGGTTGATTATATTTTATCTCGGTTAAGCACTTTATTTGATGAAACATATTCCAACGGATTTAGACCTGAGCATATTAATTATTCCAATTTATCTGATGAAAGTGTAGTTGTATTAAATTACACTTCAGGAACAACAGGTTTCAGTAAAGGCGTTATGATAATGGGGAAAAATTTAAATGGAAATATGCAATTCGCTGAGGATAGTTTTCATTTGGGACCGAGCGATCGTATGTTGTCGTTTCTTCCATTAGCTCATACCTACGGTATAGCTTTCGATTTTTTTTATGCTCTAACAGCCGGCTGTGATGTTACTTTATTAGGTAAACCGCCTGCGCCAAAAATATTAATGAAAGCCTTTAGTGATATTAAGCCAAGCTTAGTAATTTCCGTACCTCTAATATTTGAGAAAATATATAAAAATATGATTCTGCCTCAATTAAAAAAGAAACATATAAAATTAGCGCTTCGTTCCCGGATATTGGATAAACGAATATATGCAATAATGAGGGAGAAATTAATTAAAACAATGGGTAGGAAATTTAAACAGGTGATAATTGGAGGCGCTGCTTTCAACAATGAAGCTGAAAGTTTTCTGTTAAAAATTAAATTTCCTGTTTCTGTTGGTTATGGCATGACCGAATGTGCGCCTTTAATAAGTTTTTCTCTCTGTAAGGATTTTGTTCCTTTCTCCTGCGGAAAAGTATTAAAATGTATGCAAGTAAGGATTGATTCAGAAGATCCTTACAACGTTGCAGGAGAAATTCAAGTAAAAGGGCAAAACGTAATGCTTGGTTATTATAAAAATGAAGAAGCAACCCGTGCTGCTTTTACCGACGACGGTTGGTTGAGAACAGGTGATCTCGGCACTGTAGATGAAAATGATAATATCTTTATCCGCGGTCGTTCGAAAAGTATGGTACTCGGACCAAGTGGACAAAATATTTATCCGGAAGAAATTGAATCGAAACTGAATAATCTTCCTTACGTTATGGAAAGCTTAGTTATTGAAAGAAAGCAAAAGCTGATAGCTTTAGTTTATCCGGATTATGATGCTGTTGATCGAGCCGGGATTTCGCGAGAAGAATTACCGGAAATTATGGGGCAAAACAAAGATAATCTGAATAATATCATAGCTTCATACGAGAAAATTTCAGAAATCCTCATTAATCCGAATGAATTTGAAAAAACACCAAAGAAAAGCATTAAACGATATTTATATTCATGAATTAATATTACATACAATTTGGAAATAATAAAAATTATAATAGTAACTTTGTAGATGAAATAAACAAACTTATAAATTATGGATACAACATTTCATTTTACTTCAGCACAAGAAATCACACCAATTATTTTAGATGTAATTAGACAAACATATCAAGAAAAACCTGTTTCTATTTACATTCGGGAGGATAAATTCGATGTGCCTGATTGGCAAATACGGGAAATGAGGCGTAGAGATGCCATTATGATAAATAACCCTGCTTATTTGCTCGATTGTGATTTGGTTATTAGCGACTTGGAAAGAGAATTAGAAACAGTATGAAAGCAAATAAATTCATTTCCACATTCGCAAAAACAGACCTTTCTGATGCCTCAAAATGGTATGAAAAACAACAGAAGGGTTTGGGAAAACGCTTTTTGAACGAAATAAAAGAATCATTTGATATTATTTGCAAAAATCCGGTTGGGTTTCAAATCCGCTACGATAATTATCGCATTTTTTTCACAAAAACTTTTCCTTATGGTATTCATTATCAATATATAATTGACAGAAATGAAATTCATATAAAAGCTATTTTTCATACATCACTAAATCCCGAAAATTGGGAACAAAGAATTTCATGATAGAACGAATTATTATTTTAGACAATACTGATCCGGTGATTTTTTTTGGAACTAATAATTCCAACTTTCAATTAATTAAATCTTTATTTCCAAAATTAAGAATAGTTGCGAGAGGAAACGTAATAAAAGTAATTGGAGATGAATTGGAATTAGCGAATTTTGATGAAAAAATTCGGGAATTAGAAAAATACACTAACGAATTCAATCTTTTGAACGAAGAAGCTATTACCGGCATAATCAAAGGGAAAAGCGACAGTTTAAATTCGCTTCAAAAGCAGGATAATTTAATTATATACGGAATAAACGGACGCCCGATTCAAGCAAGAACCCCAAATCAACAGAAATTAGTTAAAGCTTTTGATGAAAACGATATGCTATTCGCTATCGGACCTGCGGGTTCCGGTAAGACTTATACAGCAATTGCTTTAGCAGTCAGAGCATTAAAGAATAAAGAAGTTAGGAAAATTATTCTCAGTCGTCCGGCAGTGGAAGCGGGAGAAAAATTAGGCTTTCTTCCCGGTGATATGAAGGAAAAAATCGATCCCTACCTTCAACCTTTGTATGATGCTTTAGAAGATATGATTCCTGTATCTAAACTGAAAGAATATATTGAAAACAAAGTAATTCAGATTGCTCCTATAGCTTTTATGCGAGGTAGAACTCTGAGTGATGCAATTATTATTCTTGATGAAGCTCAAAACACGAGTATTCAGCAAATTAAAATGTTTTTGACTCGAATGGGAATGAATGCAAAAATGATTATTACAGGCGATATAACCCAAATTGATTTACCTCCACAGCAAACATCCGGACTTATTCATGCTTTACAGGTCCTGAAGAAAATTCCGGGAATTGCTCAAATCGAATTTAATAAAAAAGATATTGTAAGGCATAAATTAGTGCAACGAATTGTTGAAGCATACGAAAAAAATACATAAATAATGGATAAATACGGATTAATTGGCTTTCCATTAAAACACTCTTTTTCAAAAGATTATTTTAACAGTAAATTTATTTCGGAAGGAATTGATGCCGAATATATTAATTTTGAAATTTCTTCGATAAAGGAATTGAGTTTTATAATCCGAAATAATCCGCAACTGAGGGGATTGAATGTGACAATTCCGTACAAAGAGCAAGTGATTCCCGGTTTGGACAAACTTAATGAAGACGCTCGTCAGATTGGCGCTGTAAATGTAATAAAAATTGAGCGTCGGAAGAAAAAAGTATTTCTTACCGGATATAACTCAGATGTTATCGGATTCAAGCAATCAATAGAACCCTTGTTGCAACCGCATCACCAACAAGCGCTTGTGTTGGGCACAGGAGGTTCTGCAAAAGCCATTTATTATGGATTGCAACAATTAGGAATCAATGCAACTTTTATTTCACGCCGGAAATCATCGGATAAAATTCTGACTTATTCCGAATTATCTCAAGAAGTGATAGAAAAACATAAAATCATTGTCAACTGCACTCCGGTCGGATTGATGCCTAAAACCGAAGAATGTCCGGCGATTCCCTATCATTTTCTTACAACAGAACATTTGTTATACGATCTATTATATAATCCTAACGAAACGCTCTTTATGAAAAGAGGTGAAGAGCGCGGCGCTTCAGTTAAAAATGGATTAGAAATGCTGTTGTTGCAAGCATTTGCCGGCTGGAAGATTTGGAAAGGATAAAGGAAGATACAGAGGTCAAGAGGGGGTTCTTTCATTGATGTACTTTTGATTCATAATCTGCCGGCAGTAAATCGCCTGCGCGACTGTCGCCCATTTGTCCTGTAAACAGTATTTGATCAATACAATCAATGTTGCCATAAGGATCAACAGACAAAACATCAGTAAGGAAACAAATTTCCGATTTGCCGGCAATACGATAATACACATCAATTATAGCTTTAGGCTCTTCTTCAAAAAACATACGTTCTTTGTTTATATCGGTATCAGGGCGAATGAAAATCTTTTTTTGTGATAATGTGTCATCAATAATTACAAAATATTCCCCAATATTAAATGAGTTACCGTTGTTGTAAATCTCAAATCCGGTTTGTTCTAATGAATTGTTTGCAAAATTTAAGAAGAAACAATTAGATGAGCATTTATAAATGTCATCTCTACGTTGCACTATTCTTTTATTATTAGGATTCAAATCAGAAAATAAAGATGTAACTGAGAAAAAAGTCTTCTGTAGATCATTTCTATTCAAACTAACCGACTTATATTCTACCCAAAAATCCATCAATGTAAAAAGTATCTTATAACCTAAATAATTATTTAATACAATCACAGGCATGTCAGACGATACGGATAGTCTCCGTGTTTTTGTATTGAAAGCAAGATGAATATCATCTTCATTCAAAATGATACACGACTTTCCGGTTTTTGTTAAACCCAAAAACTGTTCACGGAAAGCTTTCATTTTTTGCGCACGAGTAAAAGGATCTGAAGGGGCAGTGATGATTATATCATCTAAAACAACAGGCTTCTCCTCCATATATATTGTATCAGGGAGATTTTCAAACGGACGATCAATAATAACAGTTTGATATGATATATGCTGTAAAACCAATTTAGCATTGATCATAGATTTGGTTTCCAATTTAAGCCATCCCCGAATGTCTGTGGAAGTATGGATGGACGTTCCATCAAAATAAACAGAAACATAAGGAACTGGCTGTTTAGAATTCTTTTCACATATAGTGCCGGTGATTATTATAGCGTTCATATTGCTGTATGCCCAAAACATAACAGAAAAGAGAATTATTTTTTTCACTTGTTTATAATTTTATTAGTTTTAAAACAGACTTTGTTTTCTCCTATTCCTTCCAAAACGTATGAATAAGTCCCTGTATCATCCGCTGTGTAGAAACTGATTTCTGCAATACCATCTTTGTTAGTATAAATCACCGGATTCCAGTAAATAGTAGTGCGAAGGTCGGGAGTCGAATCTTTAATTATTTCAGGCTTGTCATACTCTGGAATATAAAATTCTTTACGCACACAATAACCTTCAGGGCGAACAACTTGAATTGAAGAATCTGACGCTTTAAAATCTTTGGAAAACGACTTTGTTTTTAATATGTATGCTCCACCGGAGAAATCTGATCCATAAAAATTTATGGCATCTTCCGGAGATAGAACTTCTACAGATTCAAATAGATCGGCTCGCAATAATCCGAAAAAATTTTCAAATGTTTCCTGATACATCCTTGTCCAATCGTCGATAATATACCAAGGCGCCGGTAATTCTACTTGTTCAGGTACAGTAATCTTTCCCTTGGAAAAGCGAGTTGCCGTTTGCTTAGAAACTTGAATCGGCGGAGGAAAAGTTTCAAGTAAGTCCTTTATGGATTTCACTTTGTTTAGCATGCTTCCACCATAACAAATACTGTTAATCCCTATCTTTTGCCGTGCCGGTTTTCTTTTAGCTTCTACCGTCACATCGAGTTGTTTAACCATCTGTATATTGTTATCACCCATTTGATGAGCAGACTTTTCCATATAAGAAGTTATTTGCTCTTCGTTGTCAGAAATAATCGATTTCAAAATGGGATCTGTATTCGTTTTAATATGAAAGTTATTATTTATATCTAAATTAAAACCGATTTTACTTTTTTGATTTTTATTAGTTTGGAGTTGTACTACGAAAACAGCTGTGTCCGGACAATTAATATCATAAAACCAAAAGTGCCCATCTTTATCAGTCTCAGTTGTAATTGGAACCATTTTTTTATTGAATAAAATAATAGTTACATCTTTCACAGGCTTTCCGGATGGAGTTGTCACTTTGCCTGTTATTTGAAATCCGCTTTCAGTGGGATAAACGTTGGCAGTAGTTCCCAATTTATCCCAAACAAAACGGCTCCAGCCTTGAGAACAAAGAAGATTATCCAACGCTTCCATTCTTTCGGATTCATCGCCTGTAAAATACCAACCCGGGGATTCCACAAAACCTTTTAACTCAGAATCCAATAACAAACTTCCCTTGATATTTTGTTCATTAATGGAAGGCAGGACGGTTTTATCGTCTGTTACAGAAAATGAAAAACTACCTTCGACCGGTTGCCCGAAACTATCTGTCACTCTTATTTTTACTGTT
>Ga0123356_10006424_pt1 | contig 11848 bp, 11 predicted proteins | sample TergutEmb28metaG_2_FD_92546 | JGI IMG/M metagenome (GOLD analysis project Ga0123356, IMG submission 92546) | Embiratermes neotenicus P3 segment gut microbial communities from Petit-Saut dam, French Guiana - Emb289 P3 | ecosystem: Host-associated > Arthropoda: Insects > Digestive system > Gut ... | reverse complement strand
CTTTCAGTGGCAGCGAGGCGGTGTGGTTGTCGGGCACAATAACAGTATGTATGTTGTGCAAGCCGGTGATGTTGGCCATACCATTACCGTAACCGTTACCCGTTCAGAAAATACAGGCAGTGTTACCAGTGGGGCTACTGCCCGCGTTATAGATTTGCCTGTGCTTACGATTAACTATGATTCACGGGGCGGCACGGTATCTCCAGCAGCGTCTGAATCGCGTGTCTTTCCCGGAACACCGGTTAATATAAGGGCCACGCCTGCGAGCGGCTACAGGTTTAACGGTTGGAGCGTGACAAGCGGCACTGCAACATTTGGTAACAGAGATAGCGCGTCTACTACAGTTACCTTGAGTGAAGATGCGGCTATCAGGGCTAATTTTCTGCAGTTAGTTACACTTACTGTTGGAGTTTCACCTTGGGATCGGGGTACGGTATCTCCAACATCTCAATCAGATATTGTTCCCGGAACATGGGTTGATATAATGGCTACGCCAGCGAGCGGTTATGAGTTTGTTAATTGGACAGTAAGCGGTAGCGGTACTGCTGAGTTTGGTAACGCAGATAACGCATCTACTCGAGTTAGATTGAGTTCAAATGTGACTGTCACGGCTAATTTTCGGCAAACATTTACACTTACTGTTAACGCGAATCCTGCGGATGGCGGTTGGGTCGGGAGATGTGTGACGTGCACTATGTCATATCATTTTAATACAAATAGTGCTGCTGGAACACCGATTAATATAACGGCACTGCCTATTGGCCGTCACAGATTTGTCAATTGGACTGTGGTAAGCGGCACCGCTGAATTTGGTGACGCATATAGTGCATCTACTACAGTTACTTTGAGTACAAATGCGACTATCAGAGCTAATTTTCAGCAAACATATACACTTACTGTTAATGCAAGTCATACGGCTGGAGGCACGGTATCGCCAACATCACAATCAGGTTTTGTTTTTGGAACAATAACTGCTGCGCCTGCGAACAATTACAAATTTGTCAATTGGACTGTGGTAAGCGGTACCGCTGAATTTGGTGACGCAGATAATGCATCTACTACAGTTACTTTGAGTGCAAATGCGACTATCATGGCCAATTTTCAGTGGGAAATAATTGATGGCGGTACTTTAACTTATAGCGGTCAAAACTACCGAACTGTAATAATAGGCGGTAAAAGGTGGATGGCAGAGAACTTAAATTTTGCCGGTTCAGGCGGTAATCTTGGTGTTTGTTACCATAGTAGTCCAAGTAATTGTAACATATACGGTCGTTTGTATACTTTTGCAGAGGCTATGGATCTTCCATTGTCTTGTAATTCGTATTCGAGTTCATGCGCAAATCAGATTCAAAGCGATCATCAGGGAGCCTGTCCAGTTGGCTGGCGTGTTCCTACAGATGCGGATTGGACAACATTGATTAATTTTGTTGGATCACCGGCAGATACAAAGCTAAAATCTCTGTCAGGTTGGAATAATAACAGTAACGGTACAGACGAATTTGGTTTTTCGGCTCTGCCGGGGGGGGAGCTGAGTAGTGAAGGCAATTATATGAATGTTGGCGACAGAGGTCGTTGGTGGAGTGCCAGTAGTACCCATGGGTGGGGGAGCTTTTTTTATATAGATCGAATGACCTCGAACATAGGAGGGGCCGTTATGAGTTTTGGATTTTCTGTCAGGTGTTTGCAAGACGTACATCAGTAAAATTCAATATAACCATTCTGTGAATGGAACCAGGCAATCCATTCACAATAAAACTTTCAATGAAAGGAATGTCGAGTTGATGAAAGTTAGCGTAAGGGTTGCGAATTTAAACAGCAAAAAAGTGTATATCTATAATGGTAAATATGAGGTAAAAGTATTGCAATCAGAAAGAGTGAATTTTTAATAATGCTTGAATTAAGAAACGTACATAAATCTTTTGGCGATGTTCGTGTTTTGAACGGAATCAGTCTATGTTTAGAGAAAGGTTTTGTATATACGCTTAAAGGTGGCAACGGCTCCGGCAAGACAACTTTAATCAATATCATTTCCGGTTTTTTAAAGCCGGACGATGGTATTATTAAGTTGAGAGGTAAAAGGATAATTCATTTTTTGCCGTTCCGTGTGAATCGGTTTGGTATCGGGCGAACATTTCAGGACTTGCGTCTTGCTGCGCAAATGACTGTTTATGAAAATATCCTGTTGGCATTAGAAAAAAGAAAATTCGCCTACCCAAACAAAGATTTACAAAAACGCGCAGATGAAATTTTAGAAACAGTTTCGCTGTCGGGAAAAAGAAATGAACTGGCGGGGGAAATTTCTTATGGTCAGCAGAAGCTATTGACAATAGGCTGCTGTATCGCCAACAATGCTGAATTACTTTTGATTGATGAGCCTGTGGCGGGGATTGATAAAGATAATCGAATAAAAATTATTCAATTGGTAAAGCGATTAAAACAAGAAGGAAAAACCATACTGCAAATTGAGCATCATTTTGATTATATCGAAGAGACGAGTGACCACATTTTACAAATGGAAAGAGGTGTTATATGTTGAAAGAAGAAATTTTAAAAGATTCTATAGCTACATTTGCTTCACTTGAAGAATGTTTAGTGGAAATAGAAAGGATGTATAAAAGAATAGAAAGCTCCGTTGATATTGCTTCTTTAGACTATATAAATAGAACGAATAAAAACGCTATGGATAGTTTAAAAAGTCAATTTACAACTAACGAAAAAGTAAAATACAGATACTTATTTTATCCCGCAGTCGAAAGATTAGAAAGTGTACTTAGTAGTATTACTGATAGTAATACACTTGGAAAAAATAATTATTATGCTCACATAAATGAATCTGTACGCTTACCATTCGCATCTTTTATTATACTTGACGATAAGTATTTTATGGTCAGAAGTCCGTATGAAGAAGGAGAGAAGTCACATTATTTACTGATTTCTAATGAATTGCTTTGTGCTATGTTTGTCAAATGGTTTAGTATGATGTGGAAAGAAGCTAAACTGATAGACAATAAAGATGATTTGGAATACTATATCGCAAAAATTAAAGAAAGTAAAGTATAGTGTGCTGAATGTAGAACACCTAACCACCGGATACGGTAAAAAACAGATATTGACAGACATTTCTTTTGAAGTGGCGAAAGGCGATGTAGTTTTACTTAGCGGTGGTAATGGTTCCGGTAAAAGTACGATTTTGAAAACAGTATACGGTTTGTTAAAGCCGTGGACTGATACACCAGAAGCTCGGATTACTTTTGATGGAAAAAATATAACTGCTTTACCTGTTTCAACAATGATACAATGCGGAATTGTTTATATGCCGCAGAAAAAAAATGTATTTGAGGATTTTTCGGTAGAAGAGAATTTGTCTGTTTCGGCAGGGATTTATTCAAAATCGGAAGCTAAAGAGCGAACGAACAAAGTATTTGAAATCCTGCCCAAACTTAAAACCATGCTAAAGCGAACGCCTTTCAACATGAGCGGTGGTGAGCGGCAATTATTGGCTTTCGGAAATATGTTAGTCCATTCGCCAAAGCTTATTTTGCTTGACGAACCGTTTGCGGGGGTAGATGCTGATAATTCGGAAATCCTTTTTCGCAGTATTGTTGATTTGAAAAAGGAAAATATGACATTTGTAATTGTTGAGCATAAAAAGCAATTGTTGGAAAATATCGTAAATAGAGAGATTGAGTTGGAATTGGGAGTTATTAAAAACCTTTTAACAATCAAGAGAGAGGATGATTAAGTTGATATGGTAAAGAAAAATTTTATAACAATTGTTGTGATTGCTGTAGTAGCAATTGGAATATTTGTTTCTCTATATAATACAGATAAAAAACAAGAAGAATCTATTAAAATAGGGACTGTACTACCATTAACAGGCGGTATGGCAAATTATGGAATTTCACTAAAACGCGGATTTGACCTTGCAGTCAAAGAAATCAATGCTTCTGGCGGCATAAATGGAAAGCCGTTAGTAATAATCCATGAAGATTCTAAAAGTGAAGCAAGAACAGGGGTTACTGCTTTTAACAAATTAGTTACAACAGATAAAGTGCCGTTAGTATTTAGCTCTTTAAGCAGTGTTGTCTTAGCAATTCAACCGGTCGCAGATGAACAAAGAATCGTTTTGATAAACTCTTCGGCAATTAGCCCCAATATACGTGAAATGGCTAATAATTTCTTGTTTAGCGTTATGGTAAATGGAGCAACAGAGGCGGTATTCATGGCGAGAAAATTTCAAGAAAAATACCCTAATGAAAAACTTGTTATCTTGTACAGTAATAATTCTTCGGGTATTGATACCAAAGACGCTTTGGTATCCGAACTTCAATTATTGGGGAATACTAATGTGTATACAGAAAGCTACGAACTTAATACTACGGATTTCAAATTACAAATTGACAGATTAAAAAAACACAATGCAAAATTTGGTTATTTATTAGCTTGGAGCACTGCGGAGATTGCAGGTATTTTAAAACAAGCAAAAGAGCTGAATTTTGATATTCAATGGTTTTCTCATTCGGGAATTGAAACAAGAGAGACTTTAGAATTGGCAAGAGAAGCAGCTGAGGGGATAATCTATTCGTACCCTAAATATGATGTTTCAGATCCACGGTTTTCCAATCTTCAAGCAGAGTTTCAATCAAAGCATAATACATGGGGAGATATATGTGTAATTACTGCCTATGATGGAATGTATCTGATTGCTGATGTAATGAGAAAATACGGAACTACTTCTTTGGATATTCAAAAAGGATTACGTTCAATAGAAGGTTTTAATGGAATTTTTGGGGATATTGACTTTTCGAAAAGTGGGAAGCAATATGCTGAGAAAGAATTGTTTTGGAAGAAAATTAAAGATAATCAGTATGTAATACTTGAATGAGGCGAAGGAATATATCATGGGAATTGAACTTTGGGGAAATATCATAAAATTTCATTCTGGACATTGGATATTATTTGGATTATTAGTAATTTGTACCGTTGCTTTAGGAACACCTTGTATTTACCATCTAATAAAACGCCGATATACACGCTCATTGCAGTTGGGTGTGCTACTTGTTGGTTTGATTGTAATATCAATTCTTATATGTATCGAATATGCACATAGTAACGACAAGAATGTTACTCATACCGATATTTTATCCAAAACAGTTATATTTAATTTTGTCAATCTTTTTGGAATAGGATTAACAATTTTGGGAGCATTTTGGGCATATAAGCAATTTAAAATGCAAGAAGATAGAATAGACTGCTACGAAGATTTTTACAAAGCAGCTATAAAACTTTTGAAAGATAAGGGTAAATTTGTGCATTTTTACGGTTCAACTTTAATACCCGGTCATGTTACGTTTGGAGACGAAAATTATGTAAAAGAAGACGGCCACTATTTTAAAGCACTTACAGATAGAATTGAAAAATTTTATAATGACAGTGGCCAAAAAAAAGACTCTTCAAAATTTATTCTTCCCAAAGATTATAAGATAGCGTATGATAGATACCGTGGTAAAGAATACAAAAATCACGGCAAGGGAAATAGATTTTGTGGAACAGAAAATGAAATAATTACCAAGAAAAACGAAATGCAACATATGCAAGATGGAGTAAATCATTATGCTCTTATAAGAATAATGCCAAATGTACAAATTTTATCTTTAAACGGTGAGCAGGAAAAGTTAGAAGATGATCCTTTTTTACGTAATTTCTATCTATCAAATGGTAAAACAATGATTTATGCTATAAGTGTTACTCACGAGCAAGCACCAATAATTGATAAAGATGAAGAGCCTGTTTTTGTTGGATTTAAAACACAGAAAGCATCTATTATTAATGTGTTTAAAAAACGATTTGAAAGACAATGGAACGATATAAAAAATACAAATGATGAATCTATAACGCATCCAGAACAAAGTGCTAACACGGCATAGAGATAATAATATAGTACTGTGTTTAAGAGAAAATCCGTAAGCTGAGAAATAATTGTTTTGAAAGGATATTGACAATAATCAATATAAAATATTGGAACAAGAGAGATAAAAATGAAACGCATAAAAAAATACTTGAGATTTATTGAAGAATATTGGATACGTTGTGCTACTGTGGCACTTGCGATAATTATCGCGTCATTTTTTGTTGAAGTCATAATATTTAAGGTGGAGAATTGGCATGGCTTAAATGTGAATGACTCCTTATCTTATACTATTTTTGGACTTTTTGTAGGTCTTTTAACATTTCTTGGAGTTGGGTTAACACACAAACAATTAGATTTAGCAGAAGATAAAATAGAAAGTTACAAAAGCTTTTATAAAGCAGCTATTAAGCTTTTAAAAGATGATGATGGTGACTATCTTTACTTTTCGGGTTCAACTTTGGTGCCAGGGCATATTACATATGGGGATGAAACTTATGTAGGTAAATTTGGACACTATGCTGAATCTCTCACCGAAAGAGCGAAAGAGTTATACAAAAAGAAAGAGAATAAGCAACAACAAGACAATAAGCAGTTTTCAAAATTTATACTTCCGCAAGACTTTAATAAGTCATACAAAAGATACGAAGGGAAATCGTACAAAAATTATAGCCGTGATGGTAATTTTGATGGGAATGATATCGAAGCATTTAAAAGAAAAATAGAGGAGGTTAAGTATCTTAAAAAAGTTTTGTCTGATCATAGTGAGATAAGATATGTAGATTTAGATGAGCATCCATTTATAAATAGTAGCTTTTATCTATCAAATGGCAAAGCAATGATATATGCTATGGCTTTTCGTTATGAACAAGCAGATATAATGGATAATGAAGAAGAACTTCCCTTTGTTGGATTCCAAACAAAAAACAAACGTATTATTGAAGCTTTTGAAAAGCGATTTACGAGACAATGGGCAAAATTGCTATATACATAAACAACAAAAAATATTAACAATGTACATTTTTAGCATGGAAACTCAATTATGTAAAAAATAATTTGAATAATAATTTAGGGAGTTAATTTGATAGCAGGTAATTTTAAGCGTTGATTATTGGGAATATAGAATATGCAATTGATTTATAGTATTGTATTAGGATACGCACTTTTACTGATTGTAAGCCTATCCTTTTCCACAATATACCATACAACAAAATTCTTTCATTTCGCCCACGCCATAACCCTAACTTTTGCCGCCTATTTCACCTTTTTATTTTCCATACAACTCAATTTCCCAATGGCAATTTCTATCCCATTGGCTATTCTTTGTGCCGCCGCAGTAGGGATGTTATCTGAAATCGCCATATACAAGCCATTAAGAAAACGTAACGCCTCACCCACAATATTAACGCTCGCTTCATTAGGACTTTATACCGTTTTGCAAAACATAATCTCCATACTATGGAGCGATGACCCCAGAGGAGTTCGAACCGGAGAAATCAGGGTAGGGCATGAGTTTTTAGGAGCATATATTACCAATGTTCGGATTATCACGATTGCGGTTTGTTTGGTTTTATTTGTAGTTTGCGTGTTGTTTATGAAATACAATCGCATCGGGCGAAATATTCGCGCTGTAGCAAGTAATCCAGAATTGAGTAATATTGTCGGTATTCCTTCCGACAAAGTTATTTTGTGGGCGTTTGGTATTGGCTCAGCATTGGTGGCAGTAGTAGGAATTTTAATCGCTTTTGATACGGATATGAGACCGACAATGGGTTTTAGATGGTTGTTGTATGGCGTGGCGGCAATGATTATAGGCGGCGTAGGCAGCAATTTGGGATTGATTGGCGGTGCGTTGCTCTTGGCAACGGCACAGCATCTGACGACTTACTACATTGGCAGTCAATGGATGGATGCCGTAGCCTATATATTTTTGATTTTGTTCTTGATAGTTAAACCGTTTGGATTTAGCGGTAAACGATTGAAGAAAATAGAGATTTGATATGGAGTACCTCTTACATTTATTGATATTCGTGGGCATATATGTTATGCTATCGCAAAGCCTGAATCTATCAGCCGGTTTTGGCGGGATGATTTCATTGGCTCATGCGGGATTTTACGGCGTAGGAGCGTACACTGCGGCACTGCTTGCCATAAATTACCAACTTCATTTTTTACTGATTTTGCCTGTTGCCATGTTGTTAAGCGGATTGTTGGCATTAATTGTATCCGCTATAGCCTTGCGTACCATTGACAGCTACTTTGTTGTTTGTACTTTAGGTATTCAATTTATCATATTTTCGTTGATGAACAATTGGATGTCGCTTACAAAAGGGCCTCTAGGCATATCCGGTATCCCAAGCATTCAACTTTTTGGTATTGGAATAGGAATAGGAAACAGATTCGCCTTTCTATTATTAACATTATTTTTTGCGGCGTTGATATTTTTATTTTTGAAAAATCTTACAATTACATCTTTCGGGCGTGTTTTACGGGCATTAAGCGAAGATGAGATTTTTACACAATCGTTGGGTAAAAATGTTTATCTTATAAAGGTTATAACATTTACAGTAAGCGCAATGACTGCCGCCATTCCGGGTGTACTTTACGCTCATTATATCAGTTATATAGACCCCACGAGCTTTATGGTAGACGAGTCTATTTTTATTCTCTCAATCGTCATTATCGGCGGGATGCGCAATCTTTGGGGGAGCGTTGTGGCAGCTGCGTTTCTTGTCTTTTTACCGGAAATTTTACGGTTTGTAGGTATACCGAGTTCTATTGCCGCTAATATGCGCCAGATCATTTACGGCGGGATATTGATTTTTATGATGTTCAGGTATAGTAAGGGTTTTACTCAGAAAAAACAACAGGATTTGGAAAAAGTAACCTTATGAATAAAGTTATCTTAATACAACCACTTGGTGATCTTAATAAACCGAATGCTCTTGTTCGTACAAGTCAGCCAGAACCATTAGCTTTGGAATATTTACAAGCGGCATTAGAACAGATTGACATCGTTTCTAACATATATTATGGCAAAATAGATGAAAATAAATTGCTTAAAGAACTTTTATCTGTTCCAATAATTGCAGTATGTTTCAGTATTTATACATATCAATATCCATATTGTCTTAAATTGGCAAATAAAATAAAAACGGTTTTCAGCGAATTGAATAAAAAAGCGCCAACGATAATTTTTGGCGGTCATCATCCTTCTGCTATGCCTGAAATAGTAATAGAAGAGGAGTCAGTAGATATTGTTATAAAAGGTGAAGGAGAATATGTCCTTCAAGATGTAATCAAAAAAATTATTCAAAACGAAAGCTTATCAAGTGTAAACGGAATATGGTATAAAAATGAAAATGGTACAACTTTAAAAACAAACAATAGAGGACGAATTGAGAATATTGATCAGCTTCCTTTTCCTAAAAGGCATTTTGAGTTTATATCAAATTATAAGCAATTTCAAATTGCTTACCCTGCCGCATCTCTACAAAAAGGAGTCGCGCAAGTTATTTATTCAAGAGGGTGTCCATATTCCTGTGTATTTTGCTCTTCAGAAAGTTTATGGGGTAAAAACATCTTTTGGCGAAGCCCGAAAAATGTATTAGATGAGATAGAATTTTTACACAATGAATATGGCACAAATTTAATATTTTTTCCTGATTTAACTTTTAATCATGATAAAAAGAAAGTTTTTGATATATGCAATGAATTTATAAAAAGAAACCTGCCTGTTCATTGGTTCGGTTTGTTTCGACTTGACAAATTAGATAACGATATGCTATATATTTTGAAAGAGGCAAAATGTGCAAAGTTAAGTCTCGGCATAGAGACAGATAACACAGACGCAGATAGATTAAAAGGTAAATTTTCAATATCTAAAGATGATTATTTTAAAATATTGAATACTGCCGATGAGATAGGATTAATAATTAAGGCATTTTTAATAATTGGTTTTCCTAATGATACAAAAGAGAAGATAAGGAACTATAATAATTTTTTACGGACTATTCCGGTTGACGAAATTGTAGTATCATTTATTACACCATTTCCCGGCACCCCTATATGGGCAGAGTATCATGAAAAATATATTTCTCAAAATTATAATTTTAGCGAATTTACGACTGAAGACCCTGCAATTAACCATCCAACATTAACAAAACAGCAATTATTAGATTTGCGTTTGGAAGTAGTACAAAATTTCTATTCAGATACTACTTATAAAGAACGTGTTTTAGGTAAAATCGCTAAATATCCACATTTGCGAAATTCATATTTTGAATACTTTAAATTTTTGGAAAATAAGGGGATTTTTGATAATAATCAATTAACAAAATTTTTTAATCTAAACTCAGGGAGGTAATTTTTAATGAAACGAATTAAAGAGTTTCTAAAGAAAAAATCTAATTGGCCAAACTTAATAATTCTTACTTTGGCTATTATTGGTTGTGCTATAGGTTTCTTCCGCAAAGATTTTTCACACGAAATTATTGCTGCAATGTTTATGTTGATAGCGGTACAGCTTTTTATATCGCGAATTATATGTTTTGAAAAATTGGAAAAGAAATTGGATGATTTAAGATCAATCCCCAAAGATGCGATCATAGTGAAACAAGAAGATAATTTTATGGAAGAAATAAATAAATTATTGCGCAAAGCACAAAAAGAAATAATTATTACTGGCGGTGCGCTATCACTATTAAGCGGTGATACTCAAACAGAGATTTTTAACGCATCATCAAAAAGAGGCCTTAAGGTTCGATTGTTAGCTGTAAATATAGACAATAAAAACATTTTAAATGGATATAATACTTGGGTTGATCAACGTCTAGGCGGCCCTGCCAGCTTAGACCACTTAAAAACTTATAATAATAAAGATAATATTGAAATACGTACATTTGAATTTCTCCCCGCAGCAATTTTTGTCGCTATTGATTTAGACGAGCATAGTGGATACATAAAGGTACATCATATTTTATCCGGTGTGCGAGAAAAAAATATGCAACCGTTCATAGAAATAAATCCTTCAAATAGATATTGGTATGGTGTGTATAGCAACTATATTAAAACACTTTGGGACTGTGGAAAAAAGTGGAGAGATTCAGAATCAGCAATCCTTGGCTTGAAAGAATTTGCTGAAAAATTTCAAGAGCGAATTAAAAATATAGACTGTTAATAATCGGCCTTTGCGGCGAGGGGCAGTTGTAGGGAGGTGCATAAATTGCACAAATCCATTCGCGTATTATCGGCGTAAGTGAACAAATTGGAAAAATGTTTTCTACAGGGATTCGTTTAATTGACATGAACTATAAAAAAGAAAAATAAAAGCAATGTCTCCAGATAATATTCAGCTACAGTTCGCTTCAATAAAACAAAGGAGTAAAGACTTATGGAAGGTATAGAATCTATAGGGCCGATACAAAGCGGAGTTTTTCCACAGAAAGTAAATCCAGCTTTAGGGCAAAAAGGTGTCGTTTCTTTTAAGGATACTTTAAACGGGTTCCTTAAAGATGTTGATCAAATGCAAAAAACAGCCAGTGATTTGACTGCAAAACTTGCTGCTGGCGAGGTAACCGATGTGCATCAGGTAATGTCTGCGGGAGAAGAGGCAAACGTAGCGTTTAATATGCTGATGGAAATTCGGTCTAAGGTCATGGATGGGTATCAGGAGATAATGAGAATGCGGTTGTAAAATGTCAATACTATCGGATTCATTTAAATTGGGGACTGAGTTACTTTTTTAATTGACTTTAGCGAAAAAACCATAGGGACGGAACTATGCAAATTGCATTAATGCGCTAAAGCAATCAAGCTCATAAGAAAATTAAAAAATTTTAGACATTGAGATCAACACAATAGAATACGACAAACATGGACGAAAAAGAAGAAAAAGACCGAATAGAAGCGTGGGACAGAGCGGTGTATTGTTTTGGTACT
>Ga0123356_10006423_pt1 | contig 11849 bp, 7 predicted proteins | sample TergutEmb28metaG_2_FD_92546 | JGI IMG/M metagenome (GOLD analysis project Ga0123356, IMG submission 92546) | Embiratermes neotenicus P3 segment gut microbial communities from Petit-Saut dam, French Guiana - Emb289 P3 | ecosystem: Host-associated > Arthropoda: Insects > Digestive system > Gut ... | reverse complement strand
TGCCTCTCCCCGGCATGGTCCTCTCTTGACCGCAGCACGAGGGCAAGTTGATAGTAAGTTCGAGGCTGTCCGGGGGCGAGATCGATCGCCTGTCGATACTCGGCAACAGCGCCATCCGTATCGTTCGTCTTGGATAAGACGTTGCCGAGCAGGTAGTGCGCCTGATACAGACCAGGATTCAGAGAAATCGCACGCTCTAGGTCTTGGCGCGCCGCGGGGTAGATTGAGGCTTCAAATTCGCTTTCAGCCAGCGTCACGAAAAACTCGGGCGAGCCGGCGTACATTCCTCGTTTGACTGCTAGCAGGCGGTTGACATCCGGGTAGCGTCCCTCGAGCTGCAAGGTGTTCGCCACCAGCAACAGCGAATGGACTGATGGATGGTACTTGTAATCCGCCTCAGCGATGGTCTGCGCGTGTAGAAGCTGGTGCGCCGCCAGGTAAACTACCACCGCCATTTCCATTTCCTGCTCAGGGGTTTCAGGAGTGCCGTGAAAATGAGCCAGCGCTTTCACCGCCTGGTCCTTACCCCCGCCGGCGAGATAGGCGCGCGCCAACGAAGCGGCAACGCTGTTGTTCGACGGCCATGCAGAGTGAGCACGCTCTAAGACCGCTTTCGCCTTGGGCCCATCACCCAGCCCATCGAAGGCCGCTGCGAGCAGAAGACTCGCTCTCGCGTCACAATCCATGGCGGCAAGCGGCTCGACGAGCGCCGCCGCTTCTTGATAGCGCGATTGCCTCATCCAATCGCTGGCTTTGCCCAGTTCCGCATCCAAGTCGCTACGCGGCGGGCACTTATGGTTGACTTCTGGATGAGCCTGCGGCGCTGCTGCGGCATCCGCCCCCCCTGCCGCCCAACTCAGCGGGCTGCTTGCCGGGCAGCCCGCCGCGAGGACGGCAATGAGGGTGAAGTTTCGCGCAAATCGCACCTGCAGCTTCGAGCCGAGATTAGAAACTGAACCGCAGGCCGAGTTGAATTTCACGCGCCGGATACGCACTCGAGACATCGCCGAAATTGGAGGCAAGGTCGTAGGTGCTGACGGTTCCGAAGTTGACTCGATTGAAAGCATTGAAGAAGTCTGCACGGAAGCTCAAGTTTCGCTCTTCGCCGAGCTTCCAGCTCTTGTAAGCCGAAATGTCATAATCCTGGTAGCCCGGGTTCTCAACATTGTGCGTTCCGGAATCTCCCTGCACTCCCACGTCGCTAATGTTGACAACATTCTGGATGTTGAAATAGGGGCCGAGCCTGCCGTGCCTTCCTAAACCCCCGTGGAGCGATGGATTGTTGATGGGACCGGTGACATTGGGTAATCCGCCATCAAAGAAGCCGATGTTTTGTTGGCTCCCTAAGGTCGTCCAGGGCCCGGTACGCAGCGTCACGATACCAGCGACTTTCCAGCCTCCTACGAACGCGTCTGCAAGAGTACCTCTATTCAGGAACATTTTGCCACGCCCAAACGGAAGTTCATAGATTCCGTTTGCGGTGAAGATGTGGTTGATATCTTCGGTGCAGTGGCTGTAGTCAAGATGCATGTTGACGTGCCAGGCAAACTCATCCTGATAGGGAGTACCGAGGCATTTGGAAAATGTGTAGTTGACCGCCGCGGAAAAACCAGAACTGAACCGCTTCTCCACACGGCCAATCAGGGCGTGGTAGTTCGACGTTCCGGTGGCCTGGTTTTCCTGGACACCGCTGTAGCAGCCCACGAAATTCGGCGGTGTTCCGCAAGTGGCATAGAGAGATGCAACCCCGTTCGTATTGAGCGGGTCGATCTCGTTGCGCTCCTCGTAATGGCGCTCTGAGGTTCCAATGTAGCCAACTTCAAAGAGCCAGTCCCGGACTGTGTGATCGATGGTCAGATTCCACTCGTAGGAATAAGGGGTCGGTGCGTTCGGCTGGATGAATGAAACCGTCGGACCGCCCCCCGAGAAGTTCCCGTTGGTCATGGCGCCTGAATACATTCCCGGCAGCCCGTTGGTGCCGTCCAGGTTGAAAGCAAGAGACCTGCCGACAGCGGGATTATTGAAGCTGTCAACCTCGTAAAGCTGGGTGGTATCCACTTCCACCTCATACTGGTTGATGTTCGGCTGCAGGTAGTACATGCCGAACCCGCCTTTGATATCGGTATGGAGTCTTTCGGAGGGCACATAGTTGAAGCCGAACCGGGGCGCCCAGTTCGTCCACACCGACTTGACCATGTTCCTCCCCAAGCCCAAGGCGCTGGTGGCGGGATAGGTCAGGTCCTGACCGGTGGCCACGTTAAAGCTGCCGACGCGATTATTGGCCTCGACCGGGGGCGAACGATGCTCCCAGCGCAATCCGTAGTTGAGTGTCAGCTTGCGATTGACTTTGTAGTTGTCCTGGACGTAGTAGGCCTGATACCACATGCTCAGGTTCATGGTGGGCCCGCCGAACGAAGTCCTGGTGTTGGCCGGGACGCCCATAAGCAGGTCAGCGACCGGATCTCCGGTGTAGGCTCCATTGAAGCCTATCGAGGTGGCCGACCAGTCTTCATAGAGATGCATGGGCTCGTAGCGGATGTCCACGCCGGCGGTGAGTTGATGCTTTCCCTTCTGGAACATCAGGTAGTCCGACCACATGTTCAGGCCTTCCCGGACCAGATCGGTACCATTCGTCGACCCTGGGTTGCCGTATCCGTTGACGCCAATCTGGGGAGGACCGTCGGAGCCAGCCTGGTCTTCCTCGTTCGCCAGACCCAAGGGGTTGGCAAGGCTGCTGTTGTAACCATCTCCACGCTGGAGGCCGACGGCAGTGTGAGTCCAGCCGTAGCGAAAATTGTTGACCACGCGAGGAGAAAAGGTGTGCGTCCATCCTACGGCTACATCCTTCGGGTTCGAAGGATAGATCTGCTCGTTGAACGAGGTCATACCCGGGGTAATCACGGTTTGATCGTTTTGGGTGTACCGGCCAAAAACGGTGTCTTTGGCCGAGATCGTGTAGTCAATCCGGCCGCTGAACTGATTCCAGTTATTGGTTGCCGTTGCCACGTTGAAGTAGTTGGCCGTGCCATTGAGGTAGGAGCCGTTGGGTTTGGGGTAGAGCGCCAGGATCTTCTGCCCGATTGCGCTGAAATAGGAGCTTGGTACCTGGTTATTTACGAGCGGCGCATAGCCGGTCGGCGACCCCGGATCGAGTACATAAGGATTGTAAAGTTGCTGCTGGTCGGAGCTGAAGTTACCCGATTCCTGGGTGGCAGTGGGAACCAGATTGTAATTGTCGTTGGGCACAAGCTGGCGGAACCCCTCATAGTTGGCGAAGAAGAAGATCTTATTCTGCTTGATGGGTCCCCCCACGCTTACCCCAAACTGGTTTTGATGGAAAGGCGGAGTACTCTTGGTCACATCAAAATAGTTCCTGGCGTCGAAGTCATTGTTCCGCAGGTACTCGTAGGCGGTTCCGTGGAACTGATTCGTGCCCGACCGGGTGACAACGTTGACAAATGCACCTCCGACTCCGTACTGAGCGGGGGCGGTGGAATTCATCACCACGAACTCCTGAACCATGTCCGGATCCGGGAGCAGACCTGCGGCGCCGTACCAGGCATTGCGGGTCTCGATTCCGTCGTACAAGTAGCTGTTATCGTCTTCTCGCAAGCCACTCACGTCCACCGCAACTATGCCGGAGGCCGTGCCCCAGGAGGAAGCCGGGGAGGAGATACCGTCGATCCCGGAGACGGGCACGACACCGGCGTCGAGCTGCGCCAGTTGCAGGTAGTCGCGGCCATTCAAGGGCATATCGTCGATCTGCGGACCCTCAATAAGCTGCTCATCGTGGGAAGACTCCGTGTTGAGCAGCAGAGCGGACGCGCTGACGGAGACGGTTTGCTGAGTCTGGCCGACCCCCAAGGTAATGTTCTGTTGGAATAATTGGCCGACGATAAGCCTGACGCCCTGGATGTGTTGCGGGGCAAAGCCGGTTTTGTCCACATCCATGGTGTAGGTTCCAGGGAGCAGGTCGGTAGCGTGATAGGCGCCCACGTCGTTCGTCACCACGTGATTCACGATGCCGGTGGCGGAGTTAGTTATGGTGATACTTGCACCGGTCACAATGGCACCGCTGGTGTCGGTCACCGTCCCATTGATCTGACCAGTAGTTATGGCTTGCGCGCGGCCACAAATTGGAGTGGAAACGACGATGGCGAGCGCTGCCCAACCGGCCATCGTTCTCAGGTGTCGCGCAGCAAAATCCTGCCCAGCCTTCAGCCGCCAGATTTGTTGCATCATTGCTCTCCCTCCTGGTGAATTCGCGCCAACGCGCGCCCCCCAGAGCCTTAAAATGTAAACGGTTACATAAACTGCAGGCAACGTTATTCCTGGAGCAACGGACTTGTCAAGAAAAATCTAGTAGATAAGTACTACTCGTCTTGCCTCACGGGCGAGCAGCTTGATAAAACCTTCCTGCGAATGAGCGAGCCTAAAAATATGGTGATGCTCTCAGAGACACGCCGTGGAGATTTCGAGCTGGCGACCTTGCAGGCAGGCGCTGAGAGCGAGTCAAAATCGACTTGATGATTCGACGTGGACGTCCAGAGCAACTTCGTTGTCGAGCCGGATGCTCCTCAGCTCGGCTGCCAGGGTTCTTTTGACTGCCCAGTCCACGTGAGGCAGGTCACCGGGTGCGACATCCGTCCAGAAGCGAAAGGCAACACCGAAGCGATCCAACGTCAACCGGATGCCCCCCTCACCTCGAAGTCATAAAGTGTTGGGGTGGGCAGGCTACTCGACGGCAAAATTCCTATCCAATGGCGCATGAGGTCATCATTAGAGATGATCGACATCGACCCTACGCTCGAAATATGGACGATTGGCCACTGGCGGGTCGCCGCCCCGCGAAAATATGTTGTTACCCCAAACAATTATGCTTTACAATCCCGAGCCTTTGGTGTAAACGATTACATCGGTTTTGAATTCCATTATTTGAGCCTTCTGTGCAGCATGCTTCGGCCAGCGTGTGTTTCTGGCTGAGGCGACTAGGGTGATCGGTGCCGAAATCGATAATTGCCGAGAGTGAAAGCGAATCTTGTGCGGGCCGTTTGCAGAGCGAATTCATGCAGCTCTACGGGACTGTCCCTCGGCTGTTTCGAGCGCCCGGTAGAGTCAACCTCATAGGAGAACATACCGACTACAACAGTGGCTTTGCCATGCCGGTGGCCATTCAGTTCTATGCCTATGCCGCCATCGCGCCCAGGCTGGATCGGCGGATCCGGGTATATTCGCGGAATTTCGAGGAGTCGGTGGAGTTCGGTGTGGACGAAAATGGCGCAGGTCCCAGGCATCACTGGAGCGACTACCTCCGAGGGGTGGCGGGTGTAATGGGCGCCCAAGGCGTCCCCATCCACGGGGCAGACATGATGATCGCCAGCCAGGTGCCGGTTGGTGCGGGCCTCGCATCCTCGGCGGCGATTGAAGTTTCATCCGCTTTGGCCCTGCTGAGCATGTCGGGTCGGGAGCTGGCACTCATCGACATCGCGAGAAATTGTCAGAAGGCAGAACACGAGTATGCCGGCAGTATGTGCGGCATCATGGACCAGTATATTGCCTGTTTCGGGCGGAGTGATCATGCGATCATGCTGGACTGCCGGGATCTTGTTCACGAATTCGTTCCCACGAGTTTGGATGTTCGGATTGTGATCTGCAACACTGGTGTCAAACACGAGCATGCGTCCAGCGCATACAATCGCCGGCGATCAGATTGTTATGCCGGCGTCAGCGCAATCCAGTCCTGCTATTTGCCAGAAATCAACGCGCTCCGGGACCTTAGTTCTTCGGTCCTCGAGAATTGCAAGGATTGTCTGCCCGAAGTAGTGTATCGTCGCTGCCGCCACGTGGTTACCGAAAATGACCGGGTTATCGCGGCTGCGAGACAACTCAAAGCGGGTGACATGAAGAGTTTCGGGGAGCTGATGTATCAATCGCATTCCAGCTTGCGCAATGACTACGAGGTGAGTTGCGGGGAACTTGACCTTCTGGTTGAAATTGCGCAGAAGATTGACGGAGTTTACGGCGCGCGCATGACTGGCGGCGGGTTCGGCGGCTGTACGGTGAACCTTGTCGAAGCGGATGCGGTGGATGAATTTACAGCCATTACCCGGCGGGAATTTGCAAGGGTGACGGCAAATACCCCTGATATCTACGTATGCACTGCTGCACAAGGGGCCGGAGGGCATGTTGTCATGGAACGGCAGTGCCAATAACCCCTTCTTGCGGCCATCCCGGATATCGTTTTCGAAAGGCTGCCGGGCGCGTTACGCCGGTGGCCGGGATTCATTGCGATATTGGCCCGCTCGACAGACCCGTTTCCATGCTGAATGTCGCACGGGAACTCATTTCCTGAAGGCGGCAGTGTGTTAGGGTGTGGCTCTTCGGGTTTCGTGCGCTGGTTTCCATCTATCGGGGCGAAGGCGGTTGAATTCGTCGATTGAGGGGAGAAGTGGCTGCTAAATCTCTGAAATACCAATCTTCGCTGACCTTGTTTGCCTTGCTGCTGCTGACGTTTTCCCTTCCTCTCTCCGCTCAAAATGCGCGCTGGAGCGAGGACAAGGCAAAGGCATGGTATGAACAGCATTCCTGGCTGGTGGGCAGCAATTACATTCCCGAGAATGCGATCAATCAGCTCGAGATGTGGCAGGCACAGACTTTCGATGCCTCGGAGATCGATAAGGAGCTGGGTTGGGCCGAAAACATGGGCATGAACACGATGCGCGTCTTTCTGCACGACCTGGTTTGGCAGGAGAACCCGTCGGGATTCAAACAGCGTATCGATCAGTTCCTCGAAATCAGTTCCCGGCATCACATCCAACCTCTTTTTGTTCTTTTTGATTCCTGTTGGGATCCGAACCCAAAACTCGGCCTGCAGCACCCGCCCATCCCCGGCGTCCACAATTCGGGTTGGGTGCAGTCTCCCGGGGCCGCGGCGCTCGAAGATCCTGGGCAAGAGCCGAGGCTCAAAGCTTACGTCGAAGGCGTGATTCGAGCCTTCGCAGATGACTCGCGTATTTTGGGCTGGGACTTGTGGAATGAGCCTGACAACATCAACCGAGGCAGTTACAACCAGGAGGAGCCGAAGAACAAGGTGGCATTGGTCGAGCGGCTCTTGCCCAAGGTTTACGCCTGGGCAAGAGAGGCGCACCCCTCACAACCCCTCACCAGCGGCGTCTGGAAAATTGACTTCGAGAAGGGCACTCCCCTCACGAAAACCGAAGAAGTTCAAGTCGAGAACTCGGATGTGATCACGTTCCACAATTACAGCTGGCCGGAGGTCTTCGAAAAGGAAGTTCTTTTCCTCGAGAAATTCGGTCGTCCTCTGATTTGCAGCGAATATATGGCGCGGGGTGCGGGCAGCATATTCGATACCGTCTTGCCTTTGGCCAAGAAATATAAGGTCGGAGCCATTAACTGGGGCTTCGTGGCAGGCAAGACCCAAACCTACTTTCCGTGGGATTCCTGGCAGCACCCTTACATTCTGACCCAACCAACCCTCTGGTTTCACGAGGTCCTGCATTCGGATGGCAGGCCTTACCGCGAAGCAGAGGTAAAACTCATCCGACAGTTGACCGGAAGAGGCAACTAGTCGTTTGTAGCCGTCGAGTGTTCAGTCATGCGGAGATTGACAAATGGGAGCCTCCAAAGTGCCCCGGGCGAACAGGAGATCGCCAAACCAGCGGGGGAGTTTATCGCCACCATCTCTCGCGTGGTTAAGGACACAGGCAGCGGGAGCGATGAGACCCGCGAGGGCCATGGGAGTAAAGCTATGTCGTGCATGTGGTGAACATGGATGCGTGTAATGAAAATCAAGAGAGTTTGCACAAACGGAGAAGCAGAGTCAGGACACCCCTCATGAATCGGTCTCAATTCTCGCCAACATATTGTCATACGTTTAGGAACCCTCAGCCGAAACCGGTCCATTGGCTCAACTCATGCGTTTGTCTGCTGGTCTTTTTCTTCTTCTTTTTCTTTTTCTTTGCATCTGCTGCCGTGGCTCAGTCTATTCGGCCACCAGCCGTTCCGCTCGTAACTCATGATCCCTACTTCAGCATTTGGTCGATGGACGACCGTTTGACCGACGGCCCGACGCGGCACTGGACCGGAACGCCCCAGCCTCTCACTGGGCTGATAAGAATCGATGGCAAGACTTTCCGGTGGATGGGGGCCGCGCCCCGGTCCATTCCCGCGATCCAACAGACCCGCCTTGAAGTTACCCCGACGCATACGATCTACCATTTCAGTCAGGCAAGTATCAATTTTACGGTTAGCTTCCTCTCTCCTCTTCTTCCCTCCGATCTTGACGTGTTATCGCGTCCCATCAGCTACGTGACCATGACCGCCTCCTCCGCGGACCCAGTGAAACATGAGGTGCAGTTGTTGTTTGAAGTTTCGGGTGAGCTGGCGGTGAATACGCGCACGGACAATCTGGTTTGGTCGCGCTCAAATTTGGACGGAATGATGGTCTTGCGTGCGTCTCATTTCGAGCAGCCGGTGCTCGAGAAATCCGGCGACGACCTCCGTATCGATTGGGGTCAGGTCCTTCTCGGGGTGCCGGACCAGCCCGGATCTTCGACATCCACTCAGCCGGCGGATGTTCTGCTCACTGCTTTCAAAGCCGGCAAGTCTTTTCCGTCTGACGACATTGATATGCCGCGTCGCGCGGACCGGGCGGCCGCGCTGGGGGTTGCGTTCGATTTGCATCAGGTGAGCGACGAGCCGGTGGCCCGCCATGTTTTGCTCGGTTATGACGACTTCTATTCCATTGAGTATCTCAACCGGCGGCTGCGCCCGTATTGGCGCAGGCAGGGGATGAACATTGGAGAGCTGCTAGAGAAATCGGAGCGCGATTACCCTGATCTGGAACGGCGGGCGAACCAGTTCGATCATGAACTCGTTAAAGACTTGAGAGAAGTTGGCGGCCCTGGGTACGAGGAGCTCGCAACCCTTGCTTACCGCCAGGCGATTGCCGCCCACACGCTGGCGGTTGACGTAGATGGCACGCCAATGTTGTTTCCCAAGGAAAATTTCAGCAATGGTTGCATTTCAACGGTGGATGTCATTTATCCTTCGGCGCCTTTATTTCTCCTATTCAATCCGGCGCTGGCGAGAGCGCAATTGACTCCGCTGATGGAGTATGTAAGAACTGGCCGCTGGCGTTTTCCGTTCGCGCCTCACGACCTGGGTACATATCCAAGAGCAAACGGGCAAGTTTACGGGGGAGGTGAGCGCACCGAGGAGAACCAGATGCCGGTTGAAGAGAGCGGCAACATGCTACTGCTGTTTGCCGCTCTGTCACAGGCTGAGGGCAAAGCTGACTTTGCCGAGCAATATTGGCCCGAGTTGACGAAATGGGCAGAGTATCTCGAACATGAGGGGATGGATCCTGCGAATCAGCTGTCGACGGATGATTTCGCGGGTCACCTGGCGCACAACGCAAACCTGTCGATCAAAGCGATCCTGGCCCTCGATGCCTATGCAGCATTGGCGGACAAGACTGGGCACAATCCCGAAGGCAAGAAATACCATGTTCTCGCCCGTGACATGGCGAAACGTTGGGTGGAGCTTGCCGCTGACGGTGATCATTTCCGGCTGGCATTCGATAAGCCGGGCACCTGGAGCCAGAAATACAACCTGGCCTGGGACCGAATCCTCAAGCTGAATGTCTTTCCTCGAACCGTTGCGAAAACGGAGTTTAGCTTTTACAAGGCTCACCTGAACTCGTTTGGCCTGCCCCTCGACAACCGAAGCGCTTACACGAAATTGGACTGGGAGGTTTGGACGGCTACATTGGCAGATAGTCCTGAGGACTTCGCCGCCATCATCAACCCGACCCAGAAGTTTCTCAATCAATCTCCGAGCCGTGTCCCCCTCACGGACTGGTATTGGACAACCGATGGAAAACAAGCCGGGTTTCAGGCGCGGTCCGTGGTTGGCGGCGTGTATATCCCTTTACTTGCCAATGACCGTATGTGGAGGAAATGGCTGCAAAGCCCGGAGTGACCGTCCGCGGATAAGCTCATGCTAGCATGGTAAATAAGCGTTTTTTCCCGGTTGATCGGGCGACTTTTGCCGTTAACTCCAGGGCGTGGGGCCGATGCTCAGCGAGTCAAGATTTTTCAAAGGCGGTAAATCGAAACCGGGGCCCGATTTTGATCGTACGCTTCTGGCCTTGGGCCTTCTCGGACCCGTCTTTGCCTGGTTTGCGCCCGCGGGGATTCTCCAACCATACGTGGCGGTTGCGCAAGCCCGGGCTAGCGGCTCGCCTTCGATCGCTAGTCTCACTGATGATCTCAAAGCCGGGGATCTCGATTTCCAGCAAGACCACGGCCTCAGACCGGAAGTATCATCGGGAAACCATGGGGCCGGTTGCTTGGAGAATCTCTAAAGCAGGGAACAAGGGCATTCCTAAAAAGGCGGCGACCGCGCCGCTTGGGAGCTCTAGCTTGTTAAGTTGGTCTCCGAGATAAGGGGTTTTCGAAGTAGTCGGGTAAGCATGACTGGATACAAATCTTTTAGTTTCTATGAATATAAAGGAAGTCGCTGAGCGCGCACGGGTTTCAACTGCGACCGTCTCGCGCACCATCAACAGCAGCGAATTAGTGAAGCCGCAGACGGCAGAGAAGATTTGGCGGGTCATTCGTGAACTTGGCTATTACCCGAGCACCCAGGCCCGCGCCCTGGTGTCGGGCCGGACCCGAATCATCGGCCTCATTATTTCTGATATCGTGAATCCTTTTTTCCCCGAATTGGTGAAAAGCTTCGAATTCACCGCCACCCACCATGGCTACGAAGTCATCGTTGCCAATACCGATTACAACCCCGAGCGGACGACCCATTGCGTGCGGCGCATGATTGAGCGGCAGGTGGACGCAGTGGCAATTCTCACTTCCGAGATTGAAGCGCACTTGATCGATGAACTATCGAAGCGGAACCTGCCGATTGTGTTTCTCGACGTCGGCAAACCGAGGCCGCGAATAAGCAATATCAGTATTGAATACGACAAGGGCATCCGTGAAGCCGTACGGCATATCGTGTCGCTGGGGCACGGTGGAATCGGATTCATTGCTGGTCCGCGAACCTTAAAATCAGCACGCATTCGGCGCACGGCGTTTCTTAAATACATCGCCGAATGTGGAATCGATGAACAGCATCGCATCGTCGTCGAGGGAAACCACAAGGTCGACGGCGGCGATACTGCAATGACCAGGCTGCTTGCGCTTCCCGATCCACCCACGGCGGTGCTGGCTTCCAACGATTTGACCGCAATCGGGGCGTTGCGGGCGATTAACCGGGCCGGCTTTCGTGTTCCTGACGACATTTCTCTTGTTGGCTTCGATGACATCGAGCTTAGTCTCTGCACTCAGCCGGCGCTTACTACGATTCGTCTCTCGCGTGCAGAGGTTGGGGAGAAAGCGTTCGACGTTCTCTATCGAAACCTTAGTACTGAAAACCAGGAAGGCCGGGAGATCAAGATCGGTACGAACCTGATCGTGCGGCAGTCCACATCTGCCGTGAAAGGCCGACGCCAGTCAGTTTAGAACGTCGGCAGGCATTCTAGTGTTGTGCGTCATGCAGCCATGGGTTCGATCGTGCGCCGTGATACCGGGGAAAGCCATGAGGAAAGGAATCAGGGATCAGCACGCCTTTAATTGACGCGCAGGCTTTGCCAGGGCAAGGCGAATGTCAGCCTCCGACGGGCAATCTCGAGAATGCGGCGGAAAATCCTCCATTGAGCGGTGGATTTTACTCCACTAAACCGAAGTTCCAGTAGGTACGAGACAGTATTCTGTTGATTTCCGGAGAGATAGCACGAAATTTAGCTGGCGGTTACTGAGAACATCCGAATT
>Ga0123356_10006422_pt1 | contig 11851 bp, 12 predicted proteins | sample TergutEmb28metaG_2_FD_92546 | JGI IMG/M metagenome (GOLD analysis project Ga0123356, IMG submission 92546) | Embiratermes neotenicus P3 segment gut microbial communities from Petit-Saut dam, French Guiana - Emb289 P3 | ecosystem: Host-associated > Arthropoda: Insects > Digestive system > Gut ... | reverse complement strand
GAAGGTGAGGGGGGAGGCGGAGGTGAGGGGGAAGGCGAAGGTGAGGGTGAAGGCGAGATCGAGCCAACCTCGGCACCGATAACCCCCCTCAATGCGCCGGTAGCCCCCGCCAAGGGAGCTGTTGAGGAACCCGAACAGAAGGCCGACCTGGGTTCTTGGACGGTGGCTGAGCTGAAGGACGCCCTGGACGATCTCGAAGTCGATTACCCGTCCAGCGCCAAGAAGGCCGACCTGATCGAGCTGCTTGAGGAAGCCCAGAACGGACACACATGAGCGCCCCCGCTGGAGACCCGCGTTATGACCCCGAGCTGTGGAAACTGGGCTATCAGACCTCCCAGTTCGGCACGGGGTCTGACCCCGTGCCGCTGGCCTATCCCAGTGTCTATGCGGCACTGGCCAATCCCCCGGACGAGATGACCACGGCCATCGAACTTCCCTTCCCGCCGACCCCTGAGGAGTAACCCATGACCATGCCCATCGTCCCCCCGTTCGCGGTGACGGGAAGCTACCAGAACCGCCAGTACGCCACCGGCCTCTACACCGTGGGCGAGTCCCAGGTGTTCTCCTGCCTGGTCAACCCGCCTGCCAGCGGACAAGCCTCCGAGGTAGCGTCGGAGAACCGGGCCAGGGCCGAGGGCTTTACCGGTTCCGACCCCGCCGACTGCGTGCAGACCATCACCATCAGCGGACCTGACGAGTCCACGCCCCCCGACGGGGGCACCTGGGGCATCGCCTGGGGCGGCGCGGCAACCGACCTGGACTTCGATGCCTCCTCCAGCGACATCCAAGACGTGCTGGACGCCGCACCCGGTGCCCGTGGCACCGGCAACGTCACGGTGAGTGGTTCTGCCCCCGAGTTCGAGGTGACCTTCAGCGGCAAGCTGTCCAACCAGGTGATCCAGCCGATAGGGGTCAACGGCTCCCTGCTGACCCCGCGTGGCAGCTCGGTGGCCGTGGCGATGACCACCCCCGGTGGCTCGGGGATCTCCGACTCCCCGGACAACTGGTGGGCGGGCAACGCCGCGCTGCGTGCCCAGGTCCAGCAGTACGACCCCATGCGCAACTTCTACGACTCGGGCAGCGGCAACTCTTTCCAGTAGCAGCACCCGGTGAGGAGTCGGATCTATGCCCGTCGTGTTTCCAGGCACCCCGCCGGGATCTGCCTTTGACACGTTTGCCATCCCCAGTGCCCCGGAGGGCACCCCGCTCTCCGAGGCCGGGGCCGGTAACGTCCGCAACCACCCCGAGCTGCACGATGACATCGGGCGCGCTATACAGGCGCTACAGGCTTGGACATCGCTGCGGGTACACAACCACGACGGCACGGACACCATCACCGGTGGCCCCAAGCTGACCCAGGCGTGCACCCACGAGAACGCCGACACCGATAGCTCGCCCAACGCCATCCATCACACCCTGGGCACCGGACCGAACCAGGCGATGCCCGGTTCTCACGTGGTCAACTACGGGGACCTGACCGGTGCGCCCTATGTCATCTGCACCTCGACCACCCGGCCCTCCAGCCCGTTCATCGGGCAGATGATCTTTGAGACCGACACCAACTTCATCCGGATCTGGTCGTTGCTCCCGCTGGTGTACCCCACCGCCACCTGGCACCTGATCCCGTTCATCCTGCCGGTGTGCCGTCTGATCCAGACTCAGCCCCAGAATCTCAGCCCCGGCAACAACGCCATGATCTGGAACCAGGTGATCGAGGACAACAACAACTTCATCACCGGCGACCCCACCGCCATCTTCCTCAAGGACGGCGGGCTGTATCACATCGACTGCGCGGTGCAGTGGTCCACCAACGAGGTACCCGACTCCTGCTATCTGTCGCTGCAGGCCAACGGCAGCGAAACGGTGATGCGGGAGAACCGCTTCCAGCGTGGGGAGAACTACAAGCCGGGGTTCTCCCAGACCCTCTCCATGTCGGGCAAGCTGCGCTTCAACCCCGGCGACATCGTCCGGGTCAATGTCTCCTTCTCGGCTAGTCAGGGGCTGATCGGCAAGATCATCACCTTCTTCGAGGACCTGGCTGCCGACATCGAGAACATCTTCAAGCCCGGCCACGTCGCCCAGTACGCCTTCATCACTAGCCGCGTAGAACTCTGCTACTTGTCGCCATAGGTGGATCATGACCGACCCCAGCGGGGGGATGTACAGCCCCAAGCTCGCCAGCTCCTCGCTGGTGCGCAAGTTCATCTCTCTGGGCGGGGCGGGCTATGTGGCGATCTCCATTCAGGACGGCGGCGGCAGCCAGGCCGCCGCCGTGGATGCTGACACCGGGACCATCGCGCTGGCTATTTGGTTCAACAACGTGCTGAACAGCCCGGCCCCGGCTAGCTCGCCGTATGGCACCCAGGTGCTCACCGTCACCGCCGACTCCATCTTTCACGACGACACCGGCAAGTATCACTACGACATCGGCCCCTCACTGACCAATACCCGAGGCTTGATCACCGCGATCTGGACCTACCAGATCAACGGGGTGGCCTTCCAGTTCATCGACAACCTGCAGGTGCAGGCGGCGATGCCGGTCTATGACAGCCTCTCGGACCAGGACAAGCTCACTGTCGAGCAGGTCACCTGGATGTTCGGCGACATGTACGACTGCGTGGAGGGCGGCCCGCACCTCATCGAGGAGTTCCAGACCCACTGGGACTACGAGCGCATCGCGCAGATGATGCAGATCGCCACGATGAAGGCCAACTACATCGGCAACTACTCCAACCCGCCCACCCAGTGGTCAGTGGGTGTCTCCACGACCAGCAGCGGTACCGGTGGTCTACAGCTCGGCCAGACGGTGACCATGGGCGACGGCAACACCTACATGGTCACCGACCCCGGCGGGGTCACGTCCAGCTCGTCCTCGTCTTCCTCGTCTTCCTCGGGCGGCACCCAGATCCCGGTCAACTTCTACGGCCTGATCGTGTGGGGCACCTACATCGAGTGCATGAGGCACTTCAGAGACTCCTACACCGAGCTGCCCAATCGTCCCGGCATGGACGTGACCTACACCGACCGCCGCGACTACTTCAACCGCTGGGCGCAGAACCTGCAGTACGAGGAGCAGTCCTACAAGCAGGCGCTCAAGGCGGCCAAGCTCTCCCTGCTGGGGATCTCGCGTGGCTCGCTGCTGGTGGCGGGAGGCATCTACGGCGGGTCGGCCCTGGGCATCTTCCAGTCCGGCACCTATGCCTCCCAGGTGCGCTCCTGGCGGTTCTATCCGGCTGCTCCCGCCGTCATGTTCGGGGCGGTGCGGCGATGATCCTCAAGCAGGCTGAGCAGTGGCCTCACCGATTCGCCGTCACCGGCAAGGGCGAGCCGGTCTGGATGGCGGGCATCCCAGCTGACCCCTTGGACCCCAAGGCCACTCTGCACAGCTTCCTGCTTACCCCCGACGACGCCTACGACCAGTGGGACTGGAAGAAGCGGCACAAAGAGCACCCGCCCATCCCCACCCCCAACCATGTGCAGTGGTATCACGCCACCCCCGTCGAGCTGTCGGTGGGCACCGTACTGGCCCCGCATCACCCGCCACCGTGGAAGTCCAACCCCTTTGGGGGTGGTGCGCCCTACAACAATGGGCTGGATAACCGGGCCAATTTCATCTGGGTGGAATACGACCTGACGCATAGCGACGACTGGATCAAGTACATGGTGCGCGACCATGGCCAGTCCTTTCTCTACAAGGTCAAACCCCGACTGGGACCCTTCCCGTGGAACGGCACGGCCCTGGAGGGCTGGGTTTCGGATATGGCCATCATCACCGACATCCTCGCGGCCTATAAGGGCACTGAGGATCACGTCAAGCGGGTGGCGTGATGGCCGTCGTCAAGCTAGTAGAGGATTACGCCGTCAGTCAGCTGCGCAAAGACGTGCGCGACGCGATGGTGATGACCGGGGAGTTGGCCCTGGTGCTGCAGCTGTTCCACCCCGGCGATGACGACACCGTGCCCTGCCCGCAGTGCGGGGATGACATCTACAAGTCGCCCGAGGCCGACTGCCCCTCCTGCTACGGCACCAGCTTTGACGGTGGGGTGCGCCAGGCCATCAAGGTCTGGACGGTGTTCGGCGACAACGTCGAGGGGGAGAAGTACGGCCCCAGGGGTGTCTGGCAGACCGACAACCGCACCATCCAGTTCGAGGCGTTCCCGGCGGTCTCCGACCACGACGTGCTGGTGCGCATCGAGGAGTGGAGCAGTGACGGCATCCCGCTGGCTGTAAAAGGTTTCTACATGTTGCAACAGGTTGTTGTCCGCAGCCTGCGCACCGGCCCCCGGTGGGGGCAGCAGGTCGCCGACGTGGTGGGGCAGAAGGCCCAGGTCTGGGAGCTGTCCCCGGAGCACAAGATGATCCGCAACTACCCGATCATCGGGCGCAGCTTCATCGGGCCGATGCGGCAGAATCCCTGGGCGCAGTACGCCACCGACGTGGCCAACCAGGTGACCAACCGCACCGACGTGGTGGAGGACATCGCCATCGAGCGCAACTTCCCCCGCGCCAAGGAGATCTACTACTACGCCGCTGCTCCGGGCGGCCCCCCGCCGGGGGCCGCCGCCATGCCCTATGCGCAGTCCATCGGCGACGGTACCTCCACCTCCTTCGATGTCACCCACAGCCTGAACACCACCGATGTGGGAGTGGTCATCTACGACAACGCCACCTTCGCCGAGGTGGACGCCGACGTGGTGCACACCGATGTGAACACGGTCAACGTCACCTTCGCCGACCCACCCTCGTCCTATGGCTACCGGATAGTGGCCTTCGCGGGGGTGTTCACCCAGGTCATCGGCGACGGCAAGAACGTCACCTTCCCGGTCCTGCATGGCCTGGGCACCCGTGACGTGTGGACGGCGGTGTACAACAGCTCCACCCTGACCGAGGTGGACCCCGACGTGGAACACACCGACCCCTCCCTGGTGACCGTCATCTTCGAGAATCCTCCGCTCTATGGTCGTCTGCGGGTGGTGGTGCTGTTGTCCTCCTATGCCCAGCACGTCGGTAACGCCGTGCACCAGAGCTTCGACGTGACCCACAACCTGGGCACCCGCGATGTCTGGGTGCGTGTCTATGACACCACCACCTACGCCGAGGTGGCCCTGCCGTGCACCCACACCGACGCCAACACCGTGACGGTCGACTTCGGGGCCGCCCCGCTCACCCACGCGCACCGGGTGGTGGTGGGCACATGAAGATCCTTACCCAAGCCGAGCAGTGGCCGTTCCGGACGAGTGTTGCCAAGGACATCACGTTGTATCGCGGCTACGGATTGGACTTCCGCGAACCTGGTCTGGAAAAGCTCAAAGCCATCACTCATCCTCATTTTGACAATGTGCCCGGTGAGTCTCTGGGTGAGGCGTATGCGCGTTCTCAGCGTGATGAGAAGGAGGGCAATTACACCGACCCCCAGTTGGGGCCGATCATTCTGGACTACTTGTCCAAGTCCTCTCCCCGTAAGGGCTATCAGTTGGGTAGCCATTGGACCACCGACCCCTCGGTAGCGCGAGACTGGGCCACCGGGCGAGGGCGTACTCCGGTAGTGGTCAAAGCCACTATCCCCACGTCCACTAAGAAGGACACCTTCAACCCCGGCTGGAAGTACGAGAAGGAATGGCCGATGACGCCGGGAACACCCGTGACGGTGCAGGAGGTGCATTTGCACGATCCCCGCAGCGCCACCTGGAGCAACGTCTTGCAACAGTCCTCACCGCGATTGGCAGGCCGATGAAGGTTCCCATCCCCAAGCGCATCGCCCTCAAGATCTCCGAGGAAGCCGTCAAGAATGCCAGAGAGTCGATGCGTCAATGGGGCTGGTCGGACAAGTCCCTGCAATCTATCCAGACGGCGGCCTCCGACGGCACCGTCGGCATCAGGACCTCCCAGAAGTATCTGATGTACCAGGAACACGGCACCAAACCCTACCTGATGAACTGGGTGAACGGGCGGACCGTCCCCCTGTCCTGTTCCCAGGGGGACGGCCCGCACTTTCGGCGCGGGGGCCACGTCGGTGAGGCGGGTTACGTCAACATCCCCCACCAGGGCAAGGTCTGGCGCGACCAGCGCTGGCGTCACCCCGGCGTTAAGGCCAAGCACTTCATGCGCGACGCGCTGGACCAGGCCATCGCCGACAACCGCCCCCTGATCAAGAAGTGGGCCAGAGGATTATTGGACCCCCCGCGATGACCAGTCAAGTTCCCGTAGGGCCTGATATGTTCGCCGTCGAGCTGGCCGCCGAGGGCGCGTTACCCGATCCCACCATCACCCTCAACGAGCCGCCACCGAGGGCCTGGACCCAGGGCGGCATCATCGAGAGCGTCAAGCAGGCGGTGGTGACCGGGGTCCGCAATTCTTTCCGCAAGACCACCATCGGCAGCTCTCCCGGTGAGGGTGAGGCGTTTCACGTCGACATCGAATACCCCACCGAGGAGGAGCAGTACCCCGGCATCTGGGTGCAGTTCGCCATCGAGCACCTGTCCCGTGCCGGGGTGGCCATGGAGACCTGGATCAAAGACGACCAGGGCGAGTGGGGGCCGATAGAGGAGTGGAACTTCGAGGGCCGCATCACCCTCACGATTGCCGCCCTCACGTCCAAGGACCGTGACCGGCTGGCCGACACGGTGATCTCCCAGCTGGCCTTCTCCCGGCCCAGCGACCTGGTACTGCGCAACCCCAAGCGCGACGCCAAGGAGCACAAGGGCCTGCTGACCGTGCTGGACGAAAACCCGTATGTGTCCATGACCTTGAACACCGACACCATCAACTCGGGCGGGCAGACCGTCACCAACGGGGTGCCCTGGGCACCCAACATCCTGCTCTACGAGGACAACTACTCGGTGGCCTGCCATGGGCAGTTCAACATGCGTTTCCGCTTCGACGGGATCTACGAGCTGACGATGATCCGCGTCCTGCCCCAGATCGGGGCGATGGGCTTGGAGCTGGACCCCGGCAACATCACCCCGCACACCCAGCGCATCGAGACGGGCTTCCCCTCCCCGTCCAACGTGAACCTGCCCGAGCGTTCCAGTGGTGCGGGGGTCGACCAGCCTTGGTTTTCCGCCGGGATGTGGCACGGCTACGGCCCTCCGCAGGCCGTCGAGCTGTCGCAGGCCAAGCCCGGCAGTTACTACGTCGATGTGCTCACCGGCGATGTGTACCACCTCGCCCTGGATGCCAGTGCTTGGCAGGCCGCCCAGCGTAGCGTGCCCGATCCCATCGTGGAGATCGGGGCGCAGCCGGTGTGGTTCTCCGAGGGGATGTGGCACGGCTACGGTCCCCCGGAGTCTGTCCTGTTGCCCGATGCCGCCAGCGCCCCCGGCAGTTACTACATCGACATGCTCACCAATGACGTGTACCGCCTCACCACGGTGAGGCTCGGCATCAACCAGTGGTCATTAGTGAAAGTGAAACAGTAAGGAGACCGAAATGGCTTGGGTACCGGTCGGCAATATCACCGGGCCGCAAGGCCCGGCGGGCGACGAGGGGCCGGAAGGCCCCCAAGGTATCACCGGCACCCCCGGTGCCAAGGGTGATACCGGTGAGCAGGGACCTGCCGGTCCCAAAGGTGATACCGGCGATCAGGGACCCCAGGGCGAGGCCGGTGCGGGCCTGCGCATCGAGGGCAGCGTCCCCACCTACGAGGAGTTGCCCGACGATCTGGACGAAGGGGATGCCGGGACGGCCTACTTCGTTGAGGAGGACGGCAAGCTCTACATCTGGACCGGCACACAGTGGCCCGACCAAGGGGAAGGCTCGGCCTTCCAGGGACCCAAAGGTGACACCGGGGCCACCGGCGAGGCCGGGGCTAAAGGTGACACCGGGGACACCGGCCCGCGTGGTGCCGGGTGGACCACCGGCTCGGGACCACCCAGTGTGGGCGGCAGCGAGGAGGTGGGCGACCAGTACTTCGACACCACCAACGGCGACACCTACACCTTCGCCTCGGGCACCTGGCAGGGTCCCACCGGCAACATCCGGGGTCCGCAGGGCAACACCGGGGCCACCGGGGAACAGGGTGAGACCGGCGTGCGGGGTTCCAACTGGTACACCGGCTCGGGCGCACCCGGCTCCATCCCAGGGATGCTGCCCGGCGATCATTACCTCGATCTCGACACCGGCTATGTCTATCTGCTGGAAGTGACGGCGTAAGGCCGTGGCCTGGCAGTTAATGGGGTCCATCAAAGGACCCACCGGCAGCATCGGTGCCCGAGGGTCCTGGTGGTACACCGGCGAGGGCACCCCCAACGGGGTGTCCAACCCCGCGTCCGGTGACCTTTACCTCGACACCGAGACCGGAGAGTACTACGCCCGTGTGGGCACCAGTTGGATGCTGGCCGGGGATCTGACCGGCCCTCCGGGGGACAAAGGTGATCCCGGTCCCAACAACCTGTGGACCGGCACCCAGGAGGAATACGAGAACCTCACCCCAGACCCCGACATGGTGTACGTGATCAAGGGCATCGGGATGGGAGGGCCACCCGGTCCGCCCGGCCCCGAAGGACCCCCTGGACCGCCGGGCACCACCACCTGGGCGGGCATCACCGACAAGCCCCTGCTGGTGAGCGGGTCGGTGAACGGGGTGCCCACGGCGCTGACCCTGTGGACGGGCACCCAGCTGCAATACGACGCGATCCCGACCAAGGATGCCGCGACCCTCTACGTGATCACATGACGGTCTTCAACGCCGTCAGCGATCTGCGGCTGGGCGACACCCCGATCCGGGCAGCATATCTGGGTGACATCAAGGTGTGGCCCACGTCTGTCCCGGTTTCGGCGGAGCTGACTGGTACCGGCGTGCTCTCGGCCACGGCGTATCAGTCCGCTGCGGTCTCCCCTCAACTGTCTGGCCACGGTCAGCTCTTGGCCACCGCCAGGCCCTTGGCCTTCGTTTCCGCTCAATTATCGGGCCACGGCCAGCTGTCGGGCAGTGCCCAAAGGCTTGTCTTCGCCCCCCTGTCGGGGCACGGCCTCTTGTCCGGCGCAGCCCTGGCACGGGCTGCGAGAGCCGTCCCCCTCACCGGCACCGGCAAGCTCTCGGCCACCACCCTGGCACGGGCCACCAGCACCCCCAAACCCACCGGCACCGGACGGCTGTCAGCCACCGCCATCCGGAGGCTGTTCGTCTCGGCTGCCCTGGCGGCCAAAGGCCAGCTGCACGCCCTGGCCAAGGAGTACCAGGGTGCCCCTCCGGTGTTCGACGGTGCGGGCGGCAACGCCGTCAGCGGCTCCACCATCTCGTGGACTCATCAAGTCACCGCTGGGGCATACGTCGAGGCATACGTCAACGTGGGCGGCAACACCAACTGCAACAGCGTCACCTTCGGCGCGGGCGTCAACATGACCCAGGTGACCATGGTCGGACTGAACAACCAGACCAACCAGGGCCGCCTCTACAAGTTCAAGCTCGACAGTGCCCCGGTCACCGGCCTGATCACCGTCACCGCCACCATGCAGGGCGGCAACAACGCGCTGGCCGGAAGCTCGGTGTCCTACCTCGGGGTCACCGAGGTCAAGGCTCCCACCACCGTCTTCGGCTCCAGCGCCAACCCGTCCACCGTGCTCACCCCACCCGAGTTCGGCATCGCCCTGCGCGTGCTGGGGTCGCGCTCTACCATTACCGCTTCCTCGGGCGGCACCCAGCGCTATCGCTCCTCCACCGCCGCCGGTCTGCTCATCCAGGACGACGACACCCCCGGTGCAACCACCTTCGGCTCTACCATGTCCTCCTCCACCTGGGCCACCATCGGCACCCTGATCGTCGGATTCACCGGCCCGCCTCCGGTGGAGAACATCGGGACGGTCAACCTGGCCGGAAAGGGCCAGCTGTCCGCCACCGCCCATGAAAAGCTCCCGGTGCCCACCGAGTACCGGGCGGCAGCCCTGGGGGCCTCGGGCCGCCTGGCCGCCACGGCCAGCGGCCAGGTGACTCCCTCGGGGTTCTCCGACACCTTTGCCCGTGCCAATGCGGCCAACCTTGGATCGGCCTGGACCAACGTCAGTGGCACGATGGCCATCGACACCAACCGCGCCATCGGCGGCACCACTTCCACCGCCAACTGGAACCTGGCCCGCTACAACACGCTCGCCCCCGCCGACAACGTGTTTGCCGAGGCCGACTGGGGTTCCACCGACATCGCCAACAACTCGCCGTATCTGATGATCGCGTGCAACACCACCGGGGCGGACGCGGTGTTCCTCTACAACTGGAACAACCAGTACCTGTTCCTGAACACCCAGGTCAACTGGGTGCAGACCCAGCGCCCGCAGTGGGCGGGCAACCCCAGCGGTCGTGTGCGTCTCCAGCGTGTCGGCAACGTCTACACCGTCGCGGTCAACGGCACCACCCGCATCACCTGGACCGACAGCGGTAACGCCTACCCCCGCGATGCCAGCCACCGGGTCCTGATCATCGGGGCCGACCGCAAGAGTTCGACGGGCTACGGGTGGTTCCAGAACTGGCAGGCGGGATCTCCCTAATGATTACCGTTGACACGCTAGAGATCTCCAACGTCCATGTGGGCGCGGAGCCGGTGAGCGCTGTCTATTGGGGCGTCCACAAGGTCTGGCCCGGAGGGTACGGAGAAGTGGCGGCGGAGCTGAGCGGCGCGGGCGTGCTCTCGGCCACCGCTATCCCCTCTGCTGCGGCGGAGGCTTCCCTGTCCGGCCACGGTGTGCTGAGCGCGGTGGACTTTGCCAGGGAAAGGGTGCCCGCCTTGCTCGTCGGGGCCGGTGAGCTGTCCGGCCTGGCTTTCAGCGAGTTCTCCGTCCCCGCCGACCTGACCGGTGACGGCGCGCTAAGTGCCACGGCCTTCCCCAGGAAGTTGGTGTCGGCTCAACTTGATGGTCAAGGACAGCTTTCGGCCAGCGCTTTAGCGCTGGACACCAGTCTCTCCCCGCAATTCGGTACGGAAGGCTCGCTGAGCGTCATCATCGAATCCACCGTCATCAATCCCGAGGGCGAGACAAGGATCATCATCCTAGAGAACGACACCGTCTACGATAAGCAGGTTCCAGACTATCTGGTGGCGTGTTACGTCACTTTGATCGGCGGCGGGGCCAGTGGGGGTAACGGCACCAACAACGCCTTTGCGAGCGGCGGGGGAGGCGGAGGCGGCGGGGGTCGTATTGACCGTGTCTCTATTGATCCGAGCTTGTTGGGTACCACGTACAGCCTTGTTACCGGCAATGGCGGCGGATGGCGCAACATTCTCGCCGCGTCGGGAGTGGCAGGCTTGGCCTCCACCTTCACCTCCGGTGGCATCGCCCTGTCGGCGGGTGGTGGGGAAGGCGGCGGCGGAGCGGCTACCGGCATCGTCCCCGGAGGTGCAGGTGGTACCTGCTCGGCCACCGGGATTGCCGTCACCAGCTACACCGGGGGGCCGGGCTGTGCCTCCAACCCGAGTACCCCAGCCGGGGCGTCGGCGCAGGCGACCTTTAACAACCAAGGCTCCGGTGGTGGTAGCGGCTGGTCTCGGAATACTCCAGCCACCAAGGGCGGCTCGTCGCTTTATGTCGCAGGGGGCGAGCTGGAGCAGATTACCGTATTAAGTGCTGGTCTAGGCAATGGCGGTGCCGGTGCCGCTGGTGCGACCGAGAACTATACCCTCTGGACCCCCGAGACCGACGACATAAGCAGTGGTGGCCTCTACGGCGGCGGGGGTGGGGGCGGGTGTAGCACTGGATTGTTTGGTAGGCCCAGCGCGGGATCGCTGGGCGCACAGGGGTACGCGAAGCTGGAACTGGAACGCTTCGTCCCCGCCGACGTGGCGGAACCCGTTTCGCTGGAGAACACCAGCGTCGTCAATGCGCCCGTGCCCAACTGCTCTGGCATGTACGTCACTCTTATTGG
>Ga0123356_10006421_pt1 | contig 11851 bp, 3 predicted proteins | sample TergutEmb28metaG_2_FD_92546 | JGI IMG/M metagenome (GOLD analysis project Ga0123356, IMG submission 92546) | Embiratermes neotenicus P3 segment gut microbial communities from Petit-Saut dam, French Guiana - Emb289 P3 | ecosystem: Host-associated > Arthropoda: Insects > Digestive system > Gut ... | reverse complement strand
CTAATATTGATACAACTAATACAACCAACTGGTCAATGATACTCCGGCTGATCGGGCTTGCAGTGATATTTAAAATACTTAATTCTGTTATGGAAATGAGGTTGTTTCCCAGATTTATTTATTCTGTGCAGTCTTTTGATTTGCATCCTATTGTGCAGGGAATTGCAGTTCCTATCATTGCCTTGCTTGCCAGCCGTTCCATAAACCGTTTTTTAAAAGTATTCATTCCGGTAGCAATAAGTATTTTTGTATTACTCCCATGTCTGTTGTTTTTTGAAGACTATCCTATGTTCATTTTATTTATGGATATTCTGGTAGGGCTGCTTAATAATCTAATATGGGTGATTTTTACCATTGCTCTGATTGAGCATTATGCCGGAGGCTTTTGGTTTTTCGGCCTTGCTGCGGCAATCCATTTTACAAGTATTTTTCCAATGCTCAGCCCAATGATAAACCGGTTCATACCTGCAGACATTGGATTTACTGTTTTAATAAGCGGAATTGCCGCTGTGTTATTTATATTTTTTGCTTTAAGGATAGTATTTCCAAAAGACAAAAGCGAAAAAATAAATATAGTTATTCATGATTTATCTCTGGAAGAAACATTTCGCAAACACGGACTTACAAAACGCGAAATTGAGATTGCAACAATGATTGTGGAAGGGCTGGACAATGAAGCAATCGCAAAGCGGTTACTCCGCGCTACAATAACTGTAAAAAATCATCTTACCAGCATCTACAAAAAATTCGGCGTTAAGGGACGTGCGGAATTTCTGGCAATGTTACTGAAGATAAAACACCAGTAACATGTATTCTTAAATTGACCAACAGAAGTTTAACATCATTAAGCTGAGACTCATGACCTTTCGAACCTTTGGTTCGGCTGATGGAATGGCAGTATTGGCATGGGATATATTCGTTCTTAATTTATTTGCTGCTGCTTAACCCTCAGTCTTTCTGCTTCATGATATTTATAATTATCCCAGAACTTGCCGTATTCGGAAACAATCAAAGGCAATATTGATAGTCCGATACAAATCAGCCAATGATTAAAATCCATTGCAACAAGTTTTAATGCGGATGCCAGCGGCGGAATTCCAGCCATGCCTGCCATCATGACAAACATACAGACAGCGCTTATTACTAGCTGCGGATTATCTTTTATAGATCGTTTAAAAATTGAAGCTCTGCTTCTTACAACAAAGATATGTATTATTGATGTCCAGCCCAATACCAAAAACGCCATTGTCTGTCCAAGTAAATGTGATGGTTCATGCGCTCCGGGAACGAAAACAAATTTTCCGATGTAAAAAGCTGCAAGTACAACAACGCTGCACATTATTGTCTGCTGGATTATTACTTCCATAAGTCCGCCGGCAAAAAAACTTTCATCGCGGTCAATTGGCTTTCTTGCCATGATGCGTGTATCAGACTGCTCTTTTGCCAAAGCCATTCCGGGAATGCCGTCTGCCAGCACGTTAACAATCAACAGCATGATGGGAGTTACAGGAACACCCCATCCGGAAACCTGACCGAATATCATGATAACAATTTCTGATATATTACAAACAATCAGGAAGTAAACAAGCTTCTTGATATTGGCAAAAACTTTTCGCCCTTCGTTTACAGCCTCAACAATCGTAGAAAAATTATCGTCAGTCAAAACCATGTCCGATGCGCTCTTTGCTACTTCCGTACCATTGATGCCCATTGCAACACCGACATCAGCTGCCTTGAGCGCCGGCGCATCGTTCACACCATCGCCTGTCATCGAAACAACAGCGCCCTTCTGCTGCCATGCCTGCACAATACGGATCTTGTCGGACGGTGACACTCTTGCGTAGACAGAATAAAATTCAATACTATCGTTTAACTCATCATCGGAAAGTTTTGACAACTCTTCACCTGTGATGATTCCTTCTTTTGCTGCTATAATTCCAAGTTCTTTTGCAATTGCTGCCGCTGTTCCGGCATGATCTCCTGTAATCATTATTGTGCGTACGCCCGCCAGTTTGGCGCGTTTTATTGCGGCTGCTGCTTCTGGTCTTGGCGGATCAATAAGCCCGATAAAGCCTTCAAAGTTTAAATCTTTCTCCAATGATTCCATCTCATCTTTTGCAGGCAATACATCAATTTCTTTTGATGCAAGTGTAATTACACGCAATGCATCCTGTGCGAAAGAATCGTGGATATCTTCCAACTCTTTTACAAAATTTAAATCTTTTTTTATGTATGGGATTTTATCAAAAGCGCCTTTGGTCAGAACCAGATAACGTCCGTTTGGTTTTTTATAAATAATTGTCATCATCTTTCTTGATGAAGAAAACGGAATTTCCGCAGCTTTATCGTATTCTGTATTTAAATCTTCCCTTTTTATTCCCTTGTCTATTGAAATTCGCATGATCGCAGATTCTGTCGGATCACCTATTATTTTTGATTCACCTGTTTCTGTTTTTTGAACTGTTACATTGCTTGCTAAAAGAAATCTTTTTATTAATTCAAGATGCTCCTGTGTGTTGGCATTTGTATCGCTGACAGGGCTGCTTCCGTGAATCCAAAGCCTTTTAATTGTCATTTTGTTTTGTGTCAATGTTCCTGTTTTGTCAGAACAGATAACAGAAGTGCTTCCCAATGTTTCAACTGCCTGTAGTTTCCGAATCAGCGCATTTTTACTGACCATTTTTTTTACGCCATGGGTAAGCATCAATGTAACGATGAGCGCAAGCGTTTCAGGAACTGCTGCTACAGCGAGAGTTACCGCAAGCATTATAAGATGCCAAATTTCCTGTCCTTGCAAAAGTCCAATTACAAAAATTGTAAAAGCAGCCAAAAGAGCGATGGTGCTGATCAATTTTCCCAATTTATCCAATCTTAACTGAAGAGGAGTTTTATTTTTCTTTGTGTAGTTCAGGTATCCGGCAATTTTTCCCATTTCTGTTTTCATTCCGGTTGCCGTAACAACAGCTTCTGCATGTCCGCTGACAACAAGGCATCCTGAGAAGACCATGTTAATCCGGTCTCCAAGAGGAGCGTTTTCTTTTGTCAGTGTTTCAATTTGTTTTTCTGATGGTTCGCTTTCACCTGTCAGTGATGCTTCATCAACAGCAAAACCTTCGCATACCAAAAGACGGGCATCCGCCGGAACAAGATCTCCCGTTTTTAAAACTATGATATCGCCCGGAACAACAAGCGCTGTATCGATCTCCTGTTTATTGCCGTCCCTGATTATATAACAGCTTGGACTGTTCAATACCGCCAGGGCATCCAGCGCTTTTTCGGCGCCGCGTTCCTGTGTAACAGCCAATATCACATTCATTATAACGATGGAAATAATCACTATCGGTTCAATAAAATTTACACTATGACCTGCCATAGCTTCCCGGAGTTCCAGTATAAATGACATAACAGCTGCTATAAGCAAAATGATTACCGCAACATCCTTTAGATGACGCATTATTTGTAATACAAGACTTTCATTCTTTTTTTCTGCGAATTTATTTAAACCGAATTCTGTTTTTCTTTTTTCTACTTCAGCTGCGCTTAAGCCGTTTTTTGCATTGGATTTCTGCTCTTTCAGCACAGCTTCTTTATCCATGTTATACCAATTGTCCACGTTAACTCCTTAAAATATGTATATATTTTTTATTCATGTATTGCTTTACGGGCAAATTCGTAAACCCATTCGGGAGGCTTGCGGCTGTGGCATTGTATAACGCACGCTTTGGCGTGGCTTTATTGCACTTCACACCGATGCCTCCCTCATGGCTTATACGCATTTGCCCGTTAATCATATATGATTAATAGCAATAAACATATTTTCATCTGCATCCAAATATTTGTTTTGTAATACAAGCGGCCGACGGGAGTCGCCTTCCAACCCTCAGCTTCCTGCTTCGGGTTTCCAGGCCGTCTACGCTGCTAAACCGCCATCCATGGCGGTTTACCCCTCAGACACTTTCGTGTCTTCGAGGCCGCAGCTCCGTTTCGACTCCCGAAACAATTGCTACTTAAGTATTTATTTCTATAACAAATTGTTATAAAAATAAGTTATAAAATCAAGCGGCCGACGGGAGTCGAACCCGCGTCACGAGCTTGGGAAGCTAGGGTAATGCCGTTATACGACGGCCGCCTTATATTTAAATATGTTATAGAAAAAAAATGAATTTTTCAAGGTGTACGCAGATAGATATCTTACATCATCAATATTAACCCAATTGTTTGTGAAGCATATGCCAAACAAAATAATTGCATAGTCAGGAGCAGGCGGCTGTGGGCTGAGAAAACTATTTTTGCATTTATTAGTATTTTGTACTGTTACTTAATAAACTTGATAAGTGTTATAATATAGGCAGGAGCTGGATATGGAAAACGTACAAAAAATCAACACCCCTAGTTTTGAAACGGTTTGGGCTGCTTTACAGGAAACAGATCGAATGTTAAAAGAAAACGCCAAACGGCAGGAAGAAACAGATCGGGTATTAAGGGAAAGCAGATATGAAACAGATCGTCAAATAAAAGAAATTGGAAAACGCCTTGGTGATTTTACTAATAGTTTCGGTGATGTTGTAGAACACATGATAGCTCCTAATCTTTTGGATAAATTCCAGGAAATGGGTTTTGATTTTGAAGAAGCCAGTAATAATGTAAAGATTTGTAATAAAAAAAATGATATTAAATTTGAAATTGACGTTTTTTTACAAAATGGTGATATTGCCATGCTGGTTGAAATAAAAACAAACCTTACTATTAGTGATATTAATAAACATATAATACGTCTTGAGAAGATGCGAAAACATGCTGATTTACGCGGAGACAAACGCCATTTTTTAGGTGCTGTTGCCGGGATTGTAGTTGAAGATGACGAGAGAGAATACGCATTAAGTCAGGGTTTTTTTCTTATTGAACCATCGGGAGAGAATTTTAATATTACATCTCCTTATAATAAACCTAAAGAATGGTAATACTATCGTTCACACAAGTTTTTATAATATAATTTTCTATGTAAGCGTGGTTGCCTGTGAGTCGGCAAAACTATCTTTGGAATTTTCCCACAAATTAACCCGGTTTTTTGTAAAGCATATGCCAAACAAAAAAATGTATAAGCAGGAGCAAGCGGCTGTGGGCTGGGATTAGATACTAATTTCCCTTATGCGATTTAAGACTCAACAAATACAAAAATGTATGTTTAATTTTTTTTGTAAGCGGGGTTGCCTGTGAGTCGGCAAAACTATCTTTTTAGTTTTCCAACAAATTACCCCGGTTTTTTGTAAAGCATATGCCAAATAGAATTATTGCATAGGCAGGAGCAGGCGGCGTGGGCTGGGAAAACTATTTTTGCCGTTCTCCGCTGTAGAGACCTGACCATTAAAACCTGTTGTTATAAATTGTAAGATTATCGTTTTAAATATTTTAATGGTTAGGGCTCGGAAGCGGATTCTTTGCAAAAGTTTTCCCAGCCCACAGCCGCCTGCTCTTGCTTGTACAGATAGTTTTTGGCATGTGCTTTACAATATTGATCCAGGGCTGACTCGAACAGCCGACCTGCCGCTTAGGAGGCGGCCGCTCTATCCCCTGAGCTACTGGACCCGGTTTTTACCGCGTATGCCCAGACTATCACCCTTACCTAATATTGTCAAACACTTGTACAGAACAAACGCATGAACAGAAATATATGCTTAAATATTTTACTTGGGGTCCTGTCAGAGGCCAAAATCATCATGCTACGCACGATGCTTTTGCCATCTGACACCCCTCAAGTATTTTATTTGGCATATATTTCTGTATAAACTATTGTCCTGTCATATCCGGTTAACATTATAACAAGTTGCGATAATTCCTTATTGCATAAAGAATTATCTTATCATGTAATTTTATATTTGATTATGACAGGATGTTAGATTCTGTTTTTTAAATACAAGGATTGTAACTATTTTTTTGTCATAATTTTAATTTAATTTCTGTTCATGCGTTTGACCTGTGTGTTTTTTATATGTTATAATTGTCTTTTCTCAATGCAGTAAGAGAGATTCATAATTTAGGAGGACTTTTTAATGAAAGGAAAATCAATGTCAGCGGTAAAACGCACACTTAGCTGGATGCTTGTGCTGTGTTTTATGTTTTCGGCTTTCTCTGTTAATGTGTGGGCTCATGCTCCGGGTGATGGCGGTGAAATCGAAGTATCCAATGTACTTTCCGGATGGAATATTTTTCCGGACGGTGCAAGTGTAACCAGGATGGGTACCGATAACCATGTGATGAGGTTGAACATCAATATCGGAGCAGAAGGCATTGCTGCTATTCTCGCCAGTGATGGCGCGGTATTGGATGTACCGTTTATCGTCGCGCACAATTCCGGAAGACGGCTTGTGGCATGGACAAACTTAAGCGGAGCCGCCAATGTAATAGGTGACTTTACTTTTGCCACACGTGAAAACCAGAATGCTGGTGTAGTTGTCAGATCAGATCTTTTGCCGTCAGGCGCTGATTCGGCAAGCATAAAATTGCCGAAAGATCTTCTATATAATGAAGCTGCAAACAGGGTTGCCACCGAAGTATATTTAATTTTTACCACCGACAATGTTGACGATGCAAGTACAATTGGAGGGAACAGAGGTAATTCACCGAGGAACGGTGTTAATGGCGTTGACCTTGCTGCAGAGTTTAATATTTTTGAAAAAATTTCTTTAACAGCAACATATACAATACCATGTCCCGGTGACGAAGAAGTTACTCTTTCTCAATGGAACATTTTTCCGGACGGTGCAAGCGTAACCCGCATGGGCACAGATAACCATGTGATGAGGCTTGGCATTAATATCGGAGCGGATGGTATTACAGCTATTCTCGCAGGTGACGGCGCAGTATTGGATGTACCGTTTATTGTCGCGCACAATTCCGGAAGAAGACTTGTGGGGTGGACAAACTTAAGCGGAGCTGCCAATGCAATAGGTGACTTTACATTTGCCACACGTGAAAACCAGAATGCCGGTGTAGTTGTCAGATCAGACCTTGTACCATCCGGCGCTGACTCGGCAAGTATAATATTTCCAAAGGAGCTTTTATACAATGAAGCTGCAAACAGGATTGCCACGGAAATATATTTAATTTTTACTACCGACAATGTTGACGATGCAAGTACAATTGGAGGGAACAGAGGTAATTCACCGAGAAACGGTGTTAATGGTGTTGACCTTGCCGCAGAGTTTAATATTTTCGAAAAAATTTCTTTAACGGCAACTTTACCATGCAAATGCGATGGCGGTATTGAAACTGTTTTCACGCACATCTCTCTTGCTCCTGGAGCTACTCCGTCTGAAATAGGTTTTGCATGGTTTACTGAAATAGGTTATACCAATACGGCGTTACTTCAGCTTGTGAAACAATCCGAATTGGTTAACAAGGCAATGCCGGAAAACCCGATTGAATTCAGAGGAGTTACCGGTATCGGTTCATCATTATTTGATACGAACAAAGTTACGGTAACAGGACTTGAGAACAACACAACATATGCCTACCGTGTTGGTGATGGCATTGAATGGAGCCGGATCTATACATTCAACACACACAATCCAGACGGTGTGTACAGGATCATCGCGGTATCAGATCCGCAGATCAGCAATGTAAACGACATCCCTGTTTGGCAGAATACAGCCAGACTGGCAGTCGAAAGAGCTCCTGATGCTGCTTTTATAATGATCTCAGGCGACCTTGTTGATTATGCCAATGACCCAACCGAGTACACAGGCTACCTGACACCCAGAGAACTGAGGAGCTATCCTGTCATGGCTACTCCGGGTAATCACGACCTCGCTGCTTTCGTCAGACAAACATTGGAAGAAGTTGTATATATGCCTTTGATTTATCAATGGCCTAATGGAACTTATATCCAGCAGGATCCATTCAGCGGCTGGAATTATTATTTCAGCTACGGTAATACATTGTATATATCAATTAATTCCAATGTAAAAGATATCGAATTGCATAGGGCGTTTATGGCAGAAGCGATTGCTTCCCATCCCGATGCAATATGGCGTATTGCCAATTTCCATCACGATATCTACGGAGTCGGCGATCATGCCGGTTCGGGATACGGTGATTCAGCAGCAATGCAGTCCGAATGGTCGCCCTTCCTTGATGAATTCGGAATCGATATTGCCTTTAATGGACATGACCATATTTATGCACGTTCATATTTTATTAAAGGCGATGAAATTAAAAAATACCAAATGCCTGCTATTCTTGAACAAAATATCACAAGTGCAAATCCCGCAGGCGCATATATTCTGCCGGATGGAATATTGTATTTATCACTGTCAACTGCAGGTACAAAATTCTACGATCCGGAAATGCAGGTATGGGTTGCTTACACTCCCGGCAGACACAATGTACAAGAGTACACTGTTCTGTCATTCAACGGTGACAGTGTTACAATTGAAACATATCGTGTCGATACCAATGTGATGACCGACAGCATCACCCTCCGCAAAACTGCTTCTTTTGCAGATCTTCAATCCCTGATACCAGGCTGCGAAGATGTATTGCGCGGTGATATCCTTGAACCTGGCTGGGTTGCTTTCCAGGCGGAAATCGTCAGAGCCAAAGCAGTTTTATCGACAGAGCCGGCTGATGTTATCCATAATGCATACATAGCTTTATATAATGCTTACTATGCGATGGAAGTATCCACAAACAAAACAGCGTTGGGAACTCTGGTCACACAGGCAGCTAACAAACTGGCAACAGCTACCGAAGGCTTGTGGGCAGGTCAATACCCGATTGGTTCCAAAGCTGAACTGCAGCTTGCTTTTGCTCCGGCATTTATAGTTTATGAAAACAGACTGGCTACACAGGATGAAACAAATGAAGCTTATACAGCTCTGAATACTGCTTTTATCAGATTCGAAAGCCGCGTAAGCCACATCCCGATGCCCTGGGTTTATGTTCATGATATCAGTGCGGCTGATATAACCATTGTCGATTTGCTTGACTGGATGGATGACGGACGTACATATGTTCTTGGAACTGAGCCGAGAATCAGGTACTTCACACATCATACCAAGCAGGAATTTGCAAATGACAACCTGGGAGGCCCGCGCAGTGAACCCTTCGCCCCGGCTAATGGTGCAGGCGGACGCGGAATCAGCAACGGACATATCACAAGGACTCACATTGGCGAGTGGATCAGATATGAATTGAATGTTGCGCAAGAAGGTATGTACAAAGTTATGCTTGGCGCTGCCAATGCCACCGCTGTTAATCAAAAGATCCTGTTAAGAGATACAAGACAAAACATTCTGGCTGAGTTTATCATACCGGCAAACTCTCCTCTCACCGAAGCCGGATGGGCTGAAGCTTTGATGGTTGCGGCTGACAGAGAAATATATATGCCCGCCGGGAATTTTGTTGTTGAGCTTTTCTTTGTGAATGACGGCATGAACATTAACACAAGAGACAACAATCCTTATCATGATGGTGCTGATTTCGACATAATGACCTTTGAACGCACCGGCGAAGGAACAGCTCTCGCAGTTGTGCAAGATACGAGGATGTATCATTTGCCGTTTATTCCGGAACATGCAGCAGGTGCCGCTCCGCGTCAGCGCGGCTGGGGTACACCGGATTATGTGGACGAATGGGGTAATGCCGGAAGCGTTCCTGTAGATGTCCTTAAAGCAGCATCTCATCTTGTATTGGAACTTGCCGCTCCGCTGCCAACTCACGGCGGTGTCATTCTTCAGATACAAATTCAATCGGACGCAATTTCCGAATGGCGTGACAATAATTTAATGGCCAGCGATATTGCAGACTTCATGGACGGAGAAAAAATTGTTATCCCATTATCAAGGCTGACAAATTTTGAAATCTGGCGTTCTATGGAATCTGTTGGCAGGCTCAATGTCAGTTATTACAATACCGGCTGGGATGAACTGAACTTTATGAATGCTTACTTTATCCTTGATAAAGATATTATTTCAGAAGCACCGGCGGAAGAAGTAACTCCAGTTGAAGAAGTAACTCCAGTTGAAGAAGTAACTCCAGTTGAAGAAGTAACTCCAGTTGAAGAAGTAACTCCAGCGGAAGAAGTAACTCCAGTTGAAGAAGTAACTCCAGTTGAAGAAGTAACTCCAGTTGAAGAAGTAACCCCAGTAGAAGAAGTAACTCCAGCAGAAGAAGTACCTACAATAGTAACAGAAACATTTGAACCTGAAGTTTGGCCATTACCAAGTCAATATACGGTTAGATCATGGGAAACTACATCTGATTGTCTGTGGAATATTGCAGGTTACCCATGGGTTTACGGAGATCCGGAACAGTGGAGACGGCTTTTTGAAGCAAACAGATCAATAATGCCCGATCCAAATAATCCTGATTTAATTGAACCTGGCATGATATTACAAATACCGAGTATCAGAGGTGAAGTCAGGCAGGGTATGTGGGATCCAAACAGGACTTATGTAACGCCTTAGGAACCATTAGAATTTCCAGGAGCTTTGCAAACTCCTGGAACATTTGTTGTATAAAAGCCGGTGTTAGAAATAACCCGGCTTTTTATTTATGCTGAGGGGTGGAAATTAAAAACCCTTACAATGCAATGTATTGTTTTATATAAAAAAATGTTATAATTCTAACATGAAAAATGTCTTGCCGCAGGCAGGGAAAATAAAAATGTATCAGGAAAAATCCACAACATGGATAAATATTCTGATAATTTTTTTATTATGCTTTTTGTTTTTATCATGCCCTAACCCGTTTTTAATAGAACTTTTACAGCCTTTTTTCCCCGAAGAATGTAAAATCTGTGTAGTAATTGAAAATACTGCTTCCTGCATTGAAGATGGCCTGGAAATAAGGGAATGTTCAAAATTTCCAAAGCATAATGAATATACTAAAATTACAAAAGCACTTGATCATAATTGGGGTGATTGGACTGTAATAACTCCTGCAACCTGTACAGAAACAGGAACCGGATTTCAACCATGCACCCGCAGCGGTTGTATTCATACAAATGACAATATAACAATTCCGTTGCTTGGACATAGTATGGGTTCCTGGTTTTTATTTAATTCTAGTACAGGCGAGGATAGAAGAAATTGTCAGGGTCCTTTTTGTACATATTTTGAATCATATTTTTTAATATGGATTGATGAAATAATAAACGGACCGTCAGCAGCGGTTGTTGGAATTCCGCTTCCCCTGGCAGGTATGGTGCTTCCGGTTAATGCAACAAACCAGGAAATCACATGGAGCGTTCAGAATGCAGGCGGAACCGGAGCTAGTATCACAGGCAGTACGCTTAATACCACTGCAGCGGGAACTGTGACGGTCACTGCAACTATTGTTAATGGTTTAGCTTCCGGTAACTATACGCAGAATTTTGATATCACAGTTGTAGCACTTTCTATAACTATAAATAATATCAATGACTTGCAAGCATCGTTAGACAGCGCACCGCAAGTTGCTGTCTTCATTTTGAGTACCGGAACGATGGCAGATTCGGGGATTACAATAGATGGCAAAGATATCACCCTTATTCCTGAACCAGGCACAGATGTAACCTTGCTTCGTCCTGGTGTTACTTTTCCAACCTTTACCATTCAAAACGGCGGAAAACTGACACTCTTACCAAATGAAGGCGGGACAATCAGAATAAGAGGAGACAACAGTACCGCCAGCGGTGCGCCACTTATCCGGGTAAATGCCGGAGGGGAGCTGGTAATCAATGACGGTGTTTTTATTACTAATACCCGTGAAAATAGCAATGCTGCGATAACAGTAAACGGCGGCAGAATAACCATGACAGGCGGTGAAATTTCAGGGCATATCCGCAATGGCCCGATTAGGATTTTTGACG
>Ga0123356_10006420_pt1 | contig 11851 bp, 11 predicted proteins | sample TergutEmb28metaG_2_FD_92546 | JGI IMG/M metagenome (GOLD analysis project Ga0123356, IMG submission 92546) | Embiratermes neotenicus P3 segment gut microbial communities from Petit-Saut dam, French Guiana - Emb289 P3 | ecosystem: Host-associated > Arthropoda: Insects > Digestive system > Gut ... | reverse complement strand
TAATTATGACAAACTACCGCGAGCTTGTCGGATACAAGTCAAACTTCCTGTTTGATGCATATTATGACGTGACTTTCGGGTTTAATAAGGACGAAGAGCTGCTTTGCTCCATTGTCACAAAAGCGATGGGGTTAATCGATGTTGAGGGTATTTCCGGTCAATGGCTGCGCAGAACTTATGATTACAGACTCCGGGTTGCTGAAGAGCGCTTGCCGTTTATGGTTGGCATAGGAATTCTAGCTATCGGATTCACTTTTGTTATAATTTTGGTTATCAGAAAACGGCAAGAGGGAAAAAGATTTGAAAGGCTTGTCGAAATACGCACCGAAGAGCTTTCAAATAACCAGAAAAAACTCGAAATTGCAGTTGTTGAAGCAGAGCATGCAAACAACGCAAAGACCGAGTTTTTGGCGAATATGTCTCATGAAATCAGAACTCCCATGAACGCGATTATTGGTATGTCGGAGATTTTGGAGCATGAAAAGCTTGACGAGCGGCAAATGAGCTTTGTCAAGGATATTAACATTTCGGCTCATTCACTGCTCGGTATAATCAACGATATACTGGACATGTCAAAAATCGAAGCAGGTAAGCTTGAGCTCAATCCTGTTGACTATAACTTCAAACAGTTTATTGACAACATTGTTTCCATGTTTACGCATATCGCCGAGAAACGAAGCATTAAGTTTAAATATGAAGCAATTGGTGATATACCTGAGTACTTGCACGGCGACGATATAAGACTTAGGCAGATTATTACCAACATTTGCGGAAATGCTGTTAAATTCACTAAAAAGGGATATGTCAAGCTCAATGTCAGCGCAGGCGAAAACCTTTTAACCATTAAAATTGAAGATACCGGAATGGGAATCCACAAGGATGATTTACCCAAAATGTTTAATGCTTTTGAACAGCTCGACAAGACAAAAAACAGGAGTATTGTCGGTGCCGGTCTCGGTCTTACAATATGTAAGTCTCTCATCGAAATGATGGACGGTGATATAAACGTCGAGAGCGAATACGGACACGGCACAGCTTTTACCGTCACCGTCCCTCTTATCATCGGAGCTGACATTGATTCAAATAAACAAGACAGCAGTACTGAGGCTTATGCACTTCGTGCTCCGGAAGCAAGGATTCTTGTTGTTGACGACAATGAGTTTAATCTCAAGGTCGCAAGTGGTTTACTGCATTTAATGGATATCGTTCCGGATATGGTAGATTCGGGCTTGGTGGCGATTGAAGCTGTTCAGCTCAGAGACTACGATATTGTCTTTTTAGATTATATGATGCCCGAAATGGACGGCATAGAGACTTTGCATAGAATCCGCTCATTGGATGTTAAGTACGGCAACATGATAATTATTGCACTCACGGCAAACGCAGCTAATAATGCCCGCGAGCTTTTAATCGATCAAGGATTTGACGATTTTCTATCCAAGCCTATTGATGCCGACGAGCTTTGTGAAATGCTCAGACGATATTTACCGGCTGATGTTATTTTGACCGAAAATGTAAACAGGAGCAGACAGGCATTTACGGACAAGGAAGACGAGCTTAAGCGCAAATCAATTTCCACATTTGTTAAGGAAAACAAAAATGCTTATGAGAACCTAAGCGATCTGCTTGATAAGGGAGACGTAAAAACAGCGCACAGAGTTGCTCATACTATAAAAAGTGCTGCCGGATATCTCGGTAAAAAAGCACTGCAGGAGGCTGCTTTAGCTCTTGAGCTATCTCTCGAGGGCGAGGTTGACAAGCACACATCGTTACAAATGGATGCTTTTAAAAGAGAATTAGCATCAGCGCTAAACGAATTTTTGCCTCTTGCAGAGCAAACCGAAAACGAGAAGCAAAAAACAGTTAAGGTAGATGCAATCGAAATGAGGGACTTACTTAATAAGCTCGAGCCGCTTCTTAAAAGCAATGACTTTTCTGCAGGTGATTATGTTGATACATTACGCAAAATAGACGGCATGGATGAGCTTGCCGATTTAATAGACAACTACGACTTCGACGGCGCACTAAAAGCGATAGAGGGTATTTTATGATGTCAAAGAGTGATATAATATGAAAACTAAACTGAGAAATTATTATGATGTTTTAAATATTTCACCGACAGCCACACCAAAAGAAATCAGCGCTACTCATAAATCTCTGGCTAAGAAATATCACCCCGATGTGAACAAAAGCAAGGATGCTCATAAGAAAATGATCTTGCTTAACGAGGCGCATGATGTTTTATCTGATGCCGGCAAACGTGCAAAGCATGATAAAAAACTAAAGCAAACTCCGCAGCAGACACTCGCTCATAGTGCGGACAGAGCAGAGCAATTACGTAAAAGAGCTGAGGAAAAACTAAAAACCGAGCAAGCTATTTCAAACCAAAGAATAGAGCACTTAAAAAACAGATCCAAAGAGAAGGCATACCAAAAAAAGCAAGATGAGCTAATACAAAAGATTATCAAGGAGCAAGCCGAGTCAGACAGAGAGCAGGCAATTAACCTACTATCAATGATTGTCCGTAAAGGCAACTCCAGACTTCGCAGAAATATGGAAACAGATGAGGAGCGGCACCATGCGATTAAGGTGTTGTTATCATTAGTAAGAGAGGATAATGAGCACCTGAGAAAGCTTACGGAAGAAACTGAAAGAAAGCAAAGAATCGATGAAATATTAGCTCTGGTGAAGGCTAACAATGAAGAGAAGATAGTTAAGTAATATTCGCCGGTTTAGTAAGGGAGAATTAAATGAAAAATCAATGTTATAATCCATACTTACCTTCATGGGAGTATATACCCGATGGCGAACCTTATGTATTTAACGGCAGAGTGTATGTTTACGGCTCTCATGACATAGCGGGCGGACATGTTTTCTGCATCGGTGATTATATCTGCTGGTCTGCACCCGAAGATGATTTAAGCGACTGGCGTTATGAGGGAGTTATATACAAAAAGACCGAGGATCCGCTAAATAAGGATGGGCACATGTGCCTTTATGCCCCCGATGTCACAGTCGGACCGGATGGTCGTTATTACCTGTTTTATGTTTTGGACAGAGCTTGTGTTGTATCGGTGGCTGTATGCAATACTCCTGCCGGTGAATATAAGTTCCACGGCTATGTACATTACTCTGACGGCACAAGGCTTGGCGAGCGCGAGGGTGATGAGCCTCAGTTTGACCCCGGAGTTTTGACCGAAGGTCAAAGGACATATATGTATACCGGATTTTGCGGGATTGGCGATAAATCAAGGACAGGAGCTTTTGCTACCGTACTTGACAGCGATATGCTCACTATCATCGAAGAGCCTGTGCGTGTCGCGCCGGGAAACTGTTATGGAGAAGGGACCGGTTTTGAGGAGCATGAATACTTTGAAGCAGCATCAATGAGAAAAAACGATGACACATACTACTTTGTTTATTCATCAACTCCAATGAACGAGCTGTGCTATGCCACAAGTAAGCATCCGACAAAGGACTTTAAGTATGGCGGTGTGATTGTCAGCAATTGCGATAAAAACATCGATTCATATAAGCCCGCCGAAATGCATGTTTACCCGGCCGGTAATAACCACGGCAGTATTGTTGAAATAAAAAATCAATGGTTTGTTTTTTATCACCGTCAAACAAACGGAACATGGTTTTCGCGCCAGGGCTGTGTTGAGTTAATTAGCTTAAACCCCGACGGCTCTATTGACCAGGTTGAAATTACGTCAATGGGTGCAAACGGCAAACCTTTAACCGGGCGCGGAGAGTATCCGGCTTATATCGTGTGTAATTTATTTAAGCCCGCAGGCGAAGAGCATCCGCAGCCTAAGGTTACACAATACGACAGCGACATTGATGCCGGTGATTGTAGTGTTGCCGGAAGAAGCATTGCAGATAAGCAAGGTTATATAACCGATATTAGGGACTCCACAATAATCGGTTATAAATATTTTGATTTTAAAGGGGTAAAAAAAATATTGGTAAGAACAAGAGCTTATTGCAAAGGCAGGTTTTATGTAAAAACTTCATGGGATGGTGAAGCTCTCGGCGAAATCCCCGTAGATTCAGCTAATATTTGGACAGATTTTTCTGCAGATATATCAGTTCCCGACGGTGTTCATGCACTTTATTTCGAGTATAAGGGAACCGGAGGTCCGCAGTTATTATCATTTACACTTAAATAAAGGAATGGTTTTTTATGAAGCTTATGAAGAGAATGCATTTTGTTTTAGCAGCATTGCTGCTGGCCAGCTTTATGTTTGTTGCTTGCGGAGGGCCTGATTTGGCCGAATCATCACCACCCGTTTCTACACCTGAGCAAACAGACCCTATTGATAGTTCCCCGCTTCCTGCAGAGACTATATATACGGTCGAGCAAATACAAGCTGCTTTAGACGGCTATATTATTGGTCCCGGTGGTGTCAATGCACTGGTTGTTTCTGTTAAAAAGGTAGAAATGGATAGGGACAGTATCACTTATGGAGAGGTCAGTCAGCAAGTAACCTTTGATTTAACCCATGCCTCGCGCTACGAAGTTACTTATGAAATTAAGTTTGAAAGTGATTTACTATACAGAACTTCAATTGTTGCCGGCACAGACGAGGTTGTCGAGGTTCTCCAGTGGCATGCAGATGATTACATATTTGACGGGGATTTTGTGATATTCACGCACGTTGAATACTATTATTTCAATGATGAAAACGGCAATCCTGTTATAGCGGCTTGGTACTGTTAGATTGCATGCAAGCTTTTGAAAGCAATATAGTACCTCTCCCCCAGTTGATACAAAGCTTCGCGGCTAAAATGAATAATATCATCGTCCCCTACTACCTCACTGTTTGACGTAAGACCGTCAGTTTCCACAAACGCGGCGCCGTCTATGTCGCAGCAAACATCCTTAATCGCGGTGATTATAGGTCTGCATACATCAATATTTTCATCTCTCCATTTATAAACGAAATCTCCCGCTATAAAAGGGAGATTTTCTTTTTGCGTAATCTCCCTGACTTTTTTTACAAGTGAGTGCAAATTTTTGTAGTGAGTATCATATACAGGATTTGCTGTGTCATTTTCACCCTGATGCCAAATAAATGCAATCGGCCGGTTTGCAGGGCTTAAAGAAACCGCAGTTTTTATCATTTCTATCATTTTCAAAAACAGATCATCTTCCAAACCCCATCGATGATCACAAAATCCCGTGCCGCCTACAGCAGCCATAAGTATGAGTAGCTTGCGCCCATCTTTTAACTTACCTTCTGTGACATATTTATCGGCAAATGTAAGTGAAAGATTTCCTACTAAATTACCTTCGTACTGATTCTCGCGTGCGATATCAATAGAAAGGTCACTTTGCATCATCAGTATTTCGGGTCGTGGCTTAAACGGGTTTTTTACCGGACCGATTCCACAGCCTTGAGAGTTTGACTGCCCGCCTTGAATGATAATATCAAAAACATCATATTTTTGCATATGAAACACGCTCATCAAATGAAAGTTTGCTACGTCTTGATCCTTCGTTTTCAGGCAATCCAATTGGTAATACAACCCGCAGATGATAACGATTGGATGCTCCGAGAGCTGTCAGAGCAGCCCTCTGATTGTTTTCATCGAAAAACGGACTGTCAAGCCAGAGCGAAACATAACCAAGTGCTGTCGCAGCGAGGAGCATTTGCGTAGCAGCTGCAGAATAATCTTCAATTTCAAAATTATATGGTGGTTTGTGACCCTCGCTGTCTGTGAGAAGTGCTATGCAAGCCGGAGCGGTTAATAATCCCTCGGTTTGCACGATATCACAAAGCTTTTGCACTTCCTCGCGTTTTTTCAAAATAACCAGCTTAACACACTGACTGTTGTTTCCGGTTGGTGCATCAAGTCCTGCCTGCGCTATTTGCCTGAGAACTTCATCCGGCACCGCATCCGGTAAAAATCGTTCCTTGTGTGAGTATCTCTTCTCTACAGCTTCAAAAAAATCCATTTCCCTTATTATCCTTTCACATTTACACGGCTTAATAATATCAGTTTATCAATTGGAAGAAAAAAAGACAACCGTAATTTTAAGGTTGTCTTTTATAACAGCTGTGCGCGAGAAGGGACTTGAACCCCCACACCTTTCGGCACAAGAACCTAAATCTTGCATGTCTGCCAATTCCATCACTCGCGCTCGTCGTCGCAAACTACGCTACGCATTTTAGCACATATCACGTTGCCATGCAAGGCATTATAGTATGAACTGTAACATTATGCAGTTATATTGAGTTTCAAAATTGATTATGGTACACTAAGCATAGTGGCAAAAATGACGGGAATGAGGTGATTTTTATATGAAGCGAAAAAGGAAAATCAACAAAACAATTATAACTTATATAATTGTAGGTGTAGCAGGGCTTTTTCTTCTTTTGGTCGGTCCTATTATAATCAATTATATTTTTATTATTGAATCTTTGGATATGAATCTCAACTTTTCCTTTTCGGCAGGTAATGTTCTTGATTACTACGGTGCAATTCTCAGCGGTCTTGTCACATGCTTTGCTATAATTTCCGCTATTCATATTAATAATGCAAATATGCGCGAAGATAGGCAAAGAGCAAAGTATGAACGTGTATTTGCGGTATATCACAAGCTCCCGGAAATACTCTCGAAGCTTGAGCTTGCGGCTATTCATGTGCAATACTCCATACATCTGAGTGAGGAAACTCTTATTGAGACTCTCGACACTATGAAGGAGTGTGAAAATACTCTGCGCGAGCAGCATTATGTAAATGATAGCCGTATCAATAAAGATATAGAAAAGCTACTGCAGCAGATTATAACTGCGTCAGTAGCATCTCAGGATTGTGTTGAACGTTTGTTAAAGATAAAAGAGCGGGAAGAAGATATACCCGATGCCCTTCATAACGAGCTTGAGAAGTCTTTTTCTGCGCTTCGTGATTCTATCAGCAACGCAAAAAGCGAAATCATGGTTGAAATAAACAAGTTTTTATACCAAAATGAAGAAGTTTGATTTAATTAAAGTGAAAATTGTTCTTGCAAAGTTAAATCTTTTCTTTAAATATTGATGCGGCTTTTAGTTGCTCCTGTGCACTGGAAAGTGTTATTTCTGAAATGTTCTCGCCGCCCGAGAGGCGTGCGAGTTCATTTTTTTGCCCTTCAATGTCAAGCTGCTCGACATTTGTAAAGGTCCTGCCGCCTTCTACACTTTTAGAAATTGAAAAGTGTGTGTCAGCCATTACCGCTATTTGCGGCAGGTGCGTTACGCAAAGAACCTGACGGTCTTTTGCAAGTGTTGCAAGCTTTTCTCCTACCCTTTGCGCCGCAATGCCGGACACTCCAGTATCAATCTCGTCGAACACCATAGATGCAGTATCCTGATTGCTGCTCAGTACATTCTTTAGAGCCAGCATAATTCTGGCAAGCTCACCACCGGAGGCAATGCGGTTGATTCTACCCGGTGCTTCACCGGCATTTGCTGACATAAGGTACCAAACTTCATCTGCACCGGTATCATTAAGAGAGTACTCACCACTGAGACTTCCAAACTCAACAATGAACTTAACTCCCGGCATATTAAGCTCCGAAAGCTCATCACATACTCTTTTCTCAAGATTTTTTGCTGCTTTTTTTCGTTCGTTTGTTAAGACAACAGCCAAGTCTTTTGCATCCTTTAAGCATAAAGCAAGATCAGCCTCAAGTCTTACAAGTTTATTACTTGAATCCTCAATATCAGAAAGCTCCAACACACCGCGCTGCATAAAATCGAGAGCTTCTTCTTCACTGCCATATTTGCGCTGTATACGCTTCAAAGTGTCAAGCCTTTCTTCGAGTGCTTCCAGCTCACCGGGAGAAAAATCAAGCTGTGCTCTGAAGTCGCGAAGCTCATCGGCAATATCCTGTGTTGTATATTTTACATCGTTTAGACGCTGACTTAGAGCATTTAATTCCTCTGAGTATTTAGACGCACGGTCGAGCGAAACAAACGCATCACCAATTTGAGCAACCACACCTGTTGATTCATTACCACCGTATAATATTTCAAAGGTTGATTCGACAGATTCCGTGAGCTTTGACGCGTTTAATAAGAGCTCGCGCCTTCCGGTTAGCTCAGAGAGCTCTCCTACTCTCAGTTTTGCTTTTTCTATTTCATCAATTTGGTGCTTTAGTGTTTCTATTCGGCGTTCTTTTTCGCTTTCGTCCATTGTGAGCTTGTCTATTTCGCGTTTTTTATCTTTAAGCTTATCATACGCAGTTTTATACAAGGATAAGTACTTTTCGCACTGCAAACCTCCAAAGGTATCAAGATACTCTAAATGTGCACCCTCGTCAAGCAGCTTACGTCCGTCGTTTTGACCGTGAATGTCAAGAAGTGAGGCACCCAGCTCACGTAATGTAGTAGCTTGCACAGGTGCTCCGTTTACGCGACAAACGCTCTTCCCGTCTGCTGTTATTTTACGTGAAATATATATCTCACCGTTTTCATCCGGCATGACCCAATCAGGCAGTATGGCTTCGTCCGGACATGAAAAAACAGCGGTGACCGAGGCATAGTCAGCGCCTGTTCTTAGTACATCGCGTGAGGTTCTGTTTCCAATCGCAGCCGACAGCGAATCAATAACGATAGACTTACCGGCACCTGTTTCGCCTGTCAGCACATTTAATCCATCGGAAAACTCAATGTCCGCTTTTTCTATAACAGCTATATTTTCTATATGTAGGAGCTTTATCATATTTATTTCAACATTTCTTCTATTTCTTTGCAGAATTTTTCGGCTGATGCTATGTCACTTAATGCCAAGAAGCCTGTATCGTCACCGGCTATAGAGCCGACAATGTTTTTAATTCCCATTGAATCTATTGCGCCGCAAGCAGCAGGAGCAAGACCGGGCAAAGTCTTTATTACAACAAGGTTTTGTGCGATTGCATATGATGTCACACTTTCTTTGAAAATACTTTTGAGGCGTATTTTTTGATTTTGCATAACAGGACGGTCACTTGCCGTGTACCTGTATGAACCGCCGGGGGTCAGTTCCTTGATTAGATGAAGCTCTCTTATGTCACGTGATACAGTAGCCTGAGTTGCCTCAATTCCGATTTTTTCGAGCTCTTCGATTAAATGATTTTGTGTCTCGACATCTGTTGATGCGATTACCCGCAATATTGCGCTTTGCCTCTCTTTTTTCATTCCCTCTCCTTTTTAATAATCCCGGATATTAACTTTGATGATAGCTTGTGATAAAAGCTCGTATCAGACAAGCGCATAAGGTTTGCTGATTTTTCGGACTTATGAACCTTTACAGTATCACCGCTTTGAATTTCCACATGCTGCCCTCCGTCGACTGAAACAAATGCCGAAATGCCTTTTTTACATTCAATGTCGACTGTTACAACTCTGGTTGCGACCAATACAAATGATTTTGCTTCAAGGATATGTGCACAAATCGGTGTAATGATTATGTTTTTTGCTGTTGGCTCAACTATCGGACCACCGGCTGACATCGAGTATGCTGTTGAACCTGTGGGTGTTGCTATAACTGTTCCGTCACCGGAAAAGTGTGTAATCATTTCATCATCACCATATACTGTCATATCAATGATTTTGTTATCGCCTTTGATTACTATGTCGTTTAGAGCAAAATCATGAAAAACTACTTTATCATTTCGTATTACTTCTATATTTATCATCATACGGGTTTCTATTCTATAATTACCCGCCGGTACTGTTTCGATAAGCTCTATGTCGTCGGCTTCAAGCTCTGCTATAAAACCTTTACCACCCATGTTTATCCCGAGAATCGGAACACCTATATCCGCAGCAGCTCTGGCAGCATGCAGTATAGTTCCGTCACCGCCAAACGTCACAACTATGTCGGCATCGCTGATGTCCGGGCGGTTTGGGTACTGACACAAAGAGGTTTCCCAACCTTTTTTTTCAAATATGGCTCCTACATGCTTTGCCATCTTAAAATCAGGATCATTTTCTGCATTTGGATATAGAACTGCTTTGTGCGTGTTTATCATCTTTTTACATCCTTCAATTTAAATCTCGTTATGTGATAAATCAACAATTTCGTCGATATCTAACTGTTTACATTCACCCTTTGTTGTCAGGTATCCCAAAAATTCAATATTACCCTTTGGACCTCTGAGTGGCGAATGTGTTATGGCTTGTACTTTAAAAGACGAATCTGCTGCGTTTTTCAAAAAAGCATGCAGGACTTCCTTATGTGTTTCAGGGTCACGGACGACTCCATTTTTGCCGACCTTGGTTTTTCCTGCCTCAAATTGAGGTTTTATGAGGCATATTACTTCGGAAATTTCAATCAGTAAGTTATATATTACAGGGAGGACCAGCTTTAACGATATAAACGAGACGTCAATGACTGCAAAATCGGGTTTTACTGTAAGCATGTCAGGTGTTACATAACGGATGTTTGTACGCTCCATAGTAATAACACGAGGGTCGTTTCGAAGTGTCCATGCAAGCTGTCCGTAACCGACATCTATCGCATAAACCATTTTTGCGCCGTTTTGTAAAAGGCAATCAGTAAACCCTCCGGTTGATGCGCCACAATCTATACATACCTTGCCTTCAGGTGAAACATTAAATAATTTCAGTGCCTTGTCTAGTTTTTGCCCTCCGCGGCTGACAAAATTCAAGCTTCCAAAAAAATCCGCATCATTATTTATCATTTTTCTTTTCTGCTTTCGAAAAAGGCTTCACGCGGATAAAAGCAAAAAGCTTTCCGACTCCAAGGACAATTTCGGTACTCTTGCTGAAAGCAAGAGTTTTACCTATTGCCTTGCCGCCGACTGTCAGCGCTGTGACAACAGCTGATATCACTACAGGAAAAAGAAGTGTTTCGGAGCTAAAGCCTTCCATAAGCCGCGCTGCTATAAGTGCTGCTGTCGTTCCACTGACTATACCCGTAACATCACCTATGACATCATTACAGTAACAGGTCACTTTGTTTGCGTTTTTTACAAGCCGCAGAGCCTCGGTCGCACCGCGCTGACGGTGTGTCGCCATGGAGTTAAAGGGTGCTTCATCAGCTGCGGTTACTGCTATACCTATGACATCAAAAAATATACCGATAATGACAAAGGCTGCCAGAATTGTAAAAGATATAGCATAGCCTGTATTGCCAAGAATCTCTGTCGAAGCAAGAGTAAAAACCGCTGCAGTTATCAGGCTTATAAGTGTTATCTTAATAATCCATATTACATTAGATTTTTTCATACTTACATTTAAAAGATAATGTTGCGGCAGCAAGTGGAGTAAATCTTACGGCTTAGGTCGGGCCGGATTTCCCACGCAGTTACCTCCCGTTGCCGGCATAGGCGGTTTCCCATTAAATCCGCGTACAAAATGTCACCATAGCGAAAACTTGCAGTTTTCACATTTCTGTTGCCCGATTGCCACTTAGTCCGTACTGTAATCCCCCGCCTGCTCCAAGTACCACTTGGACAGCCTAGGTGTTTTCCACCACAGTCAAACCATCTCTTAGCCTCTTTTGCAGAAAATATTTCAAGGGCAGACTCACAAGCTCTATGGCCATAGTGCCTGAAAGTGATTCCCCTATCCGCATTTTCCACTCAAGGCAGGCTACTCTGCACACAGCTTAACACCGCAATGCAGGTTCACGCCTGCTTCGTACGGGATCATGCCCGCACAAGAACAGGTCTCCACGTAAACAGGGTCGGATTCTCCATGCCATTGGAGAGCGCCCTGAGAACGCAAGCACGGCCCCGAGTACAAGACTCTCACCGCGCTTCCCCCCAGCACCCACCCCAAACTGGGCGTTCAAAGCAGACACAAGGGGTTTCAACGATATGCCCTTTAAAGGATTTTTAGGCCCTTCCTGGTAGACG